>VYLL01000533.1_pt1 | contig 10766 bp, 8 predicted proteins | sample 5114301 | NCBI WGS metagenome assembly VYLL01 (sample SAMN12291809, study PRJNA351875) | freshwater metagenome | isolation source: freshwater lake | place: USA: Michigan, MSU2 Lake | collected 2011-08-16 | reverse complement strand
TAAATAGCATTTGATAAAGTTGATGACAAGATTGTTGGAGATGACGAATTTTTTCCGATGGGCAAATCACAATAGAAGAAGCGGAAGAATTTAAAAACTTTTTCGCTTCTGGTAACTCTAAAGTTTGGCACAATTGTTGCAGATAATTATCATGAACGTAAAGCTGAAAACGATTGGAAAAGGGATGTTGAAAAACGGAAATTTCTGATTTAGGGGGGATAATCCCAAGATAGTTATTTTCTAATGGATACAAATTTTGGAAGAAGACAGAATTCACATGAACAGGAATCGCAAAAACCCACATTTTAGAATGGATTACTCCCACAACATTCGTTAAACAATTACGTTGCGATAATTCTAACATCACTTCATCGATGATGATCCTTGAAAGATACCCTTCAAAATGATCACCACTGAGTTGTAAAGCATCTCCGTTGACAAATTCTCGATTCTGAAAATAGCGAGAAAAGTCACAAAAATATTCACTTTTAAAGGTTAATTCCTGAGAATCAATTAAAATATCGGTTTTACTGTCAAAAATAAACATCTATGTATAACTTCTTAGTTATTGAGTAAATTAAACTTTTTTGCCTATCAATTTAAAAACTTGCGTTTTTTGGATCGTTTTAGCATAGACGACTGAGTAGTATGAGTTACAGCAGAGTTGATTGGTTAATTTTGTCCATCAGTGTCATCCAGGTTAAATCTCTCACTTTTTCCGGTTATCAATTACCAAGTAAATGTCGATGGTTAAACAATATACGCCATTTAAAGATTGCTCTAGGGTATTGGGTGCAGAAATTCTTCAATTACGTCCCCCGGCATTTTCTGATGACCCAAAATATAACACATTTAGCTATACCTATTATCCAGGGGGATTGGAAATTTCCGATAGCTATATCTATTATCCTATCTATTATCCAGGAGAATCAGAAATTTCCGAAGCCCTTGCCAGGGAAATCACTACGTTCGCCGTTCCCCCGACAAATTATCCAGAGGGATTGGAAATTTCCGATAGCTATATTTATTATCCAGGAGGATCGGAAATTTCCGAAGCTGTTGTTCCTAATATTAGCACTTGTCTCTATGCGCTCAAAGCAATCATAGCATTTTTCATCAGAATGAGCCATGGGCAAGAGGCTTAAACCCTTTGTTGGCAAAACTTGTCGATACCTCAGTAACGTGAAAAGCGCTATAACTACACATCTAAGCCACCGACATCGTCTTTATCATCAGGAGGGGCTGTAACATTCAGCGTTAATCAAGGAGACCCGATCATAAACTTACTAGGCGGCTCCGGTGGTAAAGAATTTTATGAGGGTGTAATATTGCCAAATGGAGATCTAAAAACTAACTGGCAACTGACTCCTTTTATGAACCTCGCCGTCGTCACCAATTATATTTTTGGTTTCGTCCTCATCGTTTTTGGCAGCGATAGTGCGATCGCAGATTGTGTAGAGAGTTTGTCGGGTGGGCAATGCCTATTTTACATTCAAGGTAAAATAGAGCCAAGGAAGTTAGTAGAGAGAGAAAGCTATTTTGCCAGCTATGAGCCAAACCCTACCTAAAACTGTTAATTTCGAGGAATTCGTCCCTTGGCTGCCTGAAAATTCTGGAGTACGTTATGAGCTACACAAGGGAAATATTATTGAAATGGCACAACCCGCAGGAGAACACGAGGAAATCAAAGGATTTTTAACTGTTAAACTCAGTGGAATAATTGATAGACTGGGTCTTCCTTATTTAATTCCTAACCAAGCGATTGTCAGACCTGCTGGTAAAAACTCTGGTTATTTTCCTGATGTATTAGTGCTAAATCGAACCAAGCTCGCTCAGGAAAAATTATGGAAAAAAGAATCAATCCTTAGTGAGGGTGCATCTATCCCTCTGATCATTGAAGTGGTATCGACTAACTGGCGTGATGATTACTACTTAAAATTTGCTGATTATGAAGAAATGGGTATTCCTGAATATTGGATTGTCGATTATGCAGCCTTGGGTGGGCGTAATTTTCTTGGCACTTCTAAACAACCGACCATCTCTGTTTGTCGCTTAGTTGAGGAAGAATATCAAATTCGGCAATTTCGAGACAGTGATCGCCTAATTTCTCAGACTTTCACGGAATTAAATCTCACTGTCAATCAGATTTTCTTAAGTCTGTAGGGTGTGCATCGTCCACCTTACTCTTTTCGCTTTTTTCTTCAGTTTGAGAGGTTGATTTTGCCGCTTAAAATCCGCAATTATTGCCTTTATTTGCTCCATCTGCTTGAGTTTTAAGCCATTAAGCTCAATTTATTTTATCGCTTTCGTGTTCATGTTCTCAAGGTCGTTACTAAGACAAGATCGTAAACTAAGACGCATTTTAAATGAGAGAAATTTGGGGATCCCTATTTATTTTTCTAGTCTGTCCTATTATCGGGGGACTGCCTCTGATCGATTGGATAAATTATCTAGTAACCGGACGTAAATTATCCCAATTAGGGACTGGTAATATCGGTGTAACTGCTGCCTTTTACCACGGAGGAAAATTAGTGGGAATTTTAGCAGTAATTTCGGAAGCAGCCAAGGGAATTATCGTTATTTTCCTAACCCGTGTCTTTTTTCCCACCGGCTCTTCTTGGGAATTATTAGCTTTAATTGCCTTAGTCATGGGGCGCTATTGGTTAGGAAAAGGTGCGGGAACTACTAATGTTTTCTGGGGATTAATCGTTCACGATTTTGTCGCTGTTTTTCTCACCTCAATCATTAGTGGGATTAGCTTTACTATTTTTCGAGAAAAATCTACGGGTAGATTGGTAGGATTATTTTTATTAGCTTTAATTCTCACCTTGCGCCGTCCCCAGGATTCAGGTTATATTATAATTGCCATTGCTTTAGCCTGTTTATTAGGGGCAATTTTTCAAAAAATAGCCGACGATTTAGACTTACCTGAAGCAAGTGTTAACAATGAATCAAAAACTATGTTTCGTTTTTTTCGTGGAGATCGATCGCTCCAAACTCTTGATGACAATCTAGCAGCTTCAAAAGTGGGACAAAAGGCCGCCACTTTAGCCGATCTTAAGCGTGCCGGTTATCCCATTCCTAGGGGTTGGATTTTACCACCAGGAGATGATCCACAACCGTTAATAGAATCTCTTCATCCTGATATAAATCATCCCTTAGTCGTGCGCTCTTCCGCTATTGGAGAAGATGGTGAAACCGCTTCATCTGCGGGACAATATACCACAATTCTTAACGTTGTTGATCAAGAAAATTTAGCGGCGGCGATTTTAAGTTGCCAAACCTCCTATAATAGTCCTAATGCTGTTAATTATCGACTCGATCGAGGTCAAGAAAACACGGCCATGGCTGTGTTAATTCAAGAACAAATTCGAGGAGTTTTTTCGGGGGTTGCCTTCAGTCGTGATCCGATTAATCCTCTCAGTTTAGATGTGGTTATTGAAGCTTTACCCGGAGATGCCACCAGAGTTGTATCGGGGAGAGTCACCCCCGAAAGTTATCGAGTTAATTTAGAAGAAAATATTATCATCGGAGCGGGAGATATTCCCCCGGCTATTATTCAACAGGTAGCTAATCTTTGTCGGCAATTAGAAACCCTTGATCATGGCATTCCCCAAGATATAGAATGGACTCATGACGGACACAAATTATGGTTATTACAGTGCCGTCCTATCACTAATTTACAGCCAATTTGGACAAGAAAAATCGCGGCTGAAGTTATCCCCGGGGTGATTCGTCCTTTACCTTGGTCAATTAATCGTCCTTTAACCTGTGGAGTTTGGGGAGATATTTTCCAGTTAGTTTTAGACAAAAAAGCTCTCGATTTGGACTTCAATGAAACAGCGACTTTACACTATCAAAGAGCCTATTTTAATGCTTCTTTGTTAGGAAAAATTTTCCGTCGCATGGGATTACCTCCAGAAAGCTTAGAATTCCTGACCAAAGGGGCAAAGTTTACCAAACCACCTTTAACGGCAACTTTGGCTAATTCCCCTGGTTTATTAAAACTTTTAGGACGGGAATTACAGTTAGAAAAAGACTTTAGCCAAGATCAAAAAAACTATTTTATCCCGACGCTCAAAAAAATTAACGCTACTTCCCCAGAAGCTTTATCTTCAGGGGAGATTTTAGAGCAAATTGAGGAGATTTTAACCGTCTTAAAAAAAGCTACCTATTATAGTATTCTTGCCCCTCTTAGCTTTGCTTTGCGTCGCAGTATTTCGCAAGTACCTTTTGAGAGATTGGATAACTCCCAAGCACCAGAAATAGCCTCAATGCGATCGCTATCTGAACTGAGAAAAAATACGATCGATCGAGATTTTGACTCAGCTTTTTCCCTCTGGTTAGAAACCTACGGTTATTTAAGCGAAGTGGGGACTGATATTTCCATACCGAGATGGCGAGAAAATCCCCAAGAGCTGCTACAACTCCCCTTAGATAGTCCAAGCAATAATAGGCATAAAAAAGTCAAATCTTCCCACAATGTCCAAAAAAGATTAAATATCAAAAACCAAGTGACTGAAATTTACTCCCGTCTTTTAGCTCACCTACGCTGGCATTTTCTTGCTTTAGAAACCCTCTGGTTACAGCAGCAAATATTATCGGAGACGGGAGATATATTTTATCTAAATTACTCAGAAGTTACCCAGTTGGGTCAGAATAATAAAATCGCCAATCTTAACCAGATTATTCGTCAGCGTCGCCAACAATTCCAAGAAAACTCTCAATTAACCGATATTCCCTACATCGTTTATGGACAACCCCCGAAAAGAGAATTTTTAGTTTCAAATTTAACTGCCAAAAAACGCTTACAGGGAATTGCCGCTAGTGGGGGGACAGTGGAGGGACGAGTCAAAATTATGCCCAGCTTACAAAATCTAGAAATTGCCCCTAATACTATTCTCGTTATTCCCTATACTGACTCAGGATGGTCCCCTTTATTATCCCGGGCTGTGGGCATTATTGCCGAGGTGGGGGGACAATTATCCCATGGTGCTATTATTGCCAGAGAATACGGAATTCCGGCGGTTATGGATGTGCATAATGCCATGAAATTGTTAAAAGATGGTCAATTAATTCGTCTTGATGGCAGTCAAGGAATTATTGAAATTCTCTAGGCATTAGGGGACAGGGTGTGGGGTGTGGGGTGTGGGGTGTAGGGTGTAGGGTGTAGGGTGTAGGGTGTGGGGAGTTTTCTCAGTTAACTGATAACTGATAACTGATAACTGATAACTGATAACTGAATCCTAACCCAATGGTAGATGTGGGATTTTTGCAGGAGTTCTATTTTCCGACAAAGATAAGCAAAAATTATCTATGAACTCCAAAAACTTGAGAATATTTAAATTAACATTTCGCAATATTTACAAATTCTTAAGAATTAATTGAGAAAGATTTTTATTTAACAACGATGTTACAATGGTTACAGCGATTTTACTGAATTTCATAGTGGGGTATTCTATGCTTTTTTGGGCAGCAACGGTTGAAACCCTTGCCACACCTAGAAGGTAATCCTCATTAAGACAGGTAAATGAGTCAATTTCACCCACAACGATGATCTTTTTTTTGTGTAGTTTTATTGCAAAAAAAAAGTTTTTTTGACAAAAAGCACAAAGTATGCGTTATGAAGTGGGAATTATGAATTATGAATTATGAATTATGAATTGGGGAGGTGGGGTGGTGGGGTAGTGAGGTAGTGAGGTAGTGGGAAAGTGGGGTAGTGGGGTAGTTGGGAATTATGAATTATGAATTATGAATTGGGGTGGTGGGGTGGTGGGGTAGTGAGGTAGTGAGGTAGTGAGGTAGTGAGGTAGTGAGGTAGTTCGGAAGTTATCTGCTATTTTCCAATAAAAACCTTCTTTCTGCGCGAACAATTGCTTCTCTAGTGGCTAAAACTGCTTCTGTATCCACCGAAAGAGAAGTCACACCCCAAGCAATCAGATCATCGATAAGTTCAGGATACTGGACGATAGCCATGCCGCAAACGGAACAGGGAATCTGTAAAACTTTTGCTTGAGTGATAATTTGTTTTAAAGCTGCCCTGACTGCGGGATGACGGGCGTTAAAATATTCTGAGAAATGTTCTCGATCGCTACCTAAAAGTAATTGAGTTAAATCATTAGTACCAATAGCGATTAACTGTACCCCCGCTTGCACATAATCCGCTAATTGAAAGATTACCCCCGGTACTTCCACCATTATCCCCAATTGGAAAGAAGGGACTTGAGTGAGTAAAGCCGATTGTACCCGTTGCCGGCAGAAAATAAATTCCTCAACCCCGCGGACAAAGGGAAGCAGTAAATTAATATTGGTGGCGCTGGTGGTTTGTACCCGTCGTAAAGCTTGCAATTCTAGATCGAATAGAGTCGGATCTAATATATAACCATGGGTTCCCCGACTGTCTTTAGTCGAATGTTGAGCATCAAAAGAACGGTAAAATAAAGGCTTAGGCTGGATACTAAGGGCAAATTGTGCGATTAAATCACTTAATCTCTCGATCAATGCTTCTTGATGCTCTGGTGTTAACCATTCTTCTAGATTACGCTGAGAAAGTAACTCTAAAATCATCCATTCTGAGCGCAATAAACCGATCCCATCAATAGGCAGTTCTTGGATTCCGGCAATACTTTCAGTTTGACTGAGATTAACCATCAAACGGGTAGCAATTGCCGTCCCGTCGGTTTCTCTGGGGGGTGCTGAGGGTAAGGAAATCTGTTCCTGAGATGCTAGAGAAATAATTCCCCTTGTACCATCTACTAAAATTATCTCCCCTGAGCGGATAATTTCCGTGGCATTTTTCACCCCGACAACGGCAGGAATGGCTAATTCCCGGGCTAAAATGGCTCCATGGCTAGTTAATCCCCCCTGTTCCGTGATCATTGCTCTAATTTGGCGTAAATGGGGCAGTTTTTTCGGAGGTAAATTAGTAGTAACCAGAATGCAATCCTGAAAATTTGCCTCTGGGGAGTCGAAATTGCTGATCACTTTTGCCACTCCCGATGCCAACCCCGGGGATGCCCCTAATCCTCTTAAGGGATAATTGGAGGTAGTAGCGGTGATTTCCTGACTGTGACAGCTAAGAATATAAATTTGACCATCCAGCATCATCAGCCATTCTATGCTGGTTAACGTCGGTTTTTCCGTCAGCAGAGATTGAACCAGTTGACAAAGGCGATCGAGGGCGAAATTATCTAAACAGTAGCTTTCCTGTAAACTGGGTGCTAATAATTGTGGCGCGAGCAGATTACTGTCACTATTGAGATAATAAGCGCGGGATTTATTGCCTAATTGCCGACTGCGTAATTGACCGGAGCGATCGATAATGTAGGTATCCGGTGCCACTTCTCCATTAACTAAACTGTGTCCTAACCCCCAAACTGCCTGAATTTTCCAGTTATCGTCATTAATCAGCACATTTCCCGCACAATTGGCCGGTAATAACGGTTGTACCAGTAAAGATAATTGAATGTTTTCTAAACCAATTCCCATTTTTCGCCAATAAAATAGACTTCTGGCGGTGAATAACTCCGCCCAAGCTTGTTTTAGGGCATTTTCTAGATTATCTGCTTTAATTCCACTGATTGGGGCGGAAAATAAACCGAGAGTTCGCCGAGCCAGATTAGCTGGTAGGGAAAAGCGCCATACTAGGGTATCCATGGATAATTGTGCCACGGCCGCCTCTAGTTCTTCTAACCAGAGAGGAGGAATTTGCGTTTGTAAAATGGCGCGCCGACTTTCTTTGGCGACTAATTGCAGAGCTTTTGCGTTATCTACGTCTAAATAGAGGGAAGATTGCGGAAAATCAGTCAAGAAAGAGTCAGCATTGTTGATATTTTCCAAAAATTCCGCAAAAATGCGGTTAAAAATGGCAAATCCCCCGATAATTGGGTATCCTCGCTGGTGTAATTCACTGGCAATAAAAGCTTTTTCCCCCACCAGGGGGCGATCAGAAGCACTAATGCGATCGAGCCAGCAGAGAATGGTCACGGGATTTGTTAAGAATGGTGAAAGGATTATAAAATCATTGTGTGATTTTTGTAACTTTTTAGTTCTATCTGCTAGTTTAACTCACCGTCACTATCTTGAGGATAATCTGGGAAGTAGGGTGTGGGGAGATAGGGAAGTGGGGAAGCTGTCTCATCACCCCATCCCCCATCCCCTATCCCCTATCCCCTATCCCCTATCCCCTATCCCCTGATAGCTGATAAGATAGGATTCGGACAATATTCGATCGCTGCGAGAAATTCATGGACACACCTGCGAAAGTTTTGTTAGTGGATGACGAACCGGGGGTTCGTGAATCTGTGCAAGCATATCTACAGTACGGGGATGACTTCGAGGTAAGAACTGCTAGTAATGCTAACGAAGCCTGGGATTTACTCAATCAAGAAATTCCGGAATTAGTCATCTCCGACATTATGATGCCGCAGGTGGATGGCTATCAGTTTCTGAAGAAATTGCGCGAAGATGCTCGTTTTCAGACAATTCCCGTGGTTTTTCTCACTGCTAGGGGGATGACAAGCGATCGCATTCAGGGTTATAATGCCGGTTGTGATGCTTATTTATCCAAGCCTTTCGATCCCGAAGAATTAGAAGCATTAATCAAGTCTTTAATCGAGCGCCGTCGTCAATCCCTGCAAGCCACCAGCGAAAACGCTAGATTAGAAGAAATTGCCCGAGATATCCGGGAATTAAAACAGCAGGTGGGACAACAGAACACTTTTACTACTACTCCCCCCCCGATTAAAATTGACCTTACCCCCCGGGAACAAAGTGTTTTAGATTTAGTAGCGGAGGGATTGATGAATAAAGAAATTGCCAGTCGTCTAGAAACCAGCGTCAGAAACGTAGAAAAATACGTCAGTCGCTTATTTAGCAAGACTGGTACTAATAGTCGCACGGAATTGGTACGTTTTGCCCTAAAACACGGTTTAACCAGTTAATATAGCAGCTAAGGACAAAGTAGCGGACGGGAGTAGTTTATTAACTGACGATGATAAGCAACTGAATTACCGATGGAAAAACAACTTTGGCAGCGAATCACCCTCGATTTGAATATATGTCACGGCAAACCTTGCCTTCGAGGATTGCGTTATCCTGTTGAATTTATCCTAGAATTACTTAGTTCTGGCATGAGTATCGAAGATATTTTAGCCGACTACGATGATTTGGAACGGGAGGATATTCTAGCGGCGTTATTGTTTGCCACTCGATTAACTCAGGTAAAAAGCATCTACCAAATTGCACCATGAAGTTTTTAGTCGATAAAATGCCACGACAGATGCAGAAATTAACGCTCTTTCAATTCAACAAAATCGTATTGTTATTACCAAAGACACAGATTTTCTCGTGGAAACGGGGTCTATACTGATAGAATATCCGCAAAATAGTCCTAAAAGTCTTTACCAGTAAACATTTCACGATTCTATAAGCAAAAATTATCACACAAAGTCGAGAAGAACCCCTTATAAGCTTCTGCTAGTTACTACGGGTAACATTACGAATGTTGAATTAGAAGCATTATTTCAGAATAATCTAACCCAAATAGAAGCACTTTTTACTCAACATTCGTTAATAGAAATGAGTCGCAACTCAATCATCGTTCATCATTAGTAGTAGGACAAGCTGAAATTAGCTTTAAGTGCTTCACGAAAGGAATAAAATCTTTATCTGAAAAAAGGAGCGGAAGATTATTTTCAATACAAAAGGAGGCAATAATAACATCAGCAGTTTTCCTAATAGTTATCCCCTTCTTGCGTAACTGGCGATAATTGTCCGCGCTTTTCAATGCCATTCTCAAACCTAGTAAATCATAAATAGTCAATGAAGTTAGTAAGCGATAGGCTATTTGATAATCCTTATCACTCCTAAAACCTTGGAGAACTTCGGTGAGAATAATATCACCAATAGCTATCGGCTCAACTCCCAGCAGTAAATCAATCCAAACACTAGAATCCACAAGAATCATTGATTGTGCCTCATTTCCTCAAGGTTTCCTTCCCATTTAAGCTTACCTTTAAAGGCTTTAATTTTCTCCTGTTGTTTGAGCCGAATCAAAGTCTTAAGACCCAATTCAACAACTTCTTGTTTAGTCTTTAAACCAGTAGCTTTAAGAGCATCAGCCATGAGTTGGTCATCAATGATAATGTTAGTCATCATCCTATCCCTAGTTGTGTGTAGTAGATTGTTAATATACACATTATATAGGGTTTGCTGAATAAATGTGAGATGTAAGCAAGGTAGAGATTTTGTGGCTTTTCTCGCAAAACAGGTGCAAGATTGTGAGAGAATCGTCGTTCAAAATCTTGCGTCTTTATCGGCCCGCGTCCTGTAGGGGCGAAGCATTCGGACAATAACCTATCGGTGAAACTGTAGATTTTCGGCGTTGTCAAATTGAAAGATGCTCCCAATCAGCACCGGAACGGAAATTACTTTGATAGGAAAGATTACCCTGCATCTTGACAATTAGTGTTTAATGAACGAATAGTGCCGATAGTTGGGCTTAAGTGGGGAACAAGAGTCGCTCGATTTAGCAGTGGAATTAGCCCTAAAATCGGCGTAGGGCTAATTCATGAATTAGCCCTACAATCGGCGTTGTCAAATTGAAAGATGCTCCGAATCAGCACCGGAGCATTGCATCTTTCCTATTCTGATATTGGGACTTAAACGCCAAATAAAGATCAAATCGAGTATAATCGTTAAAGAGTAAGCACTTTACGTTGAAAGATCAGCGATGAAAGAGACAACCCCAGCCGCAATGCCCCCAT
>VYLL01000569.1_pt1 | contig 10974 bp, 10 predicted proteins | sample 5114301 | NCBI WGS metagenome assembly VYLL01 (sample SAMN12291809, study PRJNA351875) | freshwater metagenome | isolation source: freshwater lake | place: USA: Michigan, MSU2 Lake | collected 2011-08-16 | reverse complement strand
AGCTATGACAACGCCTTGGCCGAAACGATCAACGGCCTCTACAAGGCCGAAGTCATCCATCGCCGTGGCCCGTGGCGATCCCTCGAAGCCGTCGAGTTCGCCACGCTGGAATGGGTCGACTGGTTCAACAACCGACGGCTCCTCGAGCCCATAGGCAACATCCCGCCAGCCGAAGCCCAAGCTGCCTACTATGGCCTGCACCCGGTTTTGTGGACACCGGGTTAAGCTACAACCGCCTGCCTTTCGAAGTCCATCGGGCTGAGATAGCCGAGGGTCGAGTGGCGGCGGGTCGGATTGTAGAAGCGCTCGATGTAGTCGAACACCTCGGCCTTGGCGTGATCTCGCGTGCGGTAGGTTTTGCGGGCGATCCGCTCGGTCTTCAGCGAGGAGAAGAAGCTCTCCATCGCGGCATTGTCCCAGACGTTTCCCGATCGGCTCATCGAACAGGTGACGCCATTGTCGGTCATCAGGCGCTGGAACTGTTCGCTGGTATATTGGCTGCCCTGGTCGGAATGGTGCAACAGGGCATAGGGCTTGCCGCGCCGCCAGATCGCCATGACCAGGGCGTCGGTGACGAGCTGGGCCGTCATGGTGTCGCTCATCGACCAGCCGACGACGCGGCGCGAGAACAGGTCGATCACGGCCGCAACATACAACCAGCCTTCGGCGGTCCAGATGTAGGTGAAGTCGGCCACCCACTTGCGGTTCGGCGCCTCGGCGGCGAACTGGCGATCGAGCACATTGCCGGCGATCACCGAGCGTTCGCCGTTATCCCTGGGCAGCCCACGCCGCCGTGGCCGCGCCTTCAGCGCCTGCTGGCGCATCAACCGTTCGACGCGGTGCAGACCGCAGGACAGGCCTTTGGCCAGAAGATCGTGCCAGACCCGCCGGGCACCGTAGGTGCTATAGCTGTTGATGAAGCTCGCGCGCACCATCGCCCCAAGGGCCTCATCGGTCCTGGCCCGTGCACTGGGCGCACGCGACAGCCAGGCGTGAAAGCCGCTGCGCGAGACCCCGAGCGCCTCGCAGATCCACGAGACCGGCCAGATCCCCCGGTGCTTCGCGATGAAGCCGAACTTCATATCGAGTCCCTCGCGAAGTAGGCGGCCGCTTTTTTTAGGATGTCTCGCTCCGCCTTCAGCTTCGCGTTCTCCCGGCGCAGCCGCTCCAGCTCCTGCTGTTCGGGCTTCATCACACCATGGCCGGGAAAAGCCGAGCCCGGATCACCGTCGTGGTCGCGAACCCATTTACGCAGCACGTTCTCGTGCACGTCCAGATCGCGCGCCGCCTGTGCCACCGCGACACCGCGATCCCGCACCAGCTTCACCGCCTCGAGCTTGAACTCCCGGCTGAACTTCCGTCGTTGCATCGTCACCCTCCAGCTCCAAAAAACACCTTATCTTGGTGTCCACGAAACCGGGTGCAGGCCACTATGCCATGCTGGCCGAACAGCCCCTGGCCGCGTAACCTAAGCCAAACGGCCTCCGGCAAACCCGGGGCGGTTCACTCCACGTTCGAGGTATCCGATCGTCTGGTAGTGCACCCCAACCGCGTCGGCCGGTGCTGTCAGGCAAACGCTAACTTGTCTCCACTCAGCCTCAGTTTTCGTGACGTTGAGGAGCTCCTGGCGCAACGCGGGATCGACGTCAGCTATGAGACGATCCGGTGCTGGACGATCAAGTTCGGCCCGCTGATCGCGAGGCTGCTGAAGCGCCGTCGACAGGCTCCATCGCCTCGCTGGCACCTTGATGAGATGGTCTGCTGGATCGGCGGCAACCGGTTGTATCTGTGGCGCGCCGTCGACGACGAAGGCGAGGTCCTGGACCTCGTGGTTCAGCGCCGGCGGGACACAGAGGCGGCACTGAGGCTGCTCAGGCGTCTCCTTCACAATCAGCCGGTGGAGCCGCAGACGATCACGACCGACGGCCTGGCCTTATACGGTGCGGCGCTCGATGTCCTGGATCTCAGGCATCTGCACCGGCCCGGTCGCCTTCGGGAGAACAATCGGGCGGAGAACTCGCATCTCCCGATCCGACGACGAGAACGGCAACAGCAGGGTTTCAAATCCCAAGCCTCAGCTCAGAGATTCCTCACAACCCACGCGGCGATCTACAACACCTTCAACATCCAGCGTCATCTGATCAGCAGACCCACACTTCGCCGCTTCCGCTCCGAAGCCGACGCTGCATGGTCAGCCGCTGTCGCCTGATTTCAGCAGGGCAGGGCGCTTCTCAACCCGGCGCAGTTATCCTGACAGCCCCCATCTGCCTATCCCAAAGCGGTAGCGCCATATGATCGGCATCAAGAGCGCCGCCTCGGTGCTGTCAGGCGAACGATAAAAGGTCTCCGGTATTTGTGGCGTAAGCCACTGACGGGGATCATATTTCGTGAAGTCGATTTCGTTCAAGCGCCACCGGTTTCCGGCGGACGTCATCCGCCATGCCGTCTGGCTCTACTTCCGCTTCAGCCTCAGTTTTCGTGACGTCGAGGAGCTACTGGCGCAACGGGGTATCGACGTTAGCTATGAGACGATCCGGTGCTGGACGATCAAGTTCGGACCGTTGATCGCGAGGCGGCTGAAGCGCCGTCGGCCATCTCCATCGCCTCACTGGCACCTGGATGAGATGGTCTGTTCGATCGGTGGAAAGCGGATGTACCTGTGGCGCGCCGTCGACGACGAAGGCGAGGTCATGGACCTCGTGGTCCAGCGCCGGCGGGACACAGAGGCGGCGCTGAGGCTGCTCAGGCGTCTCCTTCACAATCAACCGGTCGAGCCGCAGACGATCACGACCGACGGCCTGGCCTCCTATGGCGCAGCGCTGGATGTCCTGGATCTCAGGCATTTGCACCGGCCCGGCCGGCTTCGGGAGAACAATCGGGCAGAGAACTCACACCTTCCGATCCGACGACGAGAACGACAGCAGCAGCGGTTCAAATCCCAAGCCTCAGCCCAGAGATTCCTCACCACCCATGCAGCGATCTACAACACCTTCAGCATCCAACGCCATTTGATCAGCAGACCCACACTTCGCCGCTTCCGCGTCGACCCACACTTCGCCGCTTCCGCGTCGAAGCGGCGACCGCTTGGGCGGCGGCGGTTGCCTGATTTCAGGCAGGGTAGGGCCGCTTTCGACCGGGCGCAGTTAACCTGTCAGCACCCGGGGCGGTTCAGTGATCATGTCGCCCGTTCGATCGAGCCGTACCTCCCCAAGAACAAGAGCGACGAGCAGGCCATAAGCAGGACAACCGCTGCGACGGTGAGCGCCGGGCCATAGTTGCCGTATCGATCGTAGGCGGCTGCAAAGATCAGCGGGCCCACGCCGGATCCCACGGCGAAAAAGCCGAACAGGCCGCCGTATATCTTTCCGTAGTCGTTGAAGCGAAAGTATCTCGCGACGAGGAACGACAGCAGATCATACTCGACGCCGGCCGCGAACCCGATGAGGACAACGGCCGCCGTGACCGTCGTCAACGACGGATCGCCGTGGGCCAAGACCAGCAGAGAAATCGCCGGAAGGCAGAGAATGACGAAGGCGACCGCCGGAGCCCAGAAGCGATCGACCAGCCAGCCGCCCGCGAGACGGCCGATCACGACGGCAGGTCCGGCGGCCGCTGCGATCTGAACCGCCTGCCGACGATCGAAGCCCTGCGCGCCCAGCAGGGTCTCCAGATTGGGAACCAGACCCATGATCACCATGGAAATGGGCAGGAAGGCGAACGCAAGAAGCCAGAACCGCCAGCTCAAAAGGGATCTGCCGGGCCGATCGGCCCTCGTCTCCTCAGGCGCCGCCTGACGCTTCGTGACCGGGTCCCAATCCCCAGGGGGCTTGAACAAAAAGAGGGTGATCGGAATGACGATCACCAGGGGAAGCAGGGCCACGCTGAGGTAGGCGACCCGCCAGCCGGCCTCGACGGTGACGGCGTCGGCCACCAGCTTGGCGACCGGACCGAACACGCCCGTTCCAATGAGGGCTAGGCCGAGGGCTAGGCCCTTGCGTCGATCGAACGCCTGGTTGACCGCCCGTGTCCAGATGATCGGCAAGGTCCCGGCCCCGCAGAGCGCGACGAGAACCCATGTGGCGTAGAACTGCCAGATGGATCCCGTGCCCGCCGCAAACAGCGCAAAGGCGAGGCTGAACAGGATCGTGGACGTCAGAACGATTGGCCGTGCGCCAAACCGATCGCCGAGATAGCCGACCGCCGGCGACGCCAGCGACAGGGTCAGTGTCATCACCGCCAGTCCCGTTAGGATCTGGCCGACGGTCCAGCCGAACTGATCCGACAGCGGCTGAACAAAGACGCCGATCGTATAGAAGGGCAGTGGCGACAGCCCCAAGCCTATGCCGACACTTGCGCAGAGGACAATGGGCCACCCATGGCGGAACTCCGCGAAGCTTGCTCGCGAAACGGTCTCGCTCATCCACCACCCCGCGCTAGAGCAGGCGCCGGCGCCGGCGACGGTCTGCCCAAATCGACGTCCAGGCCAGCCTTGTAGACCGCGATATGGTTGGTCCGGGATGCCGCGGCGTCGATGGAGTGGGTTGGATCGCCGCTGACAAGCAGCAAGTCGGCGACGAACCCCTCCCGTAGCCACCCCCGCGTCGTGAGCTGAAGCAGGCGTGCGGCCGCACTCGTCGCCGCGCGCAGGGCCGAGATCGGAGGAAGCCCAGCATCCACCATGAAGGCCATCTCTCGCGCGTTCTGCCCATGGGGGTTGAACGGAGTGCCTGTATCGGCCCCCATGGCGATCGGACCTCCGGCGTCATGGTAGGCCTTGACCGATCGGCGATGCACATCGATCACCGATGCAGCCTTCTCCAGTATCTCGCCCGGAATACCACGCTGGGCATTGTCGAGAATGTGCGAGACGGCGGCCAGGGTCGGGACCAGGAAGATGTCCCGACTCAGCATCTGCTGGATGCAATAGTCGGTCAGGAAGATCCCGTGTTCGATCGAGCTGACGCCGGCCAAGGCCGAGTTCAATATGCCGTCACTGCCGATGGCGTGCGCCGCCGTCGGCTTTCGGAACCGGGCAGCCTCGGCGACACCGGCGCTGAGCTCCTTGCGATCGTAGTGGCTGTCATGAATGTTTGAGCCGGGAGTCAGAACCGCGCCTGTGGCCATCAGTTTGACCCAGTCGCACCCCGCGTGAACCTGTTCCCTGACAGCCTTGCGGATCTCTTCGGGGCCGTCGGCAATCCGGGCGACGGGCGCATTGGCGCCGCCCGTCATGCAGATGAACTGGCCGGCGGCCTGGATGACCGGAGCCATAAAGGTGCCTGAGTTACAGGCGTCGCGGACGGCGAACTCGACATGATCAACGCCGCCGCAATCGCGAATGGCCGTGACGCCGCCTCTCAGACACGCCTGTGCGTTTGCGAGGGCCTGAAGGGCTAGACCAGCCGGTGTCCCCTGCGTCAGAGGACCCCAAACATCGGGCGCGCCGGACAGGACCAGGTGAACGTGACAGTCCATAAGCCCCGGCATCAACGTCATGCCGGAGATATCGCGTCGTGGACCCGCATAGCCATCGAACCGCTCCAGGGGTTCGATGGCCGCGATCAATCCGTCTTGGACCAGCAGCGCCATTTCGCGCGGCAGCATCTCATGGCCGTCGAAGAGGGAGCCTGCGTGGAAGAGCATAGGTCCCGGCCCGCAATTACCATTCAGCCCTGAGCGTCAGACCCGCCGTTCTCGGATCGCCACGTTCGCGGATCAAGGTGCCAAAGAAGTCGCGATCTCTGTTGACAGTGTAGTCATCATCCAGCGCATTTCTGACCCACGCTTCGATCGTCCAGCGGGCGTCGTCTGGCGTGAGCCCGACCCTCAGGTTCAGCAGGCGGCGGCCGTCCAGGGCTTGACGCGTCAGGTTCTCCGGTCCGGCGAAGCTTTCGCCACGCACGTTGTACTCTGCAAAACCCTTGAGGCGCAGACCCGCCCACGGCAGGGCTTGGACATAGTCCACGAAGAAGGAACCCGTGAACCGCGGGGCCTGAGGCAGGCGAGCTCCGCTCAAGTCAACGCCGCTGCCGCCGCCGTTGGGAAACGCCTCGAATGCCGCATCCAAATAGGCCAGGTTGGCTCCCAGCTGGAGGTTCGCCATTGGCTCCGCGACGGTTTCGACCTCGGCCCCTCGGATTCGCACCTCGGCCGCATTCCTGAGCTGGACGACCGTCTGGCCGCCGCCCAAGTCCACAAACTGGTTGATCTGGTAGTCCTCAAAGTCAGTCTGATAGACCGCCACATTGATCCGCGCACGACTGTTGAACAGCTCCGATTTGTAACCCAGTTCGTAGCTCCGAGCCGCTTCGGCCGAAAACTCCAGTCCTTCGTTAATCTGTGTGGCGTTCAGGAAATCGACATTGAACCCGCCGCTTTTGAATCCCTGGCTGTATCGGGCGTAGACATTCGTCGTTTCGCCCAGAGCATAGGTCAGGGCCAGCGTCGGATCGACGCGGCTTGCCGAAACCCGGCCCTCCAGACTTGGCACTGTAGCGATGCGCAAGGCGGGGGCGACCGAGCCGTCCAGAGCGTAGTCGACGAGGCTGACGTCCTCGTCCGTGACGCGGACGCCCGCGTTCAGTGTGAGGGCCTCACTTATGGCGAAGTCCAGGTTCCCAAAGGCTGCGATCGATCGGGTCTCGACTTCCGCCGCAATAGTGACCGCCGTGCCCGGACTAAGCCCGAGCGGCAGGGCACCGATCTGGCGCCCAAAGCGCACGGCCCGGCGGGTCTGCGCCGTGTCTTCCAAAAAGTAGAGCCCTGCCAAGTATCGCAGGCGTCCGGACCCTTCCGAGGCAAACCGCAGCTCATGCGAAACCTGTTCAAACCGATCCTCGAAATCGGTGCTCAGCAACTCCAGCGGTGAATAGTCCAGATCATTCATCCGCCCCCAGTCCAACCGTCTCAGTGCGCTGATCGCCGTCAGCGTCTGGCCGGCAGACATCTGATATTCCAGGGTGGCAGAGGCGCCATAGAATTCGCTCTCCCAGACAGGCGTCGTGCTGAAGGCGACGTCGAAGGCGCCGGGATTGGCGCTCGCTCCGGTACCGGTCAGATTTGTATCGTCTTCGCCTACCAAGCGCCGTCCGTCGTCGGTCGTGTGGTCGGCCGCCAACGTCAGGGACAGGTCAGGGTTGATGTCCCACAGCAGGGCTCCACGAAGGGTCCGGCGGTCGATATTGCCCAGATCCTGGCCGTCCACGAGATTGGTGGTGAACCCGTCCCGCTCGCGAACGGCCCCCGACACACGCAGGGCAAGCTGTTCTCCGACCAGCGGAAGATTCACGGCCGCGCGGGCCTCGCGCGTTCCGTTTTCGCCGATCTCGATGCTGCCATCGCCGGCGAAGACGTAGTTGGGGCGGACCGAGACGACGTTGACGGCGCCAGAGACGCTGTTGCGGCCGAACAATGTGCCCTGGGGACCCCGCAGGATCTCGACGCGACTCACGTCAGATGTCGATTGGTTGATCGAGGCGAACTGACCGACGTAAACGCCGTCGACATAGATTCCCGCCCGGGTGCCGAACCCGACGTTGCGACCGCCGCCGCCCACACCCCGGATATAGACCGTGCTGATCCCGGTGGATGTCTCTATCGCGAGGCCCGCCGTGCTCTGGGCAAGGTCGTCCAGGCTTTCGACGCCGCGCTGATCCAGACTTTCGGCGTCGAACACGCCGATGGACGCCGGGACGTCCTGGAGATTCTCCGAGCGGCGCCGCGCGGTTACGATGATCTCGTCGAGCGTCACCGGAGTCTGCGGCGTTGACGCCTGTCCTGGAGTCGATTGCGTCGCCGCCGGCGTTGCGATCGCAACCGTTCCCGCCATCACGAGCAAAGAAAGCGTGTGCATAATCAGCCCCCCCTAAGAACGTCTAATACGATGCGACACTGACCCGTATTGTATATTGTGTCAACGCTTAGGATTTTTTCGCGTTTTCGACTGCTCTATGGTTTGAGAATGGCTGCCACCAAACGGCTGACGTCCTGATCTTCGATCGACGTCTGGGCCACGAGGGCCCGGAAATAGAGCGCTCCGATCAGAGCGTCGCTGAGGTAGGCCGTGTCCGCACGCCGTCCGACATCCCCTCGCTCTTGCCCCTGCGCGAGGGCGACCTGCAGGGGGCCGCGACGCTCATGCTCAAGTTCGGACACAAGCTTCGCCAGAACGGGACGGGCGGCGGCTTCCGAAACGAGCGCTGCGATCACGCGCAGCTTGAAAGGGTCGCGGAGTCGTTTCGCGGTCCGCATCAACAGGCGCTCGACGGAGGCGATCCCGCCATCATCGGAAGCGGCCGAGGACACGCTGTCCTGGCCGAGCATGTCGGTGACGGCATAGAGGACCAGATGTTCTTTCGTCGGCCAGCGACGATAGATGGCGGCGCGTGACACCTGGGCCTCCACCGCCACCTTCTCGAACGACGCGCCTTCGTAGCCGTGCTCCGCGAGCAACTTCAGCATGGCGTCGGCGATGAGTTGATCCTTGCCCGCGTCCCGGGGGCGCCCAGGCCTTCGACTTCCCTTGGGATTGCTTGCCAGACTCTGCGCTTGTCTCTGTGTCATTCGAGTTCGCGACCCCTGCCGGTGCTTGTCATGGCTGAATCCGCCCGGGGGTCTCGGCCTCGGCAGCGGCTTCCTGAACAACAGACCTAAGAAGGTCGAAGAATGCCCTTTCGGCATCCAGATAAAGGGTATGAGACGCACCATCCAGAACTTCCAGACGGGCGATACCCGGCGCAAAGGCGTTGTGGAGACTTTGCGCGGCCTCCGGGGGCGTTATCGGATCAAGCGCGCCAGCTATGATCACTGTCGGGGCGGTGACATCCACCAGCCGTTGCGAGAAGTCTGCGGTGTGGAACTCACCGTCGACCGGTCGAGCATACCAGTCAAAAATGTCCTGATCCCATCGGCCACCGGCCAGGCTTTGAAGGCCGAACTGGGCGCTGGATGTCGAATACAGGGGGAGACATAAGGCCCGGTAGCGATCTGCCCGAGCCGGATCGGTCGGGTCCTCCAGGAATGCAGCTGCCGCGCTTCCAACGGCATCGCCACCCCGTCGCCGAAAGGCAGCCTCGACCAACGCAGGGTCAATGCGCGCCGATGTCGAACAGAGCATCAGTCGGCCCACGCATTCGGGGTGTCGGATCGCTAGGGCCTGGGCCACAAACCCCCCGAATGAGAACCCAAGCACGATCGGTCGATGGATGCCCAATGCGTGGCAAAGGCCGGCCACGTCGTCTGCCCATGTCTGCAGGTTCCAGTGTTCCGGACTGGATCTGTCACTCTTACCATGACCTCTAAGGTCGATGTAGACGACCTGGGCAAGCTCTGTCAGCGGCCGTCCTATCGGGATGCAGAAGTGGTGGTCTGAGCCCGGCCCCCCGTGAATCATCACCACCGTCGGCCTTTCAACAAGCACGCCGTTTTCAAGCGCTTCCTTAACGCCATCGACATCGAAGTGGATTTTCACGCCACCTGTATCGACATGCATCTTCCGCGCCCCCTCACCATATTGAAACTACCATTCGCCAAGACCGGCGAGAGCGGCGCCGTGAAGAGCGCTGCCCTTTTCGGTCACGCGGCTTCGCCACGTGTTTGAGCTCGGATTGAAGGTCTCAATCATCCGCGCGCGCAGCTCGGAACGATTGGGTTCAGCAGACTGACCGAACCGCAACCAGCGGTCGATCATGAGGGCTTCGGCCACCTTCGGCAGATCATAGGTGCCAAACTCGATGACCGCCCCGCAGATGCTCGCGTTGGGCAGGATCCAGTTGCGAAGCCCGTCCCATATCAGGCCGTTCCACTCCGGCTCGGCAGCGATGCCGAAGGCGTCCTCGTTGGCGTTTAGTCGGCCCCACCAAGTCTCGACACGGCGACGTTCGCTAGAACCCCTTGGGTGGAAGCAGACGAAAAAGGCTTCTGCGAATTCGCCAAAGCCGGAATGAAAGTCCAGATAGGCGATCTTGTCGGTTGTCCCCAGCCACCGGTCGCAGACGGATTCCAGCACCTGACGCGACCACGTGGCACCATCTCCGCCATAGCTCAGCCCATCCCGAAATTCGTACTGGCCGCCGGTGACGCCCGTCAGCGCCGCCTGCGGTCCATGGATGGCCATGAGTTGCGCGAGCGCGGCCGAGAAGCGGGCTTGGGCGTCATCACTCCACACACTCGGCGTCAGGAGCGCGTGGATGTCGGCATAGTAAGGATTGGGAGATGGCACCGATCTCCTTGGGACGAACGAGCGCGAGAGGTCCACGAAATCTTCGTTTGCTCTTGAACTCCAGGCCAATCCGAAGGGGTTCAAGCAGTGGATCATGACGATGCTCGTCCCCAAAGGCGGAGACGGTTTCTGCTCCAGGAACCGGGTCTGTGCGGCAGACCCGGAGCAAGCTTCCAGGCCATGCGTGCCGCTGATCGACAGGATCGCCTTGCGTGATCGGTCCGGCCCCAGAACGGCCACGTCGATCTCGAGAGGCTTCCCGGACGGTGAGACCTGATCGGGATGCACGTAGGCGACTAGGCGAGCTCCTGCTTCCCGCGCGGCTGTCCGGAAATACAGCCGCGCTTCCTCGTAGTTTTCGGGGTATCGCATAGGTCCGAAGATGCAACGGCTGATAAGATACGGACCTTATACGTATCGTATCATCGGTCAAGGCACGGGCTGTGCTGTGCAGGCTTGATCCTCCCGCCAGACGCCGTTCTAGACGGAAGATCAGCGCGGAGCCTCACTCCTGATTCTTCCAAATCCGACGGCGGGAGGGCTGCCAAAGCTGGCCCCTTTAGCCATTTCAGACTTTGGCGTGAGCCTCACAGGTCTGCCGTTTCCCGAGCGCCGCCCAGAACTGGGTCTGCTCCATCGGCTGAACCGCCCCGGGTTTGCCGGAGGCCGTTTGGCTTAAGTTACGCGGCCAGGGGCTGTTCGGCCAGCATGGCATAGTAGGTAGCTTCGGCTTCGGCTGGCGGGATGTTGCCTAT
>VYLL01000419.1_pt1 | contig 11036 bp, 6 predicted proteins | sample 5114301 | NCBI WGS metagenome assembly VYLL01 (sample SAMN12291809, study PRJNA351875) | freshwater metagenome | isolation source: freshwater lake | place: USA: Michigan, MSU2 Lake | collected 2011-08-16 | reverse complement strand
TTCGGCTTCCTCAATGACGATGAGCGAGGCGTTGGGGACATCGACGCCGACCTCGATCACTGTCGTCGCAACGAGCACGCTCAGCTGCCCGCTTGCGAATGCCGCCATGACCGAATCTTTCTCGAGCGGCTTCATGCGACCGTGGACAAGGCCGATGCGGTCACCGAAACGCAGGCGCAGCGCCGCCGCGCGCGCTTCGGCGGCGGAACGGTCGGCGATCTCGCTCTCCTCGACGAGCGGGCAGACCCAGAACGCCTGCTTGCCGTCGGCGATATGGCGGGCGAGGCCGGCGACCACGTCGTCGAGACGTTCGCACGACACGACCCGCGTTTCGACCGGAGTGCGTCCCGGCGGCATCTCGTCAAGGCGGCTGACGTCCATTTCGCCGTAAGCAGTGAGCGTGAGCGTGCGCGGGATTGGCGTTGCGGTCATCACGAGGAGGTGGGGCGGGACTTCCGCTTTCGCTGCGAGCAACATCCGCTGCGCGACGCCGAAACGATGCTGCTCGTCGATCACAGCAAGACCGAGGCGCCTGTACGCGACTGCGTCCTGAAAGATCGCGTGCGTGCCAACAAGGATGTCGATGCTCCCGTCGGCAAGGCCCATCAGCGTCGATTCGCGCGTCCGCCCCTTGTCGCGGCCAGTGAGACACGCGACGCGGACATCGACGCCGCCAAGCTGGCGTTGAAGCGTGTCGAAATGCTGGCGCGCGAGAATCTCGGTCGGCGCGAGCAGTGCCGCCTGCGTTCCCGCCTCGACCGCGACCAGCATCGCGTGCAGCGCGACGAGCGTCTTGCCCGCGCCGACATCGCCCTGAAGCAGGCGCAGCATCGGGGTCGACTGCGCGAGGTCGCCCTCGATCTCGCCGATCGTGCGCCGCTGCGCCCCCGTGAGCGCGTAGGGCAATCTGAGTGCATCGCGCAGACGGCCGTTGCCCGACAGAGCCTTGCCCCGCCGCCGCCGGGTCGAGGCGCGGACCAGCATCAGCGCAAGCTGGTTCGCGAAGACCTCGTCATAAGCGAGCCGCGCGCGCGCCGGGCCGTCGTCGGGTTTTGTGTGCAACGTCGCAAGAGCGCTCCGCCAGGCGGGCCAGCGCTTGCGACCGAGCAGCCCAGGCTCGACCCATTCGGGCAAATCCGGTGCGCGCGTCAGCGCCTGCTCGACAAGCGCGGCCAGACGACGCGACGTCATGCCTTCGGTCAGCGGATAGACGGCCTCGGCAAGCGCGAGCGGCTCGTGCGGCTCGAGGACCTCCGGATGCACGATCTGGCGCATGTCGCCGTAACGTTCCAGCTTACCGCTGACGAGCTTCGGCTCATTCAGCGGGAGCAGACGCTTCGCATAGCCGGTGCTGCTGCCGAAGTAAGTCAGGCTGACGTAGTCGCCGACGGCATCGATGGCGTGGACGTTCATTGGGCTGCGCGGACCGCGACCTGCCTTGTAATCGACCGGCGTGACGACAAGCGCAACGGTCTCGCCCGGTTCCGCATCGTCGAGCCGATCAATGCGATGACGTGTCACCTGCCCGGTCGGCAGGTGGAACAGCAGATCGACGACGCGTGTCAGTCCGAGCCGCTCGAGTGGCTTTGCGAGCACGCTGCCGACACCTTTGAGTGCCGCAACCTCGGTGAACAGCGGGTTGAGCAGATCGGGACGCATGGCTAGGGAGCTAGCTTCAAATCCTCTCCCCGTCATGCCTGTTCAAAAGGCATCGGCGGCAATCGGTGTTGCCCGCATGATCCAAGAACCCCGTCTCAAACGCTTGCATTATCGCGCGCACCATCGCGGCACTAAGGAAGCCGACATGATGATCGGCGGCTTTTTCGATCAGCATCATCTCGCGTGGAACGAAGCCGAAATCGCGTGGTTCGAGGCGCTTATGGACGAAGAGGACGTCGACATCATGGGTTGGGCAATCGGAACAATCCCCGTCCCCGCGCCCATCGACGGCCCGATGATGCGTGCAATGCAGCAGCTCGACTATATCGCGGCTGCCAAGTGACCGACATCGAACGGATCAAGAAGGCGGTGCGGCCGCTGACGCTGTCAGGCGTGCCGCAGGGGTTCTTGCCCTGGCTGCTCACCGACCTCGCGCGGGCGGCACCGCGACGTGCAGTCTTCGTCGCGACCGACGAGGCCGAAATGCGCGCGGTTGCGGATACCGCGAAGTTCTTCGCGCCCGAGATCGAGGTGCTGACATATCCGGCATGGGACTGCCTGCCGTACGATCGTGCTTCGCCGTCATTGCGGATCACCGCAGAGCGCCTTGCCGCACTGAGCGCGCTCCAGGCGAAGGTTGAAGCGCCGCAGCTTTTGGTCACCACGGTGAACGCAGCGTCGCAGCGCACGTTGACACCGTTCCGTATCCGTCAGCTCGTCGCCACGCTTGCGCCTGGCAAGCAGATCGACCGCGACGCGCTGTCGGCATTGTTACAGGCCAATGGTTATGTCCGCACCGAGACGGTGGCCGATGCCGGCGATTATGCGGTACGCGGGTCGCTCGTCGATCTGTTCCCGAGCGGGTCGGACGTCGCGCTCCGCCTCGACTTTTTCGGCGACGAGATCGAGAGCGTCCGTACGTTCGACCCGGCAGACCAGCGCACAATTGACCGCATCGACGGCTTTACGCTGCTTCCCGCGTCGGAAGCGCTGCTCGACGAGGCGTCGATCAAGCGGTTCCGCACCAGATACCGCGACCTTTTCGGAGCGACCGCGACCGGGGATCCGCTGTATCAGGCGATCAGCGAGGGTCGACGGCTTGCGGGCATGGACCACTGGCTGCCGCTGATCGAAGAGAAGCTGGGAAGTCTGTTCGACCATCTGGGCAAGGACGATATCGTCGTGCGCGCGCAGGGATCGGACGGCGCGGCCGATGCGCGGTTCGAAGCTGTCGCCGACTATCACGCCAACCGCGTCCGTGCCGCATCGGGCGAGCCTGGCAGTTATCGCCCGCTTTCGCCCGATGCGCTCTACCTTGCTTCGGCTGAATGGAAGGCTTCACTCGACACTGCGCGCGCGCACTTCGCAACGGCCTTTCGCGAGCCGGAGTCGGAGCGCGTGCTCGACTTCGGCGTCGAGGGACCGCGCGATTTCGGCCCCGAGCGCAGCCGTGCAGAGAACGTTTACGAAGCGCTTGCCGATTATCGCAAGAAGCTCGGCAAGACTGGGCTGATCCTCGCCAGCTATTCGACCGGATCGCGCCAGCGGCTCGCGGGGCTAGTCGCCGATCACGGGCTCGCTGCCCAGGCTATGGCCGTGACCTGGCAGGACGCGCAGGGGATTGCTGCGAAGGGCCGGGTTGCGCTTGCCGTCGTCGCGCTCGATCGCGGGTTCGTCACGCCGTCCGTTGCGGTCGTCACCGAACAGGACCTGCTCGGTGACCGCCTCGTTCGGCGGGCAAAGCGAAAGAAGTCGGCCGATGCGTTTCTTAGCGAACTCGCGACAATGTCGCCGGGCGACCTCATGGTCCATCGCGATCACGGCATCGGGCGGTTCGAGGGGCTGACCTCGATCCCTGTCGGCCAATCGCCGCATGATTGCGTCGCGCTGACCTATGCGGGCGGCGACAAGCTGTTTGTCCCGGTCGAGAACATCGACGTCCTGTCGCGCTACGGCAGCGAAACCGAGGGCGTCAGCCTCGACCGGCTCGGCGGCGAGGCCTGGCAGCGGCGGCGCGCCAAGATGCGCGAACGCATTCGCGAGATCGCCGGCGAACTTATCGCGGTCGCTGCCGAACGCGCACTAAAGCCCGCGCCCTCGCTCGCGCCCGATCCCGCCTTCAACGAATTCGTCGATCGCTTCCCCTACGAGGAGACCGACGACCAGGACCGTGCGATCGGCGAAGTGCTCGACGATCTTGCCCGCGGGTCGCCGATGGATCGGCTTGTCTGCGGCGACGTCGGCTTCGGCAAGACGGAGGTCGCGCTTCGCGCTGCGTTCGTCGCAGCGATGAACGGGCAACAGGTCGCGGTTGTCTGTCCGACGACGCTGCTCGCGCGTCAACACTACAAGACCTTCGTCGAGCGGTTCCAGGGATTTCCACTCAATATCGGCCGGCTGTCGCGCCTGGTCCCCGCCGCTGAAACCAAGGCAACGAAGGAAGGCATCGCCGAGGGAAAGACCGACATCGTCGTCGGCACGCACGCGATCCTTGCCAAGGGCATCGATTTCAAGCGTCTGGGCCTCGTCATCGTCGATGAGGAACAGCGCTTTGGTGTCACGCACAAAGAGCGGCTGAAGGCGCTGAAGACCGACGTCCACATGCTCACGCTGACCGCGACGCCGATCCCGCGCACTTTGCAGATGGCCATGTCGGGCCTGCGGGAACTGTCGGTCATCCAGACACCGCCGGTCGACCGGCTTGCCGTTCGTACTTATGTCATACCCTGGGATCCCGTTGTGCTGCGCGAGGCACTGCTGCGCGAGCATTATCGTGGTGGGCAAAGCTTCTTCGTCGTCCCACGCATCGCCGACCTCCCCGACATCGAGGAGTTTCTGACCAAGGAGGTCCCCGAGGTCCGCTACGTCGTGGCCCACGGACAAATGGCCGCAGGCGAGGTCGAAGAGCGCATGTCGGCGTTCTACGACAAAAAGTACGAAGTGCTGCTGTCGACGACCATCGTCGAGAGCGGCCTCGACATCCCGAGTGCAAACACGCTGGTCGTCCACCGCGCCGACCGGTTCGGGCTTGCACAACTCTATCAGATCAGGGGCCGCGTCGGTCGGGCAAAGACGCGCGCCTATGCCTATATGACCACCGCCGCCGACCGATCGATGACCGAAGGCGCGGAAAAGCGACTGAAAGTACTGAGCGACCTCGATAGCCTGGGCGCGGGGTTTCAGCTCGCGTCGCACGATCTCGATATCCGGGGCGCCGGCAATCTGCTGGGTGATGAACAGTCCGGGCACATCAAGGAAGTCGGCTTCGAACTTTACCAGTCGATGCTCGAAGAGGCGATTCTCGAAGCAAAGGCCGGCGGGCTGCTGGCCGAGCGAAAGGCCAAGGATCTCAGCCCGCAGATCACCGTCGATGCGCCAATCCTAATCCCGGAGGATTACGTCCCCGACCTCGACCTGCGCATGTCACTCTACCGCCGCATCAACGAATTTGACGATGATGAGCGGATCGAAGCGTTCGGTGCCGAACTCATTGATCGCTTCGGGCCGCTGCCGGAGCCAACCGAGAACCTGTTGACGCTCATGACGATCAAATTGAACGCGCGCACGGCGGGGATCGCGAAGATCGACGTCGGCGCGAAGGGTGCCTTGGTGAGTTTCTGGAACGACCGGTTCGAGAACATCGACGGGCTGCTTGCCTATGTTGATCGTCTCAAGGGGACGGCGAAGCTGCGACCGGACATGAAGCTGAGCATCGGTCGCGACTGGGCAACTGCGAAATCCCGGCTGAATGGGGCTCTCCAGCTCTCCCGGGGACTGGCGAAACTTGCGAGCTAGGCCATGAGATCGATGAGTGCCTTCGTCGATAGCGGTGCGGCAATCAGAAAGCCCTGCGCATAGTTGCACCCCTCCGCCGCGAGCAATTCAAGCTGCTCCTCTGTCTCGACCCCCTCGGCTATGACCGCGATTCCGAGCGATCGCGCCATCTCGATCGCTCCGCGCACGACAACGCGGTCACGTCGCGTTCCGACGATATCCTGCGCCAGCCGCTTGTCGATCTTGAGGTAGTCGAGAGGAAGGGCCTTTAACCACGCAAGCGATGAATAGCCCGTTCCGAAATCGTCGATTGCAACCCGTATCCCAAGGGCACGCAACTGGGACGAGGTCGCCGCCGCGACTTCCAGATCCTCGATGATACTGCTCTCGGTGATTTCGATCGTCAGGCGATGCTCAGGGAATCCCGTCGCTGCCACCATTGCCGCAAGCACGTCGGCAGCCTCCGGGAGCGCAATGTCGCGTCCGGTCAAGTTAATCGATAGCCGCAAGGCGTTTAGTGCGGCCGGCCACTCCGACGCGACTGATACTGCCCGAAACTGGATGTGTTGCGACAATACGGACAGGTAGTCGGATCGTTCGGCGACGTTGAACAGCGTTTCCGCGCCAATCTCCCCCCGAGAGGGATGACGCCACCGTGCCAACGCCTCGACGCCGATGATGCGCCGGGTCGAAACGTCGATCTGAGGCTGGAACAGGACGTCGATCTCACCTGCCTCGATCGCCTTGCGGAGATCGGCATCGAGCGTCGTATCGTTCCAGCCTTCTTCGGCGTCACATTTTCCGAGGTTGACGATGGGCAGGCTTTCCGACGCACGCGCCTGAGCAAGGGCCGCGCTGGCGCGCCTCAGAACCGCCGTTGCGTCCTCGCCCGGCGTCGGGAGCACGATGCCGATCCGGCATCCGATGCTCACAAACTGGTCCGCGATCATGAAGGGGCGGTCGAGCCGAACGCACATCTCTTCGCTGACCGAATCCTCGCAGCCCGCGCGAACGATCACTGCGAACTCGGCACCCGAAACGCGCGCGACCGTCGCCGTCGGATCGATCTCACGCGCCGCGGCCGCAACGCGAGCAGCCACGGCCACCAGCAGCTCATCGCCGATGTCTCGCCCATATGTGGCATTGACCGCCCCGAAACGGGTCGCGGCGAGCAAGATCACGGAAACCGGTCCCGCTTTGACACGACGCGAGATTTCGCTTGTTGCCCGGCCGCCCTCGAGCACCCCCCTTGCCCGTGCGGCCCGGGTATTCACGCCGGTCGAGGTCTGCACGATCAGTCGTGCCGCCTCGGTAAGCTCCATCTGGGGAAACGGGCTGGTCATATAGTGCGTCGCGCCGGCATCGATCGCCGCGGTGATCCACGTCAGATCGCGCCCCGGAACGATGGCAAGCACGGGCACCGCACGCGCGATGGCACGGATTGCCGCCAATGCTGCCTGACCTTCGTCGCGCAAGTCGACAATCACGGCAGCGGCCTTCAGCTCGCGGATTCGCACCAACGGCGCGTCGAACGAGCGCGGAGTGCTGGCCTTCCATCCGCCGCGCGTCAGAGCAGTCCCGAGCGCGTTGCTGTTCACGCTCGACAGCACAAGCAACGTTGGGAGGTCGGCGGGCGTTGAAGTCACGGGCCGACGCTAGCGTCCGCGCTTGTCGCGCGCCAAGTGTAAATGTAGCAGTACAACCTCATGATCAGGCGGTCCCCCGACACGGCAATGCACGACGCCATCGGTCGCCGTATCGATTATCTCCGTTTGTCGCTTACGGACCGGTGCGATCTTCGCTGCCGCTATTGCATGACGGAAGACATGACGTTCCTGCCACGCGCAGAGGTATTGACGCTCGAGGAACTTGTGGAACTGGCGCGGCGGTTCGTCGGTCGGGGCGTGCGGCGGATCCGCTTGACGGGCGGAGAGCCGCTCGCTCGGCAAGGCGCGGTCGACGTTGCGACCCGAATTGGCGCGTTGCTTGGTCATGGCCTCGACGAGCTGACGCTGACGACGAACGCGACACGGCTCGCGGATCATGCTTCCGGACTCTGGCGAGCAGGAATCCGCCGGATCAATATCAGTCTGGATTCCCGCGATTCCGACCGGTTTCGCCATATTACCCGGCACGGGGATCTCGCGCGTGTCCTCGACGGGATCGAGGCCGCCCGACAAACCGGGTTCGCCATCAAGATCAACATGGTGGCCTTGAAGGGTGTGAATGACGACGAGATTTTGCCGATGCTGCGCTGGTGCGGAGAATTGGGCCTCGATCTCTCGCTGATCGAGACGATGCCGTTGGGCCAGATGGGCGACAGTCGGGTTGACCGCTTTCTGCCGCTCAGCCTGGTCCGCGAGTGGATCGATGCCGAGTACACCCTTGTCCGCAGCGCCAAGCAGACCGGCGGGCCGGCGCGCTATTGGCATGTGCCCGAGCTCGGCACGACACTCGGATTGATTTCTCCGCTCACGCAGAATTTCTGCGAGAGCTGCAACCGAATTCGGGTCTCCGCGTCGGGCCAGCTCTTCATGTGCCTTGGCCATGACGACAAGGTCGATCTGCGCGCCGCAATTCGCGGTGACAGCGACGAACGCCTGGATGACGCGATCGATCGCGCGCTCAAGCTGAAGCCCGCCCGACACCAGTTCGATATCGCCACACCCGCCACCGTGCGACACATGAGCGTTACCGGCGGATGATCGCAGAGCCGAAGCGCGCGTTGGTCGTCTCGCCTGCCGAGGCGGCACAGAGCGCTGCAGCCCGGTTGCAGGAGCGGCGCGACTGGGTTTCACTGGACCAGGCCGAAATGATCGTCGCCCTCGGCGGCGACGGCTTCATGCTTCAGACCTTGCACGCGATGCTGGAGCGACGGCGGATTATCCCGGTCTTCGGGATGAACCTCGGGACCGTCGGTTTCCTCATGAACGAGTGGCGCGACAAGGGACTCGATACGCGGATCGAAAATGCCCGCGCGTTCGAGGTTGCACCGCTGCTGATGGAAGTCGAAACGGTCGAGGGCGAGCGCGTTGCCTTGCCGGCGATCAACGAGGTGTCGTTGCTGCGCGAAACGCGACAGACCGCAAAACTGGAGGTCAGCGTCAACGACCGGGTCGTCATCCAGGAACTCGTGTGCGACGGCGCCCTGGTCGCGACGCCGGCAGGCTCGACCGCCTATAATTTCTCCGCGCATGGACCGATCCTGCCGCTCGGATCGTCGCTGCTGGCATTAACGCCGATTAGTCCGTTCCGCCCGCGCCGCTGGCGCGGTGCCATCCTGACCGAAAATGCAAAGATCGGGTTTCGCGTACTCGATGCCGTCAAGCGTCCGGTTTCTGCCGTTGCGGACCAGCGCGAGGTGCGTGACGTCGCGACCGTCAGCATCTCGATCGACAGGTCGCAAGCCCTGAAGCTGCTGTTCGATCCCGAACACGCGCTCGACGACCGGATCGTCATGGAGCAATTCACGGTCTGATCCGCGCGACCATCCGCGCGGTGGCTCCCCGGGCCTGATTCGAACAGGCGGCCGTCCGATTAACAGTCGGATGCTCTACCGCTGAGCTACCGGGGAATACCGTGCGGCAAGGCGCGCGCTATAGCAGCGCTTCGCGGTCGTGCAAGCGGCGAGCCATCACTTCGCGAGAGCAATCTGGGGCGGACCGGAAAACTCCATCGTCCCGTCCTCGACCTTCCCGTAGCGCAGCGTGACCATGTCGAGCGCGTAGTTCTGGTAGAGCTTCCACGGCTTGACGTTGCCCTGCTTGGGAAGCCGGTCGAGCGCGCGTTGCACGTAACCACTCGAGAAATCGAGGAATGGCTCCTCGGTAATTCCAGGATGCGGGCGCGGTGTCGCGACACGCAGACCGCGCGATTTCATGTGGTTGATCAGCCGGCAGACATATTCGCTGGTCAGGTCCGCTTTCAGCGTCCAGCTGGCGTTGGTGTAGCCGAAGACGAAGCCCAGGTTGGGCACATTGCCGACCATCATGCCCTTGTAGATCAGCGCCTTGCCGAGATCAACGGGCGCGCCGTCCAAGTCGAACGCGACATCGCCGAGTACATTGAGCTTCAGACCCGTCGCAGTCACAACAATATCGGCATCGATGACCTTGCCCGAGGCCAGCTCGACGCCCCGCGGTATGAAGCGCGCGATCGTGTCTGTGACCACTGAGGCGCGGCCGTCGCGGATCGCGGCGAACATGTCCTCGTCGGGGATGAGGCATAGCCGCTGATCCCAGGGATTGTAGCGCGGCGTAAAATGTGTTTCGACATCATAGTCGGGGCCGAGCGCGGCGCGGACCATGCCGAGCAGCTTCTCCTTCACCTTCTCGGGCCGCTTGCGCGTCATCCGGTAGAAGAAGAGCTGGAACCCCACTTTGCGCCAGCGCGTCAGGAAGTAGGAAAGCCGCGCCCCCAGCACCCGTCGCGTGAGGTTTGCAAGCTTGTCTTCGGCGGGCTGCGACACGACGTAGGTCGGCGAGCGTTGCAGCATCGTCACATGGGCCGCCGTCTTCGCCATTTCAGGCACCAGGGTCACCGCCGTCGCGCCGCTGCCGATCACCACAACCCGTTTGCCGGCATAATCGAGGTCCGCAGGCCAGAATTGAGGATGGACAAAGTGTCCCCCGAACGCAGCTTCGTCCGGCCACGCCGGCCGGTAGCCCTCATCGTAGCTGTAATAGCCCGAGCACATCAGCACGAAGTTGGCCCGGACTGCCTTGCGTCCGTCGGGCGTGTCCGCCTCAACTTCCCAACACGCATCTGCGCTGCGCCAATGGGCGGCGACGACCTTGTGCCCAAACCGGATGTGCCGGTCGATCCCCGCGTCACGCGCGGTGTCTCGGACATAGCGCAGGATCGACGGGCCGTCGGCAATCGCTTTCGCCTCGGTCCACGGGCGGAAGCGGTAGCCGAGCGTGAACATGTCGCTGTCCGACCGGATGCCGGGGTAGCGGAACAAGTCCCACGTCCCGCCGATCGTGTCGCGTGCCTCGAGGATTGCGTAGCTGCTGCCCGGGCAGCGGTCCTGCAAATGCCACGCGGCGCCAATGCCCGAAAGCCCGGCGCCCACGATCAGGACATCGATTTCTTCCAAGCCCGCCTCTCCGTTGCCGACACGCTTTTCAGTTGCCAAAGCAGACGCGTCAACCGGTGAGTGTCCGCCACAGCAATTGCAAGGCGACGTAGAGAATGAGCACAGCGGTCAGCCGCCGCAGCCAGGTGGGCGGAAGGACGCGGATACCGATACGACTGCCGATCTGGCCACCCACCAGCACGGCGAGCGCCAGCGGCCAATAGGCGACGACGGCGCCTGCGGCCTCCGGATTGTGCGCCAACCTGGTCGCCTGCCCGCCCAGCCCCGCAAGCGAATTTGCCAAGATGAAGACCGACGCGCTTGCTGCCACCCGCTTTGCGCGGTCCCAGCCGATCAGATGGAGGACCGGCGCGAGGAAGATGCCGCCGCCGATACCGACAATCCCCGAGACAAGGCCGAGCGGCGCGGCGATGAGCGGACCGACGACCGGAAACCGCCGCTCCGGATCATCGGCGTCCGTCCGCTCGCGCTGAAAGAGCAGAAGCATCCCCGCAGCGAGCAATGT
>VYLL01000416.1_pt1 | contig 11067 bp, 9 predicted proteins | sample 5114301 | NCBI WGS metagenome assembly VYLL01 (sample SAMN12291809, study PRJNA351875) | freshwater metagenome | isolation source: freshwater lake | place: USA: Michigan, MSU2 Lake | collected 2011-08-16 | reverse complement strand
CCGGGCTGGCCAGCAGCCGTTCGAGCGTGGCGCGCGCGGCGCGCAGGTCGTCGATGGTCTCGAACAGGGGCGCGGCCTGGACCGGGCAGGTGCCCGGATCCTCCGGCCGGAACAGCCCGACCTCCTTGAGCAGCAGATAGACCTCGAGCAGGTCGGACGCCGCGTCGGTCTTGGAGACGATGTGGGTGCGGATGGCGTGCGGGCCGAAGCGGGCCACCGCCTCCGCGGCCGCCTGCAGGATGGCGCGCTCCTTCAGCGTCTCTTCGCCATAGGCGGCATAGGGGCTGAACAGGGGCCGGGGCGAGGCCAGCTCGGCCTCCAGCACGGCCAGCCGGCCGGCCTCGTCCAGCGTGCCATAGTCGGGGCAGACCCCGGCGACGCGCAGCAGCTCGGCCACCACCCGCTCGTGCACGTCCGAGTTCTGGCGCAGGTCGAGGGTGGCGAGGTGGAAGCCGAACACCTCTACCGCCGCGATCAGGGTCGGCAGCGGCCCCTCGGCGAAGACCGCCCCATGGTGGGCCACGAGGCTGTCCTGCAGCACGGTCAGATCGGCGTGGAAGGCCTCGGACCCGTCATAGGCGGGGGCGACGAAGCCGGGGGCGCGCGGGGCCGGCTCGCCGCCCAGCGCCAGATGGGTCGCCGCCAGCCGGGCGTAGATGTGGGTCAGGGCCTTGCGGTAGGGCTCCAGCGCCCGGTGCGGCGAAGGATCGCCGGAGGACTCCGCCAGGGCCGCCAGCTGCGGCGAGACCCCGGCGAGGCTGGACGACAGGCTGAGCTCGGCACCGAGGCCGTGCACCGCCTCCAGATAGAAGCGCAGGGCGGCCCGGGCCTGGGTGGCGAAGGCGGCCCTCAGGGTGCCGGCGTCGACATTGGGGTTGCCGTCGCGGTCGCCGCCGACCCAGCTACCGATGCGCAGAAAGGCCGGCAGGTCCGGCGCGTCCAGCCGCCGCCGCCAGTCGAGCAACCGGTCCGGCACCGCACGCATGAACACCCGCTCAAGGAAGGAGGTGACAGTGTCGATCTCGTCCTGCACCACCAGGCCCGAGGCGCGCACCAGCCGGGTGCCCCACAGGATGATGATCTGGCGACGCAGCTCCGGCGTCACCTCCAGCATCTCGCCCGAATGGTCCAGCAGGTCGGAGATGGCCGCCAGCCGGTCGATCACGCTCTTGCGTCGCACCTCGGACGGGTGAGCGGTCAGCACCGGCGAGATCAGTCCGCCGGCCAGCACGTCGCGCGCCTCGGCGGGGCTGCGGCCTTCATCGGCCAGCCGGCGCAGGGCGCCCTCGGGCGTGTCCGGCCGCTCGCCTGCGGCACCACGGTCGCGGGCATGGCGCTTGCCGGCCCGGTCCTCGGCGATATTGGCCAGCAGGGAGAAGGCGGCGAAGCCGTGGGCCAGCCCGACCGCCTGGTCCAGCGGCAGGTCGCTGAGCAGGGCCTCCAGTCGCGCCGCGCCATTGGCCCCCGGGTGGCGATGATAGGCCACCGAGGCCTGACGCACCGCCTCGATGCGGTCGTACAGGGCCTCGCCGCTCTCAGCGCGCATGACCTCGCCGAGCAGGGTTCCGAGCGCGCGCACCTCCTCGCGCAGATGGTCGTCGGACACGGGCTCGGCGGCCTGGATCATGGGACGGTCTCGCTGCGGGGAGGCAGATGGACCGAGCCTAGAGGCCCGCCGCGGACGTGACCACCGTCCGGGCGAACGCTGAAACGCAATGTGCGCGGGCGTGGGCAGCGCCCCTCCACCGCTTCGCGGTCCCCCTCCCCACTCTGTGGGGAGGAAACCCCCTCTCCTCCCCATGCAATGGGGAGGTGGCCCGGCGCAAAGTGACGGGACGGAGGGGCCCGGATTCCCCCCTCGCCTTGCCTCCAGGTTGGTTTTCCGCCATAAGCCGGCGCTTCCGACGCAGGTGAACCTCGCGTCTCCACCTGCACGACCCCCGCCAGGGCGCTGAAGCAGCGAGGCTCCGCGAGCCGAGCGATAGCGCACAAAGGACGGGACGAGGCAGGCGAGAACCCTCTGCCGACGTGATCGTCGCCAGGGGCCGTTGTCGTATGGAGCCGCCTCACCTGCGCACATGAGGTAGTTGATGTTCGAGGCTCTGAACGAGCGGCTGACAGGGGTTTTCGACCGGATCACCGGTCGCGGTGCCCTGTCCGAAAAGGACGTCCAGGAGGCGATGCGCGAGGTGCGCGTGGCCCTGCTCGAGGCCGACGTCGCCCTGCCCGTGGTCAAGGACTTCATCGCCTTCGCCACCGAGCGCGCCACCGGCGAGGAGGTGATCCGCGCGGTCAAGCCCGCCGACCAGGTGATCAAAATCGTCTATGACGGCCTGGTCCAGACGCTGGGCGGCGAGGAGCCGGTCCCGCTCAATCTGAACGCCACGCCGCCGGCGGTCTTCCTGATGGCCGGCCTGCAGGGCTCGGGCAAGACGACCACCTCGGCCAAGCTGGCGCTGCGCCTGACCAAGTTCGAGCGCAAGAAGGTCATGATGGCCTCGCTCGACACCCGCCGCCCGGCGGCGATGGAGCAGCTGGCCACCCTGGGCAGGCAGATCGAGGTCGCCACCCTGCCGATCGTGGCGGGCGAGAGCGCCGTCGACATCACCCGCCGCGCCCTGTCCTCGGCGCGGCTGCAGGGCTTCGACGTCCTGATCCTCGACACCGCCGGCCGCATCACGCTGGACGAGGCGCTGATGGCCGAGGTGGCCGAGGTCGCCGCCATCGCGAAGCCGGTCGAGACCCTGCTGGTGGCCGACAGCCTGACCGGCCAGGACGCGGTGCGCACCGCCCGCGCCTTCCACGAGCGCCTGCCCCTCACCGGCCTGGTGCTGACCCGCGCCGACGGCGACGGCCGCGGCGGCGCCATGCTGTCGATGCGGGCCGTCACCGGCCTGCCGATCAAGTTCCTCGGTGCCGGCGAGAAGGTCGACCAGCTCGACGTGTTCGACGCCCGCCGCGTCGCCGGCCGCATCCTCGGCCAGGGCGACATCGTCGCCCTGGTGGAAAAGGCCAGCCAGGAGCTCGACCAGGCCAAGGCCGAGAAGATGGCGCGCAAGCTGGCCAAGGGCCAGTTTGACCTCGACGACCTCGCCGGCCAGCTCGAGCAGATGAAGCGCATGGGCGGGCTGCAGGGCATCATGGGCCTGCTGCCCGGCGTGGCGAAGATGAAGGCGCAGATGGCCGAGACCGGCATCGACGACCGGATGATCAATCGCCAGCAGGCGATCATCCGCTCGATGACCAGGGCCGAGCGCAAGAAGCCCGACCTGCTCAACGCCAGCCGCAAGCGGCGCATCGCCGCCGGGGCCGGGGTCGAGGTGCAGGATATAAACCGTCTGCTGAAGCAGCACCGGCAGATGCAGGACGCGGTGAAGATGATGACGAAGGGCGGGGGCAAGAACCTCGCCCGCATGGCGCAAGCGATGGGTCTGCCCGGCATGGGCGGCCCCGGCGGCACCGACATGGCCCGGCTGAAGGCGATGGGCGGCGGCAAGCTGCCCGCGCCCTCGGGCGACGAGATGAAGGCCCTCCAGGACCGGCTCGCCGGCATCGGGGGTGGTTCCGTTCCGGGAGGGCTTCCGGGCCTGCCCGGCCTCCCCACCAAGAAGACCTAACCTGAGAAGAGACTGAAAATGCTGAAGATCCGTCTGGCCCGTGGCGGTGCCAAGAAGCGCCCCTACTACCATATCGTCGTCGCCGACTCGCACGCCCCGCGCGACGGCAAGTTCATCGAGAAAGTCGGCAGCTACAACCCGATGCTGCCGAAGGACGGCACCACCCCGCGCGTCGCCCTGAAGGTCGAGCGCATCGCCGAATGGCTCGGCAAGGGGGCTCAGCCGACCGACCGCGTGGCCCGCTTCCTCAGCCAGGACGAGACGCTCGGCACCAAGGTCAAGTGGACCCAGGGCAACAACCCGAAGAAGGGCGAGCCGGGCAAGAAGGCCCAGGAGCGCGCCGCCGAGCGTGCCCAGCGCGAGGCCGACCGTCTGGAAGCCGAGGCCCAGGCCAAGGCCGACGCCGAAGCCGCCGCCAAGGCGGAAGCCGAAGCCGCTGCGGCCGCCGCCGCCGCCCCGGCCCCGGAACCGGAAGCCTCGGCCGCTGAAGAGGCCCCGGCTGCCGAGGAAGCTCCGGTGGCTGAAGAAGCTCCGGCCGCCGAGGAGGTGCCGGCTGCTGAAGAGGCGACCGAGGAAAAGGCCGAGGGCTGAGACCTACGCGGAACGATGACCCTTCTCCCCTTGCGGGGGAAGGCGTGATGCGGAGCCTGACGGCCCTCCGCCCCGACGCGCTCCCATTCCTCCGCCGCAGGGGGAGGGGGACCGTCCGGAGCCCGCAGGGCGAAGGACGGTGGAGGGGGGGCGCGACGTCAGCGCCCCGGCCCCCTTCGTCTCGCCGCTGCGCGGCGAGCCACCTCCCCCGGTGGGGGAGGAACTGCCTTCCCGGCGCTCACCATACCGTTGTGTCCTCTGTGTCGTCGTTGTGCTCGCTGTGATGAACCCTCTGCAGCGACGCCGTGGTGCCAGCGCCCCGAGGGGAGAAGGATGACTGACTCGAAACTCATCTTCGTGGCCCAGATGGGCGGTGCCTTCGGGGTGAAGGGCGAGGTGCGGATAACCGCCCATACCGCCGAGCCCATGGCGCTGGTCGGCTACAGTCCGCTGCTGCGGGCCGACGGCTCGGTCGGGCTGACCCTGGTGTCCGCCCGGCCGGACAAGGCGGGCGTGGTCGCCCGCGTCAAGGAGATCGCCACGAAAGAACAGGCAGACGCCCTGCGCGGGCTGAAGCTGTTCGTCCCGCGCGACCGCCTGCCAGCGCTCGGGGACGAGGACGAATTCTACCTGACCGACCTGATCGGGCTGGAGGCGCGCGACGCCGACGACGCCGTGCTGGGCCGGGTCAAGGCGGTGCAGAACTTCGGTGCCTCGGACATGCTGGAGATCGCCCCGGCCGCCGGCGGCACCACCTGGTACCTGCCCTTCACTCGCGGTGCCGTGCCGGACGTGCGCATCGCTGACGGCTGGCTGCGCGCCCTGCGCCCGCCAGAGACCGGCGAGCCCGAGCCGGGCGAGGGCTGAATCACGCGACGTCCGGGCTCACTCCCGCCACATCGGGCCGTCGATGACGTAGCCGCGGGCCTCCAGCCGGTCGAGCAGGCCGTCGGGCTCGGCCAGCAGCCCCAGCGGCCCGACTCCCATCACCACCGCGTCGCCGGTCAGGGCGGTCTCGATCTCGGCCAGCCAGGCGGCGCGGAAGTCGGCCCCGGTGCGCGGATCGCCCCACGGCCAGCACTGCTCCAGCGCCTGCTCCAGCGCGCTCTGCCGCACCTCCGGCACGCGCAGCCGGGTCCAGTCCCGGCCCCGCTGGATCACCCCCTCGCGCCCGGCCTCGGTGGCGGCGATGGCCGCCTCCAGACAGGGCCGGTGGGTCTCCGGCGGCGTGGTCAGCAGGTTGTCGATCAGGTCGTCGCCGCGCCCGGCGATGACCGCCCGGACCGGAATGCGCGCCCGCCGGGCGGTGCGCCTGACCACATCTCCCGCGCTGGTTCCGGTGTCGCGCTCGAAGCGCAGCTGGTCGGTGAGCAGGTCGCTGGCGATCAGCATCAGGCTGATGCGGTCGTAATCCTGGCGATACTGCGCCTCCAGAGCGTCGAGCCGGGCTTGTGTCTCCGCCGACAGATAGTCTGCCGTGGTGGTCTCTCCCGGCAGACGGATCAGGGTGCGGGACCTCCAGATGAGACGCAGGATATCGGAGAAGGACCCGCGCACCCTCGTGCCGAGCAGCACCTTATCGACCCGCAGGACAGCGGCCTGCAGCTGCACCGGGTCCCAGGGTGTCTCTTCCGGCGGCGCGACCAGGTCGCCGACCAGGATCAGGGTGGCGGCCCCGTCGGAGATCTCCCAGATCGGCGCCCCGGACAGGCGCGCCACGATGATGATCTCATCGACCGTGGTGACGGCCTCGGCCGGATCAGGCGTCGCCGCGGGGGTCTGGTCCGGTGTCTGGGCCAAGGCCATCCCGGCGAGCCCGTAGCCGAGGCTAAGGGCGAAGGCGGCGGCAACGACGGACGAACGCAGGGCCATGCGGCAGACTCCTCGACAGCGCGCCCCCGCGGGCGCAACGACAGCCGGAAGCTGATCCGGCCCGCCGTGCCCGGCAAGATAAATCGCCGTCACGCGTCCCCGTCGGACGCATCCGGCGCCGCGACAGGCCGCCCGCCAGCAAGCCTCGACGCCCGTACAGGGCCGTCACCGGTCCGGCGATCGCTCGGCCCAGCAATCTGCGAGGCTTTCGTCCGCCGCCGCGACCCGACTGCCCGGCCCCGAGCCGAGGGAGGCGAGCGTGACCTCAACCGGCGCGCCGCGGTCGTCGGTCGCCCGAAGCCAGAGCGCGTGTCGCACATGGAGCGGCCCCATATCGGGCCGCGCCGCCGACGGCGGCGGAACGAGCTCGATCCGGGGAAGCCCGATCCTCTCGACGCCCAGCGCAAACGCCGGCAGCCCGCCACAGGCCGGTTCGTCTGCCCAGGTCACCGACAGCCGCTCGCCATCCTGCACCTCCCGGCGCGCGAGCCACCCGCCCTCCCCGGAAGGCGGCGGCCGGTACAGGCTGATGGCTTCATCGGGCCCGAAGTCGCGGTCGATCAGGAGCACGCTGACCGGGCGTTGGGCCCCTGCCCGTACGCCGGTGAGCCGATCGAGTCGGGGGTCCGCCACACCCGCCATGGCGACCAGCAAGGTTGCGGTCAGGAGCACGGCACGCCCTCCAAGTCGAGCGCCTCATGACTGACAATCCGACCGGACCTGGAGGTCAGAAATGCGGCCACGGTCGTGGGCGCGGCAGATGCTTGCTCCGGACGAGGGGACGGCATCTACATCAGGGCCTATGGGAGCGGCCCCGCCGGAGCGACAGGTGGGCCGCAGCTTTGAATGATCGCCACGGTGTCGGTCATCCAGTGAGCGTAAGGTCCTTGGCGGCCGCGCATCTCGACATCGATAGAAGACCAGTCCGGCGCATAAAGGCGGGTTCGGATTATCCAGTGCTCTCCGTGTTGGCGCCGCGGCGGCAGTTGGTTGTGTGGAGATGCTCCGGGTTGAAGCAACAGTGGTCCCGGCCTCAACCGAGGGAGGGCTTGGAATGTATTCAGCGCCGTCCGAAATGCTTCGCAACTGTAGTCTGTGACCCGCCAAGTCTGATTTTCAAACGTCAGAGTCGCCATAGCATGATTGATGAATCCAGCCTCCGTGGTGATTTCGAGCCTATAACCACGCGAACTTGTCGCACTTAGATTCGACGTCGACCAAAGTTCGGAAGGTTCATCTCGTACAGCAGATTGTCCAGTATCCTGGGCGCTTGTTATTGCGCTGGACAACAATAACAAGCCCAGGGTGACCCCTGTCCAAGTTGCAACGTCACGAACAAGGCTGTGCATCGGGATTCACCTCTGGTCCCACTTCGGTCGGCCTAGGCGGAACGGCACTGTTCGCCGCACGGGGCCCGTCCTGATAAACGTATATCTTCGGCGGTCCGCCGTTCTGATCAATGGCTATGACATACATAAAAAAGGTCTCGTTCGTGCGCCCCGCTTTCCTGGCGTCATTGTTGGTCGCCATGAACCCAACCCAATCCGCCTGACTGGGCAGAGGGTTGCCGTTGGGGTGACTGTGGACATCACCCTGATAGTTCAGGGTTGTAACACCCGTAGTATCGATGATGATTTCCGACACAGCGTTCGGATCTGTCTGATTGCGAGGCGGACCTGCCGTGACTGGACCGGTCGTTACTGAGCTTCCTGACCCGCGGGTCAGATAGGCCCCGAATTCGCGGTTCAGCAGACTGGGCGTGCCTCCGGGGGCATCGGCAAAACCGAGTTCAGCCGCCTTGAGAAGAAACTTCGCAACAGCACCAGCCCCGGCCGCATCCGCATTCCACGCCAGCGCCGAGGCCGGGTTGGCGCAGGGGTCCTGCACCAGCAGCTCGGGCTGGCCCCAGTTCGGATCGTCCGGAAGGGTGTTCTCTTCCTCGCCGCCGCTTGTCCCGCCGCCCCCGCCGCCGCCGCTGGGGCGGATGGGAAAGCCCAGGCCGCTGGCGACCCGGCGCTGGCCGACCACCGTGATGCCCTCGACCGTCGTCACGTCGCTCATGATCCTCGCCTCCGGTTGCAACCGGAGGCAGCATGACACGCCCCCCCCTGACGGGGCGAGTCACGAGGGCGTGACGGTCATTCCTCCCCGTCGGACAGGCCCATCATGTGGAAGCCGGCGTCGACGTGGACGACCTCGCCGGTGGTCGACAGGCCGAGGTCGGACAGCAGCCACAGGGCGCAGCCGGCCACGCCTTCCATCGAGGTGTCCTGTTTCATGGCCGACATCTCGCGGCCCTTCGACAGCATGCCGCGGCCGCCGGAGATGCCCGCCAGCGACAGGGTGCGCATGGCCCCGGCCGAGATGGCGTTGACGCGGATGTTCTTCGGCCCCAGGTCGCGGGCGATGTAGCGGGTGGCGGCCTCCAGCCCCGCCTTGGCCACGCCCATGGTGTTGTAGTTGGGGATGGCGCGCTCGGAGCCGAGGTAGGTCAGGGTGATCATCGACCCGCCGTCCGGCATCAGCCGGGCGGCCCGCTTGGCCACATCGACGAAGCTGAACACCGAGATGTTCATGGCCAGCAGGAAGCTGTCGCGGGTGGTGTTGTCGACGAAGCTGCCCTGCAGCTCGTTCTTGTTGGCGAAGGCCACCGAGTGGACCACGAAGTCGAGCGTGCCGAAGGTCTTCTCGACCTCGGCGAACAGGGCGTCCATGGAGGCGTCGTCGGTGACGTCGGCCGGGACGATCAGCGTGGCACCCACGCTCTCGGCCAGCGGGCGCACCCGGCGCTCCAGCCCCTCGCCGAGGTAGGTGAAGGCCAGCTCGGCGCCCTGGGCGGCCAGCTGCGAGGCGATACCCCAGGCGATCGAGTTGGCGTTGGCCACCCCGAGCACCAGGCCCTTCTTGCCCTTCATCAGCTCGCCCTTGGGCATGTTCCAGCCGGACTCGGCCATGGGGATCTCCCTTCGCAATGAGGCGGCGAGGGTTAGCAGGGCGGGCGCGCGCCTGCCAAGCGGCCCCGGACTACAGGTCCGCCTTCGACAGGATCAGCGTCGCATTGGTGCCGCCGAAGCCGAAGCTGTTGGACATGATCGTGGTCAGCTCGCCGTCGTGGCGGGCGCGCAGGATCGGCATCCCGTCGAACTCGGGGTCGAGGGTCTGGATGTGGGCGCTCTCGGCGGCGAAGCCGTTCTGCAGCATCAGCAGGCTGTAGATCGCCTCCTGCGCCCCGGCCGCGCCGAGGCTGTGACCGGTCAGGGACTTGGTCGAGGAGATCAGCGGGGCGGAGTCGCCGAAGACGGTGCGCACCGCGCCCATCTCCTTGCTGTCGCCCACCGGGGTCGAGGTGCCGTGCGGGTTGAGGTAGTCGATGCGCCGGTTGCCGGCCATTTCCATGGCCAGCCGCATGCAGCGCTCGGCGCCCTCGCCCGAGGGGGCGACCATGTCATGGCCGTCGGAGTTGGCGGCGTGGCCGACCACCTCGGCGATGATGTTCGCGCCGCGCGCCTTCGCCCGCTCGTAATCCTCCAGCACGACGATGCCGGCACCGCCGGCGATGACGAAGCCGTCGCGGTCGACGTCATAGGCGCGGCTGGCCACAGCCGGGGTGTCGTTGAACTTGCTCGACATGGCACCCATGGCGTCGAACAGGTTGGACATGGACCAGTCGAGGTCCTCGCAGCCGCCGGCGAAGACCACGTCCTGGCGGCCCCAGGCGATCTGGTCGGCGGCCGCCCCGATGCAGTGGGCGCTGGTGGCGCAGGCGGAGCTGATCGAATAGTTCACACCCTTCAGCTCGAACCAGGTGGCCAGCACCGCCGAGGGGCCCGAGGCCATGGCCTTGGGTACGGCGAACGGGCCGATACGCCTGGGGCCCTTCTCGCGGGTGATCTGGGCCGCCTCAAGGATGACGCGGGTCGAGGGCCCGCCCTCGCCGACGATCAGGCCGATGCGCGGATCCTTGATCTCCTCCGGCGTCAGGCCGGAGGAGGCCAGCGCCTCCTCGAAGGCGATGTGGGCCCAGGCCGTGCCGGCGGCAAGGAAGCGCGCGGCGCGGCGGTCGACCTTCTCGGTCCAGTCGCCGATGGCCGGCGGAGCGTGCACCTGGCAGCGAAAGCCGAGCTCGGCGTACTCCGGCGCGGCGACCACACCCGAGCGTGCCTGGCGCAGGCTGTCGGTCACCTCGCGGGCGTTGCCGCCGATGGAGGAGACGATGCCGAGCCCGGTGACGACGACACGCCGCATGCAGATGAACCTTCCCTGTGTGGTCTGCAGATGGGCGATCTGGCACCGCCCCTCAAGTGATTGTCAGGTGCCGGCCGCCTCGGCCGGCTTCTCGCCCGGCCGGAACAGGCCGACGCGCATGTCGGTCGCCGAATAGATGGGAACTCCGTCGGCTTCCAGCACGCCGTCGGCGATGCCCATGACGAGCCGGCGGTTGATCAGGCGCTTGATGCTGATCTTGTAGGTGACGCGGCGGATGTGGGGCTCGACCTGGCCCTTGAACTTGACCTCGCCGACACCGAGGGCGCGGCCGCGGCCCGGAGCCCCGGTCCAGCCCAGGTAGAAGCCGACCAGCTGCCACATGGCGTCGAGGCCGAGGCAGCCCGGCATCACCGGATCGTCGATGAAGTGGCACTGGAAGAACCAGAGGTCCGGATGGATGTCCAGCTCGGCCTCGACATAACCCTTGCCGTGCGCGCCCCCGTCGCCGGTGATGGTGGTGATGCGGTCGAACATCAGCATCGGCGGGGCCGGCAGCTGCGCGTTGCCCGGGCCGAACAGTTCGCCGCGGCCCGAGGCCAGCAGGGCGTCGCGGTCAAACGCGCCAGGATAGGGAGAAGAGATCACGCATCGGCCTCCAGTCGTCTGGCGCCGTGCCTATACGACGCAGGCCGTCGGCTCAACGCCCGGCTTGCCCTCGCGCCGCCCGCGGCATCCCGGCCGGGGCCAGGGCGTCGCACAGGGCCGGCCCGGCCGTCCCCCA
>VYLL01000415.1_pt1 | contig 11068 bp, 7 predicted proteins | sample 5114301 | NCBI WGS metagenome assembly VYLL01 (sample SAMN12291809, study PRJNA351875) | freshwater metagenome | isolation source: freshwater lake | place: USA: Michigan, MSU2 Lake | collected 2011-08-16 | reverse complement strand
GCCGCCCAGTCCGCGCTCGACAAAGGCGTCGCGGCGCTCATCGGCCTTGCGATGGGGGATGGCGCGTTGTCGAGTTGGCAAGGTGCAGGGCCGGTTTCCCAAAGCCGGATCGAACGCGCGGTTGCCGCGTCGAAGGTCCGCACCCGCCCGCTGCGCCACGCGCGCGACTGGGGCTATCAGCGCATGGCCGCGGTCGCGACGGTTGTCGTCTCCGACATGGCCCCGCCCCCGCCGAGCCGCGTCGCACGGGGCGGCTGTGCCTCGACGCTTGCGCTCGAGCTGAGCGACGGCGCGCAGCGGCTCGTCGTGAATTGCGGCGGCACTGGCGGCACCACCGCCATCCCGCCCGACCTCGCCAAGGCACTGCGCAGCACGGCGGCGCACTCGACGCTGACGCTCGGCGACAGCAATTCGACCGCAATCCACGCCGACGGGACGCTGGGGGCCGGTGTCGGTTCGGTCGAGGTCGAGCGCGAGGAACTCGAGGGCGGAAGCAAGATCGAGGGCACGCACGACGGCTACGCGCGCCGCTTCGGCCTTGTTCACAAGCGCACGCTCGCGCTTTCCGCTTCGGGCCGGGAGCTGCGCGGTGAGGATGCGCTGCTGCCCGCACCGAAGCGGCGCAAGACGGCGGGCGGCGCGTTCGCTGTTCGGTTCCACATCGCGCCCGGCGTCGAGATCACCCAGACCGCCGACGGGCAGGGGGCGCTGCTCCGCATCGATCATGGCCCCTTGTGGCAGTTCCGCTGTCGCGGCGGGAAGCTCGGCCTAGAGGACAGCCTTTGGCTCGACTCGGACGGCCGCCCGCGTCCGAGCCAGCAGTTCGTCATCGAGGGGGAGGCGCCCGCCGGCGGGACCACGGTGTCCTGGCTGTTCAAGCGCGCGGGCTAGCAAGGGCAACATATGACCAGCATTCCCATCCGCCGCGCGTTGCTGTCGGTCTCCGACAAGACCGGGCTTGTCGACCTGGGACGTGCGCTCGCCGAGCGGGGCGTCGAACTCGTCTCGACCGGCGGCACGGCAAAGGCTTTGCGCGACGCGGGTCTCGAGGTGCGCGATGTATCCGACCTGACCGGCTTTCCCGAGATGATGGACGGGCGGGTCAAGACGCTGCACCCCAAGGTCCACGGCGGGCTGCTCGCGGTGCGTGACAATCCCGAGCATGTTGCCGCAATGGACGCGCACGGCATCGGCGCGATCGATCTTGTCGTCGTCAACCTTTACCCCTTTGCCGCGACCGTCGCGAAGGGCGCGGCCCGCGACGAGATCATCGAGAATATCGACATCGGCGGGCCATCGATGATGCGCTCGGCGGCGAAGAACCATGCCTCGATCGCGATCGTCACCGATCCGGCCGACTATGCGCTGGTCGCGGACGGCGCGACCACCCTGGCCGATCGCATCCGCCTCGCGGCCAAGGCTTATGCGGCGACCGCCAGCTATGATGCGGCGATCGCCAACTGGTTCGCATGGGGTGACGCCTTTACCCATCCGCTGGGCGCCGAAGCGCTCGGCGCGACGCCCTTCCCCCAAACAATGCCGCTCGCTTTCGCGCGCGCCGCCACGCTGCGCTATGGCGAGAATCCACACCAACAGGCCGCTCTCTACACCGCGCAAGCGACCGGCTGGCGCGGGATTGCCCAGGCCGAGCAGCTGCAGGGCAAAGACCTCAGTTACAACAACTACAACGATGCCGATGCCGCGCTCGAGCTCGTTGGTGAGTTCCGCGACGGGCCGCCGACCGTCGCCATTGTCAAGCATGCCAATCCGTGCGGCGTCGCAAGTGGCGGCACATTGCTCGAAGCATATCGCGCGGCGTTCGCCTGCGACACGGTGTCAGCGTTCGGCGGCATCCTTGCGGTCAACCGGCCGCTTGATGGTGCCACGGCCGAAGTGATGACGGAAATTTTCACGGAAGTCGTTGTCGCGCCAGAGGCCGATAGCGCAGCGCGCGCGGCTTTCGCGCGTAAAAAGAATCTCCGTTTGCTCGTCACGGGTGATCTTGCACGCCCCGAGCGACCCGGGTTCGTCTTCAAGACGATAGCGGGCGGGCTGCTCCTCCAATCGCGTGACAACGGGCAACTGGGCGACCTGCGGGTTGTGACGAGACGCACGCCGACAGAGCAGGAACTGGCCGATGCTCGTTTTGCGTGGACCGTCGCCAAGCACGTCAAGTCAAACGCGATCGTCTATGCAAAGGACGGCGTGACGGCGGGCATCGGGGCGGGACAGATGAACCGGCTGGAGAGCGCACGTATTGCAGCGTGGAAGGCGAAGGATGCCGCGGACAAGGCGGGCTGGAGCGAACCGCGCACAATCGGCTCTGCGGTCGCGTCCGACGCGTTCTTTCCCTTCGCCGACGGGCTGCTCGCCGCGGTCGAAGCGGGCGCGACCTGCGTCATCCAGCCGGGCGGGTCGATCCGCGACGACGAGGTTATCGCGGCGGCCGACGATGCAGGCATCGCGATGATCTTTACCGGGATGCGTCACTTCCGGCACTGATCTCTCTCAGCCGGTAGAGCGCTTCGAGCGCCTCGCGCGGGCTGAGCGTGTCGGGGTGGATCGCGGCAAGCACGTCGCGCAGGGGATCGGTCTTGGGCTCCTCCGCAAGCGCGGAAAAGAGCGGGAGGTCGTCGAGGCCGGCTGCCAGCCCGCCGGTTGCCGCGCGTCCCGCTTCGAGCTTGGCGAGCACCGATTTTGCGCGCTGGAGCACCGCAGGCGGCATCCCTGCGAGACGCGCGACCGCGATGCCGTAGCTGCGGTCGGCGGGGCCGCCTGCGACTTCGTGGAGCAGGACCAGATCGCCCTTGTACTCGCGCGCGCGGACATGGTGGAGCGAGAGCGCGGGGAGCTTCTCGGCCAGCCGCGTGAGCTCGTGATAGTGCGTCGCGAACAGGCAGCGGCACTTGTTGACCTCGTGCACCGCCTCGACCACCGCCCAGGCGATCGCGAGCCCGTCGTAGGTGCTGGTGCCGCGCCCGACCTCGTCGAGGATGACGAAGCTTCGCTCGGTCGCCTGCGCGAGGATTGCGGCGGTTTCGACCATCTCGACCATGAACGTCGAACGCCCGCGCGCCAGATTGTCCGACGCGCCGACGCGGCTGAACAGTCGATCGACGAGCCCCAGCGTTGCGGACTTCGCGGGGACGTAGCAGCCCGCCTGCGCCATCACCGCGATGAGCGCGTTCTGACGCAGGAAGGTCGATTTGCCGCCCATGTTGGGGCCGGTGACGAGCCACAGGCGATCGCCCGTATCGAGGCAGGCATCGTTTGCGACGAAGCGTCCGCCTGCCTTGCCGACCGCCGCCTCAACGACCGGGTGGCGGCCGGCGCGCACCTCGAAACAGGCATGATCGACGAGCGCGGGGCGACACCAGTCGCCCTCGATCGCGGCCTGCGCACTGGCACTCGCGACATCGAGCCGCGCGAGTGCGTCCGCCGTCGCCGAGATCGCGCGTGCCGATTGCAGTGCCTGTGCCGTCAGCTCCTCGAAATGCGCCGCTTCTGCCGCAAGCGCATGCGCGCCCGCCTGTGTCACTTTCAGCGCGACCTCGTGCAATTCAGGCGCGTTGAAGCGGACAACTCCGGCAAGTGTCTGGCGGTGGGTGAACCCTGACTCGGCTGCCATCAGTGCATCGGCGGCGCGCGCGGGAACTTCGATGTGGTAGCCGAGAACTCCGTTGTGGCGGATTTTGAGCGCTGCAATCCCGGTCGCGCCCCTGTAGCGCGCCTCGAGCACTGCGATTTCGCGCCGTCCCATGCCGCCCGCGTCGCGCAGGTCGTCGAGCGCGGCATCGTAACCGGGCGCGATATAGCCGCCGTTCGCGGTGTCGACCGGCGGTTCGGCGACCAGCGCGCGGGTGAGCCGATCAATCAGCTCCCAATGCCCGCCGAGACGCGGGAGGAGGTCGGTCAGGAGGCGCGGGGGCTCCGCGAGCTTTGCCAGCCGCTCGCCCAACGTCCACGCACCCGCCAGGCCGTCGCGAAGCGCGCCCAGATCGCGCGGGCTGCCGCGTCTTGCCGAAAGCCGTGCAAGCGCACGGGCGACGTCCGGCAGACCCCGGAGCGCCGCACGCAGTTCGTCGCGCGCAAGACCGTCGCCGACCCACAGCGCGACGAGATCGAGCCGCGCGTCGATGCGCGCGCGATCCATCAGCGGCGCGGCGATGTCCGCGGCTAGCAATCGCGCGCCCGCGCCGGTCACCGTGCGGTCGATGCAGTCGAGCAGACTCCCCCTGCGACCGCCGCCTGCCGCTTCGGTGAGTTCGAGACTTTCCCGCGTTGCCGCGTCGATCGCCATGTGCGCGCCCGACGCACGCCGAACGGGCGGGGCGAGGAAGGGCAGCGTGCCCTTCCCCGCGTGGTCGAGGTATGCGAGCAGCCCCGCGCTCGCAGCCAGCTCGGCGCGCGTGACCTGGCCGAAGCCGTCGAGTGTCGCGACGCCGTGCAGCGACTTGAGCTTTGCCTCGCCGCGCGCGGAATCGAAGGACGTCGCGTCCCGCTCGACCATCTGTGCTCCGGCGAAAGCGGGGGGCCTGAACGCCGATGCACACAACACTTCGCTCGGCGCATAGCGCGCCACGACAGCATCGATTTCGCACGCGGCAAGAACGCACGTCTCGAACGCCCCTGTCGACACGTCCGCCGCCGCCAGCCCGACCGCGCCACCAGCTTCGGCCAGCGCGACGAGCCAATTCGCGGCTTTTGCGTCGAGCAAGACGTCCTCGGTCAGCGTGCCCGCGGTGACAACGCGCACGATCGCACGCGCGACGAGTGCCTTCGACCCGCCTCGCGCTTTCGCTTCTGCGGGGCTTTCGACCTGCTCGGCGATCGCCACGCGGTGCCCGCCCTTGATCAGTCGCGCAAGATAGGCGTCGGCCGCATGGACGGGGACGCCGCACATCGGCACGCGCGCGCCGTCATGCTCGCCCCGTGCGGTCAGCGCGATGTCGAGGCAGGCGCTCGCGGCCTTCGCATCCTCGAAGAACAGCTCGAAGAAGTCGCCCATGCGATAGAACAACAGGCAATCGGGCGCTTCCGCCTTCAACGCCAGATATTGCGCCATCATGGGGGTGGGAGCGTTCGACATTCGCGCCTGCGTTACGCTAGGAGAGCGACGAGCGCCAAGGGGAGCGACGATGTCCGACGAAGCCAATGTCCAGTTCTCGGAACGTGAGGCGCTGCTGTTCCATTCGCACGGACGCCCCGGCAAGCTCGAGATCGTCGCATCGAAGCCGATGGCGACGCAGCGGGACCTGAGCCTGGCCTACTCCCCCGGTGTCGCAGTGCCGGTGCGCGCGATCGCCGAGGATCCGGCGACCGCATACGACTATACCGCCAAAGGCAATCTCGTCGCAGTGATTTCGAACGGCACGGCGATCCTCGGACTCGGCAATCTCGGTGCGCTTGCGTCGAAGCCGGTGATGGAGGGCAAGGCCGTACTCTTCAAACGCTTCGCCGACGTCGACTCGATCGACATCGAGGTCGCGACCGAAGACCCCGACAAGTTCATCGAGTGCGTCGCGCTACTCGAGCCCACGTTCGGCGGGATCAACCTCGAGGACATCAAGGCGCCCGAGTGCTTCATGATCGAGGCGGCGCTGAAAGAGCGCATGAACATCCCCGTCATGCATGACGATCAGCACGGTACAGCGATCATCACGGCGGCGGGCATGATCAACGCGCTGAAACTGACCGGCCGCGATTTCAAGGACGTCAAGGTCGTGGTCAACGGCGCGGGCGCGGCGGCGATTGCGTGTACCGAGCTGATCAAGGCGATGGGCGTCAGGCACGATCACGTCATCATGTGCGACCGTTCGGGCGTGATTTACACCGGCCGCGAAGAGAGCATGGACCAGTGGAAGTCGGCGCATGCGGTCGCGACCGACCGGCGCTCGCTGGAGGAGGCGCTCGACGGGGCCGATGTGTTCCTCGGGCTGTCGGCGAAGGACGCGCTCAAGCCCGAATATCTCGCGAAGATGGCCAAGGCCCCGATCATCTTCGCAATGGCCAACCCCGATCCGGAGATCACGCCACCTGCCGCCAAGGCCGCGCGCCCCGACGCCATCGTCGCGACCGGCCGGTCGGACTATCCGAATCAGGTCAACAATGTGCTCGGCTTCCCATTTATTTTCAGGGGCGCGCTCGACGTGCGCGCGACCGCGATCAACGACGCGATGAAGATTGCCGCTGCCGAGGCGATCGCCGCGCTCGCGCGCCAGCAGGTGCCCGAAGAAGTTGCGCTGGCGTACGGCGGCCGCGCGCACAGCTTCGGCCCCGACTACATCATCCCGGCCCCCTTCGACCCGCGGCTGATGGAAGTCGTGCCCGCCGCCGTCGCACAGGCCGCGATGGACTCAGGCGTCGCGACGCGCGCGATCCTCGACATGGACGAGTATCGCCAGTCGCTGCGCGCGCGCCTCAACCCCACCACCTCGGTGCTAAGTCTCGCGTACGAAGGCGCTCGCGCGCACCCCAAGCGTGTCGTCTTCGCCGAAGGCGAGGAGGAAGTGGTGCTCCGCGCCGCGATCATGTTCCGCGACGGCGGCTATGGCACGCCGGTGCTGGTCGGGCGCGACGACGTTCACGACCGGCTGCGCGCGTTGGGCGTCGACAGGCCGGAGGAGTTCGAGGTCCACAACAGCCGCAACTCGCCGCTCGTGCCCGCGATGGTCGACAAGCTCTACGAACGGCTCCAGCGGCGCGGGTATCTCCGCCGCGAGGTCGAGCGGATGGTCAACCAGGACCGCAACGTCTTCGCCGCGCTGATGCTGAAGATGGGCGAGGCCGACGCGATGATTACCGGCGTGACGCGCACCTATGCCCAGTCGATGCGCGAAGTGATGCGCGTGCTCGACCCGGCGGAGGGGCGCATCCCGTTCGGCGTCCATGTCCTGGTCGGCCAGTCGCATACGGTGTTCATGGCGGACACCACCGTCAACGAACGCCCGACCGCCGAACAGCTCGCCGACATCGCCGAGGGAACCGCTGCCGTCGCACGCGCGATGGGGCACGAACCGCGCGTCGCGTTCCTCAGCTACTCGACGTTCGGGAATCCGCAGGGGTCGTTCCTGACCAACCTGCGCGATGCGGTAACCGCGCTCGAGGCGCGCAACGTCAGCTTCGAGTTCGAAGGCGAGATGGCACCCGACGTCGCGCTAAATCCCAAGGTGATGGCAAGCTATCCGTTCAGCCGCCTGTCGGGGCCGGCGAACGTGCTGATCATGCCGGGGCTGCAGTCGGCGAACCTGTCGGCCAAGCTGCTGCGCGAACTCGGCGGTGATTCGGTGATCGGGCCGATGCTGATCGGGATGGAAAAACCGGTCCAGATCGCGACGATGGCGAGTGCGGCGAGCGAGCTGGTGACGCTCGCAGTGCTGGCGGCGGGGGGAGTGGCGCGATAGGCCGTCGGCCCGGACTTGATCCGGGCCTTGGCTGCCTTTGTCGTGAGATCAGCCAAGAGGAAGCCAAGCCCCGGATCAAGTCCGGGGCGGCGAAGTTCGGATGGAGGCAGCCGTCACGGAGTAAATCCGTGGCGTCAGCCATAGCTGCGCTCTGCCATCCGGCCGTTTGCGTTGCTTTGCAACCAGCGCGCTGCTCCGCGACGCGCCTCGCTCCGGCTAGTTCCCGTCCGGGTTATCCGCCGTGCCGCCGCCCTGGCCGACGCTGCCGACCTGGCCGATGTTGCCGAAGATTTCCTGGAAGAAGCTGCGGTTCTTGCCCAGCGTCGGCGTCCGGTCGCGGTTGGGGCGGATGTCGGCGACCTGCTCCAGTCCGCGGCGGTTTACTTCGGCGACGTTTCCTGCCGGATCGAAACGCACGTGCAGGATCGTCTGGTCCGACGGGCGCGGGCGGCTGAACGCCCATTGGCGCGTATCGCGCGAGACATAGTACCAGTCGTTGTCGCTGAACTGACCGACAAAGGTCGGGCGCCCGAGCGCGCCCTGGACCGACGCCTTGTTGTCGACGCCGGGCTTGACCGCGGCGGCCAGCTGCTGGTCGATGATAAAGCCCTGCCGCCCCGGCACGCGCGCGCAACCGGCGGTGAGTGCGGTCGCGGCGATCAAAGTCAGGGTGAGCGGCAGACGAGGCATGCAGGATTCCCGGATACGCGGTTGCGTCCGCGTCTGTGCGCCTCAATATGAAGGCGCGATGACTACGGCAAGCCCAACCGCAAAACCCCCCGGTTTCCTGAAACGCCTGTTCGCGCGCGACGACGCGGGGATGGCCGCGACCTATGCCGCCGTGGTGACCGAGGCGCGGCGGCCGGAATGGTATGCGCGCTACGGCGTGCCCGACACGATCGACGGGCGCTTCGACATGATCGCGCTGGTGCTGTCGCTGGTGCTGCTGCGGCTCGAGCGCGAGGGCCGCGACCCGGACAGCGTGCAGCTGACCGAACGCTTCATCGACGACATGGACGGGCAGGTGCGCGAAATCGGGTTCGGCGACCTTGGGGTCGGCAAGCAGGTGGGGAAGACAGTGTCGCTGCTTGGGGGGCGCCTGGGGGCGTATCGCGCAGGCATCGACGCTGCGACGCTCGAGCGGACCCTGTGGCGCGGCACCCCGCCCGCCTATCACATTGCCGACGCCGCGCTGGCCGAGGTGCTGGTGCTGCGTGATCGCATCGACGCGCTCTCGCTCGGCGACATCATCGCGGGGCGGCTTGCGTGACCCCCGAATTCAGCCGCGTCTATGCCGGTGACACGATCGGGTCCGTCCCCCGCACGGTCGAGATCGACGCGAATGCGGCGGAACGGGAAAGGCTCGCGGCGCGGTTCGGGCTCGTCCGGCTCGATGCGCTGAGCGCGACGGCCACGCTGGTTGCGGTGGCGGGCGGCTTCGATGCGCGGGGCTCGATCCGCGCGACCGCCGTGCAAAGCTGCGTCGTCAGCGGCGATCCCGTTCCGGTCGCGCTCGTCGAACCGTTTGCGCTGCGCTTCGCCGAGGCCGCCCCGGTCGGCGAGGAGGTCGAACTGGGCGAACACGAGCTTGACGTGCTCCCGCTGGAGGGTGGCGCGATCGATTTGGGCGAGGCCGTCGCGCAGACATTGGGCCTCGCGCTCGATCCGTTTCCGCGTGCGCCCGGCATGGACGGCGAAAGCAGCTGGACCGCCGGCCCGGATGCGTCGCCGTTTGCGGCGCTCAAGGACCTGAAAATCTAGAGCGGATCAGAACGGGACGTCGTCGTCGAGGTCGCTGTCGAACGCGCTCGGGCGTCCGCCGCCGGCATTGCCCCGCGAGAAATTGCCCCGCGGGGGGTCGGCGCGGTCGTAGTCGTCACCTCCGCCATATCCGCCGCCCCGACCTTGGCTGCCACCCTGTCCGCCGCCCTCGCGCCCGTCGAGCAGCACCATCGACGAGTTGAAGTTCCGCAGCACGACGTCGGTCGTGTAGCGGTCGTTGCCGTCCTTGTCCTGCCACTTGCGCGTCTCGAGCTGCCCCTCGAGGTACACTTTCGAGCCCTTCTTCAGATACTGCTCGGCGACGCGCGCCAAGCCTTCGGAAAAGATCGAGACGTTGTGCCACTCGGTCTTTTCCTTGCGCTCGCCCGAGGCGCGGTCTTTCCAGTTCTCCGACGTCGCGACCGAGAACGACACCACCTTGCCGCCGTTCTGGAAGCTGCGCGATTCCGGGTCCTTGCCCAGATTGCCGACGAGAATGACCTTGTTGACGCTGCCTGCCACTGCGCTCTCCTAGAGTCCGAGCGCGCGTGCGCTCCAGTACGTGATCCCGGCCGCCACATAGGCAAGCGTGAACAGGTAGAGCAACATGAATCCCGGCCAGCGCCACGAGTTGGTCTCGCGCCGCACGACCGCGATGGTCGACACGCATTGCGGCGCGAAGACGAACCACGCGAGGAAAGCGAGCGCGGTCGCGAGGCTCCATTTCGACTTGAGCGCGTCGCCGAGCGACTGGTCGCGCGCGGTCTCGTCGTCGCCCTCGATCGCGTTCACGGTCGCGAGCGCCGAGACCGCGACCTCGCGCGCGGCCATCGCCGGAATCAGCGCGAGCGCGATGTCGCGGTCGAAGCCGATCGGCCTGACGACCACCTCGATCCCGCTTGCGATGCGGCCGGCGATGCTGTGGTCGATCTGCGAGCGGGGGTCGCCGTCGGGGACGCGCGGGAAGCTGAGTAGCGCCCAGAGCACGATCGTGGTGACCGCGATGATGCTGCCCGCGCGCTTCAGGAACGCCCAGGCGCGTTGCCACAGGCCGAGCAGCAGGTCGGTCGCGCGCGGCCACTGGTATTTGGGCATTTCCATCATGAAGCCGTGCGCCACGCCCTTGGTCACCGTCCGGCGCAGCAGGAGCGCGGCCAGAAGCGCGCCGAGGATGCCCGCGATGTACAGTCCGAACAGCACCAGCCCCTGCAGGCCGACTCCGGGCACCACGCTGGTCGCCGGAATGAAGGCCGCGATGATGACCGCATAGACCGGCAGGCGTGCCGAGCAGGTCATCAGCGGCGCGATGAGGATCGTCGTCAGCCGGTCCTTCGGATCCTCGATCGTCCGCGTCGCCATGATGCCCGGGATCGCGCAGGCAAAGCTCGACAGGAGCGGGATGAACGCGCGGCCCGAGAGGCCGACGCCCGACATCAGCCGGTCCATCAGGAACGCGGCGCGCGTCATGTAGCCGGTCGCTTCGAGGACGAGGATGAAGGCGAAGAGAATGACGATCTGCGGCAGGAACACGACCACCGCGCCGACGCCCGCGAGGATGCCGTCGACGACCAGCGAGCGCAGCAGCGTGTCGGGCATCGTATCGGTGACCGCGCCCTGCAGCGCCACGATGCCGCCGTCGAGAACGTCGGTCGGGTAAGCGGCGAGGCTGAACACCGCCTGGAACATCACGAACAGCAGCGCGGCGAGGATCAGCGGCCCTGCGACCGGATGCAGCACGACACGGTCGATGCGTTCGGTGACGCGTTTCGCGCTGCCCGTTTCGACCGTGACGGACTTGGCGATTCGTCGTGCGTGGCGCTGCCGTTCGACGAGCGTCGGTTCGGCGAGGATCGTGTGAGGCGGCTCGTCATGCGGCGCGAGCTGCCCGTCGAGCGCGGCTTTCA
>VYLL01000412.1_pt1 | contig 11092 bp, 13 predicted proteins | sample 5114301 | NCBI WGS metagenome assembly VYLL01 (sample SAMN12291809, study PRJNA351875) | freshwater metagenome | isolation source: freshwater lake | place: USA: Michigan, MSU2 Lake | collected 2011-08-16 | reverse complement strand
TTTCGGTCTCGATCAGCATGGCCCCCATGTGGGCCGGTTGACCGCTGCGCGCAAGGCAACGCATGGGCGGCGGCGATGAAGTTCTTTTCCGACAACGCAGCGAGCGTGCATCCGGCTGTGCTGGAAGCGATGGCGCGCTCGAATGCGGTCGACACCGCCTATGACAGCGACCGCCTTAGCCGGTCGTTCGACGCTGTCTTCTCGGACCTGTTCGAAACACAGGTGCGCGCGATGTGGGTTGCCACGGGGACCGCGGCGAACGCGCTGTCGCTCGCGGCACTCTGCCCGCCGTATCGCGGCGTGCTCTGCCACCGCGACGCGCATATCCAGAACGACGAGGCGGGTGCGCCCGAGTTTTACACGCATGGCGCAAAACTGCTCCTTGCTGACGGACCCGGGGCGAAGCTGACAAGCGAGACGATTGCCGCGCGGCTCGGCGAGATCCCTGACGACGTCCACCGGGTGCAGCCTGCGGCCATTTCGATCACCAACGCGACCGAATACGGACGCAGCTATTCGGCGAGCGAGGTTGCGGCGATCGGCGACCTGGCAAAGACACGCGGGCTACGGTTCCACATGGACGGCGCGCGCTTCGCCAATGCCGTCGTGCACAGCGGTGCGTCGCCTGCCGACCTTACATGGCGCGCAGGCGTCGAGGTGCTGAGTTTCGGCTTCGTCAAAAACGGCGGCATGTCGGCGGAGGCGCTGGTGTTCTTTGACACGACCCTCGCCGACGAGGTGCTGATCCGCCGCAAGCGCGCGGGGCATCTGCTGTCGAAGGGGCGCTATCTTGCGGCGCAGGTGCTCGCGCTGCTGGGCGAGGATCGCTGGCTCGATAATGCGCGCGCGGCGAACGTTGGCGCGGCGCGGCTGGCGGGAGCGTTGGGCGACCGCTTGCTCCATCCGGTCGAAGCGAACGAGGTGTTTGCGCGCATGTCCCCCGACGAGGTCGCGTCGCTCCGCGCCCAAGGGTTCGAGTTCTACGACTGGGCAGCGGGCGAGGTCCGCTTCGTTGTCTCCTGGGATCAGCCCGACACGGAAATCGCGGCGCTTGCCGACGCGCTGTCAGACCTGTGACACACGCCACGCTGCTGCAACTACGCGTGCTGATTCCCTTCATCGTGGCGACGGTCATTTGGGGGACGACATGGCTCGTCATTCGCGACCAGCTGGGTGTCGTGCCGCCGACGTGGTCGGTCGCCTACCGGTTCCTGATCGCCAGCCTCGCCATGTTCGCCTGGGCTGCGATGACCCGCGTCCCGCTTGACATCGGGCGGGCGGGGCATGTCTTCGCCGCCGTCTTCGGATTTTCGCAGTTCGTCCTCAATTTCAACTTCGTCTACCGCGCCGAGGCGCACATCACCTCGGGCCTCGTCGCGGTGTTGTTCGCATTGCTGCTCGTGCCCAACGCGCTGCTCGGGCGGATCTTTCTGGGATCGCGCTTCAGCGGGCGTTTCATCGTCGGCTCGGTCGTCGCGATGGCAGGGGTGACGCTCCTGATCGTGCAGGAAGTTCGCAGCGATCCTGCGGGTGTCGAGGCGACAATCCTCGGCGTGGTGCTGACGTTGCTGGGCGTTCTGTCGGCATCCGTCGCGAACGTCATGCAAGCCGGCGAGCGCGCGCGAAGCCTGCCGATGGCGTCGATGCTCGCCTGGGCGATGCTTTGGGGGGCGCTTATGAACGCGCTCTATGCCTGGCCCACGGTTGGGCCTCCGGTGCTCGAGGCACGCCCGACCTATCTGCTGGGCACAGCATATCTCGGAGTCTTTGCAAGCGCGGTTGCCTTTACCTGCTATTTCGCGGTCATCCGCGCGGTCGGCCCGGCACAGGCGGCCTATTCGAGCGTGCTGACGCCGGTCCTCGCGATGCTGCTGTCCACGCTGTTCGAGAGCTATGTCTGGTCGTCGCTCGCGGTTGCCGGCGGAATCGTGGCGATCGCCGGGCTGCTCATCGCGTTAAGGGCACCCAGACCCGCGACATAATCCGGATAGCGCGGCATCCAGCCAAGCACCCGTTTCGCCTTGCCATTCGCGACGCGCCGGTTCTCCGCATAGAAAGCGCGCGCCATCGGGCTGAGGCTATCCAGCGGCACGAGGGGCGGCAGAGGCAGGCCAAGCAGGCGCGCAGCGTGTTCGACGACGCGGTTCTGGTCGCAAGGGCAGTCGTCGGCAAGGTTGTAAGGGCCGGGCGGCGCTTCGAACCCGGCAAGCACCCCAGCAGCAATGTCGTCGACATGGACGCGGCTGAACACCTGTCCGGGAACGTCGACACGGTGCGCCTTTCCCTCGCGCACCCGGTCGAGCGGCGAACGGCCGGGGCCGTAGATTCCCGGGAGACGAAACACCCGCGCACCGAGGGTCAGCCATGCGGCGTCGGCTGCGTTGCGCGACCCCCTTCTCCCTGACACGGGCGCGCGCTCGTCGACCCAGCTGCCGCCTGCGTCACCGTAGACGCCGGTCGAGGACAGATAGCCGAGCCATTTGCCGCCGAGCGCGTCGCCATAGCGTCGCAGCACAGCGTCGCCGTCCTCGCCGGGCGGCACGCTGCTGAGCACATGCGTCGCCGCCGCCAGCGCGGGGTCGACGGCATCGGCATCGTCGAACGCGAGAGAGCCGCCACGCCCGGTTCCGGCGGCGACACCGCCACGAGCCACCACAGCCGCCGCGACCCGCGACGCCGTATACCCCATGCCGAAGACGAAGAGCGAAACCATGCGCGCCGTGCATTGCCGCAATCCGAGGCGATGCGTAAGTGCCCGACATGCTCGATGCCCAGACCGCGATCACCCCGCACGCCATCCGCCGCGAGGATTACCGTCCGCCGGACTGGCTCGTTCCCGACATCGCGCTCGACTTCGATCTCGATCCCGCCAGGACCCGCGTGCGTGCGGTTCTTTCGGTTGCGCGCAACGGAAAGCACGTGCGCCCGCTGGTGCTGGATGGCGACGGGCTAACGCCGCTGTGGGTGAAGGTCGACGGACAGGCGATCAACGACTGGCGGCTCGACGAGGGGAAGCTCGTCATCGAGCTGCCCGGTGATGCTGCGACCGTCGAAACCGAAGTCGAGGTCTCGCCGGAGGCAAACACGCAGTTGATGGGACTCTACGCCTCGGGCGGGCTGCTCTGCACGCAATGTGAGGCTGAGGGGTTTCGTCGCATCACCTTCTTCCCCGACCGTCCCGATGTCCTCAGCCGCTACACTGTCCGGATGAGCGCCGATGCGGCGCGCTATCCCGTCCTGCTTGCAAACGGCGACAACGTCGCGAACGGTAGCCAGGGCGACCGGCATTGGGCCGAGTGGCGCGACCCTTTCCCCAAGCCCAGCTATTTGTTCGCACTGGTCGCAGGCGATCTGGTCGCCAACCGCGACAGCTTCACAACGATGAGCGGGCGGCGTGTCGATCTCGGCATTTGGGTGCGCGCAGGCGACCTCCAGCGCACGCATCACGCGATGGCGGCGCTCAAGGCGTCGATGAAGTGGGACGAAGAGGTCTACGGCCGCGAATACGACCTCGACGTGTTCAACATCGTCGCGGTCGATGATTTCAATTTCGGCGCGATGGAGAACAAGGGGCTGAACATCTTCAACAGCCGCTACATTCTCGCCGATCCGGAAACGGCGACCGACATCGACTATGATGGCGTCGCCGGCGTCGTCGCGCACGAGTATTTCCACAATTGGTCGGGGAACCGCGTTACCTGCCGCGACTGGTTCCAGCTGTCGCTGAAGGAAGGCTTCACGGTCTTTCGCGACCAGCAGTTTTCCGCCGATCAGGGCTCGGCCGCAGTTAAGCGGATCGAGGACGTCCGGATGCTGCGCGCGAGCCAGTTTCCCGAGGACGCGGGGCCGCTCGCGCATCCGATCCGCCCCGAAAGCTATATCGAGATCGGCAATTTCTACACCGCGACAGTCTACAACAAGGGCGCGGAAGTGATCCGCATGCTCCACACGCTGCTGGGTGCAGAGCGGTTCCGGCGCGGGACCGACCTGTATTTCGCCCGGCACGACGGGCAAGCGGCGACCTGCGAGGATTTCGTGGCGGCGATGGAGGCGGGAGGGAAGGTTGACCTCGCGCACTTCCGCCGCTGGTACGAGCAGGCGGGGACGCCGAGGCTGCGCGCTTCGGTGCGGCTGGAGGGCGAGACGGCGGTCGTGGCGTTGTCGCAGAATTTCGACCCGACGCCAGCTCAGCGCGTGAAGCCCGTGATGCCGCTTCCTCTCAAACTTGCGCTGCTCGACCCCGTGACGGGCGCGCATCGCGGCGAGGTGCTACATATCTTCGACGATGCATCGGAGGAGCTTCGCTTCGACGGCTGGGTCGCCAAGCCCGTGCTCTCGATCAATCGTAGTTTCTCCGCGCCGATTATCGTCGAGACCGACCGGACGCTGGCCGACCTCGCGTTCCTGTCCGCCCACGACGACGACCCGTTCGCGCGCTACGAGGCGATGCAGCAGTTGATGCTCGACACGCTGCTCGCCGCGCTCAACGGCGGCGAGATGGACGCGGGCCCGCTCGTCGATGCAATCGGTGCGACGCTGGCGGACGGCCGGCTCGATCCGGCGTTCGTCGCGGAAGCTGTGCTGCTGCCGACCGAAAGCTTCATCGGCGACCAGATGGCTGTGGTTGACCCCGAAGCCATCGCAACCGTGCGCGAGCATCTGCGCCAGCACATCGCCACGAAGCACGCGGCGACATGGCAGCGGCTGTATAACGCCCACAGCGGCAAGGCATGGGCCTATACGCCCGAGGGCAAGGGGGGGCGGCGACTGCGCGGGGTGGCGCTCGGCTATCTTGCGGCTGCTGACCCGATCGCTGGTGCGAAACTCGCGTTCGCGCAGTTCGAGGGCGCGGATAACATGACCGACCGGATGAACGCCCTGACGACGCTCGCCAACGCCAATGTCGACCGCGGCGAACGCGTCGCTGCACTCGAGGCGTTCTACGCACGCTACCGCGGCAACGCGCTCGTCCTCGACAAATGGTTTTCGGTGCAAGCGATGTCGATGCGCGCGACCGCGACCGACGAAGCGATCGCACTTGCCGCGCATCCGGATTTCACTCTCTTCAATCCCAACCGCTTCCGCGCGCTCGTCAGCGGTTTTTCGGTCAACCAGCGCGCGTTCCACCGCGCCGACGGCGCAGGTTATGCCTTCCTCGCCGACCAGATCCTCGCGCTCGATCCCACGAATGCGCAGACAGCGGCGAAGATGGTCCCCCCACTCGGCCGCTGGCGGCGCTTTGACAAGGCACGACAGACGAAAATGCGTGCCGCGCTCGAACGCATCGTCGCGCAGCCGGGCGTGTCGAAGGACGTCTTCGAACAGGCGTCGAAAAGTCTGGCGGGGTAACTAGCGCCCCTCGATCTTCAGTTCTTCGCCCGTCAGCCGGACGACGTGGAGCACGTTGGTCGATCCCGGCGTCCCGAACGGCACGCCCGCCATGATGATGATGCGGTCACCCGCCCCCGCGAGCTGATGACGCAGCACCATGCGCTTCGACTTGGCGACCATCTCTTCGAAACTGCCGACGTCGCGCGTCTGGACGGCGTGCGTGCCCCAGACGATCCCCATCCGCCGTGCGGTCTCCGCCTTGGGCGTGAGGACCAGCAGAGGGACCGGCGGCCGTTCGCGCGACACGCGTCGGGCGGTCGAGCCCGACGAAGTGAAGCAGACGATAGCCTTCGCGCCCACCGTGATCGCGATTTCGCGCGCCGCGTCCGACAGCGCGTCGGCAGTCGTCGGGTCGCTCTTCGTCTGGGTAAAGTGCAGCCGCGCGAAATAGCCGGGGTCGCTTTCCACGCTGCACGCGATGCGGTCCATCATCGCGACCGATTCGGCGGGCCACGCCCCGGCCGCGCTTTCCGCCGACAGCATGACCGCGTCCGCCCCGTCGTAGATCGCGGTCGCGACGTCGCTGACCTCTGCACGCGTCGGGGTCGGTGCGGTGATCATCGATTCGAGCATCTGTGTCGCGACGACGACGGGCTTGCCGGCCATGCGCGCCGCCTCGACGATGCGCTTTTGCGCGGGCGGCACGGCCTCGGGCGGGAGCTCGACGCCCAGGTCTCCGCGTGCGACCATTACCGCGTCTGCGAGCTCGATGATCTCATCCAGCCGGTCGAGCGCTGCGGGCTTCTCGATCTTGGCAAGCAGCGCCGCGCGTCCGCCGATCAGCTTGCGCGCCTCGGCTAGATCCTCCGGCCGCTGTACGAACGACAGCGCGATCCAGTCGACGCCCTGCTCGAGCGCGAAGGCGAGGTCGCTCCGGTCCTTCGCCGTGAGCGCGGGCAGCGGCACGACGACGTCGGGCACGTTGACGCCCTTGCGTTCGCTCAGCGTTCCGCCGACTTCGACACTGGTCAGCGCGTAGTCGTCGGCAATCTCGACCACGCGCAGCACGATCTTGCCGTCGTCGAGCAGCAGCCGCGCGCCGGTACGCAGCGCCTCAAAAATTTCCTTGTGCGGCAGGCTGACCCGCGTCGCGTCGCCAGGTGCAGGGTCGCGGTCGAGGCGAAAGGTCTGCCCGACTTCGAGCAACACCCTACCGTCCACGAACGTCCCGACGCGAAGCTTCGGCCCCTGCAGGTCGGCAAGAATCGTCGTCGGCCGGATCAGCGAGCGTTCGAGCGCGCGGATCGCGGCGATGACTGGCGCATGGTCCTCATGCGTGCCGTGGCTCATGTTGACGCGGAAAGCGTCAGCGCCGCGGCGGATCAACCGCTCGATCATCTCGGACGAACGGCTTGCGGGGCCAAGCGTGGCGAGCACGCGGACCTTTCGCTGGCGTGGTGCCAAAGTGCGGTGCAAAACTCGTCCCTCCCGGCTTGTCGAAGCCGCGCCCTTCTTCTAACCGCGCCGCCTTTAATCAAGCGGGGATTTCAAAACTCATGGCCGAAGCCGTCACCGACGACCGACTGCGCCTCTTTATCGAACGCATCGAGCGGCTGGAGGAAGAGAAGAAGGGCATCGCGGATGACGTGCGCGACGTCTACTCGGAGGCAAAAGGTCAGGGTTATGACGCCAAGATCATGCGTCAGATCGTAAGGCTGCGGAAAATGCCGTTGCAGGACCGACAGGAGATGGAGGCGATCCTCGATCTGTATAAGGCTGCGCTCGGTATCAGGTAGCAGTCTCAGTCGTCGGACGCCCGCAACACGGCACGGTATTCAGCCAGCGCCTTAGGATCGCCTGCGATCAGTTTATCCGCAAGATCCCGGAAATCAATGGCGTAGCGCTCAAGCTCGCGTTGGGTAGCCGTCAATGTCTCGACGACCAAGCGTGTTAGCCAAAGTGAACCGGTCCATGCTCGAGCGACATCCTCGGGACTGATCTCGAGGTCGCTCTGACTTTTGGGATGCGTCAGCCGGTTTCGCAGTTCGATCGTTGCCTTCAAGGCCGACCAGCCCTCGCTTCCGAAATCGACCTCGACTGTCTTGTCGATCCTTTGTGCGAGTCGCGTTGTTATTCGGATCGTCGCCACAAGCGACAGATATCGCGGCTGGCTCGTAACCTTGCCGGACTCCGAGACCAAATACGTTCGGTCGCGCAAAGCCGCCTCAATCTCGGAAGAAAGCTCGCCCACATCGACGGCAACTGACTTGACATGTTCACGGTATAGCCACGCTAGCCCCTCGACTGAGGCGAACAGAACTCGAATGAAATTTCGTTTGGTGGGCTGAGTGCCCTCGGCCTCAAGTTGGCGGAGGGATGCAAGGACGTCGTCCATCAGTATGCCGAGAAAGGTGCTTCCCAACTCATGCTTTATGTCTTCCAAAGGTCGCGCCTCGAAATTGTCTTGGACAGCCGTATGGAGCTTCCCATATCGCGCCCGCACAAGCGAGGAGCAATGCAATGATCGTCACGACCACCACCTCAATCGAAGGGCGCCCGGTGCGCGACTACCTCGGTTTAGTGACCGGAGAGGTGATCGTCGGCGCGAACATTTTCCGCGACCTGTTCGCCAGCGTTCGCGACATCGTCGGCGGACGGTCGGGCGCATATGAGAGCGCCCTGAAGAACGCGCGCCAGCAGGCTTATCAGGAGCTGATGGAGGAAGCGCGCGACCTCGGCGCGGATGCGGTCGTCGGTGTCGATATCGATTACGAGGTCATCGGCCAGTCCGGCTCGATGCTGATGGTCAGCGTCAGCGGCACCGCAGTGAAGCTCGGTTGATGGCGCGGCTCGACGACAGCGCGCTTGACCAGCTGTTCCGCACCGCGCGGACCTATAACGGCTATACGGACGAGCCTGTTACCTTGGACGAGCTCGACGCGATCTGGGAGCTGATAAAGTTCGGTCCAACTTCAGCCAACTGCCTGCCTGCGCGGTTGGTCTGGCTGACTACGCCCGAGGCCAAAGAACGGCTAGCAAAGCACGCGTCGGAGTCCAATGCAGGAAAGATCCGCAAGGCGCCCGTCAGTGTCGTCATCGGCATGGACATGGAGTTCCACGAAAAGCTGCCCGAGCTGTTCCCGCATACCGACGCCCGAAGCTGGTTCGCGGGCAATCCGGAACTGATCGAGAAGACCGCGTTCCGCAATTCGTCGCTGCAGGGTGCCTATTTCATTATGGCGGCGCGCGCACTCGGCCTCGACACCGGGCCGATGTCCGGCTTCGACAACAATGCCGTCGACGCCGAATTCTTTGCGGGGACGCCGGTCAAGTCGAACTTCATCTCGACGCTCGGCCACGGCGATCCTTCGACCATCTTCGGCCGTTCGCCGCGACCGGGCTTCGAGCGGTTCAACACGGTCCTGTGAGGCTGCTCGCGATCGAGACGGCGACATCGGTCTGCTCGGTCGCGCTGTTCGAGAATGGCGAACTCGTCGGTCATGCCCACCATCCGGTCGGGCGTGGCCATGCCGAACACCTGCTGCCGATGGTTGCCGCACTCGACGGCGGCGGCCGGGCAAACCGCATCGCGGTCGACGTCGGACCCGGCAGTTTCACCGGCATCCGCGTGGGCGTGGCTGCAGCGCGGGCGTTAGCATTCGGTTGGAACGCAGACATCGCCGGGTTCGCGTCGCTCGCGCTGCTGGCAAGCATCGACGGCTGGCGCGATGAGACGAGCGTCGCGATCGAAGGTGGGCACGGTGAGGTGTTCGTCGGGCGCTACGGTGCCGACGGTCAGCCGGTCGAGAGTCCCGAATCGCTCCCGTTTGCAGCCGCGGCCGCGCGAGTGACTTCGCCGCGTGTGATCGGCAACGCTGCTGCCCGGGTCGTCGAGGCGCGCGGATGGGGCGAGGCGTTCGAAATCGTCCCCGATGCACGCTGGGTCGACAGGCTGGCCTGCGACCTACCCCCCGTCCCAATCTATGCCCGCGGCGCGGATGCAAAGCCGATGACATCGGCATGTTGACCATCGCGCGTCACGGGATTGAGGCGCTCGACGAAGCGATGCACGTCATGGTTCGCGCGTTCGACCCCCGTTTCGGCGAGGCCTGGACAGCAGCGCAGTGCACCGGCGTGCTGTCGATGCCGGGAGCAACGCTGGTCGTGGCACGCAACGGCGAGATCGAGGGATTCGCGCTCGTCCGCGCCATGGCGGGTGATGCGGAGCTGATGCTGCTGGCGGTCCTTCCCGACGCGCGAACACACGGAACCGGGCGAGCGCTGCTTCGGGAAACAATGGCCGTCGCGCGCGACGCCGGCGCCGAGAATTACTTCCTCGAAGTGCGCGCCGACAATCCGGCCATCGCGCTTTACACGAGCGAAGGATTGCAACAGGTCGGCATACGACGCGACTATTACCGCGGAAAGGACGGGTATCGACGCGATGCTCTTACGTTTCGGAAACGGCTGGTCTGAATTTTGGACCGTCCAAGCTAATTGTATCGCTAGCACTCTTGGTCTAAACATCGTTTCGCAAGAGTATTCGCGCATTATTTCTTTGGCTTAAAGAAGCGTCAGGATTTCGAAATGGCTGATCTCAACGAAATGCAGGAAACAATGATCACGCTGACCGCCGACATCGTCGCGGCGCATGTCAGCAACAACAGTGTCGCGGTCAATGATTTGCCGACGCTGATCGCCAATGTTCACGGCGCGCTGTCGTCGCTTGCAACACCTGCCGAGCCGGAGCCTGCACCCAAGCAGGAACCCGCCGTCTCGATCCGGTCGTCAATCAAGCCCGATTACATCGTGTGCCTCGAGGACGGGAAGAAGCTCAAGATGCTCAAGCGTCACCTGATGACGCATTACAGCATGACTCCCGACCAGTATCGCGCGAAGTGGGGACTGGCTGCGGACTATCCGATGGTCGCGCCGAACTATGCCGAACAGCGGCGCACGCTGGCCAAGAGCATCGGCCTGGGGACCAAGGGCGGACGTCGCCGCAAGACTGTCACCAAGTAAGTCGCTTTGCGGCGACGCCGGTTATCGGCTAGCGTCGCCGCAATGCACCGCAGAATCGACATTGAGGCGCTCAGCGCCGAAAAGGGGCTTCGGATCACCGAACAGCGGCGCGTCATCGCACGCGTGCTGTCGGATGCCGATGACCATCCGGATGTCGAGGCGCTGCACGCGCGCGCCGCGGCAATCGATCCCGGCATCTCGATAGCCACGGTCTATCGCACCGTCCGGCTGTTCGAAGAGGCCGGCATTCTCGAGCGGCACGAGTTCGGCGACGGCCGCGCTCGGTACGAGGCGGCGGCGGAAGCGCATCACGATCACCTGATCGACGTCGAGACCGGAAAGGTTATCGAATTCGTCGATCCCGAGATCGAGGCGCTGCAAAAGCAGATCGCGGAAAAGCTTGGCTTCCGCCTCGTCGATCATCGCATGGAGCTCTATGGCGTCGCCCTCGACCGCCCGAGCTGAAGCCGCGGCAGGCAATCCGCCGCCCATCACGATCGCCGGTTGGATACGCATTTCGCTGCGGGGCGGGGCGATGATCGCGCTGCTGCTGCTCTGCGTGCCGCTCCACTATCTGTGGCGGATGGTCCGTGCACCGTCGCCGTGGCCGCGCCTGTTTCTTGGCGCGGTCGGGCGGGCGTCGGGCGCGCGCGTGCGCCACTCGGGAACACCCCTGCGCCGCGACGTCGTGTTCATCGCCAATCACGTCAGCTGGATTGACATCCTCGCGATCGCCGGG
>VYLL01000408.1_pt1 | contig 11214 bp, 8 predicted proteins | sample 5114301 | NCBI WGS metagenome assembly VYLL01 (sample SAMN12291809, study PRJNA351875) | freshwater metagenome | isolation source: freshwater lake | place: USA: Michigan, MSU2 Lake | collected 2011-08-16 | reverse complement strand
CGACACCCTCTGGGACGCCATTGCCCGCATCATCCAGACCTTCTCGCCCCGAGAATGCCGCAACTACTTCGCCGCCGCCGGATATGATGCAGACTGATCGGAAAATGCTCTAGAGGCGCAACCTCCGCCAGCTCCAGATAATCGCCGAGGTCGGACTGAATGGTGAAGTCGAGGTCGGTCGTATCGTTCTGAGATACGATGGTGATCGAGCTCCCGGGGTCTACGGTCCCCCGCTGCAGGTTCCCGGCGTTGTATGCTTCCACAAACAGGGTCGCGAACGTTTGCTCCAGAGCCTCCTTGCTGGTGGGCAAATCCGAAGAAATGAGCTCGGCGACTTGCCCGGCATTGGTCGCGGTCACTTTAGTGATGCCGATTTCGCCAGTCGGCTTCGTCGGTGTCCGCCCTCGCGGTTCGGCTGCCATTCTCTGATGTTACATTCGACCCTCGCCGGGTGCCAAGTCCGCGAGTATGGCCCCCGGCTCTTCACTCAACGGACCTTTCGAAGGTCCCAGAAGGGTCGGAAGCGGCCATTCACTCCGTAGCTAAACGGGGAACTTCAACCGCGCCCTGGTCAGGGTGGGGCCACGCATGTGGCTCCCCCCAGCCAACATCCCCGACAGCCCTTCGGGCTTCGGGGATGACAAACAGCGCTACCCCTTGTCATGCCCGAAGGGGCGTCGCGCCTGGGGTTGTGCCGCGTGGCCCCGGGCGAAGCCGGTCGCTGCGGTGCTGGGCCGCCTCCTCTGCGCGGTTCACAGCAGCCGTATGGTTCCGTCGACGGCTGACCACCACATCAAGCAAACCCCGAACGCCAGCGCTGAAAGAATGATCGCGGTGATGGCGGCCTTCTTCGCGCCGGGCAGGAGCAGGGCGACGATTCCCAGGGCCATGCCGAGAGGCGCCGCCAGCCACGACACCAGCCCGATGAAGGGGATCCAGGCCATGAGGAAGGCGAACAGGCTGATCACCAGGGCGGCGATGGACACGGCGTTTGCCGCCACGCCCGGCGCGGGCAGAGTGCGGGCCTCGGTGTGAACACTCATGATGTCTCCTTCTCGGGCGATGACCCCCGGCGGGTGGCGGCACCAGGAGTCTCCGCGGGTCGGACATTGGACAGCCGCCACCGGGCTGTGAAGGACGCGAACAGGACCGGCGTCGCCGGTCCCGCCATACCCGGCAAGGTGCGCTCCAGCGTCGCCGCGCGAGCAGGACATCATAGCGCACCGTTCAGGTCAACCGCTCTTGCGAGAGCGCGCGCCGTCCTGGTTGTTATTGGGAGGGCGGCGGCGAAATGCGAAGCCACGCGTCACGCCCGGCATCCCGCTCTCCAGACCCCCGGTCCCGATCGCCCGTGTGCTGTCAGGCGCGCAGGCGTCCCCGCGTCATCCCCGAAGGGGCGTCGCGCCTGTCGGGGATCAGTCCCCGTCCATCTTGAGCGCGGCGATGAAAGCTTCCTGCGGGATCTCGACCTTGCCGAACTGGCGCATCCGCTTCTTGCCTTCCTTCTGCTTCTCGATCTTGCCGCGCCCCGCGCGACCGCTGCGCCGCGGTCCTGTCACCCCATCGGCCCTCCGCCCGCGTTCAGGTAGAAGTACCACGCGATCAGCAGGACCAGCCGGGGCGCGGTGGCTGAGCGGGTCAGGGTGCCGAGGGTGATGGCGGCGGCGGCGGTGGCGGCACCCACGGCGGCGGCCTCCAGCAGGAGTCGCGGGTCGCCCCTCACCAATCCCTGCGCGACCGCCGGCGCGGCCATCACGAGCATCAGAAGTGTTCCCGCCAGCACGAAGGCGATCCGCCGCGCGGTCGGGGCGAGGACGGTGGTCCGGGTCAGGGCCAGCAGACCCTTCTGCTCGCTGCGGCCCGCATGGGCCGTGGTCGCAAACACCAGCACCAGCATCGCCGCCGGCCCGGCTATGGACCAGGGCGCGAAAAGGCTGACTACGGCCGCTGCGGCCATGACAAGCAGGCCTTTACGGTTCCCGGCCATCAGCCGCGCCTCGGCCATGACCAGCGCGACGCCCGGCAGCATGCCGAAGCGGGCGGGTCTGGCGCGCGGATCGGCGGGACGCGCCTGACCCGGCTCCAGAATCTTGAGCCAGCCGGCCGTTTTGCGGGCCTTGCCGGCCACATGGGGCGTGTAAACCAGCCCCGCCAGCAGGGGGATCAGGGCGGCGATCCCCAGCCAGCTGAGGCGGGCCGCGAGGTAGCCGTCGGCCATGACACCGCCCAGGACGTCCAGATGGATCGGCGCGGCGTCCGGGGGAATGCTCGCTCCGCCGATGGCCAGGAAGAAGCGTTCCTGGCTATAGGTGAGCGGGGACATGAAGCCGGGCAGGTCCGTCATGTTGCCGGCGTATCCGCCGGTCTCCCCGCCGACCAGCACGAACCCCAGCGAACCCATCCAGAAGACGAAGAACAGGACCTCGCCCAGCGGCCCGCGGGTCCGGCGGCGGGCGTCGAACAACAGGCGCAGTGCGGCGACCATGGCCAGAGGCGGGGCGGCGATGACCCACAGCGTCAGGATGATGCTGGCCGGGTCCACCTCGTTCAGCGGCAGCAGCAGCAAGGCCAGCAGACAACCCGCCGCCGTCGTCGCCGCCAGCACGATGGCCAGCACGGCAACGTCAGCCAGCCAGCGGCCATAGGCGATGGAGATGCGGCCGGCGGGGCTGACCTCTTCCACCTGCCACGGCTGGCGACGGGTCACATTGGCGCGGAGATAGATGAAGGCCACGGGCAGCAACAGGGTGGCGATGATCACCCCGAGCGTGACGCCAAGCACGGGCGAGGTCAGCCAAGGAATGCGGTTGTCCAGGGCGATCAGGGTGAAATCCGCCCCGCGCGCCGCGATCATGAACCGCGCCCCCACCGGCACCACCAGCAGCAGGATCCACAGGCCCGTGCTGCGGCCGTAGCGGGCCAGCGAGGTGGTCATGGACGATCGGACGACGGCCAGGCTCATGCGGAGACCCCGGCGGCGGGGGCAGCAACGGGCGTCAGCGCGCCGCCCTCGACCCTCAGCACGACCATGCCGTCGCTTATGGGGTCGGTCAGGTGGGAGGTCATGATGACCACGGCGCTCTGCGCTGCACGGCTGATCAGGGCACCGACCCGCTCGCGCGATTCCGCGTCAAGTTCAGCCGTGGGTTCGTCCAGCGCCAGCAGTCCGGGGGATCCCAGCAGGGCCTGGGCGAACACCAGCCGCCGCCGCATGCCGCCCGAAAAGGTCGAGATCCGGCCGTTGGCGTCGGCACCCAGGCCAACGGCCTCCAGCAGAAGGCGGAACTGGGCGTCGGCTTCGCGGGTATTCAGGCCCTTCAGGGCCGCCATGTGCAGTCCGAACTCGCGGGCGGTCAGGTCTTCCGGCAGGTCTACCGCCTGCGGAGCGTAGCCCAGTCCGCGCCGCAGCCGGGACTGCGCGCCCGGCAGCGCCTTGCCCTCCCAGAACAGGGTGCCGCCGCTGGGCTTCTCGGCTGTGGCGCAGAGGCGCAGCAAGGTTGATTTGCCCGCGCCGCTGGGCCCGGTCAGCAGGGTCAGGCCCTGCTGAAAGGTGTGGCTCACGCCCTCCAGCACCGGCTTGCGGCCGTACCGGCGCGAGACCTTTTCAAGCCGAAGGGACGAGGATGCATCGCTCATGGCGGGACCAGACGTCTACGGGATCCCCCTGATCCCGCTGGTACTCTAGGTGCTGCTCCGCCGCCGGTACCAGTTAATTCCGGGTCATGACCTTCCGGCAAGGTCCGGCAGGTTTCGCCGCCTGCGGCTCAATCCCCGTCCATCTTCAGCGCCGCGATAAACGCTTCCTGCGGGATCTCGACCTTGCCGAACTGGCGCATCCGCTTCTTGCCTTCCTTCTGCTTCTCCAGAAGCTTCTTCTTGCGGGTGGCGTCGCCGCCGTAGCACTTGGCGGTGACGTCCTTGCGCAGGGCGCGGACGGTCTCGCGGGCGATGATCTTGCCGCCGATGGCGGCCTGGATCGGGATCTGGAACAGGTGCGGCGGGATGAGCTCCTTCATCTTCTCGACCATGCCGCGGCCGCGCGCCTCGGCGCGGCTGCGGTGCACCAGCATCGACAGGGCGTCGACCGGCTCGGCGTTGACCAGGATCGACATCTTCACCAGGTCGCCGGGGCGGTAGTCGCCGAGCTCGTAGTCGAAGCTGGCGTAGCCCTTGGAGATGGACTTCAGCCGGTCGTAGAAGTCGAACACCACCTCGTTCAGCGGCAGGTCGTAGACGACCATGGCGCGGCTGCCGACGTAGCTCAGCTCCTTCTGCTCGCCGCGGCGGTCCTGGCACAGCTTGATGACGCCGCCCAGGTACTCGTCGGGGGTGAAGATGGTGGCCTTGATCCAGGGCTCGGCGATCTCGAGGATCTGCATCACGTCCGGCATGTCGGCCGGGTTGTGCAGCTCGATCTCGGAGCCGTCGCGCAGCTTCATCCTGTAGACCACCGACGGGGCCGTCGCGATCAGGTCGAGGTTGAACTCGCGGCTCAGCCGCTCCTGGATGATCTCCAGGTGCAGAAGTCCGAGGAAGCCGCAGCGGAAGCCGAAACCCAGCGCCGCCGAGGACTCCATCTCGTAGTTGAAGCTGGCGTCGTTCAGGCGCAGGCGGGCGATGGCGGCGCGCAGGTCCTCGAAGTCGGCGGCGTCGGTCGGGAACAGGCCGCAGAATACCACCGACTGGACGTCCTTGAAGCCCTTCAGCGGCTCGGCGGTCGGCTTCTTCTCGTCGGTGATGGTGTCGCCGACGGCGGCGTGGGCCACTTCCTTGATCTGGGCGGTGATGAAGCCGACCTCGCCGGGCCCGAGGCTTTCGACCGGGGTGTTCTTGGGCAGAAAGACGCCGACCCGATCGACCAGGTGGGCGGTGCCGTTCTGCATGAACTTGACGCGCTGGCCGGCCTTCAGCGTGCCGTCGAACACGCGCACAAGCAGCACCACACCGAGGTAGGGATCGTACCAGGCGTCGACCAGCATGGCCTTGAGCGGCGCGTTCGCCTCGCCCTTCGGCGGCGGCAGGCGGGTAACGATGGCCTCAAGCACATCCTCGATGCCGAGGCCGGACTTGGCGCTGCACTCGACGGCGTCGGAGGCGTCGAGACCGATGACCTCCTCGATCTGGGCCTTGACCCGCTCCGGCTCGGCGGCCGGCAGGTCGATCTTGTTCAGGACCGGGACGATCTCATGATTGTTGTCGATGGCCTGGTAGACATTGGCCAGGGTCTGGGCCTCGACGCCCTGGCTGGCGTCGACCACCAGCAGCGACCCCTCGCAGGCGGCCAGCGAGCGGCTGACTTCGTAGGCGAAGTCGACATGGCCGGGGGTGTCCATCAGGTTCAGGACGTAGTCGAGCCCGTCCTTCGCCCTGTAGTTCAGGCGCACGGTCTGCGCCTTGATGGTGATGCCGCGCTCCTGCTCGATCTCCATGTTGTCGAGCACCTGCTCGCGCATCTCGCGCGCGCTGAGGCCACCCGTGACCTGGATCAGCCGGTCCGACAGCGTCGACTTGCCGTGGTCAATGTGGGCGACCACGGAGAAATTGCGGATGCGCGAAATCGGGGGAGTCGTCATGCGGCGCCCGCTACCACGGCTGGCGGAGCGCGCCAATGCGACGGGGAGGCGAGGGCGGGCATTACAACCGCGTAATGCGACGTCGGTGCGGTTTGTAGCCTGACGCGTTCAGCCTATATGCAGGGCCTCCTCCCGAAACCTCTTCCATGGGGAATTCCGCGTGACCGACTGGAGCCGGGCCCTGGGCCTGATGGCCGCTTCCGCGCTGGTGCTGGCCGGATGTGGCGAGGGCGGCGGGGGCAAGACGGCGCAGGCCAACGCCGGCCAGGCCGTAACGGCTGCAACCGTGAGCCAGGTGAGCCTGTCCCGCACGGTGACCGCTTCCGGCACCATCTCGCCTTGGGAGGATGTGCCGGTCGGGGCCGAGGTTGGCGGGCTCGTGGCGACCCGGGTGCTGGTCGATGAGGGCCAGTATGTTCGGCAGGGCCAGGTGCTGGTGCAGCTGAACGACGACCTGCTGCAGGCCGACCTGCGCGCCCAGGAGGCTTCGGTGGCCCAGGCGGAGGCCAATCTGGCTCGCGAGACCGCCGAACTGGGCCGCGCCCGCGAGCTGCGCGAGCGCGGGTTCCTGTCCCAGGCTTCGCTCGACCAGGCCGTGTCCGAGGAGCGGTCGGCCCGCGCCGGCCTCGATCAGACGCGGGCCCAGCTGTCGGCCACCCGCACGCGCCTCGAGCAGACTCGCGTGCGGGCCCCGGTCGCCGGGCTCGTCTCGGCGCGCAACGTCACCCGGGGGCAGATCGTCGAGGCCGGAACCCAGCTATTCCGCCTGGTCCGCGACGGCCGGCTGGAGCTGGACGCCCAGGTGCCCGAGGCCGAGCTGGCGCTCGTCCGGCCGGGTCAGGGTGCCAGCCTGACCTCGGACCAGGCCGCGTCGACGACCGGTACTGTGCGCATCGTCACGCCCCAGGTCGATCCGCAGACCCGCCTCGGCATCGCCCGCATCGCCATTCCGGCTGCCTCGGACCTGCGTCCGGGCATGTACGCCCGCGCCGAAATCGATGTCGGGACCCAGCCGGCGCTGGCCATTCCGTCGTCGGCCGTCGTCTATCGCGAGGGCCAGCCGGGTGCCTATGTCATCGGCCGAGGCGATACCGTCAGCTTCACCCGCGTGACCCCCGGGGTGCGTCAGGGTGACCTCGTTGCGATCGGATCAGGCCTGGCCGCGGGCCAGAGGGTGGTGGTCCAGGGTGCCGGCTTTCTCGGTGAGGGCGACCGGGTACGCGTGGCCGCGGCGGCGTCCGCTCCCGCCGCGCGCCCGGCCGCGAACTGAGCCTGACCGGTCAGACCCATGAACTTCAACAACATCTCTTCCTGGTCGATCCGGAACCCGATCCCGATCGTCCTGCTGTTCGTGGTCCTGACCCTGGCGGGGCTGATCAGCTACCAGCGGCTGGCCATCAACAACTTCCCCAACGTCGACCTGCCAGTCGTGGCGGTCACGGTGGTGCAGTCGGGCGCGGCCCCGACCGAGCTGGAGACCCAGGTCACGCGCCTGGTCGAGGACGCGGTGGCCGGCCTCGGCGACGTCGACGAGATCAACTCGGTGGTCAATGACTCGGTTTCGACCACCTCGATCGTCTTCGAGCTGGGCGTCGATCTGGAGAAGGCCACCAACGACGTCCGCAACGCCATCGCCGGCATCCGCCAGACCCTGCCGGCCGATGTGCAGGAGCCAGTGATCCAGCGCATCGAGTTCACCCAGGTGCCGATCGCCACCTATGTGGTGCGCGCCCCGGGCATGAATCCCGAGGAACTGAGCTGGTTCGTCGACAACACCGTGGCCAAGCGCCTGCTTTCGGTCGAGGGCGTCAGCCAGGTCAGCCGAGACGGCGGCGTGGCCCGCGAGGTGCGGATCAAGCTGGACCCGGCGCGGCTGGCGGCGCAGGGCGTGACAGCGGCGGCGGTATCCAACCAGCTGCGGGCCCAGAACATCAACCTGCCCGGCGGTCGCGGCGAGATCGGCGGCGAGGAGCAGGCCATCCGCACGCTCGGCTCGGCTCCCTCGATCGAGGCCCTTCGCGCGACCCTGATCCCGGTCGGCGGCCGCTCGGTGCGGCTGGCCGATCTTGGCGAGGTGACCGACGAATGGGCCGAGCCGCGCGGCCGCGCCCGCTTCAACGGCCAGGAGGTGGTCGGCTTCTCCATCAGCCGCTCCAGGGGCTCGTCGGAGCTGGCAGTCTATGAATCGACCAAGGCGGAGATCGAGAAGCTCGACGCCGAGTTCGACAACCTGACCATCGAGCAGGTGACCACCACCACCAGGGACGTGATCAACAATTTCCACGCCTCGGTCGAGGCGCTGCTGCTGGGCGCCGGCCTCGCCGTCATCGTGGTGTTCCTGTTCCTGCGCGACTGGCGGGCGACCTTCATCGCCGCCGTGGCCATGCCGCTCAGCCTGATCCCGACCTTCCTGATCATGGACCTGACCGACCAGTCGCTGAACGTGGTCACGCTGCTGGCCCTGTCGCTGACCATCGGCATCCTCGTCGATGACGCCATCGTCGAGATCGAGAACATCGTCCGGCACATTCGCGACGGAAAGGCACCCTATCCGGCCGCGATCGAGGCCGCCGACGAGATCGGCCTGGCGGTGATCGCCACCACCGCGACCCTGATCGCCGTGTTCGCCCCGACCGGCTTCATGCCCGGTGTGGTCGGCCAGTTCTTCAAGAGTTTCGCCATCGCCACCTGCGTCAGCGTCTTCTTCTCGCTGGTGGTGGCGCGCACCCTGACGCCGCTGATGGGCGCCTATATGCTCAAGGCCGATCAGGGCAAGGAGCACGCTGATCCGCGCTGGATGACCGGTTACCTGCGGCTGCTGGACTGGGCCCTCGGCGACTCCGGCCGCCACCTGACGCAGCCGGAGCCGCGCCGCAGCCCTGGTGCCCGCCTCGCGGGGCGGGTGCGCGACCACCGCATTTGGGTGATGGGCGGCGGGGCCCTGTTCTTCGCCGGCTCGCTCGGTCTGGCGGCCATGCTGCCGTTCGAGTTCATCCCGCCCGAGGATCTGTCGCGCTCCAACATCTCCATCCAGCTGCCGCCCGGCTCCACGTTGGAGGAGACGGATGCCGTCGTGCGCCGGGTCAGCGACGAGTTGACCGCACGGCCGGAGGTGCGCTCGGTCTACGCCTCGATCGGCTCGGCCACGACCAATTTCGGCCCCGGCGGCGGTTCCAGCGCCGGCGAGGTGCGCCGGGCCTCGATCACGGTCAATCTGGTCAAGAAGAACGAACGGTCGATCCGCCAGCAGGCCTTCGAGCAGGAGATGGGTGCCGTGCTGCGCGAAATCCCCGGTGCCCGGGTGCAGTTCGGGCAGGAAGGCGGCGACGGCGGTGCCCTGGTGTCGATCGCCCTCGTCGGCGACGATCCTGAGCAGCTGCAGATGGCGGCGGCGGCAGTCGAGCGCGAGATGCGCGGCGTCCCCGGCCTGACCAATGTCATCTCCTCGGCCGCGCTTGCACGGCCGGAGATCCTGATCACCCCCAAGGCCGACATCGGTGCCCTGCAGGGCGTTTCGGCGGCGGATATCAGCGCCGTGGCTCGGGTCGCCACCCTCGGCGACGCTGATCAGTTGCTGCCCAAGTTCAACCTCGGCGACCGGCAGATTCCGATCCGGGTGATGCTGCAGGAATCGGCGCGCGCCGACCTCGGCCAGCTCGAGAACCTCAAGGTGCCCACCGCCTCGGGACAGGTGGTGCCGCTCAGTTCGGTCGCCGACATCAGTTTCGGAGCGGGCCCGAACCAGATCGACCGCATGGACCGCCAGCGGGTGGCCCGTCTGACCGCCGAGCTGAACGGTATCACCCTGGGGCAGGCGTCCGAGCGGGTGAATGCCCTGCCGGCCATGGAGACTCTGCCCGGCGGGGTTCGCCAGGCCATTTCGGGCGAGCTGGAGAACCTGCAGGAAACCGGCTCGGGCTTTATGTTCGCGATCGTCACCGGCATCCTGCTGATGTACGTCGTGCTGGTGCTGCTGTTCCGCAGCTTCTTCCACCCGGTCACCATCCTCGCGGCGCTGCCGGTGTCGTTCGGCGGGGCCTTCTTCCTGCTGCTGGTGACAGGCAAGACGCTGTCGATGCCGGCGCTGATCGGCATCATCATGCTGACCGGGATCGCCGCCAAGAACTCCATCCTGCTGGTCGACTACGCCATCATCGCCATGCAGCGGGGGATGGCGCGGCGCGAGGCGATCATCGACGCCGCGCACAAGCGGGCCCGGCCGATCATCATGACCACCATGGCGATGGGGCTGGGCATGCTGCCGATCGCCGTGGCCTTCGGCGAGGGCACCGAGTTCCGCAGCCCCATGGCGATCGCCGTGATCGGCGGCCTGATCACCTCGACCGCCCTGTCGCTGGTGTTCGTGCCCGTCGCCTTCAGCCTGATCGACGGCGTCAAGGTGCGGCTTGAGCGCCGCCTCTACCGGCTGACCCACCGGCAGCATGGCGAGGCCCCGACCCCGGCTGAATGAAGGGAGTGATCGCAACCGCCCCTTAAGCATTAACAGTCAAGGTCCGGACTCACTGCCTCCGGGCCCAGGACCGTCCATGTTCCAGATCATTGGCATCGTGCTGCTCTTCGCCATGGTGTTCGGCGGCTACACCATCGCCGGCGGCAAGATGTACGTCATCCTCAAGTCGCTGCCGTACGAGATGATGATGATCGGCGGCGCGGCGGTGGCGGCGCTCGTCATGTCCAACTCGCCCGCCACCCTGAAGGGTGTGGCCGGCGGCTTCGGCAAGGTTTTCGCCGGCCCCAAGTGGAAGAAGCAGGACTACACGGACCTGCTGTCGCTGCTGTTCAAGTTGACCAAGACGATGAAGTCCAAGGGCGTCATCGCGCTCGAGAGCCACATCGAGAAGCCGGCAGAAAGCGCCATCTTCCAGAATTACCCCAAGGTGCTGAAGGACCACTTCGCCACGGATTTCATCTGCGACACCCTGCGCATGATGACCATGAACCTCGAGGATCCGCACCAGATCGAGGACGCCATGGAAAAACAGCTGGAGAAGCACCACCACGAGGCGCTGGGCCCGGCCCACGCCCTGCAGAACATGGCCGACGCCCTGCCGGCGCTGGGCATCGTCGCGGCGGTGCTGGGGGTGATCAAGACCATGGCCGCCATCACCGAGCCGCCGGAAGTGCTGGGCGGGATGATCGGCGGTGCCCTGGTCGGCACCTTCCTCGGCGTGTTCCTCGCCTACGGCCTGGTGGGGCCACTGGCCGTCCGCCTCAAGGAGATCACCGACGAGGAGGCCGCCTACTACAAGATCATCCGCTCGGTGCTGGTGGCGCACCTGCACGGCAACGCCGCCCAGATCTCGGTCGAGATCGGCCGCGGCGACATTCCGTCGACCGCGCAGCCCAGCTTCGCCGAGTTGGAAGAGGCGCTGCAGAACGCCCCGGCGGACGCCTGAAGACACACAACTTCACAAACGCGTGAGCTTTTCGCTTGCCGGGAGCCTCACGGTTCCGTTATCAGAGCTCTGCGGGGATTCATGACCTCGCTCACCCTTCTGAAGGATATACCCATGCGCATCGTCGCCCTGATCGCCGCCTCGGCCGCCGCCCTGGCCGTCGCCGCCTGCCAGCCGGCCGCTGAAGAAGCCCCGGCCGCTGAAGCCGAAGCCGCCGCTGAAGC
>VYLL01000427.1_pt1 | contig 11325 bp, 13 predicted proteins | sample 5114301 | NCBI WGS metagenome assembly VYLL01 (sample SAMN12291809, study PRJNA351875) | freshwater metagenome | isolation source: freshwater lake | place: USA: Michigan, MSU2 Lake | collected 2011-08-16 | reverse complement strand
CGTGCCGCCGCCGGTGTTGCCGCCGCCGGTGTTGCCGCCGTTGCCGAAGTTGCCCTCGCCCGGCGAGGCGACTTCAGCGCCGCCGCCGCACGCGGCCAGCGCCAGGACGGCGCAGCCGGCCATCAGAACCTTGGTCAGTCGAAGCATCGATGTTTCCCCATCGCTTGAAGGATCGGGTCACCGCGCCACGGACGACGCACCCCAGCAACCCCGGGGACGACGGACTAGACCATGTGTGTAATGGAGGCGTGACAATGGCGGCAATGTTGCGTCACAATCCTTGTTCGGATCGACCGTAATTGAATACGAACATATCTGTTGCAAAAATTACATTCTGTATTCTGCCTATATACAGGAGCCGCAGGGCCTCGCACCGCTTGCGGCACCAAGCCCCGCAAGTGGCCGGGCGGGCCCCCTTGCGAGGGCCGCGTCGTCCGGCTATAGCCCCCGCTCCCGATCCGGCGCGGCCGGACCGCTTGGCGGACGCGTAGCTCAGCGGGAGAGCACTACGTTGACATCGTAGGGGTCACAGGTTCAATCCCTGTCGCGTCCACCATCCTTTTCAAGCGGTTAGGCTCGTCCCTGCTGGGGCACCCCCCCCTGTTATCCCCCCAGATATCTACGGCGAAAGCCCGATCGCGGGCCGTGGAGGGCTGCCGTGCTAGCCATGCACACCTATCCGCATTTAGGCCATCGGCCCACTCAATGTGGGGGAGCTGGCGGCTGGGGGCGGGCTCGGGCGCGCACCCACGTGGTCGGGACGACCGGTGAAGCTGGTAGTGTGAGCCCCAAACTCCGCGTGGTTCCAGCAGCGGCCGCTGAACCCCAGCGCTCATGTTTAGGGCAGCCAGCGAATTGTCTTGTCGGCCCACCGCGAGCTCGCGTGATTCTGCTTCATGCATTCACAGTGAGGACGCATGGACACTCTGAACAAGCCCACGACCGAGGTGCTTGACGCGGGGGGCCGTCCTGTCGGCGCGCAACGACGCCCTGGCCAACATCGCCATCATCGGCGCGGGACTGGTTACCGCCTTCGTCTGGCGCTCGGCGTGGCCGGACCTGATCGTCGGCCTGGCGATCGCCGCCCTCAACGCCGACGCCGCCCGGGAAGTCTGGGAGGCGGCGCGTCAGGAGCATGACGCGGCCGCTTGACGTCAGGAAGCGGGGGCGCTGGCAACAGCTTCGGTAGTTTGCCGCTCAGTGCGTCATTGGTTTTCAGACAAACTGTCAAAAAGCGCCCTAACTAGATTTACTGACCTGCGCATGAATGTCTTTGTTTCAACAATACAAGAATTTTTTCATAGGAATTTTCCAATAATAGAGCACAGAAGCGGGCATATCACCAGTTGTCGCTTTAATGACTTGCTAACCCTAATTTTCACCACGGTCCTGTGGGAAGGTTGGATCGCAGCCGTCCATTTCGGGCAGTCTGCTTAGGCGGGGTTAGCCCCCCCGGAAGGGATCAGTCATGCAGATACAAGCAAGCCAGGGGCCTTCCCCTGGCGGGCCAGGGCAGATGCTCTCGGCCCTCTTGGGCAAGGCCGGGGGCGTAGGCGCCACCGGACCTGCCGGAGCCCAGCCGCCACAAGGTGGACCGGGCGGAGCGGGGCCCACAGGCGGTCCGCAGGGCCAGAAAGGACCACCGCCGGGTCCGGCGGGCGGGCGGCTGACGTCCGGTACGATGTCAGCACTCTTGAGCGCTCAGGACATTGGCCCCGACAAGCTCGGGGACGGCGCGGATCCGGTCAGCAAGCTCTTGAAGGCCGCAGATGCCGACGGGAACGGCGGTCTCAGCACTGAGGAGCTGAGGTCGATGCTCGGTGACGAGGCTGCCGATGACATCAGCGAGAGCCTCGCCAGGATCGACCGGGACGAAGATGGTGAACTGAGCGCCGAGGAAATCGGCGGCGCCCTCAACGAAATGCGCAAGGGCGGACCTGAAGGTGCCGGATCCGAGTCAGCCCCGAGGCCGCCCCCGGCAGTCGGGGGCCTGCAGAACCTCCTGACGGCCACGGTCCCCGATGACGCGGACAACAAATTGGGATGGTGGATGACGGCGGCCTGATACTCCCCGGGCTGAACCCCGGCGGCGGGACCTCCTCAGCGGTCGCGCCGCCGGTCCGCGTGGCGAGTCTTCAGGCGGCGAGTCCGGAGGGCTTTACCGATCTTTGATGTCCACGGTCTTTCCTCATTTCGCGCCCAGGATGATATTAGCGCGCCTTCAAGGGAATACGCGGAATGAGGCTCCGCCTCGCCCATCAGGTGTTTCTGCTGATCATGGTCGTCGCCGTAGGGACTACGACGGTCATGGCCCTGGCGTTGGCCCTGAACCTGAGACAGGGTTTCCAGGACTATCTGCTTGCGCGGGACCTCGCTGACCTCAAGGCCTATGTCGCCAACCTCGAGCGCAGGCTCTCTGCCCTGCCAGGTCCGATCAGACTGGCCGACCACCCGGACCTGCTCCGGGGCCTGCCCGGTCTTGACCTGCCCATAGAGAACCGTCCGGATCCGCCGCGCCCAATCCCAGGGTCGCCTGAACGACTCGCCCCACCCATGGAGTTCGCGTCGCGCCTAGTGGTGCTCGATGACCAGGGCCGGACGTTACTGGGTCCCTCGGGCGCGCTTTCGATCGCCGATCACGCCGTACTGCCGAGGGCGCCCATTGTGGTGCGGGGGATGCAGGTCGGCGAGGCCCGCCTCATCCTGCCGCCACGACTGTCCACGCCTGCCGATGCTGGCTTCCTGGAGCGCCAGCTGAGGCATGTGATCCTGGCCGGCGCATTGATCCTCGGGGTGGGGAGCCTGGCGGCGTTCTGGATCGCACGGGCCGCGGGAGAAAGCCTTAGGGAGATCCGGCGGGTCACCGACTCCATTTCCAAGGGCGAATTCCGGACCCGGCTCCGGGAGCAAGGACCCGTCGAAGTGGCCGAGACCTTGGGCAACATCAACAAGATGGCGGCGGAGCTCGAAGCCATGGACGCAGCTCGGCGACGCGGGTTGGCGGAGATCTCGCATGAGCTGCGCACCCCACTCACCGCCCTTCGCGCCGAGATCGAGGCCCTGCAGGATGGCGTTCGTCCACTGACGCCAGACGCCATCAGATCCCTGGCCGAAGAAGCCGCCCGCCTTTCCGGGCTCCTGGAAGACCTGCATGTCTTCGCCGTCGCCAGATTATCCGGGACGCCGGACCGTAGCGACTGGTTCAACCTCGCCGCCCTTCTTAATGAGGCTGCAGAACGTTTCGATGTCCTTGTGCAAAGCGCGGGCCTGACTCTCACCATTGATCTCGGAGGGATTCAGAACGCACCCTGCCGGGGAGATCGCCGGGCGCTGGAGCAGATGATCGGGAACCTGCTGACCAACAGCGTTAAGTACACGCGGTCCGGAGGCCGAATCCTTATCGCCCTTCGACGGACCGAGGGACAGGGATTCACCATTACCGTGGACGACACGGCCCCCGCCCCCCCGCGGGATGCCCTCGAGCGCCTGTTCGAACCCCTTTACAGGGTTGAGCCGGACCGCAACCGCCAGGCTGGCGGGAGCGGCATGGGGCTCGCCATATGCGAGGTGATCGCCCGCGCCCATGAGGGCGCTATCCGCGCGCTGGCGTCAGAGCTCGGAGGCCTGAGGATCGAAGTCAACCTGCCGAAAGGGGCGGCGGCGTGAGCGCGCCTGGATCCACCGCCTGCATCTATGTGGTCGAGGACGATCCGAAGATCAGCGCGGTGATCGCCGACTATTTGCGCGACGCCGGGCATGAGGTGCGGTCCTACCGGGATGGAGGTCGAGCCCTGGGAGCTATGGAGGATGAACCCCCGGACCTGGTCATCCTCGACTGGATGCTTCCCGGAATGGAGGGACCGGCCGTCTGCCGGCAGCTTCGCGGGTTCTCCACCGCTCCGGTGCTGATCCTTACTGCAAGGGCGGAGGAGGCGGACAAGGTGGCTGGCCTGGAAGCGGGGGCTGACGATTATGTCTGCAAGCCCTTCGGAACGCGGGAGCTTATGGCGCGGGTCGCCGCCCTCCTGCGCCGGTCCAGGGGCAGGGTGGGAACTGACCCGGCCGCCGACCCTTATGTGGTGGATGCGGCGGGCCGGCGGATCGCCTGGCGGGGCCGCTGGCTCTCCCTTTCAAGTTCGGAGTACCAGATCCTCGCCGCCCTCATGCGCCGGCCGGGCTGGGTGTTCACCCGGGACAGCCTTCTGGACCGGCTGGGTGCAGAGCTCCGCGATGTCAGCGACCGTTCGATCGACAGTCACATCAAGAACCTGCGCCGGAAGATCGCCAAGGTCGATCCTCAGGCCCGGTGCATCGTCTCTGTGTACGGGGTGGGCTACCGCTTCGAGGTCTGAAACCCTCGGCGCGCGCTCCGGATTCAGCCGGAGACCAGGCGCTCCACCGTGAGGGCAAGGCCGAAGACCAGGGCGAGCGCGGAGGCGACGGGCGACGCCGCAGCGCGAAGGGCACCTGGCGCGCGCCGCCCCACGAGATGCCCCGCGAGCAGGACGCCGCCAGGAAACACCAGCTGTCCGACCTCAACGCCAAGGTTGAACCCTGCGAGGGTCGAAAGTCGAGTCGAGGCATCGAGGGGCAGGGCGCCGAGGCCCGAGGCGAACCCCAGTCCATGCAGCAGGCCGCAGCCCAAAACCAGCACCAGCCCAAGACCGACGGGAGGGGTCCGTCCTGCGAGGTTGATCCCGGCCATCAGGACCGCCCGCTCGCGAACCTCGGGCGAAAACTTGTTCGTCGTCTTGCTTGTCATGGCCTCTTCCTCTCAGGAGTTGAGACCTCCAACAAACCCGGGGCGGTTCAGCAAGATCGGTTGCTCGGCGCATACACTGAACGAAAGGGTCGAGCGGATCTGCAGGGGCTTGCCGATCGCCCATCGACATATCACGAGCATGCCGCCCGACGTCGCGATCCTGCCCGGCGTCCGGCTCGGGCCCGGCGCGACGAAGCACTCCGGCCCGAGGTGGCGCGTGTTCGCCGAGAACTTCGGCGTCTATGGCGTGCGCAAAGTCTGGCGGCATGTTTCGATGTGCCAGTCGGAAGGCGCACTACAACCGATCAAGTGGGTGCAGTCTGCCCGGGCTCCAATCCGGCTGTTCACAAACCTTGGCTCAACGTCGCGAATTGCTCGCCGCCGATCAGTTCAATTTCGCAGCGATCTGTTCGCCCGCCATGGCAAACATGCCCAGCGCTTGCGCTGGCATCCATTTGTCCACCGCAAGTTCGAACGAAGGCCGCGCCTGCACATCTCTTAGCCAGCGATGCAAGTGCGGCCTGCGACCGTCGCTCCAAATTCGGGACAGGCCCATATGTTCGAAGCGCAGGACATAAGGCAAGGCACAACAATCGGCTAGACTGAATCCATCCCCAGCGAGACATATGGTCGAGGCAAGCGCATTATTCATGGCAGCCATGTAGTCAAGCAACGTATCGAGTGCGCCTCCAAATTCAGCAGCATCCACGCCGTGTTCAAACAGCGATTCTCTGACGGCGCGCGCATGAGGATCAGGCGTCTTGGCGATATCGGCGAGCACAGCATCTCGCGGCAGAGACATCATCACTGCTCTCATCACCGTCGCATAGGTGAGGATCCCGCAGGCGGAGTGAACGCCATCATCGACTTGCTTAATCCAGTTGCGTGCTCGAGCGCGCTCGAGTGCGTTGACGGGCATGAGGGCAGCGCCAGAAAACGCATCATTGATGTACTCGTTGATGATGCTTGATTCTGTGATGATCTGATCATCGACCTGCAGGGTCGGCACAACGCCTTTTGCGTTAACTTTTAAATATTCGGGAGCCTTGTGCTCCCGGGCGATGAGATTTAGTTCCGCGCTGGTCCAGACAACGCCCTTTTCCTCAAGCGCCAGCCGCACTTTTTGCGAACAGGTCGACATCGCATTGTGGTGCAAAGTGACGGCCATTCGATGCTCCTCTTCTATGCGGCGCGCGCGTTCTCGGCGCGCTTAGCCACCTTTGTAGGCCTTTTGCACCCGATCCATGATGCCTTGGAACGCCATGGCGGCACCCATATCGCCTGTGATCTTGAGTTTACCGGCCATCATCGCCGCCGGTCCCGTGGTCTGACCTTGCGAGAGCGCCAGGAATGTTGCGTGGTCCATTCTGATGGTGGTGTCAGTTTCGCGGTCCACGTTGTCAACTTTGGCGGGCGTGACTGTGCCGTCATAGATGATAGGTGCCGCGAACCCGACATCCATTTTGACCTTCTTGCCGATCGGGGCCAAATTAGCGGCGACTTCAGCGATTGTTGTGGTGACATTATTCAGATTGATTTCGGCGGTCATATAATTCTCCTTGTTTTCACTCTATTAGATAATGGGCGCGTTTGAATTGGCAATGTTACCAAGGTTACCAAGAAGGGGGACGCTTTGTGCGGACACTTTGTATTGGGGTTCGGACCGTGGCTGTGCGATCGACAGCGATCACGCCATAATTCGAGGCATATCCGAAGTTCCACTCCAATCTGTCGAAGACGGACCAATGAAAGTAACCGCGGTCAAGGACGTCATGCTGCATCGCGATGCTCGGCCGCAAGGGTTCGATTGATGTATTCCGCGCGGCCGTCTTCATCTGCGACAGCAACGCCCTTTTTCAGCAATGACAACAGGAACGCTCGCAATTATCATTACATGTGAGGATTTCAATTAACGCGATGTATTCACAATGGCGAGTGTATTGACTTTAGATATTTGCCAAAGGATCAGCAAACACCGTACTCAGACATGTTCCATGACCCATGTGTCGATAGTGATGTCGCCGCCCTCGATTTGGTGACCGGAACCGTCTACGTCCAAAGGGCCTTCGTCTGGGCATCCGCTTCTGGAGTGCGCCAAGTGATTTTCTCTGGATAGATCGGGTTAGCTGGTAGCGCCTTGTTTCACCAACTCGCTCAACGGTGTACCCGCATGGAATTTTGCAGCGAGGATGTCGGGATCAAACTCGACACCGATCGGATTGGCCTGAAACATCCCAGATTGGAACCACGCGTTGAGATCATCTTCGGTAGCAAAATTGTCAATCTGGAGTTCGACCTGATTGCCATCTGGATCTTTATAGTAAAGCGATGTGGTCGGCCCGTGATTGATGCACCAACCAGGGAGAAGATCATCCTTCTTGAGGCGCTCATAGGTGGCGATGAGTTCACGGAGCGAGCCATAGGTGAAGGCAACATGGTCCAGCCCCGCCGCCATGGGATCACAGTCGCCTATTTGCGGCATATTGACGAACGCTACCCTATGGTGCTCGTCGTCATAGGTGATGAAGGAAATAAGGGGCGTGCGGAAGGCAAGGCTTGCGTCCAGAACTTTAATGTACCAAGAGATCATTTCATCGTAACGCGGCGTGCGTAATACGATATGCGCCAGCTTCGCTGGCGAGACCTGGCCCTCGCGCCTGTTCTGAAATGTCTGTGTTTCATGCTTTGTCATTGGGTCTCCCGGGCTGAAACAAGCTGCCGATCTGCGCTCACGCCTTGCCGAATTCGCAAGATACTCTTCAGCGCGGTGACGAGTGCGACGGTCGGGTCTTTTGGCTTCACCAAGGCGCGCCAGCCAACATGTCCATCGGGGCGAACAAGCAGGGCACCTTCCTTGTCAAAGCCGCAGACGCGTTCCCACGCGCCTTGCGGGTCCTGGAAATCGGCACCGGGACCAATGCAAACGTGGCGGATTGGCTGACCAATCTCCGCAGATGCGACAGCCACTGCGGACCGCCAGTTCTTGAGCTTACCTCTGGTAATCAAGAGGTAGCCCTCGTCGGGCACGAGGTCCTGCGTCGACACGCGCTTGCCCCTGCACGCCAGCCAAACATGCGGCAGGCGCGCGCCAGGGCGCGCGCTGGGGTCGTATCGCCGCACGGAAATTGGCGGGGCATCGGTGCCGTCGGGTGACAGAGCGCCGGATTCGTAGCTGGCGCCGAGATCGAGGCCGAAAGAATCGAAGTGTTCAATTTGGGCGTCTATAGCTGACGCAACAGCCGCGCGCTTGGCCACTGCCTCGGCATGATCGCCGTCAAGGCCAAGGTCGGGCGAGGGCGTCACTTCGTGTAATGCATCGATCGGGCGGACGGGCGACATGCTCGACGCGCCCAACGCAGCATCCACCTCGCCCATACGCATGGAATTGCAGAGGCTTTGCTCGCAATTGATGAGAGCGATGGGCCGGCGCTCTTGCTCATATGTTTCCAGCAGAGTGGACGGTGCGTGACCTTTAATGACTGCGCAAAGCTTCCAAGCAAGATTGTAGGCGTCTTGTATGCCAGTGTTTAACCCAAGGCCTCCGGAGGGCGGAAACCTGTGCGCTGCATCCCCGGCCAGGAATGCTCTTCCACTTTGGTATGATTGCGCCACTTGGGCGCTCATATTCCAATTGCAGACGGAAGAGATCTCAAACTCGGCGTCTGGATCGCCGATCGCCTTCCGCACCATTTGCTCCACAACGTCGGAAGTGAAGTCTTCGGGCCGGTCCGGTTCTGAATATGGCGTCATTAGCGCCCACACACGTGACATATCAAAGCCGATCAACACGCCACGAATGTCCGGACCGACAATCCAATGAACCGGGCCAGGGCTGCCACGAAAGTATCGATCAAGATTCGCGTGAAAGTAGACGGTGATCAATTTTTGAAGCGATGTGGGGCCGACCATTTCTATGCTGAGCGCTCGCCGCACCGAGCTGCCAGCACCATCGCATGCTAAGATATAATCAGCAGTAGCTGCGAACTCACTGCCGGCGTCTGCGTTGATTTCAAGACAGACGCCAGCTTGGCTCTGATCAACACCCACGATAGTGTGACCAAACTTCACGTCGCCGCCAAGTTCCACCAATCGACGGTAAAGCAGCGGCTCAAGCACATTTTGTGCGATGTTCACGAAAGTGGCTGGACTCTGGGACAGTCGATGTATCCTCTCATCGGTTTCGCCGCCCATGAGACTGAGGATGCCGAACTCACGGCCCGCGACACTCTCACGCCAGGTGATGGCGCGCAATTTCGCCATTGGCGCGGCGGCGGCAGCCACTTGCCGATCAATTCCCAGCCTTCGGAATACCTCCATGCTGCGTGTGTTGACGACATGCGCCTGGGGTTGGCGATGGAGTCCGGCGCGGCGCTCATAGACAGTGACGCCCACCCCTTGTTTTCGCAGCAACCCCGCAAGCGTCAGCCCCACCGGACCGGCGCCCACAATGGCGACCTCTATGGGTTTGGTCCCCGCGGCGCTCTTCGGATGCGGTGATATTGACATTATAGTCGATTATGCTGACAGTTCTGTGCACGTGTCAATGGGGCGGAACCATGAGGTTGGTGACTTTTGAGCAAGCTGGCTTGGCGCCGCGCCTTGGCGTCGTTTCGCCGGATGGCGCGGCGGTTCTTGACGCTGGGCGTCTGGCAAAGGCCCATCAGGGTTCTGTAGGGGCATACAGGTCTATGCTTGAGCTGATCGAGGCGGGACCCGTCGCGCTCAGTAAGCTAGAAGCTTGGGCGACAGGGGCGCTGCCCGCTGGGGTGGACTGGATTGCGCTAACTGATGTGCGCCTGCGCGCGCCGTTGCTTCGGCCGCCGCGTTTACGCTGCTTCAGTGTTTATGAGCGCCACCTGGTTCAAGCTTTCCGCAGCGTACTCAGGCACAAGATGAATCCGTTCTTGTTCGCTTTGGTGAGTGCGCTTGGCTTGATAAAGGCACCAAAGAAGTTTTTCCGAGTTCCAGTCTATTACAAGGGTAACCATCTTGCCATTTCGGGGCCGAACGACACGATCCCTTGGCCATCCTATTCGCGCATGCTCGACTATGAACTCGAGATCGCCATCATTATTGGCGCACCAGGGATCGACGTTCCCGTTGAGCGAGCTGCCGAACACATTTTTGGCTACACAATTTTCAACGACTTCTCCGCGCGCGACGCGTTGATGACTGAAGTAGGGTTTGGGCCATCCGCCGGGCCAGCCAAGGGTAAGGACTTTGATGGCTCGAACGCCTTTGGGCCCTGGATCGTCACCGCTGATGAAATGGGCGACCCTGCAACGGCTGAGATGGTCGTATCCGTGAATGGGGTTGAACGAGGACGCGCCAAGGCTGGAGAAGCCGCGCATTCGTTCAGTAGGCTTGTATCCTACGCAAGTCGGGGTGAGGCGCTGCAGCCGGGCGAGATACTAGCTTGTGGCGCGGTCGGTGATGGAACCGGCATAGAATTCTGGTCGTTCCTCCAACCGGGAGATCGGGTGGAGTTGAAAGTGGAAAGGATCGGCGTGTTGTCCAACACAATCGGTCCGCAAAGCGCGCACGCGCCGCTCTGACCAATCATATAGAGCTCGTCAGGGACCAGACTTCAGATGACCAATAAGTCATTAAAGTGGACTGGGAAACCAGGCTCAGGAAACCTGTGGTCCTGGTCTCGCCTCACCTCCACGCGAACATTTCGCGCAGGCTAGAGCGTTTCCTGATCTGATTGAATCGTTGGGGATTCCCATGAGGAGCGGTTTCTGATTCACCCTTTCGACCGGGTATGGAGGCCGGGAGGGATGAGCAAGGTGCTGTCGATGGACCTGCGGGAGCGGGTGTTGGGTGCGATCGCTGCGGGGGCGTCGTGGGTCCGCTGGGCGGAGACCGCAGGTCGCAGCACATGGAAGGTCACGCTGAGACGATCCTTGGCCTGCTGAAGGCCCGGCCGGACGCGACCCTGGCGGAACTTCAGGCCGCTCTGGCCGAACGGGGCGTGGCGGCCAGCTCTTCGGGGCTGTGGCGCTTCTTCCAGCGTCGCCGGATCACGCTCAAAAAAAGTCGGCCCATGCGGACGAGCAGAACCGCCCCGACATCCTGAAGCGGAGACAGGCCTGGTTCGACGGCCAGGTCGATCTCGATCCCGAGAGGCTGGTGTTCATCGATGAAACCGGGGCGTCCACGAAGATGGGCCGCCTGCACGGGCGCGCGCCGCGCGGGGAAAGGCTGCGCATGGGGCTGCCGCACGGCCACTGGAAAACCACCACCTTCGTCGGCGCCCTGCGCCTGACCGGCATGACCGCTCCCATGGTCCTGGACGGCCCCATGAACGGCGCCGCCTTCCACGCCTATGTGGAGCAGGTCCTGGTCCCAACCCTGAAGCCCGGCGACATCGTCGTCATGGACAACCTGCCTGCCCACAAGGGCGCTCCCATCCGTGCCACCATCCAGGCCGCCGGAGCCCGGCTGCTGTTCCTTCCGCCCTACAGTCCCGACTTCAACCCGATCGAGAACGCCTTCGCAAAGTTCAAGGCCGCCCTGAGAAAGGCCGCCGCCCGCACCATCGACACCCTCTGGGACGCCAT
>VYLL01000403.1_pt1 | contig 11365 bp, 9 predicted proteins | sample 5114301 | NCBI WGS metagenome assembly VYLL01 (sample SAMN12291809, study PRJNA351875) | freshwater metagenome | isolation source: freshwater lake | place: USA: Michigan, MSU2 Lake | collected 2011-08-16 | reverse complement strand
CTACGCGTATGCGCACTTCATCGGGCGGTTCTCGCCGCGTGTGCAGGCGGGCGTGCATCTGGCGCTGCTAGCGGGCGCAGCGCTGATGCTGCCCATCGGGCTGATCGCGGCCGAGCCCTCGCCCACGTCCAATCCGGCACTCTGGACGCCGTGGTTCCTCGCGATCTCGATCGGACCGCTCTTCTTTGCGATTGCCGCGCAGGCACCGCTGCTGCAGCGCTGGTACGCAATCTCCGGTGGGGGCGACCCATACCCACTCTACGCCGCATCGAATTTCGGAAGTTTCGCGGGGCTGCTCGCCTATCCGCTGCTCGTCGAACCCTTCCTGCCGCTTGCGGGCCAGAGCCTGTTGTGGAGCGGCGGCTATCTTGTCGTCGGACTGCTTGTCGCAGCGTGCGCGCTGTTGCTTCCGCGCGGCGCGGCGGCGGTCGCCGAGCTTCCGAAACCGACCACGCGTATTTCCGTTGGCCAACTCGCGCGCTGGGTCGCGCTCGCGGCTGTGCCGTCGGGCCTGATGCTGTCGACGACGACCTATCTCACCACCGACATCGTCGCGATGCCGTTGCTTTGGGTGATGCCGCTCGGGCTCTATCTGCTGAGCTTCACCATCGCCTTTGCCGACAACCGCAAGCTTGCCGACGCGATCAGTCAGGTCTCGCTGCTGATCGTGCTTCTGGGCGGCGGTGTTGCGCTCAAGCAGGGCGGGCAGATGCCCTGGATCTTCGCGCCGCTCGCGCTGGCGCTGTTGTTCTTCTTCGCAGTCGCGCTCCATGCCGAGATGTTCCGCACCCGGCCCGAGCCCGCGCTGCTGACGACCTTTTACCTTGCGATGTCCGTCGGCGGCGTGCTTGGCGGGGCGTTCTGCGCGATCGTGGCACCGCTGGCGTTCGACTGGGCCTACGAACATCCGCTGCTCATTCTGCTGGGCGGTGCACTGCTCACGGCCAAGCCCATCTTCGCAATCGGTGAGCGGCTGTGGGGCGGGCCGACATGGCGCGCAATTCTCTACGGTGCGGTTGCGCTCGTGATCTCGACGATCCCGGTAGGCCTTTTCCCCGGCCTGTCCTGGCCGGTGCCGACCTGGCTCCGGACAATCGGGATCATCCTGGCAATCAACCTGGCCGTCCTGTCGATCGGCAGCCGCGTTGCCTTCACGATGTGCCTTGCCGCACTGATGCTCAGCTTTGGCGGCTGGAATATCCTCAACCAGTCGCTTCAGGGCGACCGGCATATCCGAAGCTATTTCGGCATCTACTCGTTTCGCGACACGCCGACTGCGCGGACGCTGATTCACGGGACTACCGTCCACGGGATTCAGTCCAAGGCTGCGGGCCGCGAACAGGAGCCGATCAGCTATTACGCTCCTCCCTCGGGCGTTGGCCTTGTCATGGCTGACCTCGCGTCGCAGCCCGGCCCTGTGCGAGTCGGCGTTGTGGGTCTCGGGGCAGGGACGCTCGCCTGCTACCGCCGCAAGGGCGACGACTGGCGTTTTTACGAGATCGACCCCGTGATCGAGACGATTGCGCGCGATCCGAAGCGCTTTACCTTTCTCAGCGGTTGCGCGCCTGACGTTGCCGTCAGGATCGGCGATGCGCGTCTCGTGCTCGCACGCGAGGTTCGCGCGAAGGAAGCGCCGCTCGATGTGCTCGTTGTCGACGCGTTTTCGTCGGACGCGGTGCCGATGCATCTGCTCACACGCGACGCGCTCGATGTCTATCAGGCCCGGCTAAAGCCCGGTGGCGTCCTGTTGATGCACGTCTCCAACCGCTTTCTCGACCTCGAGCCTGTTCTCGGCGCAGCAAGCAAATGGGGATGGCATATGGCGCGGCGCGATTTCGACCCGGACCAGGAACAGACCAAACGCGGCTACAGCAGTTCGCACTGGATCATGATGACGCGCGACAAGGCAACGCTCGACACCGTGGCTGCGCGCACCGCACCCGACAAATGGCGTCCGGTCGAGCAACGCGCGGGCTTCGACGGCTGGACGGATGATTTCGCGTCGATATTGCCCGTCCTGAAATGAGTTCGATCCTGCCTTTCGGCGATGCGCGTCCCGTCATCGATCCGTCTGCATTCGTCGCGACAGGCGCGCGGATCATCGGCAACGTCGAGATCGGCCCGCAATCGAGCATCTGGTACAATTGCGTTTTACGCGGCGACGTGAACCGGATCCGGATCGGCGCGCGGACAAACATTCAAGACGGGACGGTAATCCACGTCGATTCGCCCAAGCCCGGGAACGCGGGCGGTTTGCCGACGATCATCGGCGACGATGTGCTGATTGGCCATATGGTGATGCTGCATGGCTCGGTTCTGCACGACCGGGCGTTCGTCGGGCTCGGCAGCATCGTGATGGACGGCTGCATGATCGGGTCGGACGGGATGCTCGCGGCGGGGGCGTTGCTCAGCCCGGGCAACACGGTCGGTGAAGGCGAACTGTGGATCGGCCGACCCGCGAAAAAGCTGCGCGACCTGACGCCCGGGGAAATCGCCGCCAATCGCATGGGCGCCGTGCACTACGCCGAACTTGCAAAGGCGCACGCCGCTAGCGTGTGAGCGCGTCCAGCCGCTTGTCCTGCCGGTCGACGATCGCCTGAACCTCGGCCCGCGCGCTGAGGAAAACGGACGCATCGCGCCCCTCGTCGATGGCTTGTGCGATCGATCCATCGAGCGCTTTGAGCGCGTCGATGGCGGGGCCGCGCGCGACCTCTGCTGCCGAGCGTGCGCTCTGTGCAGCGATCCAGGACTCGCTTCCTATCGCCCCCGGTCTGGCGGCACCGACGATCTCGCGCTCGAACACCGCATCAGCGGCGCGCGCCTGGCCGATCATCCGCGCGGCAGCCGCCGTCTGGTCCGCATCGGGCGCGGCAGGCGGAGTCGCCGCCACTTCATCCGGGCGTGTGGCCTCGACCGGGCGCGGCGCAAGCGACGGCGCGTCGATCCGGCCGGCGCAGGCGGAAAGCGGGAGGAGGGCGAGCGTCAGGAGAATTTTCATGGCGCACGCCTAGGCATTTGGCGACAGCGCTTCAACGGGGTTGCGCGGCGACGCGACTGCGACTAGGGCACCGCTTCCCGCGCGCCCGTAGCTCAGCTGGATAGAGCATCAGACTACGAATCTGAGGGTCGGACGTTCGAATCGTTCCGGGCGCGCCAATTTTTCCGCCAGAGGCGGACGCATCAGGGCCCCAACCTGGGACCCGTCGAACAATATCCTTCGGTCAGTTTGTTTGCTGTTCCCGCGTCCGGCTGAAGCTGTTTTTGCCGTTCGGCGCGAACGATTGCCGCCAACCGACGACGGTTCGCTGCTGGGCCGGAAATCGCGGCAACCAGTTCGATGTTGGTTCGCGTGGCGCGAAAATTGTCGATCGAGGACCGCTTCACATAGTGATTCAGGTCGGGCGCATAGTCCCACTCGAGGCGCTCGATCAGCCGCATTGTCGTTGCCGAATAGCGGTCGCAGGAGAACGGATAGGTCTGAAAGGTGCTTACTCTGAATGTCAGCGTTCGCGGCTTCGCCGATTTGCACGTCCACAGCGTGGCACTGCGTCGCCATCCCGCCGTCGGCTTGGTCCTCGTCTGCGCAACCGCGCGGAAGCGGACCGATTTGGGCCGGTCGAGTGGCCAGAGTTGTTGCGGGCTGCCGACGATGCGACGCGAACCCTCTCCCTTGCCCGAGCGCTACTGCAGCACTGGCACAACGAAATTGCGGTCCCGGGCATAGGACGGGCCTGACAGCCCGGACCAGGTGATCCGGTCGCGCTGGACGCGAATGACCCGCTCGACGCGGCCGTCGGAAAACACGAAGGCGTCGGTCGGCCGGTAGCGGGGTGGTCGCGTCGCCTCGACGGCAAGCGCCACCGCTGCGAGGCCGGTCATGGTGCGCTGCTATCGATCAGGCCATGGCCGAAAATGCCGTCGCGACCTGGCGGGCCGAGATCGCGGGCAGACTTTTCCAATCCGCTGACCAGCGCGCGCGCGGTCGCGGGACTGGCCTGGCCAGTCGGCCTGCAAGCCGTGCTGCGACCACGGGCGCGGCGAACGACGTGCCAGTCGCGGTCGTCTGGCTGCCCCGTGGGTCCATCGAGGGAATGTTGACGCAAAACGTCCTGCAACTCGGCAAGCAGGGCGGGCATCTGACGCTCACAACTCTCGCGCCCTTGAGACTGGAGCTGTGCCCGGAAATATCGCGCTCTTCGATTGAGTTCGACCGTGAAGCGGTTCGCGCGCCACGCATCGTCGGGCTCCGGTGCACCATTGGTACCAAGCTTCGCCGCTCGCATCGCAAACTAAACTGGGTGATTGAAAATGGTGGACGCACTTGGGCTCGAACCAAGGACCCGCTGATTAAGAGTCAGCTGCTCTACCAACTGAGCTATGCGTCCATCCGGCGGCTCGGGCCGCGTTCGGGAGGCGCGCCGTTAGCACCCGTCTGCGCGGGGTGCAACTCCCCTAGAGACTCCCGATCGACAGGAATTTCTGCGCGCGTTCCTTGTGCAGTGCATCGACCCCTTTTCCCTTGAGCCCGTCAAGTTCCTCGCCGATCGTCTTGCGCAGGTTGACGCACGCCATTGCGGCGTCGCGATGTGCGCCGCCGACGGGTTCGGGGACGATCCGGTCGATGACGCCGAGCCGGAGCAGATCGGGGGCCGTGACTTTCATCGCCTCTGCCGCAAGTGCGGCCTGGTTCGTCTCGCTGCCGTCGGCGCGCCACAATATGCTCGCGCAACCTTCAGGGCTTATGACCGAATAGACGGCATGCTCGAACATCAACACCCGGTTGCCCGCCGCGAGTGCGATGGCACCGCCGCTGCCGCCCTCGCCGACGATGACGGCAACGAGCGGGACGGGCAGGTCGAGGCACGCCTCGGTCGCGCGCGCAATGGCTTCGGCCTGTCCGCGTGCCTCGGCGTCGATGCCGGGGAACGCGCCTGCGGTGTCGACAAGCGTGACCACCGGCAGGCCCGCGCGACTCGCGAGCTCCATCAGGCGGATTGCTTTCCGGTACCCCTCGGGTCGCCCCATGCCGAAATTGTGCGCGAGGCGGGTGGTGGTGTCGCTGCCCTTTTCATGGCCGATCAGGACGACCCGATGTCCGGCAATGGTCGCGAAACCGCCAACGATCGCCGGGTCGTCGGCAAAGGCGCGGTCGCCCGCAAGCGGCACGAACTCGCTCGCGATCCCGGCCACATAAGCGGAGAAGCGTGGCCGCATCGGGTGGCGTGCAACCTGCGTGCGCTGCCACGGGGTAAGCTTGCCGTAGAGTTCGGCGATGAGCCTGCCCGCGCGCGCGTCGAGCCTGTCTGCCTCGGCTTCGGCCTCGGGCGTGCCGGTTTCTCGCAGGTCGCTGGCGCTGCGGGACAGTGCGGCGGCGGGCTTCTCGAAATCGAGATAGTCGATCATGCCGCCCGCCTAGTCGGGCACGGCGTGCTCCGCAACGTCACTCGAACCGACGACCGCGCTGTCGCCCCTCGCGCTCGATGCTCATCAGGATGCCGATGGCGAGCATGACCGTCAGCATTGCCGTGCCGCCGTGGCTGACGAGCGGGAGAGGAATGCCGACGACCGGTGCAAAGCCCATGACCATCGAGAGGTTGATCGCGACATAGAAGAAGATCGTCGCGGTCAGTCCGGCCGCCGTCAGCCGTCCAAACCTCGTTGGTGCCCGGTTCGCGACCCGCATCCCCCAGCGGAAGAGCAAGACGAAGGCACCGATCAGCAACAAGCCTCCGACCAGCCCCCATTCTTCTGCCATCGTCGCGAAGACGAAATCGGTATGCCCCTCCGGCAGATAGTCGAGGTGCGATTGGGTGCCCTGCAAGAACCCCTTGCCGAAAAGGCCACCGCTGCCGATCGCGATCTTCGACTGGGTGATGTGATAGCCCGTGCCGAGCGGGTCGCGCGCGGGGTCGAGGAAGATCAGCACGCGGTTGCGCTGATAGTCGTGCAGCCCGATCCAGACCAGCGGCAGCGCCGCGGCGACGAGCCCGGCGGCGGTGAAGAACAAGCGCAGCGGCACACCCGCGAGGAACATGACCGTCGCCCCGCCGAACGCGATCATCAGCGCGGTGCCTAGATCGGGCTGCGTCAACACGAGCAGGAATGGCAACAGGATCGCAAGTCCCGGCAGCCAGAGGGCGTTCCAGCCCCGAATCTCGCCTGCAGGCAGTTGATCGTAGAATTTGGCGACCGCCAGCACGATCATGAGCTTCATCAGCTCCGACGGTTGAAGGCGGATGAAGCCGAGGTCGAGCCAGCGCTGCGACCCGCCACCGACAAAGCCGAACAATTCGACGATCACGAGCATGACGAGCACGGTGGCATAGCCTGGCCAGGCAAATGCCTTGTACGTCTCGACCCGCACCCGTGCCATCGCGAGCGCGACGATCAGGTAGACGACGAACTTCGTGCCATTGCCGAATGCCCAAGGCCGCACGTTTCCGCCGGCCGCCGAATAGAGGATCGTAAGGCCAAAGCCGGTGATCGCGAGAATGAGGAACAGCACGCGCCACGGCAACGCGCGCAGCTGCGCGGGCACAATGCCTGGCGGTGCGCTCATCGGCCGGTCCTCACCGTGGCGTCTCCGGCGCCGCGTCGCCCGCTTCGACGGTCGGGGTGGCGATCGCACCCCCGGCCTGACGCGCCATGCGGGTCAGGATGTCGCCGCCCCAGCCCTTTTCCATCTCAACGAGGGTCGCCATCGCCTGGTCGGGCGCGAAGAGATAGGTCAGCACGTCCTTGGCGACGGGGGCGGCCGCCCGCGCGCCACCCATCCCGTGCTCGATCACAACCGAAGCCGCGTATCGCGGGTTCACCGTCGGCGCGAAGCAGACGAACAGCCCGTGGTCGCGATACCTCCAGGCGCCCGACTGGCCGCGCTGCGCGCCTTCGATCCGCCGAACCTGTGCCGTACCGGTCTTGCCAGCCATCGCGATGCCGTCGAGCTGCAGGATGCTGCGGCCTGCGGTTCCGTTGAACGTCACGACCTCGGCCATTCCCTGCCGCACAATCGCGAGATGCTCGTCGGTGCAGGGCAAGTGCGGCACCGGCCCGACCTTGCCCAGCAGATGCGGGACGAGCTTGCGACCCGAAGCGATCCGCGACGACATGACCGCCAACTGGAACGGGCTGCACAGCACATAGCCCTGCCCGATGGTCGCGTTCAGTGTATCGCTGTCCGTCCACTTCTGCTTGTACTTGCGTTCCTTCCACGCGCTGTCGGGGATCGTGCCGTATCGCTGCGACGTGACCGGCAGGTCGTATTCCGCGCCAAGTCCAAGTTCGCGCGCCATCGCGGCGATCCGGTCGTAACCGATGCGCCGACCCATGGCGTAGAAATAGGTATTGCAGCTCTTGGCAATGGCGCGCGTCATGTTCATCGGCCCGTGACGGCCGAGGCAGCGGAAGGTGCGGTTGCCGAGGCGATATCCGCCGCCGCAGGACACGGTCTCTTCGGGGTCGATTCCCGCTTCGAGCAGGGCGAGCGCTGCAACCGGCTTCAGCGTCGATCCTGGCGGATAAAGCGACTGGAGCACCTTGTTGACCAACGGTTTGCGCTCGTCGTCGGACAGACGTTTCCACTCCATCCGGCCGATCCCGTCGGCAAAGGCATTAGGATCGAACGAAGGCATGGAAGCCATCGCGAGAATTGCACCCGTGGTGGTATCGATCACGGTCACCGCGCCCGAATTGTCGCCCAGCCTGCGCGCTGCATAATCCTGCAGCCCCGCGTCGATCGTCAGCTGGAGCGGTTGTCCCGGAATGTCCGGGCGGGTCTCGAGTTCGCGCACCAGCTTGCCCCGCGCCGTCACCTCGCTCCGCCGCGCGCCTGGCGTGCCCTTCAGCCGTTCCTGCGCGATCTTCTCGATCCCCGACTTCCCGACCTTATAGCCGGGCGTGATCATCAAAGGGTCCTTGGTTTTGGCGTAATCCTCCGCGCTGGCGGTGCCGACATAGCCGAGCAGCTGCCCCACCGCGGCACCCGTCGGATAGGCGCGCGCGAAACCTTGTGCAGGGATGACCCCGGGTAAATCCTGTGCGCGCACCGAGAGCGCGGCGTAGCGTTCCCAGTCGAGGTTCTCAGCCACCTGCACGGGCTGGAAGCCGGCCGCCTTTTCGATGTCGTCCGAAATTCGCTGCCGTTCGTCGGCGTCGAACTTCAATATGGCCTGGAGTGCGTCGAGCTCGGCCTCCTTGTCGACGAGACGGTCAGGGATGATGTCGACACGGAAAACGGTCTTGTTGAGCGCGAGCGGCTTGCCGGCCCGGTCGACGATCCAACCGCGACGCGGCGGGATGAGCGACAGGTTGACGCGGTTGCTCTCCGCGAGAAGTGTGTACTTGTCGCTTTCGGCGATCGACAGCCACGCCATCCGCCCCGCGAGCACGCCGCAGAGTCCCACCTGCGCCGCGCCCAGCACGAAGCCGCGGCGCGTGAAACTCATCTGGACCTGCGCTTCCGACAGGCTTCGCTTGCCAAGCAGGCGGTCGAGGTTGAGCACAAATATAGCTTAGCGGTTGCCGCGCCAGCGGTCGAGCGCCGCGCACAGTCGTGCGATCAACGGAAAAAGAAGAGCCGACAGGAACAGCTGCGGGATCAATATGATAAGCGATGTCGCGCCACCGGCGAGCAACGCCGCAAGGGCCAGGTAGCCCGCGATCGCGCCGACAGCGATCGCCCAGTCCTCGCTATGACTGCGAAAGGGCAGGCGGCGGTCGAGCTGGTCGAGCGCGAGCATCACGAGCGTCCACCCTGCCATTGCCGAGCCGAGCGGCTGGCCAGAGAAAAGGTCGTCCCAGAACCCCAGCGGGATACCCATCCACAGCGGCCAGATGTCGTTCCGGAGCAAGCGCCAACCGAGAAAGACCATCAGGCCGGACGGCGGGAAAATCGGCTGAGTCGCAACGACCGGGATGAGCACCATGAGCGATGCGATCATCGTGGTGATGACCGGCACGGCCTGATGTTCGAGCGCGGTCGGTGGCGGCGAGAAGGTCGAGCGGCGACGCTTCAACGGCAACATCAGCGGAGACGCTCCACGGATGATGCGTCCAGTTCCGGCACGACATACGGAGGAAGAACGATCGCAAAGTCCAGTCGGTTCGGGCTCGCAAAAGGAACTGCGACGCCGGCTTCGCGGTTCGACTGGCGGACGACAGCAACGGGGATATTGGGCGGGTAGACGCCGCCGGCACCGGAGGTGACGAAGCGATCGCCGGGCCCGAACGGATTCTGGCTCGCTTCGAGCGCGCGAATGTCGAGGAAGCCGTCGCCACGCCCGGTTGCGAGCGCGGGCATGCCGTCGCGCACGCGGCGGACGGGCACCACATTCCCGGCGTCCGTTATGAGAAGAACTCGCGCGGTGACCCGCCCCGCCGCGACGACACGGCCGACAAGGCCGTCAGGCGACCGCACCGGCTGCCCCTTGGCAATGCCGTCGCGAGCTCCCGCTGACAGGGTCGCGTAGCGGCGGGTGCTCGCGCCGGTCGAGGCGATCAGACGCGACGTCGCAACCGGCGCCGCCTCGCTCTCGATGAGGCCTGCGATCCTCTTCAGTCGTGCATTCTCGCGAACCAGTGCTTCGCGCTCGATCAGCTTGGTGCGGCTTGCGCGCAGTTCGGCTTCCATCGCGCGGTTCTTTGACCCCGCGTCGACATAGGCTGCCACACCTTCATACGCGGAGACGATGCCGCCGCCGGCGCTGCGACCGGCGAGTGAAACCGGCGCGAACAGGTCGGCGAAAAAGCCCTGGATTGCGGCGTGACCGTCCGGATCGAAACGCGCGGTCAGCGCGAGCAGCAGTCCGACGAGCAAGCCGACGATTGCGATGACATAGCTCGCAAACAGGCCATATTGCGCGCGCCTCGAAAATCCGCCGCGTGCGCGTCGAGGCGGCGCCATGACCGGCGAGTTCCCGCTAAGCGGTCTGGAGGACGCCGCGATAGATCGGGTCCTCCAGGGCGCGGCCGGTGCCAAGCGCGACGCAGGTCAGCGGATCGTCTGCAACGGTGACGGGCAGCCCCGTTTCGTCGCGCAGCACTTCGTCGAGCCCCTGCAGCAGCGCGCCGCCGCCGGTCAGCACAATGCCCTGGTCGACAATGTCAGCGGCAAGTTCCGGCGCCGTGTTCTCGAGCGCGATGCGCACGCCCTCGACGATCGTTCCGACGGGCTCGGACAGCGCCTCGGCGATCTGACCCTGATTGATCGCGATTTCCTTGGGCACGCCGTTGACGAGGTCGCGGCCCTTGACGTGGATGGTGATCCCGATGCCGTCGACCGGCGGCTTGGCGATGCCGACTTCCTGCTTGATGCGTTCCGCTGTCCCCTCGCCGATGAGAAGGTTGTGATTGCGGCGGACGTAGCTGACGATCGCCTCGTCCATCTTGTCGCCACCCACGCGGACGCTGGTCGAATAGGCGACACCGCGCAGACTGAGCACGGCGACCTCGGTCGTGCCGCCGCCGATGTCGACGACCATGCTGCCGATCGGCTCGGTCACGGGCATGTCGGCGCCGATCGCCGCCGCCATCGGCTCCTCGATCAGATAGACTTGGCTCGCCCCCGCGTTCGACGCGGCATCGCGGATCGCGCGGCGTTCGACGCTGGTCGACCCCGACGGCACGCAGATGACGATTTCGGGGAAACGCCACGCGCGCGCCTTGCCGCCGTGCACCTTATGGATGAAGTGCTTGATCATCTGCTCGGCGACGTCGATGTCGGCGATGACGCCGTCGCGCAGCGGACGGATCGCCTCGATCGAGCCTGGCGTCTTGCCCATCATCAGCTTGGCATCGTCGCCGACGGCCTTCACCTTCTTGACGCCGTTGATCGTCTCGATGGCGACCACCGACGGTTCGTTGAGCACGATGCCGCGCCCGCGCAGGTAGACGACGGTGTTTGCGGTGCCGAGATCGATAGCCATGTCGTGCGACATGAATTTGAAGAAACGTGAAAAGGGATTGGCCATGGGGATGCGGGACTCTCGAAGCCTGAGCGGCCCGTGGGTCGATCTCGCGAAGAGAAACCGCGCCGGGCCGGGGTCGCGGGATGGCTGCGCTTGGTCTAGGGGTTAACGGATGTCAATACGCCGCCTGCCGCCGCATCTGGTCAACCGCATCGCGGCGGGTGAAGTCGTCGAGCGCCCGGCATCGGCGCTCAAGGAACTCGTCGAGAACGCTATCGACGCCGGCGCGCGCCGGATTTCGGTGCAACTGAAGGCCGGCGGGATTGGCGGAATCGAAGTGGTCGACGACGGTTCCGGCATGGCGCGCGACGAGATCGCCTTGGCGCTCGAACGACACGCCACGTCGAAACTGCCGGGCGAGGCCATCGAATCGGTCTCGACAATGGGGTTTCGCGGCGAGG
>VYLL01000401.1_pt1 | contig 11413 bp, 6 predicted proteins | sample 5114301 | NCBI WGS metagenome assembly VYLL01 (sample SAMN12291809, study PRJNA351875) | freshwater metagenome | isolation source: freshwater lake | place: USA: Michigan, MSU2 Lake | collected 2011-08-16 | reverse complement strand
GGGTGTGTGGCACTTGATCAGCGGATTTTCCTTTGCGATGTTCATGCGACAACGCACTATCATTCCCGTATTAAAATAATCGTATGCCGGGGCTTTATTCATTTCTAAAAAGCTACTGCCGCATAGCTCTCTGGTTTTACTTTCGCAAATGGCAAGTGCATCGTCACGAGCCGACACCAGGCGGTCCGGTTATTTTTGTAGCCAATCATCAAAACGCTTTTTTAGATGCTGTGCTCGTGGGCTGCAGCACTTCGCGACATCCGTGGTTTCTGGCGCGCGCCAATGTTTTTCAAAAGCCATGGGCAAGAGTGGTGCTAACGTGGCTCAAAATGCGACCTGTGTTTCGCTTCCGCGATGGGTTTAGCACGCTGCGCAAGAATGATGAGATGATCGAAGGCTGTGTTGAACTCCTGCGACAGGGCGAGTCCATTCTCATCTTTGCCGAAGGCAACCACGACCACCGATGGCACTTGCGCCCCTTGCAAAAAGGTTTTGCCCGCATTGCACAGGCAGCCGCCAAGAAAAACATCCTAGTAAAAATTGTGCCCGTAGGCCTGCAATACGATTCGCTGAATCAAGCTGGTTCAAGAGTGCTGGTCAGTTTTGGAAAAGCCATTTCGCTAGCTGTAAATCCCCCAACGCAGAAAGACGAAAAAGAACAAATTGATTTGCTCATTGCCCAAACGAGCGCATCACTGCAATCGATGATGCTGCACATCGAGGCCACCCACTATGCCCATGATGCCCACCTCTTTTTGCAAAACAGAAAACTAAAAACAGACTTGGTCGAGCAACTGCAGGCCGACCAGCAACTCATCAGGACATTAACATCGGCAACGCAAACTGACAACTCCACATCGATCACATCCACACCCAACAACCTACGCTGGCTTAACCCTATTTTTTTATACTATGTTGTGAACCACTCATTACCAAAAACAATTTTGCAGTGGATCTTAAAAAACAAAGTGACCGATGAACAATTTATTGGCTCGCTAAAATTTGCGATAGGCATGCTACTCGTTCCTCTCTTTTACTTACTTCAAACCGGAGTCGTTTATTCTCTTTCACACTCCCCCGCTATTGCACTTGTTTACCTCATCTCGTTGCCTGGTAGTTTGCTATTGGCAAGGAGCACGGCAGCGCGTTAAAAGGGTGGCCAGGTGTCAGACACTTTTAAAGTGTCGGACACCTATCAAACTAAGCTCTTAAAAAAATCTCGGTTTACTTTCCCGACATCCTGGCTGTCATCACCACATCTTCAAAACTGATCTTAGTGGCTTTGAGTCCATAGAGCAAAAAGCGCACTTCTTTGTTGCTGATGCTGGTGTCAGCTTCTGCCAACTTATACAAGTGTACAAAAGCGGCTAATTTTTCATCGTCAGAGCAAGACGATAGGTATTCAATCCCATCCGTATAGATTTCTGCTTCGCTCGCGACTTCTGCCTTTCTTTCAAAATCATTAAACACCTTATCTGATATACTCTCTTCTTTCTTTATCTCCAAAATAGCCGCTCTCTCACGATCATCAATGTGGCCATCTACGGTTACCAGCAGGTGCACGAAATGAAGCAACCCTAATTGAAAGTTATCACTATGCATTGGGTAATAAATTTGTTGTCAAATCTAAAACAATTCTAGCTTTCAAAAAAAAGCATTTTCACCCAGGAAGCATGCATAAAAAACCCCGAGCATTCCGCCCGGGGCCTCTCTAGTTTGCAAGCAGAGAGTTTTATCTGTATCAGGCGTCAGACCGCTTTGAGCGGTCAGACGCCTTGCTATCCAATCGGAACGAAACCCCTATAAAACAAAAAACCCCGAACATTCCGCCCGGGGCCTCTCTAATTTGCAAGCAGAGAGTTTTATCTGTATCAGGCGTCAGACCGCTTTGAGCGGTCAGACGCCTTACTATTAATACCTGTAATAATCCGGCTTAAACGGACCATTCACCGGCACACCAATGTACTTGGCTTGCTCTTCCGATAGCTCCTCCAACTCCACACCAATTTTCTTCAAGTGCAAGCGAGCCACCTTCTCATCCAAATGCTTAGGCAACATGTACACTTTATTTTCATACTTGTCTGTGTTCACCCACAACTCCAACTGCGCTAGCACCTGGTTCGTAAATGAGTTCGACATCACAAACGAAGGGTGACCCGTGGCGCAACCTAAGTTCACCAAACGACCTTCCGCTAACAATATCACCTGGCGACCGTTCTTCATGGTGTACAAATCCACCTGAGGCTTCACCTCATCTTTTGATGCATTCTTGTTCAACCAGGCCACGTCAATCTCATTATCAAAATGGCCGATGTTACACACAATGGCCTTGTCCTTCATGTTTTCAAAATGCTTGCCTAATACGATGCCCGAGTTACCCGTAGCTGTTACCAAAATATCAGCTTCCTTCACCGCGTTCTCCATCTTCTTCACCGCAAAGCCATCCATCGCAGCTTGCAACGCACAGATCGGGTCGATCTCCGTTACAATCACGCGCGCACCAGCCCCACGTAGCGAAGCAGCAGAACCCTTGCCCACGTCACCGTATCCGGCAACCACAGCAACTTTACCCGCCATCATCACATCCGTAGCTCTGCGAATTGCATCTACCAACGATTCTTTGCAACCATACTTATTATCAAACTTCGATTTTGTTACCGAGTCGTTGATGTTGATGGCAGGCAACGGCAACTTGCCACCGTGCATGCGCTCAATCAACCGATGAACTCCTGTAGTAGTCTCTTCCGATATCCCTCTGATGCCCGCAATCAACTCAGGGTTGCGATCCAACACCATGTTGGTAAGGTCACCACCATCATCCAATATCATGTTCAACGGCTTGCCGCCAGCAAAGGCATACAATGTTTGCTCAATGCACCAGTCAAACTCCTGCTCGTTCATACCCTTCCAGGCATACACCGGAATGCCCGCAGCAGCAATAGCCGCAGCAGCGTGGTCTTGCGTAGAGAAGATATTGCACGATGACCAGGACACTTCCGCACCCAGTTCTTTCAAAGTCTCAATCAACACCGCTGTTTGAATGGTCATGTGCAGGCAGCCTGCAATGCGCGCCCCTTTCAAAGGCTGTTGTTTGCCATATTCTTCGCGAATGGCCATCAAACCGGGCATTTCGGCCTCGGCCAGTTTAATTTCTTTGCGGCCCCAGGCGGCCAGCGACATGTCTTTTACTTTGTAGGCAGGTTTCTCAGCAACGGTCATAAATGTGTGTTTTCTGTTGAATTTAACGGTATAAACCGCAAAGATAACACAAAGTTCAAAAGGTCATTACGGAAAGTTGGGCTATGTCATCCTGAGCTTGTTGAAGGATGGCGGTGTCATCCTGAGCCTGTCGAAGGATGCCGAAGGGGGACCTGTCCTCCGTAGCCTTGGCGAAGGAGGACGTGCCCCCCTCGTCTCCTCGGGGGTCGGGCTTTACACTGCAATCTTTTTGCCCTGCTGCTCTTCCCAATCCAGCAAAAAGGATTTCCGTTGCAATCCCTCACGCGAGCTCAAAGTAAACTACCAGCTCTGACAGTAAGAATCGAAGTTATGCACCGATTTCACTAGAAGGAAATGAAACCGTGACGAATAGTCACGGTTTCAAAATGCTTGAAACAGACAGCAAAATGCGTTTAACGGCTGTGGCCATCACATAAATCAAAAAAATCATTGTGCAGACAATTTCACTACACATTTTTTCCTTCTTAAAAAACGGGGAAAACCACGTTTTTTTCGCGAGATTTCTAGCGTACATTTCCGAGAATTCTTGAGTCATAGATAAAAAATAGTAGTTAAGAAGCTTAACATATGAAGCAAGGCCTGAAACTTATTGACAATTCTTCAGACGACTACCAATTAGGTAACACGATAAAAGAATTGGTATTAAACAAAGCATTCTCTCAAATTTCTATTGCTACAGGTTATTGGGACTTACCCGGCATGGCAATGATCTACAAAGAGCTGAAGGCATTTCTTGAAAGGGATAATACAACCTTTCGATTGCTACTAGGCGAAGAACCATCGGTACGAGCATACCAAGTTAAAAATCCAGCAAAACAAGATCCCGACTTCCCTGAGAAGTACTTGAAGAAAGACCTTGAAGACTTAGTATTAAAAGAAGAATTCCAAAAAGTGGCTGACTTACTCGGAAGGTATGTTAACCAAAATGGCAAACTAGAGATCAAGGTTTACAAGAAAAACTTCTTACATGCCAAATGCTACATCTTTGGAAGCGATGAGGAAAACTCAATTGGAATCATTGGTAGCTCGAACTTTACCAAGCAGGGGCTGTTTGGCAATCTTGAACTAAACCAACTGGAAGATAATAACGCAACAGTAAATTTTATTAGAAAGAATCTTACTCAACACCCTTCACACCGCACATGGTTCGAAGAGCTCTGGAACGATAGTGAAGATTGGTCTAAATCATTTAAAGAAGAAGTACTTGATCTGAGTAAGCATGGCGGAACTTGCTACAGCCCTTATGAAATGTACATCCATGCACTGTACAGAATTTATGGACAGGACTTGTTGGATGAAAAAGAAAACCGAGTTGATCAAAATGATCCGCTCTCAGGAAAACCTCAGTTATTAAGGTTTCAACTTCAGAATGCCAATCTGTTAATAAAGAAACTAGAACGCCAGGGAGTCGCCATGCTTTCCGATTCGGTTGGTCTGGGAAAAACATACACTGCTATTAAAATGGTTGAATATTTCTTCAAGACTAAAAATCAGCGCGTAGTGATCATTTGCCCTGCTGGTTTAATTTCGCAGTGGGAAAAAGCTTTTGCAGATTTCAAAATTGAAAACCCACCTCGCATTTACAGTTTACAAGACGTGAACAAAATTAATCAGATACGCGATGACTTAAAAGACATTCCTGTTGGGCTTTTTGTATTCGATGAAAGTCATAATCTTCGTTCTGCTGGTGGGTCGCGCTTTGACGTGTTTATTAAATGGCGACAGGAAAACGAAAGTGCTAAAACACTTCTATTAACTGCAACACCAATCAATAACCAACTTTCTGATTTGACGAATCAAATCATGTTGGGTTCGGGTGGCGATATCTTCAAGCTGGGAAGGTTTTATGACAGAGCGCGCCAAAAGTATTTTACACTAAAGGAGCGGCTTGAATTGCTGCAAGCGGATATGCGCAGACAGATTCGGGATAACAATGGAGTAATTGATTACCCCGCTATCAAAGAACAACTAACACCGCTACTCAATAGATTCATTGTTCGAAGAACAAGACAAGGAATTGAGAGGGAATATCCCGATGGATTGGAGATTAATGGTAAGCTTCAAAAGTTTCCGAAGTCCTATCCTGATAATCTGGAGTATGAAGTTTCAAATCAATTTAAAACGAGACTATTAGATCTTGCTGCTGGTGACCCTGAGCTAACCAACTCCTACCGATACACCATCAACAGTCTTGCCGAACTGGAATACCTCGCTCACCCATTGGATCTATTTAAAGAATACCAAGAACGCGAAAAGCCAATCAACTCATCGCTTGAAATCTTATACACTGGCATTCTCTCATTTGGCTTTCCCTGTTATCGCTATAACATTTACCGGTATGCCTATTACGGTCGCAAGCGTAATGAGCTAGAGTTGAACGTAGATGACAACCGCGAGCTCTCCCGACAGATTGGTATTTATGGAATCTTCCGAACTATTTTCTTGAAGCGCTTAGAGTCGTCTCTCCATTCTATCGGATTATCCGTTAACAGCTACGAAAGAAAACTGCTTGACTTTAAAGAGAAGCTTGAGAAATACAGCAAAATTGTCTCTGTTAAGAATTTGAGTTTTCTTAACAAGGCCATAGAAGCATACAATGAAGAATCAGCTGATGAAGATGAGTTGGATTTTGACATCGCAACATTCGAACAGGAAAATGGTGAGTTTGTTTCTTTGCCAGCCGATGAGGGTGTGTTCAATATTCCTCAACTAAAAAAAGACATTGATCGTGACTTATCTATCCTTCGCATTTTGAAAGAACAACTTGCCCTGTTGGTGAAGAAAGACGATAAGATTCAAGTACTTGCAAAGGAACTCAACACCAACGATGATCGAAAGGTGTTAGTCTTCACTTATTTCAGCGACACCTTGACCTATCTAAAGGATAATTTGCCAAAGTATTTAGTGAACAAACGAAATATAGAATTTGCACTAGGCAACAAAAATGAAATTGAAAACTACGCCAAACGGTTTGCCCCTGTCTCAAAAAAATATTCACTCAAAGCAGACGAGAAGGAAATTGATTACCTGATTGCCACTGATAAGCTATCGGAAGGACAAAACTTGCAAGACTGTGGCATCATTATCAACTTTGACTTGCATTGGAACCCGGTGCGAATGATTCAACGCAACGGCCGCATAAACCGCCTGGGCTCGGTGCACAACGAAATCTTCATAAAGAATTTCAGACCCACCGAGCAATTGGAGAGTTACCTTCAACTCGTGCGCAAACTGGAAGACAAGATCAATTTGATTCGATATACGATTGGTTCTGATCAATCCGTACTTGATGAAGAACCGATTCCCATCGACTTCACTGAAGACTTGTACAGTCGCGATGAGAAAAAGAGATTGGAGGCATTTAATAAGATATTCGAAACTTCCGAATTATTAGCTGCGGAAGACCTATTCATGGACGACTTACGTGAGTTTGATAGAAACGAAAAGTTTGAAGAGGCCTACAAAGAAAAGATTCGCAAACTACCGCGCGGCAAGTGGGGCAAAATTCAAATGCGCAAAGAAGAAGATGAATACACACATCTCGCGCACCTGATGGATGATAAAGACGAAGCAGGTTACTTTATTGTGTTTGACAAAGAACGAATGATCGAGCAGCTCACTACGGCCGAAGGGCTTTTAGCGATTAAGGCAAGTAGTGATCAAAACGAACGGTTCAAAGACAACTTTAAGAACAAGCCACAAGCAGAAGCCTTGATTGCTAATTCTACCATTGGCTTTGATATTGGAGACGAAGATACCGGAACGGAACTGACGGCCAGATTAAACGAAGCCCTAGTATATGCGCTACAAAAAATGCAGGAATTTGGAACTCGATTGGAGGATGTAGAACGCGTCTACAAGTGCGGTATCGAAAGCAAGAATGCCTACATCAATAAACAATATCAGAAATTACTGCGGCTGATAAATAGACTGCAAAGACGAAATAAACATGTAGACAGTTCTATCTTTGGTGATTTAATTGTTTTGGCGCGCAACTGGAACCCTGAAGAGAAAACAGAACGACCGCCCATTGCCGAGATCTTACAAATATTTGCCTGATGAAGCTGGAGGACTTCAATCTTTTATTGAGTGAATTAGATGCCAACCCTGGGCGGGAGCAAGTAATGAATACCGCACTAGCCTTTCTGGAATGGATTGGCATTAAGCCCGCCAAAGACGGTAAAGGAAAACTGCTGGCACCCAAAAAAGAAGAACTAAAAAAATACCTCACGCGGCACCCCGTCACCAATCAGTTTCAATTATACAAACTCTCAGCTGAAGACGAGGCTATCACCGTACGCTTTGCTTTCTTGAAAAAATTCAGGAAAGATCAGATCACCCAACTTATCGACAAAGAAAGCATCGTTCATTTTCAAGGTGCACCCCCTATCATTCAAACGTTGCCTTCGGCTCCGGCTTACACTTTTCATATTGTAGCCACTGCCGAACAAGATCGACTCTATGTTATTTTAAACAAAGGAGACCAAAAGCGCATTGTCTCCTTTCGCAGAAAGCTTACCCAAACGCAGTTTCAAAAAATTGTGCCCCAATGGCAAGGCCTGGGTACAAAATCAAAACCTGAAATTGCCGAAGCCATGTGGAAAAGCCTCGACATCAAAGAGGTTAACAAAGAGTTCTACAAACAAATCAAAGAACAGTTTGATGCATTGGTAGGCATTGCTAAAACGCAAGCACCCAAAACAAATGAAGAAGAAGCCAAGCAGTTTGCTGTGCGCCTCATTGGCCGCTACATTTTTTGTTGGTTCCTTAAAGAGAAAGGCATCATCAGCGAAACACTGTTAGCATCAGCAACGATCAGGCAGCATAAAAAAGATTTCTTTCAAAAATACCTCTATCAATTATTCTTCAATACACTCAACGAAGAAGTGCCCAGCCGCAATCCCTTCAAAGGCGAAGGTGGGTTGGAAGAATTGTATGACACTATTCCTTATTTGAATGGAGGTTTATTTGAAAAGCACCCCGAAGACAAACTCTTTGGTGTACTTGATCTCAACGCGTGGCTCGTGGCCTTTGTGCATGTGCTCGAAGATTTTGATTTTACCGTAGACGAAAGCAGCAGCCAATACCAGCAAGTAGCCATTGACCCCGAAATGCTAGGCCGCATTTTTGAAAACCTGCTCGCAAGCCAAAACCCTGAAACGGAAAAAATGGCAAACCAGCGCAAAGCCTTTGGTGCGTTTTACACCCCGCGCGAAATTGTAGACTACATGGTGAACCAGGCACTGAAGAGCTACCTAGAAGAGGCGCTGCTGCCCAAAGATGAAAGCACCGCGGTAGTAGAAGAGCCATTGGTTGAATACAAAGGCACGTTGTTTCAGGATATGGAGCCGCGGCAAACGTTGATCAATTTTGATCCTGCAAAAAAAGCCATTGCCGACCAGCGCAGAAAGCGGCTGCAAGAGCACCTCGATAAATTCTTTAACCCCGATTGTGCCAGCCACCCATTTGATAAAGGCGATGTGCCATTGGTGCAGCAGAAACTAAGCGAAGTAAAAATACTCGACCCTGCCTGTGGTTCGGGTGCGTTCCCCATGGGTGTGCTGCTGCGCCTGATGGAGTTGCGCCAGTTGGTAGGGCACGGACATAGAAATAACTACGATTTAAAAAGTGAGATACTGAGCCGCAATATTTACGGAGTAGATATTATGCCCATGGCAGTGGAGATCGCTCGCCTGCGCGCATGGCTTAGCTTGGTTTTGGAGGCTGATTACAAACCACAAGACCGTAAAAATAACTTTGGGGTGAGCGCCCTGCCCAACCTTGATTTTAAATTTGTGTGTGCCAATAGTTTGATTAACGTGCCCGAAGATGAGTACGTGACCAATATGGCGGTAAATGACATTGCTCTTTTTGAGAGACTCACAAGTCAATACTTCAGCGCATCGCGGCATGAGAAAGTTACGCTGAAAGATCAAATCAAAGACACAATCAATTCGATAACGCAGATACATGACATCGCCATCGATCGGCTAAAGTTGGAGGTAACACGCCAACAAAAAAGTGGAGATAAAGGGAAAGTAAAGAAGATGCTGAAGAGCCAAGAAGATTTTGAAAAGCAGCATAAGCTTTGGCAGAGCTACAAGAATATCTTCGAAAATAAAACAGTAGGCTTTTTCACTACCAGATACTTTTTCCCTTCAGTGAAAAATGGTTTTGATGTGGTGATTGGAAACCCACCTTACGTGCAAATGCAAAAAGATGAGGGTAAACTCGCTGAGGAATTAAAAGATGCGGAGTATGAGACCTATGAACGCACTGGCGATGTTTATGCTATCTTTTACGAATTAGGATTTAAACTTTTGAAACCAGCAGGCACACACGCATTCATTACATCAAGCCAATGGCTAAAGGCTAATTACGGAAAATCTTTGAGAAGATTTTTTCTTAAAAAAAATCTAGTTGAGTTAATTGAATTGGGTCCAGGCATCTTTGAAAGTGCAACTGTTGACACAAATATCTTAATTGCTCGGAACGAGCCCAACCGTAATAGCCTGAAGGCCGCAATTGTAGAAAGACCCGAACAAATTGAAAATCTTAAGGGCTTAACATTTCAATCAATTGCATATCTGACCGAAAATGCTTGGGCAATATTAAACCCAGCTAAACAGGGAATTAGGCAGAAAATTAAAAGCAAAGGAAAGCCGCTAAGTCAATGGGACATTCAAATTAATAGAGGTATCCTAACCGGATACAACGAGGCATTTATCGTTGATGAGGAGAAACGGAATGAATTGATCTCCATTGATTCTAAAAGTAAAGAAATCTTAAAACCTGTGTTGAGAGGCAGAGAAATTGAATCGTATTACACAGTGTGGGACGGAGGTTACCTCATTAATACCCATAATGGAATAAAAAGTAAAAAAATAACGGCAGTTGATGTATCAAAGTATCCTGCTATTAAGAGGCATCTAGTTTCATTTGGTAAAAAGGTAATAGATCGTCAAGATCAAGGGGACACTCCGTATAATTTGAGGAACTGTGCTTACCTAAGAGAGTTTGTTAAAGAAAAGATAATTTGGAAACGTATTGGGTCTAATCTTCGGTTTTCTTATTCTAATGAAGAAATCTTTTGCTTAGACAGCACATGTATAGCAACTGGTGAAAAAACTAAATATTTAACGGCTCTTCTTAACTCATCACTGTGCAATTATCAATTATTCGAAAACGCCCCTAAAACAGGCATGGGCGATTTGATCATTAGTGTACAAGCATTAGAGCCATTAATGGTTTATTACCCAACCGATAAGGAAGAGAAAATTATTGTTGAACTAGTCGATCAAATTTTGAAACTTAAAAAGAGTAATAAAGACACTACTGATCTTGAAAGACGAATTGATATGATAGTTTACAAATTCTACGACCTCACTTATTCGGAGGCAAAAATAGTTGATCCTGAATTTTGGTTGAGTGAAGAAGAATACAACAATTATAAAGTAGAGTAGCAAATGGCCACGGTGGTGAGAAATAATTTTTCAGAAGAAACACACCCGTGGACAAAAGAGATACCAAGAGGAGCGACCAAATTGTTCATTGGTACTTTTCCTACTGACCAGAGAAACAGGGTTTTTGATTTTTTCTATTGCAGTTCTACCAATCGGTTTTGGCGTACGCTCTCAGCAATTGTTCCCAATCCAAGCCATGATCTGAATCAAGGAGACCCAATAGAAAACAGGAAGGTACTTCTTCAACAGTTAAACTTAGGCCTCACAGATATGGGCAGGAAAGTTTTGCGCCAACAAGGCAGTTCAAGTGATGATAGTTTATTCCCCATTGAGTTCATGGACATCATTCAAATTGTAATACATTATCCGGAACTTGATACGCTAATTGTTTCAGGAGATACACAAGGGAATAGTTCACTCAGTTGGTTTGCTACTTTTTGTGAATTGAATGGCATCAGCTTTAATGCTAAAATATTTAAGAAGGATGGACAAGGAGTATTGGTGATGGCTGGGCGAAGCCTAAAAGTCGTTCAAGCATTTTCGCCAAGTCGGCTATCGCGTAAAACAGATGAGGAGCTTGAAGAAAACTACAGAAATATCATTCTTGTCCGACTAAACTAGTCTAAAAAGTCATATTTCCGTAGGGGAATTAGGTCTTAAAATGACGCTTCGTTTTTAGGGGTAGTTGCCTTACGCGATGAACAAAGGAG
>VYLL01000397.1_pt1 | contig 11467 bp, 12 predicted proteins | sample 5114301 | NCBI WGS metagenome assembly VYLL01 (sample SAMN12291809, study PRJNA351875) | freshwater metagenome | isolation source: freshwater lake | place: USA: Michigan, MSU2 Lake | collected 2011-08-16 | reverse complement strand
TGCAGCCGCCGCGCGCGCCGCGGCGATCGCGATGTCGACCTCGGGCTTGCGGCTGCCGAGCACCGCCGCGCGGCCTTGCACGATCAGCTGCGGGGTCTGCACGTTCGGTCGCCCTGCTGCACGCGCATAGTCCCATTGGCGCGCGGTGAACTCGGGTCTGGCGAACCGGTCCTTCCACCCCAGCCGATCCCAATAGGTCACCGCAAAGTTGAGCGCGACGACGTCGGGCCGGTCGGCTTGTTGCGCCAGCACGCCGAGCGCGGGCGGACACGACGAGCAACCCTGGCTCTGGAACAGCTCGATGACAACGGGGCGCCCTGCGGCGACGGTCGGCGCGGGAGGCTGTGACGCGGCGGAGCAGGCCGACAGGGCGAGGGGAAGCAAGAGCAGGGCGGGAAGGCGCACGGCGATTTCTTTCGACAGAGATGCCCCGGTATTCGGTCGCCGGATCGCTTCGGTTACGGACGGCGGTGGGACCGGATCAGAGATAGGCGCGCCAGAAGAACGCCACGGTCACGACCGCGGTCACCCCGAGCGTCCACCAGCGGATTGCCCGCGGGGGGAGGCGGTTGCCGACCCGTGCGCCTGCCCAGCCGCCGAGGATTGCGCCGGCGAGCATCGGCAGGCACGCCCACCAGCGGACCAGGCCGAAGCCGATGAAGACGATTGCCGCGGCCGTGTTCGCGACCGCGAGCATCAAGGTGCGCGGTGCCATCAGCCGGTGCGGCGGCATGTTGGCAAGCAGACCATAGGTCGCGGTCGTCATGATCCCGACCCCGCCGCCGAAATAGCCGCCGTAGAGACCAAGCAGGCCCTGCGCGACGACCAGCGACTTCGTCCCGATCGTCACCTGCTCGTGCAGCGATGCCGCCACCCGCTTGCCGAACGCGATCGCCAGGAAGGCAATCAGCAGCAGCCACGGAATGATGATGTCGAACGTCTCGGTCGGCGTGATGACCAGCAGCAAACTCCCCGCCAGTCCGCTGGCGAAAGTGATTGCCGCGAGCAGCTTGATCGACAGCCCGCCCAAAGGCTCGAGCCCGTCGCGGAACCCCCAAGCCGCGGCCATCGCGCCGGGCTGGAGCGCGACGTTCGATGTGGCGTTCGCATCGGTGGAGGGAAGCCCTAGCGCGATCAGCGCGGGCATCGTCGCAAAGGTGCCCCCGCCCGCGAGCGCATTCATCGCCCCGCCGACAAACCCCGCCGCCCCGGCGAGCGCGGCCATTTCAACCGGGGTCAAGCGATGCGACCGGTACGCGCGTAGTTCAGCACGCCAAAAAATAGCGCCATGAACACAAAGATGTCGAGGAAGGTGGAATAGAAAAGCCACACATCGGTCGAAAAGAGCCGCGCCACCATGAAGTTCGCGCCGGCAAGCACGATGCCCGCAACTCCCATGCCGATGCCCAGTCGTCCGGCGTCGATGTCGCCATAGGGCATGTAGCGACACAAGGCCGACGCGAGCCGCTTGCCGCCAAGCAGACCGTCCACGAGGAACAGGCTCGACGCGAGCAGTCCGACGATCGTCGAGCGCTGCTTGATCCATTCCTCGTCAGCAAACCACCATGCGAGCCCCGCCGAGACGCAGAGCATCGCAATGCCGAATAGCGCGAGCCCCCCGGTGACGTCGATCTTTGTCACGCGCTGAAAGATCAGGAGCCCGACGCCGACCGCGACGCCTACAAAGGCCGCCGTCTGCAAGTCGGTCAGTTTGGCCACGGCGAAGAACAACAACCCCGTCGCGATGTCGACACCAAGCGGAATGCGGTTGCGGGACGCAAAGGCACCCTGCGTCGACCAGTCGGTCTGCTCCGCTTGCTGCTTCAGCGCCGCAGGGAAAGCGGGCACCCGCCCCGGATGGCTTTCGTACACGAGCCGCCCGTCGAGCCGCGCGACCGCACCAGTTGACCACCAGCCCATGTAGCCTGCGTCGACGTCCAGCATTCGCCCGTCGGGCAGAGTGGCCAACAACCGCAGGTTGCGGGTCGATTCGGGACCTGCGAGCGGGATACGGTCATGTGCGACCTCTACGCCCAGCATCGTCAGAACGCTGTGCAGCCCGTCGAGCCGCGCGGTCGTGCGAACCTCGAAATTCAGACCGTCGGCGGTAAAGCGCCGCGTCGGATACCACCACCATGCAGCGCTCAACGCCGCGCCTCCGCTGCGAAGGCCCAGCGCAATGTGCTGGCAAGACCAAAGGTCGCCGCATCGACAGCCGGGCGCGCGAGGGCGGAGGGTTTCAGCCCGTGCATCTCGCGTGCCCAGCGGGGGAGCAGGTCGACGGCGGCCTGCGCGATCACAGCCTGGACGGGCGCGGCGCGCAGGCTCGTCGCCGGCGGCCTGAGAATGATCCGCGCGACCTCGCGCGAGCGGTCTGTAGCGCGTAGCTCGCTTCGGAACGCCTCGAGCAGGCCGTCTGCCTCGGCGCGCGTCACCGGCACCGGATCGGCACCCAGCCGCCGCGCGACGCCCGCCACATCTGCGAAATACTGGTCCTGATCGGCGCGGCTCATCCCCGGCTCGCCGAATCGCCGCCAGCCGTCGAGAAACGAGACGGCGCCCGCGACATGGATCCAGCTCAGCAGACGCGGGTCGGATGCGGCATAGGGCGTGCCGTCCGGAAGCGTTCCCGTGACCTTGGCATGGATACGATTGACGCGATCGATCGCCCGCTCCGCGTCCGCGCGTGCCCCATAGGTCGTCTGCGCAATAAAGCGCGCTGTCCGCCGCAAGCGTCCGACCATGTCGCGCCGGAAGTTGCTGTGGTCCCACACCCCTGCCAGCGCAGCAGGGTGCAGCATCTCGAGCAGCAGTCCCGAAACACCGCCGACCATCATCGTCGTGACATCGCCGTGCACCCGCCATGCGATCGACCCGCGCGCGATGAGCGCGTCGTCCGACGCCTGCACCGGTGCCTCGCCCTTGGCACGGTCGTTGAACGTCGCGCGGACCTGCTCGACGAGAGTGCGGCGGAACAGCTCGACCGGACTCACCCCAGCGCCGCCTGCTTTTCCTCGGCCAGCGCATCGAGCTGCGCGCGCGTCTTGCGCTCGCTCGCGGTCTTGAGCTGGCCGCAGGCGGCATCGATGTCACGCCCGCGCGGGGTGCGGACGGGCGCACTGATGCCGGCCTCGAACACGATGTTGCTGAACGCCTTCACCCGCTCGGGCGTCGAGGTGTCGTAGGCGGCACCCGGCCAGGGGTTGAACGGGATCAGGTTGACCTTGGCGGGGAGTTTGTATTGCTTGATCAGCCGCACCAGCTCGCGCGCATCGGCGTCGCTGTCGTTCTTATCCTTGAGCATCACATATTCGAAGGTGATGCGCCGAGCGTTGTTCGCGCCGGGGTAATCGGCGCACGCCTGCAGCAGCTCCTCGATGCCGTACTTGCGGTTCAGGGGCACGATCTCGTCGCGAATTTCCTTTGTCACCGCGTGCAATGACACCGCAAGGTTGACGCCGATCTCCTCGCCCGCACGCGCCATCATCGGCACGACGCCCGAAGTCGACAGGGTTATGCGGCGCTTGCTGAGCGCGAGACCGTCGCCGTCCATCACGACCTTGAGCGCGTCACGGACATTCTCGAAATTGTAGAGCGGCTCACCCATGCCCATCATCACGATGTTGGTCAGCAGCCGCCCGTCAGGGTGCGACGGCCATTCGCCCAGCGCGTCGCGCGCGAGCATCACCTGCCCGACGATCTCGCCCGCGGTCAGATTCCGGACGAGGCGCATAGTGCCGGTGTGGCAGAAGCGACAGTTGAGCGTGCAGCCAACCTGGCTCGACACGCACAACGTTCCCCGGTCGGCATCGGGGATGAACACCATCTCGAAATCCTGCGCGTCGGCCGTCCGGAGCAACCATTTGCGCGTGCCGTCGACCGAGACCTGCGCCTCGACAATCTCCGGCCGCCCGATCACGAATCGCTCAGCGAGCCACGGCTGCTGCGCGCGCGCGATATCGGTCATCAGCGCAAAGTCGGTGACGCCGCGGTTGTAGATCCAGTGCCAAATCTGCTTGGCGCGCAGCTTTGCGGCCTTGGCATCGAGACCGCCCGCTTCAAGGACAGCGCGAAGCTCTGCCTTGCCGAACCCGATCAGGTCGACACGCCCGTCCGCACGCGGCTCAGGCACGCGCGGCGTGGTGACGGGATCGATGTGTCCGGGAATCTGCATCGCCGCGATGTAGGGCTAACCCCGCGCGCAGCCAAGCGCTGCCGCATCGATAGCGGTTGCCGCGCCCCTCAGGACATAGGTTTCGACGAACCCGCCCCCGGTCGCCGCGACGCTCGCGACGCTCATCGTACGCGCGCTGCGCATCGCGGCGACGATGGCGGCGTCGCTCCGCTGGTCCGGCGCCCAGGTGTCGGCGCCGCCGGAGACGAGCGGAAAGCGCCGGTTGCCGATCACGAGCGTCACGGGTGCGCCGTCTCGCAGCGCTCGGCCTAGCCGCAGGTGCACCTGCCCCCGCACGCGCTGCCCGGGCCAAGTCGAGACGGTCGCATAGGGCCGCCATTTTCCACCGCCGCCGCGCACGGGTTCGGCGATCGCAAAACAGCGCGGTGGGCGTTCGTCGCGGAACGCCGCCCAGCCGTCGAAGCTGCCGAGCGAGGTGCGCGCTGAGACTGGCGACGAGAGGACACTGACGGTCAAGACGAGCACACGAAGGGAACCAGCAGTCTCGCGCGTTGTTATGCGTGCCGTCCTCCCCCCCGGACGCGTTGTTGCTTTGCGTATCGGCAAGGTGGTGCTCATCAGTTGAAGGGCACCACCTTGTTCTCATCATCGTGTCCGATATCGGCGCGGCCGAGCCATTCGATGCCCGACACGCGGCACCAGTGCTGCGCCACCTCGACCTCGGTCATCGCAAAATCCGGAGTGTTGGGCGTGATGGGATCGCACCGCCCGAGCATCAGCCCCGCGCAACGCTGGACGCGCTTATTCGAGGTGATGTGGAACATCGTCCGGTCGATCCGGTACATCGCCTCGCCGACCTCCTCGAACATCAGCACGCGACCCTTGAGGTCGGGTTCGAGGCTGGTGCCGAGCAGTTGCGAAAAGACGATCATGTTGAATGCGGCGAACTTGTCGGCTGCGGGCGGCAGTTCGCCGAAATAAAAGCGCGGCGGCGGACCCGCCTGCGCCATCAGCCAGTCGAGGCTCCGCGCAACCACCTCTGGCCCGCGCTCGCCGTTAATGTCGATCGCCATCGGCCCGTGCACCGGCCGCCCGACCCCCTTGGCGAGCAGCCCCGCAAGCAGGAACCCCGCGTCGGAATAGCCGAGGAACGGCTTGGTGCGCGCCACCGGCCCCATCCGCCGGATCGCGTTCGCCGCGATGCGGTTCGCGCCATAGCCGCCGCGCGCCATCCACACCGCGTCGAAGTGGGGATCGTTTGCAACTTCGACCAGCGCATCCTCGCGATCCTTGTCGGGGCCGGCGAAGTGCCCCGCCGACTGGAAGCATTGCGGGTGGAAGACGATCTCGGGTGCCGCATCCCGGTATCGCGCTGCAGCGAAGTCGAGCACTTTGGGCACGACCAGCGGCGACAGCGAGTTGGATGGTGCGACGACAGCAATCCGCATCTTGCCCCTTTCCTTTCGCTCCCCGATAGCGCGCGCGTGGACGACATCGCCAGCAAATCCTTCTTCTTCGTCGGCATCGGGGGATCGGGAATGCTCCCGCTCGCCGAGATCGTGCGCGCGCGCGGCGCGACCGTCGCCGGCTCCGACCGATCGCTCGACCAGGGGCGGCTCGCGGGCAAGTTCGACGAACTGCGCGCGAAAGGCATCGCGCTGCACGCGCAGGACGGCAGCGGCGTCGTGTCCGAGACGCAGATCATCGTCGCGAGCGCCGCGATCGAGCAGACCGTGCCCGACATCGTCGCGGCGAACGCGCTTGGTTGCCGCTGGATGACGCGCGCGGAACTGCTGGCGGAGTTGTTCAACGCCGCCGGAACGCGCATCGCGGTCGGCGGGACCAGCGGCAAGTCGACGGTCACCGGCATGATCGGCTGGATCCTCGACCGCGCGGGCCGCGACCCGACGATCATGAACGGCGCCGTGATGAAGAACTACGGCACAGGCGCGCGGATCGGCGGGAGCGACGTGCTCGTCAGCGAGGTCGACGAGAGCGACGGCTCGGTCGCGCTGTATCGACCGACCATCGGAGTGCTCAACAATATCGCAGTCGATCACAAGTCGATGGACGAACTGCGCCGGCTGTTCGCGGGGTTCCTCGGGAGATCCGGCAGAACCGCAATCAACATCGACAATGCCGAGGCATGCGCGGTAGGAAACACCGACGCCGTCACCTTCGGGCTGCACCCCGATGCGCGACTGCGGGCGACCGATCTTGTCGCGCGTCCCGATGGTATCGATTTCACCGTCAACGGCCTTCCCGTCGCGCTGCGGGTGCCGGGTGCGCACAATGTGTCGAACGCGCTCGCGGCGCTCGCAGCCGCTACGCTCGCCGACGTCCCGCTCGACATGGCAGCGGCAGCGCTCGCCTCCTTCGATGGACTAAAGCGCCGGATGGACATTATCGGCATAGCGAACGGTATTACGGTCATCGACGATTTCGGTCACAACCCCGACAAGATCGCGGCGACACTCTCGGCCCTGCACGCCTTTCCCGGCCGCCTGCTCGTGTTCTTCCAGCCGCACGGCTACGGGCCCTTGAAGCAGATGGGCCGCGAGCTTGCCGCGTCCTTTGCCGCGCATCTCTACGCTGGCGACCGGTTGATCGTATGCGACCCCGTCTATTTCGGCGGCACGGTCGACCGCTCGACCGGCAGCGAAGCGCTCGTCGCGATGATCGGGGATCGGGCCGAGCACGTTCCGACACGCGCGGATTGCGGCGACCGGCTGACCGCCCTCGCCCGCCCCGGCGACCGCATCGTCGTCATGGGCGCGCGCGACGACACGCTCAGCGAATTCGCTGCAGGACTGCTGGCCGCGCTGCAACGTTAGCCGGACGGCTGCATCTGCAGCCGCCCGGCGTTACGCGTCAGGCAAGAGCGGAGGTGCCTCGCGCGCGCGCTGCGCTGTGGCCGCCGTTGCGATACAGGATTTCCCGGATCGCGCTGGGATCGAGCGCCGTGGCGCTGTCATCGACCGAGATCAGGATGCCGCCCGACTTGACACGATCGCCGTAATAGGACGCGTCGGCCTCATCGACGCCGTGCTTGGTCAGCGTCTCGTTGAGGCTACCGCCGATCGCGCCAGCCGCGGCACCAAGCGCCATGGCTTCGGGTACGGCCGACGCCGCAATCGCGCCGACAGCGGCCAGTGGCCCGACGCCGGGAATCGCAAGCGCCGCGACGCCGAGGCCGGCGCCCAAAGCGCCTCCGCCCAGAATGCCGCGGATGATGCTGCCGCCGCGCCCGTCGTCCTGCGTCTCGCCCGAGCCGCTGGTGGTGGTGGTGCGTCCATCATGCTGTGCAATGATCGATAGCGCACTATCCGAAACGCCCGCGCGCCGTAGCTCCTCGACCGCGCATTCGGCCTCTGTCTAAGAATCGAAAATTGCCGATGCAATGCTCTGTGCCATGATGATCTCCATTTGCGGTCGCTGAGCCCCCCGTTTTCAGTCAACGACTGTGGCAGATTGGCGTTCCGGGCATTGTCAGTACCCCCCGCCTCCCTCTAAGCACGACGGCAAAAGGGGATACCGCTTTGGCCAAACGCCTGACACTCTGGATCATGATCGGCTTGGCGCTTGGCATCGTCGTCGGCGCGATCATCCACGAAACCGCCTCGCCCGAGACGATCGCGTACCTCGGCAAGTGGTTCAAGATGATCACCGACATCTTTCTGCGCTTCATCAAGATGATCGTGGCGCCGCTGGTGTTCGCGACGCTGGTAGCGGGTATCGTCCACATGGGCGACACCGCGTCGCTGGGGCGCGTGGGCGCGAAGACGATTACCTGGTTCCTGGGTGCGACCGTGGTGTCGCTCACGCTCGGCATGATTCTCGTCAACACGCTGCAGCCCGGCGTCGGCAGCGGGCTCAGCCTTGCCTCGGCGACCGGCGACTCGGGCATCGACGCGGTTTCGACCGACATGTTCAAGACCATCACAGAGATGGTCCCGCGCTCGATCTTCGAGGCGATGGCGAACACGACGATGCTCCAGATCGTCATCTTCTCGGTCTTCTTCGGCGTCGCGCTGACGGCGGTCGGCGAAAAGGGCGCGGCGATCGTCAAGGGCGTGGATGCGCTTGTCGAGGTGATGCTCGTCGTCACCAACTATGTCATGCGGGTTTCGCCGATCGCGGTATTCGCGGCGATGACCAACGTCATTTCGGTCAACGGCCTCGAAGTGCTGCTGACCTTCGGCAAGTATATCGGCAGCTTCTACCTAGGGCTCGCGGTGCTCTGGGCTGTGCTGATCTTCGCCGGCTTCCTCGTCATCGGACCGCGCATCGGGCTGCTGATCAAATATATCCGCGACCCGATCCTGCTCGCCTTCTCGACCGCTTCGTCAGAGGCCGCCTATCCGCGCACGCTGGAGGCGCTCGACAAGTTCGGCGTGCCGAACCGCATCTCGTCGTTCGTCCTGCCGTTGGGCTACAGCTTCAACCTCGACGGTTCGATGATGTACATGACCTTTGCGGCGGTGTTCATCGCGCAGCTCGCGGGCATCGACCTGACGCTCGAGCAGGAAATCACGATGCTCTTGACACTGATGCTGACGTCGAAAGGTATGGCCGCGGTCCCGCGCGCCTCGTTGGTCGTCATCGCGGGCACGATGGCGCAGTTCGGCCTGCCCGAAGCGGGGCTGGTGCTGATTCTCGCGGTCGACCAGTTCCTCGATATGGGCCGCACCGGCACCAACGTCGTCGGCAATGCGGTTGCGACCGCGGTCGTCGCAAAGTGGGAAGGCTATGGCTTTGACAAGCCCGAACCGCTGGAGACCATCGATACGGCCCGCGCGCCATCGTCGGGACAGGGCACCGCCAAACCCTATCCGCGCGAAGGCGAACCGGGTGGCGTGAGCTAAAGGCGCCGGGCCGTGCGGTAAATATGGGAGAGGTGGCTCGCGTTCACGTTCAAAGGCGCCTGCTGCACCCCCGGAAGGTCGATGGGGCCGAACAGGCGGCCTACGATCCACCACGAACCATCGCCGGACCCCTCGCCATACGCGGGAACTGCGCTCCGTCCGACTAGACCCTTGCGAGTGAAGATCGAAATGGTGCCGCTGAGCATCCCGCCATTGCGCCGTTGATCACGTTGCAGGCGGATATCACAAACGGCATCGTCGAACTCGTCGAGTCCCACGCGATCTGACATCGTAATTGAGGGATTGAGCGACGCATCGGCCGATGTCCCCCCTGACACCTCCACGTCTACACCAGCCCGGTAGTGGCGGATCCGGAAGTGACCATATTGCAGCTTGTCGACGCTCTGGAACGTTACGAGATAAAGGTGAACCTTGGTGAAGGTCAGCAACTGATAGCCCCACACCGCACGGCTCAGGATGGATGGTGATGGCGGTGCTGGCGGCGACGGCATCTCGCCGCCGAGGCCTGCGGCTTGAAGGTCCGCGTCGAGCTGAACGATGGTTTTGCGGCCGACGACTGCGTCGGAAGTGCGCTGGCCCGGTCCCAGAATATTGCGCGGTGGCCCCTTGTAAGTCAGTACAGCGCGCGCGGTGTCGCCGCCGTATTCTCCCGGCGGGTCATTGGTTGGGAAACCGAGCCGCCGGAGCGCTTCGCGGATTCGGTTGATCGCGTCGAACCGCGAGGCGTTGCTCGGCTTGCCCTTGTAGAAATTATAGGCGTGGTTCGCCGCACAGTTTTCAAGCTCGTTATTTAACGCGTTCGACAAAAGCTCCGACTTCAGTACGCCCATGATGCTCACCTCGACTGAAACCAGTAGAAGGAATACAGCGACCGTATTTTTTCATAACTGATTCTGGCAAATCAATCAATGGAAGCGCAGCGGGGCGTAAGCTTGCTCGGGTCGATGGCCGGGTCAGCTGTCGACGCTTCGTGCTGGCGCTGCCGCAAGCACCTTGCTAGCGCCCAGCGAGTAGCAAACGGAGCGTCTTGCCCATGTTCGACCGTATGTTCCTGTCGCACCCGCGTACCGTCGGCGAGTCGTACTGGGAGCATTTCCGCGTCGCATCGAGCTTTGGCACCGCGATGATCGCGGGCGGGGCGAAGGCGCTCGTCCATGCGGTGTTCCCCAACGCCTATGAGACTGCAGGCAGCGACACCATCCGCCGCCTCCACACGATCATGGTCGAGAAACGCGGTGCGAAGCGCGACGCGACGATGGAGATGCTGAGCATCGAATGGGTGATCTAGCAGTCTCGCGCCGCGAGGGCGCGGGTCCGGCGGTCGTCTTTCTGTCGGGATACCGGTCCGATATGCAGGGGACCAAGGCGGTGGCGCTCGACGAATGGGCGGCGCGGACCGGACGCGCCTATGCACGCTTCGACTATTCGGGGTGCGGCGCGAGCCCGGGCGACTTCGCGCAACAGGGGCTGGAAAACTGGTTCGCCGATGCGCTCTCCGTCATCGACGCGACCGAGGGGCCCGCGGTCCTCGTCGGATCGTCGATGGGCGGCTGGTTGATGCTGACCTGCGCGATGGTGCGGCCTGCGAAAATCGTCGGGCTGGTGGGGGTCGCCGCCGCGCCCGATTTCACCGACTGGGGCTTTTCGGACGCCGAGAAGGATCAGCTGATGCGCGGACACGACCTGATGCGCCCGTCAGAATACGGCGAGCCGATGCTGACCACCGCGCGCTTTTGGGGCTCGGGACAGGCGATGCGGCTCCCGCGCGGCGAACTGCCGGTCGATTGCGCGGTGCGGCTGCTGCACGGCCAGCAAGACCCGGACGTCCCTTGGAAACACTCGGTCGATCTTGCTGCGCGCGTGCGTTCGGCGGACGTTCAGGTGACGCTGGTCAAGGACGGCGACCACCGCCTCTCTCGGCCGCAGGACATTGCGCTGCTGGTCGCCACGCTCGAAAGCCTGACTTGATCCCACTGCTCCTTCTGGCCGCCGAAACCCCCGCGCTCGTCAACGCCGACAAGGAGCGGTTCGAGGCTTGCGCGGCGATGGCCGAGACCGATCCCCCGCGCGCGCTCGAGTTCGCGGGGCAATGGCGCATTGGTGGCGGCAGCATCTTTGCGCGCCAGTGCGAGGGGCTGGCGTATGTGGCGCAGAAACGCTGGGTGCCCGCCGCAACCGCATTCGAGGCAGCGGCGCGTGCGGCCGATACCGCCGCCGACGGGCGTGCGGGCAACCTGTGGGTGCAGGCGGGGAATGCCGCGCTCGCCGCAAATGAGCCGATGCGCGCCAAGACCGCGTTCGACGCGGCGCTGGTGCGCGGACAGGCGGCGGGGCTCGACCTTGGGCAGATCCACCTCGACCGCGGCCGTGCCCGCTTCGCGCTTGACGACGTGGCGGGAGCGCGCAGCGACATCGACGCCGCGCTCAATCTCGCCGCCGCCGATCC
>VYLL01000390.1_pt1 | contig 11628 bp, 11 predicted proteins | sample 5114301 | NCBI WGS metagenome assembly VYLL01 (sample SAMN12291809, study PRJNA351875) | freshwater metagenome | isolation source: freshwater lake | place: USA: Michigan, MSU2 Lake | collected 2011-08-16 | reverse complement strand
AGCGATGAAGCGGCGCTGCGCGCTGCGCTCGATGCGGCGCGAGGCCGACATGGTCCTGTCGCGATCGCCATCGCCAATGCCGGAAGCGCGCTCACCGCCCCGTTCGCCAGAACCGATGCCGGCCAGTGGCGGGCGATGCTCTCCGCAAACCTCGATACGACAGTGAATCTTGCGCGGCTGACGCTCGACGATCTGAAGGCCGCGCCGCAGGGACGTTTCGTTGCAGTCGCCAGCACGGCGGCGCTGACCGGTTATGCGTACTGCACCGCGTATGCGGCCGCCAAGCATGCGGTCCTCGGCCTGGTGCGATCGCTCGCGCTCGAGCTTGCCGGGACGCAGGTAACCGTCAACGCGGTTTGCCCCGGTTTCACCGATACCGCGATCGCTGGCGAAGCGATGACGAACATCGCCGCAAAGACCGGCCGCTCGGCGGACGAGGCGCGGGCCGAACTTGCGCGCTTCAATCCGCAGGGACGGCTGGTGATGCCGGACGAGGTGGCTGCAGCCGTTGCTTGGCTGTGCGCTCCGGGCAGCGCCAGCGTGACGGGTCAGGCCATCGCGATTAGCGGCGGGGAGACGATGTGATGGTGATCCAGATTGCCGAAAAGCATGACGGCGCGCTCGACGCCCAGTCCGATGTCCGCCTGTGGCTGCGGCTGCTGTCGACGACGATGGTCGTCGAGAAGCGCATCCGCCGCCGCTTTGCCGAGCGCTTCGATACGACGCTCCCGCGCTTCGACATCCTCGCCGCGCTCGATCGGGCGGAGGGGGGCCTCACGATGACCGATCTGAGCCGCCTGCTCCTCGTCTCGAATGGCAATGTCACCGCGCTCGTGCAGACACTCGTCAAGGATGGGCTCGTGCGCGTCGAGCCGGATGTGCGCGACAAACGCGTGACCCGCGTCACGCTGTTGCCCAAAGGTGCCGAGCAGTTCGCCTTTCTCGCCGCGGCGCACCGCCAATGGATCGCGGACATGTTCGAAGGCGTCGACGCCGCCACCAAGGCGCGGCTCTTTGACATGCTCGGCGCACTCAAGTCATCGCTGGCCGAGGACAAGGACACATGATCGACGCCGCATCCTACACGCCGCAGCACTTCCGCTGGGCCCTTGCCGATCGCGTGGCAACGGTCACGCTCGACCGGCCGATGCTCAAGAACCCGCTAACGTTCGAGAGCTATGCCGAACTCCGCGACCTGTTCCGCGACCTCGTCTACACGCCGGAGGTCAAGGTCGTGGTCATGACGGGCGCGGGCGGCAATTTCTGTTCGGGCGGCGACGTGCACGAGATCATCGGCCCGCTGACCAAGATGCCCATGCCGGAATTGCTCGCCTTCACGCGCATGACCGGGGATCTGGTGAAGGCCATCCGCGCCTGCCCACAGCCGGTGATCAGCGCCGTCGAGGGTGTCTGCGTCGGCGCTGGCGCGATCATCGCCATGGCGAGCGACCTGCGCCTGGGCGCGCCATCGGCCAAGACCGCATTCCTGTTCACCCGTGTCGGGCTTGCAGGATGCGACATGGGCGCATGCGCGATTCTGCCCCGCCTGATCGGACAGGGCCGGGCGAGCGAGCTTCTGTACACCGGCCGCGTGATGACAGCGGAGGAGGGCGAGCGCTGGGGCTTCTACAACCGACTGAGCAAGGACGTCCTCTCCGACGCGCAGGCGCTCGCCCGCGACCTCGCGCACGGCCCCACCTTTGCGCATGGCATCACCAAGACGCAGCTCCAGACCGAATGGGCGGTCAGCATCGAGACCGCGATCGAGATGGAGGCGCAGGCACAGGCAATCTGCATGGCAACCGGCGACTTCCGCCGCGCCTACGAAGCGTTCGCGGCAAAGACCAAGCCAGTGTTCGAGGGGGATTGATGGCGGACACCTCGTTCCTCGACTGGCCGTTTCTCGGCGACGACCACCGCATGCTCGCCCGCGATCTGGAGGCATGGTGCGTCGCCGAGGATCTCGCCGCCTTCCACCCGCATGACGTTGACACCGCATGCCGCGATCTCGTCGCGCGGCTGGGGCGCGGCGGCTGGCTACGTTACTGCGTCCCCGCATCATGGGGCGGCATCCACGACCAGCTCGACGTGCGCAGCCTCGCACTCATCCGCGAGACTCTCGCGCGCCACAATGGTCTCGCCGATTTCGCCTTTGCGATGCAGGGGCTGGGGTCGGGGACGATCAGCCTGTTCGGCAGCGAGACGCAGAAGGCGCGGTATCTTCCCGAAGTTGCGGCCGGTACGCGCATCGCCGCCTTCGCGCTGACCGAGCTCGCGAGCGGCTCGGACGCCGCAAACATGGAGACGACGGCGCGGCTCGAGAACGGCATGTGGCGCGTCGACGGCGCGAAGACGTATATTTCGAACGGCGGCATTGCGGATCATTATGTCCTGTTCGCGCGCACCGGCGAGGCACCTGGCGCAAAGGGTATCAGCGCTTTCATTGTCGACGCGGATCGGCATGGTTTGGACACTGCCGAGCGCATCGAGGTCATCGCCCCGCATCCGCTCGCGACGCTGCGCTTCGACGACATGCTGCTCCCTGCCGATGCGCTGCTCGGCGAACGCGGCCGCGGCTTTGCGCAAGCGATGGCGACGCTCGACATCTTTCGCACGACCGTGGGCGCCGCAGCACTCGGTTTCGCCAGGCGGGCGCTCGACGAAGCGACGACGCGCGCCACGTCGCGCGTGCTGTTCGGGCAGCCGCTCGCGAAGAACGCGGTCGTTGAGAGCCAATTGGGGGAAATGGCGCTCGGCATCGATGCCGCCGCGCTGCTCATTTATCGGGCTGCGTGGACACGCGACGTGCAGGGCAAGCGCCCGACGCGCGAGGCGGCGATGGCGAAGCTGTTCGCGACCGAGACTGCGCAGCACGTGATCGACACGGCGGTGCAAATACATGGCGGTCTGGGCGTTGTGTCGGGCGTCCCTGTCGAGACGCTCTACCGCGAGATCCGCGCGCTGCGCATCTATGAGGGCGCGAGCGAGGTGCAGCGCATGATTGTCGCGCGCGAGCATCTGAAGAGCGTGGTCGCATGACTTGGACACGGTCGTATCCGCTGCCGTTCTCGCACTGCGACCCGGCGGGCATCGCCTATTACCCAAAGCTGTTCGAATTGCTCGACATCGCGATTGAAACATGGACGGCGGACGTTATTGGCGTGCCGCGCCATGTGATGCACCGCGACCTCGCCCGCGGGATGCCCACGGTGACGATGGCGGCGCGGTTCGGCGCGGTCAGCTTTCACGGCGACCAGCTCGACCTGACGCTGACTGTCACGGCCGTCGGCGGATCGTCGGTCGATTTCACGATAGGCGTGGCCTGCGACGGACAGACGCGGCTGTCGGTCGACTATCGCCAAGTGCTCGTCGATCAGGAGACGCGCCGCGCGGTCCGCTGGCCCGACGATTGGCGCGCGGGGCTGGAGGCGCAGTTATGACGGTTCATACCGCCCTGCTTCCGCCCGGTTGGCCGCGGCCAAAGGGCTATGCCAATGGCATCGCCGCGCGCGGCACAACGGTCTGGACCGGCGGCATCGTCGGCTGGGACGCGAGCGGCGCTTTTGCCGGCGACGACCTCGTCAGCCAGTTGCGGCAGGTGCTCGCGAACACCGTCGCGATCCTTGCAGAGGCGGGCGCGGGGCCCGAGCATATTGTCCGGATGACATGGTATGTGACCAGCATTTCGGAGTATGAAGCGAGCCTGCCCGCCATCGGCGCGGCGTGGCGCGAGACGCTCGGGCGCACGTTCCCCGCGATGGCGGTGGTTGAGGTCGTCCGGCTGGTCGAGCCCGCCGCGCGCGTCGAGATCGAAACGACTGCCGTAATTCCGGATTTAAGGAGCTGAACATGGCCACTGCACTCAAAGCTGTCCCTGCCGCCCCGGCGCCGCGCTGGGCGTCGTTTGATTGGGAAGATCCGTTGTTGCTCGAGGGGTCTCTAACCGAGGAGGAGCGGATGGTCCGCGATGCAGCGCGGGCCTTTGCCCAAGCCGAGCTCGCGCCAATCGTCCGCGATGCCGCACGGCACGAGAGCTACGACCGCGCGCTAATGGCTAAGTTCGGCGCAGCCGGGCTGCTCGGCCCGACGATCGACGGCTATGGCTGCGCCAACGTTGGCTATGTCGCCTACGGCCTGATCGCGCGTGAAATCGAGCGCGTCGATTCGGCATATCGCAGCGCGATGTCGGTGCAGTCGAGCCTCGTCATGTACCCGATCCATGCCTATGGCACCGAGGCGCAGCGCGAGCGGTACCTGCCCAAGCTCGCGACCGGCGAACATATCGGCGCGTTCGGCCTGACCGAGCCCGATGCGGGCAGCGACCCGGGCGGCATGAAGACGCGGGCCCGGGAAACCGCGGACGGCTATGTCCTGAACGGCGCGAAGATGTGGATCACCAACTCGCCGATCGCCGACGTCTTCGTCGTGTGGGCGAAGTGCGATGACGGTTCTATCCGCGGCTTTATCCTCGAGCGTGGTGACGAGGGGCTCAAGACGCCGAAGATCGAGGGCAAGCTGAGCCTGCGCGCCTGGGTGACGGGCGAGATTGTCATGGAGGATGTCGCCATCCCCGCCGACCGGCTGCTACCTGGCGTGGAAGGGCTCAAGGGGCCGTTCGGCTGCCTCAACAACGCGCGCTACGGCATCTCGTGGGGCGCGATGGGTGCGGCGGAGTTCTGCTGGCACGCGGCGCGACAGTATACCCTCGACCGCAAGCAGTTCGGACGGCCGCTGGCTGCTACGCAGCTCGTCCAGAAGAAGCTCGCGGACATGCAGACCGAGATCACGCTCGGGTTGACCGCGGCCCTTCAGGCAGGCCGGCTGATGGACGCGCACAAGCTGGCGCCCGAGGCGATCAGCCTGATCAAGCGCAACAATTGCGGCAAGGCGTTGGACATCGCGCGGGCCGCGCGCGACATGCACGGCGGCAACGGTGTCAGCGACGAATACGGTGTCATGCGCCACATGAACAACCTCGAGGCGGTCAACACCTACGAGGGGACGCACGACGTCCACGCGCTGATCCTCGGCCGCGCGCAAACGGGGATTCAGGCGTTCAGCTGAGTGCCGATGTTATGCCGCTAGCCCGCTAATTCAGTTCAGGCGGGTGCGGCAAGAAGGCATCGTGCCGTCATGCGCGACACCTTCGTCACCGACCGTCTGCCGCCGCGCGAAAGCTGGCCCGAATTCCGTTTCGACTTGCCCGAGCTTCACTATCCCGAGCGGCTCAACGCGGCGGTCGGGCTGATCGACGGCGGCAACCCCGCTGCGCTCGCACTCGTCAACGACCACGGCGAATGGACCTATGGCGAGATGTCCGTGCTGTCGAACCGCATCGCGCGGCTGCTGGTCGAACGAGAAAAGCTGATTCCGGGCAATCGCGTGCTGCTGCGCGGACCCAATGGCGCGATGCTGTTTGCGGCCTGGCTCGGCGTGCTCAAGGCGGGTGGCGTGGTCGTGACGACGATGCCGATCCTGCGCAGCGGAGAGATATCGACGATCCTTGAACTGGCACAAGTCAGTCACGCGATTGTCGACGACCGTTGCCTCGAGGATTTCGAGCCCGCGCGTGCGGCGAGCGCAACTCTGCGTTCTATCCTGACCTATCACGGCGATCTCGGTGGCGGCGAGATCGAAGCGCTGATCGCCCACCTGCCCGCCGACTTTGCCGCCGTCGATACAGGCCGCGACGAACCCGCGCTGATTGCGTTCACGAGCGGTACGACCGGCAAGCCCAAGGGCTGCATCCACTTCCACCGCGACATCCTCGCGGTCGCCGACAGTTTCGCACGGCATATCGTCAAGCCAGCGCCGGGGGACCGGCTGTGCTCATCGGCGCCCATCGCCTTTACCTTCGGCCTTGGCGCGCTCGTCATCTTCCCGTGGCGCTTCGGCGCAACCTCGGTCACGGTCGAGGCGGGCGCACCGCCGTTGCTGCTCGAGGCCAAGCTGAAGCACAAGGTGACGACACTCTTCACTGCGCCCACCGCATACAAGGCGATGCTCCCGCTCCTCGACAGACGCGATACGTCGCTTCACACCTGCATCTCGGCGGGCGAACACCTGCCCAAGGCCACTTGGGACGCGTGGTACGAGGCGACCGGCCTCAAGATCATCGACGGCATCGGCGCGACCGAAATGATGCACATCTTCGTCTCGGCGGCCGACGAAGACGTTCGTCCGGGCTCCACCGGCCGCGCTGTGCCGGGGTACGAGGCGGCCGTCCTCGACGACGATGGCAACCCGCTGGTCGAAGGGATCGGACGCCTCGCGATCAAGGGGCCGACGGGGTGCCGCTACCTCGCCGACGACCGGCAGGCGGTCTATGTGCAGAACGGCTGGAACGTCACCGGCGACACCTATCGGCGCGACGCCGACGGCTATTTCTGGTACGTCGCGCGCAGCGACGACATGATCGTCTCCTCTGGCTACAATATCGCCGCGCCCGAGGTCGAAAACGCGCTCTATGCGCATGCTGCGGTGCAGGAATGTGCCGTCGTCGGGCAAGCTTGCGAGACCCGTGGGATGATCGTGAAAGCGTTCGTCGTACTCGCCCCCGGCGCCTCGGTCGAGGCGAAGGCGCTGCAGGACCATGTCAAGGCGAGGATCGCCCCGTATAAGTATCCGCGCGAGATCGAATTCGTGGCGGCGCTTCCGAAGACCGCGACGGGCAAGCTCCAGCGATTCGCGTTGCGGGGCTAGAGGCTATTCCGCCACCCGCTTCCCGAACCACATCCGGCGCAGCAGGTTCTCGCGCTGCGCGATGTAGTGGTAGAGCGTACCCGCTAGATGCAGCACGATCAGGCCGATGAGGACGTTCGCGAGAAGCCGGTGCCCCTGGATCGGCGGCACTTGGTTGATCCGTGTCAGGTCGACCGGCTGGCCCTGCAACAGCGGGAACAGGCCCGCCAGCTGTGCGGTGCCAAGGCCGCTGACGACCATGCCGATGACGACCGCGTAGAACGACCAGTGCGTAATCCGCGCGACGATGTGCGCCGCGCGGCCACCGTGCGCGGGCCCAGGCTTTTTCGTCGTCACGCGGGTGAGCAGGCGGACGACGATCAGCACGCCGATGACGATGCCGAAGGTCATGTGCCCGCGCAGCGCGTTCGCCTTTTCAGGGTCGGCATCCGCCAGCTTGTCGACGAAGAACATGCCGCCGATCAGGTTGAGCACGATCAGGATCCCGAGCACCCAGTGCAGCGCGACGAGCAGCGGATGGTAGCGCGTGACGGTCTTCATCGGTTCCTCCTCATATCAGAAGCGGAACGACAGCTCCGCCCCCCATTCGCGCGGCGCGCCCGGGCCACCGAAGGCGACACCGTTGCCAGTGCGCGAATCCTGCGCATTGGTCAGATACGCCTTATCCGTCGCATTCGTCACGAACAGCGACAAGCGCATCTTGTCGTCGGGGAAGGCATAGGTCGCGCGCAGGTTGAGCAGGCCGTATCCCGGCTGCACCTCGAGCGGGTCGCCCTCGATCTGGTACGAGAAGGTCGAGCGCCAGTTCCAGTCGGCGCGTAGCGAGAGTTTGCCCGCCGCCTCACCGAGCGGAATGTTGTACTGCGCGCCCAGCGTGTACGACCATTCGGACGTCAATGGCAGCCGCGTGTTCAGCGTCACGTTCGCCGCGTCGGGCGCGATGCGGGTGTATTTCGCATCGATATGGCCAAGCGTCGCGCGCAGGTTGAGGTTACCGAACCGCGCATCGGCCTCGACCTCGAAGCCCTGAATACGCGCGTCGCCCGCGTTCGCGGTTTCGAACAGCCCGACGGTGGGCGTGAAGACGAGCAGCTGAATATCCTTGTAATCCGACTTGAACGCCGCTGCGTTCAGCCGCAGCCGCCTGTCCAATAGCTCGGTTTTCACGCCCAGCTCGAACGTATCAACCGTCTCGGGATTGTAGCGCCGGATCTGTGCGTTTGACGGGCGCCCGGTGAAACCGCCCGATTTGAACCCCTGCGCGTAGCTGCCGTAGACGAGCACGCGGTCGGCTGGCTTCCAGTTGATCCCCACCTTCGGTGTCGTCGCGACAAAGGTCTGCTGGACGGTCGTAAACGGAATCACGACGCGCTGCGTGCCCGGCAGCGGCATCGCGATCGGGGCGAGCGGTGTCGGCAGGCCATCGCGGTTGTCGAGCACTGACGTGTTCGACTGGACTTTCGTCTCTCGCGTCGTGCGGATGCCGCCGGTGATCTCGAGCGTGTCGGTCAGCCTGAAGCCCAAATTGGCGAACGAGGCGACGCTTTCGATGTCGAGGTCGATCGTGTTGGCCGATCTGAGACATCCGGGCACGAGCCGCGCACGGTTGCTGCCGGTGCACAGGACGATCTCGTTGAACACCTGCTCGCTGAAATGATACAGACCAAAGAGATAGGTCAGCCGGTCGTCGAAGCCGGTCCCCGACAGCTGCAATTCGTTGCTGAACTGGCGCTGTCGCAGGCGATTAGTGTTGTCGTAGAGCGTGAAGCCGGTCCCGTCGAAGTCGTTGTTCTGAACCTCGTCATAGCCGCGATAAGCGCTGATCAACCGGACCTGGGCATCGGGGGTGATGTCGCCGACGACCTTCGCCGAAATCCCGTAATTGTCGTTGTCCTGCAGCGGCAGCGCCGAAGAATAGTTGAGGTAGCGGTTTGTGGAGCGGTCGTTCGCGACGCCTGCCGGAAATGCGACACCGGTCGGGCCCACACCAGGCAGGAAGAACGGCCCGCCGAACTGCGGCGGGCGCGGGACGGTGACGCCGGCACCGGGGTTAAAGCCGAGCAGGATGTTGTGCCCCTGCGATCCGCGCCCGCGCGCATAGTCGACCGCCAGCGTGACCTTCAGCCCCTCAGTTGGGCGCGTCACGAACTTGAGCCGCCCGCCGATGTCGCGGATCGCGCCATAGGTCTGTCCCGGATAATAGACACTGCGTCCCAGCCCGTCCTGCTTGCGCGAGAACACGGACGCGCGAATGCCTGTTCCTTCCGCCAGCGGGACCGAAACCGATGCGGCGGTGTCGAAGCGGTCGCGCGACCCACCGGTCAGGCGGACCTGCGCGCGGAAATCGTCCGACGGATCGGCCGTCGTGACGCTGATCGCGCCGCCGATGGTGTTGCGTCCGAACAGCGTACCCTGCGGCCCGCGCAGCACCTCGATCCGCTCGACGTCGAGCAGGTCGAACGAGCTCGCCTGCAGCCGCGCGATGTAGACCTCGTCGATGTAGACGCCGACGCCGGGGTCGACCGCGACCGAATTGTCGAGCTGACCGATACCGCGGATAAAGAAGCCGCCATCGTCGCCGCCTGCCGGGCCCGCCGTGCGGCCGACGTTGGGCGCCTGGTCGAACACGTCGCCGACGGCGGTCACGCCCGTGCGTTCAAGCGCTTCGGCATTGAAAGCCGTGATCGAGATCGGCACGTCCTGCAGGTTCGCCTCGCGCCGCTCGGCCGTCACCACGATCTCGTCGAGGCCGTCGGCTGGCGGGGCCGAAGTCTGGGCGACAGCGCAGGTGCTTCCCAACAAAGCGGCAACGAGGGCGGAAGCTGTGGAACGCATGGCGGCACTCCCCAAAATAGATGTTTTAGGCTCAAAACATTGCGGTGGCCGGGTCGTTGCGCCAGCGTCGAAATGCGCCCGCCGACATGCAGCCGCGTTATGTCGATTTGAACAGGCCCGGTGTCGCGGCCTTAACCGCCCGACGCGCGGCCTCGCCGGTGAAGCGGTCGCGGTGATCGGCGATGAACGTCTCGATCGGCGTTGCAGGCCGCCCGAGCAGGCTTGGCAGCGTGTCGGTCATCGGCGCGTTCTTTCCGATGCGCGTGAGGAAGTAGACGCCACTCATGAAGAACAGCGTGTCCCAGGTGACACGCGGCCCGACCGTACGCCAGAAGCGGAGAAACGACGGTGCGCGATAGCGGATCGTCCGACCGAGCACCGTCGTGAAACGCGCCGCGACTTCAAAAAAGTCAATCGCCTCAGGCCCGGTCAGCACATAGCCCTGGCCCGCGTGCGCGACGGGGTCGCGCATCACCTTGACCGCCACTTCGGCCACATCACGGCTGTCGACAAAGCTCGTCTTGCCCTTCCCCGCCGGAATCAGGATTTCGTCGTCGCGTGCGATGTCGACCGCGTGGGTCGTGATGTCGCGGCACAGATTCTGTGCGAAATATGCGGCCCTCAGGAAGGTATAGGGTACGCCCGACGCTTCGATGGCGCGTTCGACGGTATAGTGTGGCACCATCTTGGTCGTGTCAGCACCCGGCACCGAGACATAGATGATGTGCTTCGCGCCGGCCTTTGCCGCGGCCTCGACAAACGGCACCATCCACGTCTTTGCGGTGCGCGGGTGAGGGAGCGGAAACAGCAGGAAAAGCGTCCTGACACCCTCAAGCGTCGAGCCCCACGTCGCACGATCGGCAAACGAGAACTTGGTCCGCGGCACGTCGGGTCCGTAGAGCGCTTCGATCTTGGCAGGCGTGTTCGCCGCGATACGGAACGGCAGGTCGCCCGCGCGGATCAACGCCCGGACAAGCTCGGTGCCGACATTGCCATTGGGTCCGGTGACGACGATCATGCGGTCCATATGGCGCCCCGCCCGCACGATGCGACATAGCAAGCGGTCGCCCGCCCCTAACCCAACGCGATGCCCTGCAAGTTATGGCGCATGCCTCATTTCGCCTGCCCTGCCCGCCTGTACCCCGCGCAATCTGGTACCGGGAGGGAGTGCCGTGATGCGTGTCGATATCGTTTACGACTTTCTGTGCCCGTGGTGCCATGTCGGGAAGCGGCACTTCGACCTGGCGGTCGCCGCCCATGTCGCGGAAGGGCATGACGCGCCCGAGGTGCGATGGCATCAGTTCATGCTCTACCCGCACTTTGACCGGGGCGGGCACGACTTTCTCGGCTTCTTTCGCGAGAAGTACGGCGAGACGCTTCGCGTACCGATGTGGGACCAGATCCGCGCGGTAGCAAAGCCCATCGGAATCGACTTCGCCTTCGAAAAGATGACGCGCGGCCCGGCATCCATCGACGGGCACCGCCTTGTGCGCTGGGCAGAGGCGCAGCGTCCAGGAGTTTCTGGCGCATTGATCGAGGACATTGCCCGCAGCTTTTTCGAAGAGGCAAAGGTCATCGACAACGACTTCCTCGTCGCTCTTGCCGAACGCCATGGTTTCGACGGCGCGACGGCGCGGACACATCTCGCCTCCGACGCCGACCTCGACGCGCCGTTTCACGAAACCGAAGACTGGCGGGCCAATGGGGTGACTTCGATGCCGCACTATATCATCACGGGCGACGACGGGTCGCAGCAGGTCGTCCGCCAGACAAGCGTTGCCGCATTTCGCGACGCGTTTGCTCGGGCCCGCGCGACCGCCGACGCTGCATGACCGGCGGCAGCTGGCCGTCACCACTGCGCGCCTGGGGCACGGTATTGGTGCTCATGCTCGCCTATATCGTGTCGTTCGCCGACCGGCAGATTCTGGCGCTGCTCGTCGGGCCGGTGAAGGCCGATCTGGGCCTCACCGACACCGGCTTCTCGCTGCTGGCAGGTCTCGCCTTTGCACTCTTCTTCACCTTCATGGGACTGCCATTCGGGCGTCTCGCCGACCGGTTTCAGCGCCGCGTGATCGTAGCACTCGGTACGCT
>VYLL01000711.1_pt1 | contig 11827 bp, 7 predicted proteins | sample 5114301 | NCBI WGS metagenome assembly VYLL01 (sample SAMN12291809, study PRJNA351875) | freshwater metagenome | isolation source: freshwater lake | place: USA: Michigan, MSU2 Lake | collected 2011-08-16 | reverse complement strand
AAAAAGCGAAGAAATTCAGCAAAGGGTGGTCGGCCTGTCGACATGAACAGATCGCCTCTTGGGCGTGAAAATCAACTGAAGGCACCAATTGTGGCTTTAACCTGACAACACCGTTCCGATCATCCAACCTGGGCGTCGTCCTCCAAAGCCCCCCTTAACGCTTGCAGCCGCGATCGGCTCACCGGCAGGGTCACGCCGTTGACCATCCCAACCCTATAGCGTCCGCCATCTCGCTCAAGGCGTTCCAGGTGGGCCAGACTGACGAGGATAGAGCGGTGAATTCGCAGGAATGCGGGCGAAAGGTCCAGTTCGAGTCGACCAATACGCGCGTTGTGCAGGACTGTGCGCCCGCCAACGAGCCTCAGTTCCACATAATCGTCCGCGCCGACCACGGCGACGATCTCCACAATCGGCACTAACTCCACACCGCCCGTCGAGGCCACGGTGATGCGATCCGGTCGCCCGACGGCTCGGACGAGGGCGGCCTCACGGCTGCTGTCGTCGCGGCCCAGCCGGATTACCTCAATCATCAGCAGGGGCAGAACAAGGCAAGCCGCCAGGACGAAGTAAGAGAGGTCCACCAACCATTCGGGATAGGCAACCGCCACGATGAGGAAAACTGTAAGGTAGGCGACGGCGGCGACGGCTCCAGGTTTTCTGTGCCGCACACCCAGAGCGGCAACCAGCGTGGCGACGGCAACGCCACCGGCAAGCGCCCATCCAGTTCTCTCATCGAAGCCCGGCGCAACTAACGAAGCCGCGACCAGGACGACGGCCGTCCCCACGACCTCTCGCCGCGCCCTCGGCCAGAACCGCGCGGCGATATAGTCGACCAGCAAGATCGCAAATGTCGCAGCCAAAGCCCAGATCGCCCACAATCGCCAGACGTGGAAGGGGTAGGGATAGGCGGTAAGTGCCCTCACATTCTCGATCGTCGCCTGCAACGCCGCCACACCGGCCATCCCCGCAAGGGCCAGGCTCGACTCCGTTCTCCGGATTGCGTGGATCACGCCGAAACCGAACGCCGCAGCCATCAGGGCCCCGGTCGCAATCAGCGTCGCCGCAAATGGTCCGATTGCGGTGGGCGAGGGATAGGGCCCGATGGCCACCATACCCATCGGGCGGTTCAGCCGGTGTCCTCCGTGGAACGAGGACAGGTGGACCACAAGCGTGTTGGACTTTGGACGCCACAGGCTGTCGCGGATGGGGAACGACGCCTGGTACCGGCCGGGCCGCTCGCTACCTGCATCAGGTCCCGGCCGGCCGTTGGATCCGAGCCCTTGGCCGTTCAGCCACGCCTCGGACGATGCGGCACCGATCAGGTGAAGCGCGCGTGGGCCTGGGTCGGCAGGGGCATCGACGATCGAGAGAATCCAAAGGTCGCGCCCCTGGGGGTCGATGATCCCGTCAATCGGCCTGCAGTCGGACAGCACGGGTCCAGCGGCACTCATCTCGCCATGACAGCTCCGCCACGCCGATGCCTGTTCCTGTGCGTGTGCCGATGCTGAAACAGTGGCCACGGCCAATGCGATGAGAACGATCCGCCACATCAGCCCAGTCTAGAGCACCGTTCGCCGAAACGCTCGCCGATTGGCCGATCACACGCGCCGGTTCACCGAACAGGTCGGACAGAGCGGGACAGACTGTGGCTCATTCGTTGGCATGACCCAGACCCACTTACACCGCCGAGCCCTCCTTGCCGCTGTCGGCCTTGCCGTCCCTGCCTGCGCCTTCGCCCGGCAGCAGGCTGGACCGTTTCGGTTTGCAGGATGGCGGGGCGAGGAGACCGATGCCGAGCGCGGTTTCTTCGAGGTGCCGGAAGATCGCAGCGACCCGCGTTCGAGGCGTATCCGGCTGGGTTACGTTCGCTTCCGGTCGACAGCCGCCAGACCCGGACGCCCGATCGTTTATCTGGCGGGGGGGCCGGGCGGCACCGCGACGGGCACGGCGACCGGACCCCGCTTCCCGATCTTCATGGCCTTGCGATCGGTCGCCGACGTGATCGCCTTCGATCAGAGAGGGACCGGGCTATCGAACTCCATCCCTGCACGAGCGCCCTCGACCGCGCCCGTTCCAGCGTTCACGCGGGACGGCCTCACGCAGGATATCCGGCGCGAGTTCCAGGCGGCCTGGGCGGACTGGACCGCGCAGGGCGTGGCCATGGGGGGCTACAATACTGAACAGAACGCCGACGACATCGATGATCTGCGCCGCCATCTGGGCGTCGAAAAGATCGATCTGTGGGGCATCAGCTATGGCTCCCACCTCGCTTTATCGGTGCTGAAGCGCCACGGCGACCGGATCGGTCGCGTCGCGCTTGCCAGCCTCGAAGGCCAGGACCAGACGGTGAAACGGCCGGATCGCCTGGATGCCTATCTGGCCCGCGTCGATAATTTGCTGGATGCGGCACCCCCGCTGCGCGCCGCCATCCCCGACCTCCCCGGTCTGATGCGCCGGGTTCACGCGCGGCTGGATGTCGATCCGGCGACGGTCATGGCAACACGCGCCGGCGCTCCGATCGAGCTCCGGGTCAGCGGCTTCGCCGTGCAGATCATCGCTGGAAACCTGATCGCCAATCCGGAAACGCTGTCGATCCTGCCCGGGCTGTATCTGGCGCTGGATGCCGGCATGAACAGCCTGATGTCGAATGTCGTGGGTGATGCCGATCGCTGGCTGGGCATCTCGGGGATGCCGGAAGCTATGGACCTGGCCTCTGGCATTTCGCCGGAGCGACTGGCTCTCGTGACGCGCGATGCGCCGACAGCCGTCCTAGGCGACGCACTCAACTATCCCATGCCCCATCTGCTGGGTGCTGTGCCCGGCGTCGATCTCGGCGAAGCGTTCCGGTCCGCGATGCGCATCGACACGCCCGCCTTGCTCGTCGCGGGAACGCTCGACGGGCGCACGCCACTCGAAGAGCAGGCTGAGGTCGCCTTGCAGTTCCGGAACAGGACCCAGGTGTTCGTCGAGAATGCCGGCCATAATGTCTTCGAAGCCCATCCGGACGTGCAGGATATTCTGGTCCGTTTCTTCAACGGGGACGACGTTTCGGACATTCAACTCTCCAACCCGCCACCGGTATTTCGCCTTGGGTGATCGTGCGAGGATGCTGGATATGGGGCTCAACGGGAGGACGCGTTGGGACTGATGTCGCGGGTCATCATCGTCATGCTGGCCGCCGTTGTCCTGCTGGCCCTGTGGACGGGCCTCATCGGCGCTCTGGCCCTCGGCGGATGGTGGCGAACGCCGATCGCGCCGCGCGACGATGCCCCGGCATTCCTGGCGGCGGCCAGCGCGAAGATCGACGCCGAGAACCGGGGCAATGCCGCGCTGGTCCTGATCGAGGAAGGCCGCGTGGTCGGCGTGCACTATCGTTCCGTCGGCACACCGGTCGCGGGCGACAGCCTGTTTCAGGTCGCTTCGCTCAGCAAATGGATCACGGCCTGGGGGGTGATGGCCCTCGTCGACCAGGGCCGTCTGGATCTTGACGCGCCGGTGTCCCGCTATCTGACGCGCTGGCGTTTGCCGGAGAGCCCTCACAACGACCAGGTCACGGTCCGCCGCATCCTCAGTCACACGGCGGGCTTCACCGATGAATTGGGCTATGACGGTTTCCCGCCCGGTGTGCCGATCCAGTCGCTGGAAGCCTCGCTTACCCAAGCGGCCGATGCTGACGAGGGGGTCGAGGGGGCCGTGCGTGTCGGGATCGGGCCCGGGACCGAGTGGCGCTATTCAGGTGGCGGCTATACCCTTTTGCAACTGCTTATCGAAGAGGTCTCCGGCGAGCCGTTCAACGACTACATGCGCCGCGTCGTTCTGACGCCGCTGGGCATGACCCGGTCGACCTATGTGCTGAACGACCAAGCCGCGCTTCGTGCCGCCGCGATCCATGGTCCCGACGGCGTTGAAGTTACACGACGCACATTCACCTCGGTCGCCGCCGCGTCTCTCTACACGTCCGCGGACGATATGACCCGGTTTCTACAGGCGCAAAGCGCAGGCCCCGGTGGTGAACCGGCGGGTCGCGGCGTGCTGCGCCCCGAGACTGTGGCCCGGATGCGGGGCGAGGAAGCCAGCCAGTATGGCTTCCCGATCTGGGGCCTTGGCCAGGTCCTCTACGCACCCAATCGCAGGGGCGGATTCATCGTCGGTCACGACGGCACCGGATCACCTGCGACAAACACCACCGGCCGCGTCGATCCCGACACCGGCGATGGCATCGTCGTGCTGGAAACAGGCACGGTGAGACTGGCTACCGAGATCGGCGGCGACTGGGTGCTGTGGCAGGCTGGCGAGGTCGATCTGTTCACCGTGGTCAAGGAAATGCGCGGCTGGCTATACACCCTCGCGATCGGCGCGCTGGTTATCCTGATCGGGGCCGCGCTCGCGTTAGTCTTTTGGCGACCGCGAGAACGAGGGCTGTCGACTTAGTTGTGGGGCCGCTATGTTCATGTCGACAGGCCGACCACCCTTTGCTGAATTTCTTCGCTTTTTCGCACGCTCGGAGCCTCCAATTGGGGCCTTAGTAGAAGCTGCGAAACTTATCCTGACAGCACCATAATGTGGCCAGCTCGCAATGGCTGACCCCTTCGCGAGCTCGCCAGGGAGCTAACTTCGGCAGAGGTCGAGGCGCACCTGATCAGGGAGGCGTCATCGGCCCCAGCCCCCGGCGCCTCCAAGGCGGACGGATAGCCAGATCACCAGCTGCTCCTACTTCCCGACCCGTCGAGGGGCAGAGCTTGCCTGGTCAATTGATCGCCCTACCGCGATGCGAGTTGTTATTCATCATTCGTTGAAATCTGCTTTGCTGGTTGGAAACCACTGATTGTGAGGGTAATCCTCCATCCGCCTGCGGGCCGCCACCATTGGGCGAGCGACGCGCAACCTTTTCGGTTGACAGGCGTCGCTTTTTGGGCGAGCCTCTTCGCGTTGGAGGGGAATGTCATGCGTTCTACGCTCATGCTCGCCATCGGGACTGCCGGGCTGATCGCCTGCCTGTCCCTGAGCTCGCCGGTCCAGGCCACCGAGACCATCACCTACACCTATGACGCTCAGGGGCGGCTGGTTCGAGTGGTGCGGTCCGGCACCGTGAACAACGGTGAGACGGTCGAGTACCAGCAGGACAAGGCCGACAACCGAACGCAGAAGCAGACGACCGGCGCCTGACCGCGCGCCGTCGCCCGAGCTTCCACTGATCCATCCTGACGACCATCGCCGCCCCTCTGAGGCGAGGCGATGGCGCGCGCCCGGAGACGACACATGAAGACCGCACTGAAGGGCCTGTTGCTGGCGTCCACGGCGCTGATGGCCACCCCGGCGCTGGCGCAGCAGCAGCCGACGCCGCCGGAATACTACACGGTCGACGCCCAGGGCGTGGATCTGGTGCGCGGCACCTTCAACCACTCCACCGTGGATGTCGCCATCGGCCCGCCGGGCGAGGGCGGCATCGTGCACGGCCGCGTCTGGACCAACGGCGGCTGGCGCGACACCCTGGCGGGCACCATCGCCGTCAGCGGCAACGTCTACACCGTCAGCTTCGAGGGCGTCAGCGAGGTTTTCACCCGGGCCGGTTCCACCGGCCCGTTCACCTCGGTCGCCAACAACGGCTCGACCCTCGCCCAGACGGGCTCGGCGCTGACCTTCACGGCCTCCGACGGGACAGTGGCCGTCTATTCAACGACCTACAGCGGCTCGACAGCGGCCTATGCCGCCAACAACGCGGCGCTCGTCAGCCTGCAGCGGCCCAACGGCGACCGCCTCGACTACGCGTGGCAGGGCGTAACCTACTGCCGACTGAGGGATATCGAAGGGGAGTGTACGGATTACGCGAACGCGGTGCGGCTGGATGGGGTCACCAGCAACCGGGGCTTCCAAATAAACTTCCAGTACGCGTTTAATGGCGTCCCGGAGGATCCTGCAGAGGTTCTTGACCAATGGCTTAACCGCACCGGGGCTGTCGGCATCAACCTGGCCGTCGACTACTGCTCTCCCTATGACAATGCCTGTACGGGCTCGCAAAACTGGCCGCGGGTAACCTACACATCGACGTCGCCCTACGGTGGCCTCATCAGTTCTGTCACCGACCAATCCGGCCGCACGACGACCTACACCTACTCGGGAGGGCTCTCCGGGATCCGGCTGCCGGGTTCCACGAGTGACGACTTTTCCGTCAGCTACTCGGGCGGGAAGGTCTCGCAGGTGACCTCCGCCATCGGCACCTGGAACTACAGCTACGCCGACAGCGGGACGATACGCACGACAACGGCGACCGGGCCGGCAAGCCAGTCGCTGATGGTCGTGTCGAGCCTAACTACCGGGCGTGCCACATCCGCGACCAATGCCGCAGGCCAAACCACATCGTGGCTGTACGACAGGGGCCGCGTCACTCGCACCACCGCGCCCGAAGGTGACTTCGTTGAGCTCTTTTACGATGACCGCGGTAACGTCACCACGACCACTCTGGTCCCCAAGCCTGGTAGTGGGCTGCCCAACATCGTCACGACCGCCGACTATCCGGTATCGTGCACCAATGTCGTCACATGCAACAAGCCGATCAGCACGACCGACGCGCGGGGCTTCACCGCCAACTACACCTGGGATCCGAGCCACGGCGGCCTGACCTCGGTAACTGCCCCGGCACCGTCGGGCTCGGGCGACCGCCCCCAAACGCGCTACAGCTATGCCTCGCGCACCGCATGGTTCCGCAACTCCCCGACCAGCTTCGCGGCCGGGACGGCGGTGACGGTGCCGGTGGCGGTGTCCGCCTGCGCCAGCAGCATGAGCTGCACCGGCACGGCGGACGAAAGCCTGTCGGTCACGGCCTATCCGGCCAATGGCACGCCCAATAACCTGCAGCCCCTGAGCCTGACCAACGCCTCGGGCAACCTGGCCCTCAATCAGGTCAGCACCTTCACGTATACGGCCAACGGCGACCTCGCGACCGTCGACGGTCCCCTACCGGGTGCGGGCGACACCACCCAGTATCGCTATGACGATGCGCGTCAGCTGATCGGCGTGGTCGGACCTGACCCTGATGGTAGCGGCTCCTTGCTGAACCGCGCGACCCGCTACACCTACAATCCGCGGGGTCAGGTGACCCTGATCGAGGCCGGGACCACCAACGGCTACACCGATCCCAACTGGACCGCCTTCTCGGTGCTGCAACGGCAGGAGACGACCTACGACGGCTACGGGCGGCCCATCGCTGTGCGCGCCCAGACGGCCGCCGGAGCCACCCAGAGTCTGGTCCAGACATCCTATGACGCCGCCGGTCGTCCTGACTGCACGGCGCTGCGGATGAACCCGGCCAGCTTCTCCAGCCCGCCCGCCTCGGCCTGCACCGCCGCCACCGCGGGCAGCTTCGGCCCGGACCGGATCAACCAGACCACCTATGACGCCGCCTCGCGGCCGATCTCGGTGACGACCGGCCTAGGCACTGTCGAGGCCATCACTGAAAGCCTGACCTACACCCTGAACGGCCAGACCCAGACCCTGACCGACGGCAACGGCAATGTCTCCACGCTGGAGTACGACGGCTTCGACCGGCTGGTGACGCTGCGCTACCCTAACGCCACGGGTCCCGGCTCCTCGACCACGGACCGCCAGCGCTGGACCTACGATCCGGCGGGCAACATCGCGACCTACATCACCCGCAACAACCAGACCTTCGCCTACACCTATGACCAGCTGAACCGGCTGACCTTCGCCGACAACCCGACCAACGTCGGGGATATCAGCTACACCTACGACCTCCTCAGCCGCCCGCTGACCGCAGTCCAGCCCGGCGTGCGCACCGTGTCGATGACCTGGGACGCCCTGGGCCGCCAGCTGACCGAGACGACGCCGCTAGGCCAGATGACGATGCAGTACGACATCGCCAACCGGCGCACGCGCCTGACCTGGCCCGATGGCTACCTGGTCAACTTCACCTACGACCTGACCGACGCGATGACGTCCCTGACCTCGACCGGGTCAGCGGTCGTGGCCAACTACGGCTATGACAATCTCGGCCGCCGCACCTCGGTGACGCGGGGCTCCGGCCCCTCGACGAGCTATGGCTACGACGGCGTGTCGCGCCTGACCTCGCTCAACCACAACCTGTCCGGCACGACCAACGATGTCAGTTGGAGCTTCAGCTACAATCCCGCCGGCCAGATCGTCAGCCAGACCCGCGACAATGACCTCTACGCCTGGACCCAGGGCGCCAACGGCACGACCACTTACCAGCCCAACGGCCTGAACCAGACGGCGGTCAACACCATCCCCATGCCCTACGACCTGAAGGGCAACCTGCTGGGTGACCTGACCCGCACCTACACCTACGACCAGGCCAATCGCCTGACCTCCGGCGGGGTCAGCGGCGGGGCGACCAACACCCTGACGTACGACCCCTTGAGCCGCCTGTTCTCGATCACCGGGACCGGCGCGGGCTCTTATCTCTACGACGGGTCGGAGATCGCCGGGGTGGTCCAGAACGGCACGACGACGATGGTCAATCGGGTGATCCGGGGGCCGGGAACCGACGAGACCGTCGCGGTGCACCCGGTGACGGCGCAGCCGACCTACACCCTGCTGGACCCCCAGAACTCGACCATCGCCCTGACCAGCCCGACCGGCGCGATCCAGAACCGGCTGGCCTATGACGAGTATGGCGTCCCGCAGAGCACCAACACCGGCCGCTTCCAGTACACCGGCCAGCTGTGGCTGCCGGATGCGCAGGTCTATCATTACAAGGCCCGCGCCTATCACCCGGTGCTGGGCCGGTTCCTGCAGCCGGATCCCATCGGCTACGGGGATGGCATGAACCTCTACGCCTACGTCGGCGGGGATCCGGTGAACCGGGTGGATCCGACGGGGACTGAATTCAACTGCGTGACAACCGAGTATAAGATTACCGTCGCGTACGACCCAAATCCCGGATATAAATACATTACAAAGTGTGAATCTGTTGCGGGCCTAAATCCTCCCACAAGCATTTGGGATGGAGGAGGCATTGGCGGGGGCGCTGGAGCGGATCAGTTGCCGCCTTATGATATGCGGCCATTGTTCCCGACGGACTCGCGGGGGTGCGTGACTGGGAACTATGGGGATCGACTTTATGTTCCTGGTGGACGGCTAATAGTTACTGCATCGGGATACACGTCGCTGACCGCGGAGCTCCAAGCAGGCGTCCGTAGTCGGCAAAACAGGAACTCCCGGGGACAGTTCTCAAGAGGACGAACGGCCGGAAGTGGCGGGATTTCCACATTAATGCCAAATGCAGTGATAGTATTGCACTTTTTTGATGTGGAGAATTCTCGAAATCGGATATCACAAAACTTCCGAACCGATGGCGTTCCAAGGATATTTGATAGGCTGGACGATGACACCGGCTATGACGTACAAGTCGGAGCCGACATTATTCTGCCGCTTCCCGGTGAAAATGCAGCCTCTACGGTGAGTTTATGTCCCGCCCAATAACTTTTCTGACGCTGTTTGCGATTCTCGCGACGCAAGCGTGTGGTCCCGCGTCTGAAGCTTCGAATAAGGGCGTCGATGTCTCCATATTGGCGCGGACCAATGAGCACGTCTGCATTTATTCAAGTCCGACCATTTCTCCGCCGGGGACGGTTCAGCGCTTCATTCTCGCCAACGACGGCCGGTCATGTTACGATGGCGATCAAGTTAGAATTTTCACGCTAGATGGGGGATTGGGTCGATGCCCAAATGCTCCTGAAGGATATTCTGTAGCTAGATTTGTTCCGGATCGGGCGGACCAGATTTATTCGACCTGTACAAGTTACAATTTGGCAGCGCGTTCTGACTCTTCAACATATGTTGTTGGTCCGAGATCAGCGGAGCCCTCTCCCGAATACTATAGGTTTTTGGAGAGGATTATTGATCCTGCGTATATATCTGGCATGCCCCTTATAAGCCATAGGTCAGATGGGGATGTTGTATGTATTGTTATTGATGGAAGATACAGCCTGATTGATTGGCTCGACTCGGCTTCTATTGGCGTGCCAGAGGATGCGATCATTAACGAGTCTGAAGATTGCGGACAGGCTGACGTTCGATTTGAATAGAGTGCAATTTTATTAAGCGTCTGTATCTTGTCCGCTATAAGGTTGGTGGCGCGCGCGTGACCAGCCCCGGTCTGCGTTGCGTGGGTTAGGTCTCTTAGATGAGTTGTGCCTGATGCCTGCGTTCAACCGCGCTTGCGCACAACGGCGGCGAACTCGGCGACCGGGTCCCGTCCCGGTGTTGTCAGGTTAACTGTTCATGTCGACAGGCCGACCACCCTTTGCTGAATTTCTTCGCTTTTTCGCACGCTCGGAGCCTCCAATTGGGGCCTTAGTAGAAGCTGCGAAACTTATCCTGACAGCACCGTCTTTAGCCAGGTAGATTGGTCTTTCTGTTGCCGTTTGGCTTTTCGTATCTCTGCATGGATGCGGATCCATATGGGATCGTAGACAGGGATACTTCTGCGCATAACTGCACCACCTGTTCGAGCGGTCAGCGCGATTGAGGCCCCCGCCCTCAGCGAGGCTTGTATTTCCTTGAATATATCCCGGTCCTGAAGGGGGTCTGCCCGAGGGTTGACGTGAACTTTACCCGACGAACGAGCCTTCAGTTTCTCGACAATCCGGTCGCTATTCTGGCCAACTTCCAGCGCCCGTTCGCGCTCATTCGCAAGCGTCTCATCCAGTTTGGAAACGACGAGCACGCCTTTCGCCCGAAGGGCCATGTGTTTTGAAATCGTGGACAAGGGCAGCACTCGGAACTCGGGTCAGCCGAGTAGCCGGTGCAGCTTCTATTAGATAGCCGTCACCGGGGACGCGGCCCCCTTGGCGACGCGATAGATACTCGCTCTTCCGATACCCAAGATCTTCGCAACGGCTGTGGGACCACGCCCCTCCCCGAGAAGGCGAACGACCTCGCCCTCATCGATGGACTTCGGCCGGCCCCGGTAGCGGCCCTCAGCCTTGGCCTTGGCGATCCCCTCCGACTGACGCTCACGGCGCAAATCGGACTCGAACTCGGCAACGGCCGCCAGCATGTTCAGCATCAACCGACCACCGGAGCTGGACGTATCAATCGCGCCCTGCTGGATCGCCCTGAACTCGACCTGCTTCGCGACGAGGCGATCGACGATCTCCCGAAGGTCGGTCATGGATCGAGCCAAACGGTCGAGTCTCGTGACCAAGAAGACGTCCCCTTCCCGGACGTAATCAAGGGCGAGCGCGAGCTGGGCGCGCCCGTGTTGGAAAAGCGAAGAAATTCAGCAAAGGGTGGTCGGCCTGTCGACATGAACAGATCGCCTCTTGGGCGTGAAAATCAACTGAAGGCACCAATTGTGGCTTTAACCTGACAACACCGTCATACCACCAATCGCGCAGGGCAAACCAAAGCCTCTCTCCAGGAGACGTCGTCTCGAACCGCGGACGAGGTGATCGGATGAGATAGGGTTGATACATGAATCTCGTTGCAACTCACGCGCGCGATGACATCCGGTTAGCCCGATTGCACGCAAGCGCCAATCGCAACTTCGCCGGCTGGAACGCCGGAACTGGTTCTGTCAGCCCAAACTTAGCCACCGGCTCTGTTAGCCCAAACTGATTGCCGGTCCCCAACGGGGCACCTAGCGTTCTGGTCATGGCCAAATCCACCAATCCGTTCCGCTACTTCAACAGCTCGCCGGAGGTGATCCGGACGGTGGTGATGATGTACGTGATGACCTGCCCCCCGCCGGTCCCTCGATCATTGTGAGAGCCCGGGGGGTTGGTAGCTGATCTCCAGCGCCGGCGGTAGCGGCCGGCCGGTGGAGCTGATCAGGTTGCGCAGCCGG
>VYLL01000382.1_pt1 | contig 11928 bp, 8 predicted proteins | sample 5114301 | NCBI WGS metagenome assembly VYLL01 (sample SAMN12291809, study PRJNA351875) | freshwater metagenome | isolation source: freshwater lake | place: USA: Michigan, MSU2 Lake | collected 2011-08-16 | reverse complement strand
GTCTTCTTCGACGGCTGCTCGCTCTAAGTCGAGCAAGGGCCAAGAGTTGAGGGCCGAGGGCCGAGTGGAAGAGAACATGTGTGGGGCAGGTGTCCCGCCTGCCTGCCGCAGACCACCGGCTGACGGAAGACCTCGACCCAAGCTCACAACCCGCGATCAGAAACAAAAACCCCGGCTCAGGTGAGCCGGGGTTTTCATATCGACTTCAAACGCTCCGACGCTCGGCCCAGTGGCGAGTGGCCCAGTGCCCAGCGCCCTCCTACTCACGCATGAATCACGCGGCCTTCGCTCGCCAGCGCCGCCTCGTGGATGCTCTCGTGCATCGTCGGGTGCGCGTGGATCGTCGCGATGAGCTCCTCGCTCGTCGCTTCAAGCCGGCGCGCCAGGCTCATCTCCGCGATCAGCTCCGTCGCCTGGTCGCCCATGATGTGCGCGCCCAGCACCTCGCCCCGCGGCAGGCCACGAATGATCTTGCAGAAGCCGTCCGTGTGCGCCGCCGCGATCGCCTTGCCCAGCGCGCTGAACGGGAACATGCCCACCGCATAATCCTTGCCCTTGACCAATCCCTGCTCGATGAGCTTCTGCTCGGTGAAGCCGACGCTGGCCACCTGCGGAATGCAGTACGTGCAGCCGGGGATCACGCTGTAATCCAGCGGGTGCGGCTCGTGGTGCTTCTTCGGATCAAGCCGCCACGCCAGACGCTCCACGCACAGAATCGCTTCCTCGCTCGCCACATGCGCCAGCCAAGGCGGGCCGATCACATCGCCCACCGCATACACGCCCGGCAGGTTCGTCTTGTACTCGATCGGCTCGTTCTTCGTGACGCCCGGCACAAAGTCCGTCACCACGCTGCCCTTCTCGATCTTCAGCCCGAGGTTCGCATCACACAGCCCGTCGGTGCGCCCCACCACGCCCACCGCCAGCAGGACCTTGTCCGCCTCGATGGTTTGCTTCTTGCTCTCGTCGGCCTTGCCGTTGACAAACGGCGCGTAGGTGACCTTCACGCCCGGGCCGGTCTTGTCGATCGCCATCGTGGTCGTCGACGTCAGGATGTTGAAGCCGTGCTTGCGATAGAGCTTCTCCATCGCCGCGGACACATCGCGATCTTCGACCGGCAGGATGCGGTCCATCATCTCGATGATGGTGACCTCGGTGCCCATGGACTTGTAGAAGTACGCGAACTCCATCCCGATCGCGCCGGCGCCCACGACCACGAGCCGCTTGGGCTTCTCTTTGTTGTACATCGCCTCGCGCGCGCCCCAGATCTTGTCGCCGTCAAACTTTGCAAACGGCAGATCGCGGGCCATGCTGCCCGTCGCGATGATGACGTGGTTGGCCGTGAGCGACTGCGTGATCTTGCCCGGCGTCGCCGGCGCGCTGGTCAGCTCTTCCTTGACAGCGCACTCTTGCACGTCGACCTTGCACTTGCCGCCGTTGGCTGGCGTGGCGGCCCCGGTGATCTTCGCGTTCCCCACAAAGAACGTGATCTTGTTCTTCTTCATCAGGAACTCAACGCCCTTGTTGAGCTTCGCCGCGACATCACGCGAGCGCCCGATGATGCGGTCCCAATCCAGCCCGATCTCACCCGCCGGGAGCTTCAGGCCCCAGAACTTCTGATCCTCCGCGGCCTTGATCTTCTCCACCAGCTCCGCGTTCGCCAGCAGCGCCTTGCTGGGAATGCAGCCCCAGTTCAGACACACGCCGCCGAGCTTGGCGCGTTCGATGATGGCGGTCTTGAAGCCAAGCTGAGCCGCGCGAATGGCCCCGACATAGCCCGCGGGCCCGCCGCCGATCACGATCACGTCAAAGTGGTTGTCTGCCAAGGAAAGCCCTTTCAAATCAACAAGGACACGTGCAAAAACAAACGCACAAACACCAGCCGATCCGCCAGCGCGGCAGTATAGCGGGCGGAAGAAAGCCCTCAGCCGCAGTTCACAGCCGTCAGCCGTCAGCGGTCAGCCGTCGGTGATCAGTGCTCAGCCGTGCCACCGACCTCGCTTCGAGGTCGGTGCTCGTGATCACCTGCGGCCGTCATCCTCCGCCCTCCACAGGTGCCACCCCGCCCCGTGGCCTCACCCCGCGCCGAAGCACAACCAACATTTACATTCAAAGAGGAACCCCAAACACGCAGACTCGGATATGCTCCGGTCTACGCCGCTCGTTCTGAGCAGCGTTCGCCGGCTCCGGCCTGTGAATCTCGCTCATCGAGGTTCGCGTGGCGATGCCGGTCGTTACTGCCGGTCCATTCTGACGGTCCAACTTTCGCTCAGGACTATGCCATGCACACTGCGATTGTTTGCGCGCTCGCGTCCCTGACCCTCGCCGCCACCACGCTCGCCCAAGTGCCCTATCGCCCGCCGGTGGGGGCGGAGTTTGAGCACATCCCGCTGCCAACGCTCCCCGCGGCGGAAAGCGCGAACGTATACAACCCGTCAATCGACCGCTTTCTCGTCCGCTGGCCGAAGGTTGCGTTGCACGCGAACGCGGTAATTGAGTTCGACATGCTGACTCGCAAGGCGCGACAGCTGCACCCCAGCGCCGTGAGTTACGACTACCCCCCCGTTGCTGGATTTCCCCTTCAAGATTACCTTGCCGCACCTCTTGGTTACGTCGGCGAAGACATCGCATTTGTGACAGACCTTCAGCGTGTCGTTCTGATCAACCAGAACCGTTCCTCTCTTGCTTTTTCGCCCGGCGAGAACTACTCGTTCTCTCGATCAACTGACTCGCACGATGCCGAGCACCAAGCAGTCGTTGGCATCGGCTACTTGCAGCCCGCGACCGCGCCCGCTGGCGTGATCCGCAAGGTCGTCGGACAACCCGCGACGATCGCGCTCCCACTGACCGGCAGGCCAAGAAACGCTTCGTTCACGTACTGGTCTGTCACCGGAGTTCGCGCAGCGGGCGAAACGCTGATGTTTCGCGCCAGCGGCGGCTCAGGCGGTAGCAAACTCATGTATCTCAAAGATGGCCAGATCATTGACGTCGGCACGCTGATCACCGCGCAAACAGGATTCACTTTGTCCTCCGCCTACAGCTACGGCGGAGACGCCGACACATGGTTCGCGACCTGCGCACTCCGCGCTCCGGGAGTTGACACCTTTGCCACGGACATGCTTGTGCGGATCAAGCTCGGCAGCGAAACCGTCCAGATACTCCCGCTCGATGTCGCCAATCGAGAACTCTTGGGCGGCAGTCGAATCACCGGGATGTACCCGCTCGAACTCCGTGCATCCGGCTCCACCGCCGTCCTGCCCGTCAGAGTTTCAACGCTCGTCGACGGCGTCCCGGTCATCACGCGCCGATTTGTTCACTACGACGGCAGCCAGTTCCGCCTGATCACGGGCGCGTCGCCCAACCAGCTCGCATCCGTCAGCGCCACTTGGATGGCCTGGAATCGAAGTATCGACGGCGACCGTTTCATCCTTCCCACCAGCCCGTATTCCCTCTCCCGCTACATCCCCCCGGACCAGCGCCGCCGCTGCCTCGTCGACATCGCCAACGACCGCGGCGAAGACCTCGTCGAAGGCCGCTCCACCAACTCCGGCTTGAACGAGTCCGACTACAACTTCTTCATGGCCAAGTTCTTCGAGGCCGACCCCGCCTGCGATTTCGCCTACGACAACGGCACGCCCTTCACCTACCCCACGCCCCCCGCTCCGCGCGGCGTGGTCAACAACGGCGTGACCGAAGCCGACTACAACCTGTTCTTCACCCAGTTCTTCCAGCCCTGCCCCTAACTCCCACGCGCCGCAGGAATCCCATGTGCCACCGACCTCGCCTCCAGGTCGGTGGCCGCAGGCCCACGCACTCCTCCGCGCCGCGTGCATCACCGCAAAGAGACGTACTCGCCCGATCACTGACCCCCTTCACTCACTCGCGCCCCGTCCGCGAGGACGCCTTCCGCACACGCTGGTGCTCTGCCCCGTCTGCCAAATACGCAAAGCTATCGCAGCCCAGCGGCGTTGAGTGCATCGCCGCCGTCCGCCCGGCGTGATCGCGAGCATCCAACTCGCCCCCTCAATGCCTCGATGCCTCGATGCCTCGATGCTCTCCCCAGCATCAACTCTGCGCACGCAACCACCAAGTGACGAGTCGAAGTCCCCGCCGCTTCTTATTGGCCATTTGCAAACTTGCGATTTGCCATTTCCCCCTCCCCCGCTCTCCACTCAAACCTTGCCCCCACCCTTCCCTCACGGAATCCGCGCATTCGGCACCCGCAGCGGCGAGTCCGTCGGCCCCAGCACGTTCCACCAGGTGTCCCCCGGCCGTACCAAAATCGACCCGGTCGGCAAATACAACGCCGGATTCGCGCTCTCGATATTGTCCATTGCGCCCACGCTGCCATCGAACATCCCCGCGTTCATCCGCTTGTTGTGTCGCAGAGAGTTCCGCAGCAGGTCGGGGCTCGGCAGCTTGTTGAACCGCGTGTAGTTCTCACCCGAGCCAATGAACGCGACGCCGCGCGACAAGAAGTTGCCCTGCGGCGAGCCCGACAGCCCCGTCCCGTTCGTCACCGTCGAATAGTCGTACCCATTGATCGGCGGGTGGTAATACCGCGCACCCTCAAAGATCATGACCTTCTTCGAAAGCTGCGTCCCCACGCGATCCACCCGCGGCGAATACCCCTTGCCATAGTTCACCGGCTCGCCGCCCGGCAGGCTCTCCACGCTCCGCCCCGCGATCGAAGTGATGTTCGTCGGATACATCTGAAAATACGCCGGCGTCATGTAGCTCAACACCGTCGGCTCGCCACCGCCGTTGGGGTTCGGCGGCAGCGCCGGCCCCGCAAACCGCTGCGTGTACCGCAGCGTGTTGTTCGGGCACTTCAGCGCCGTCTCGCAGATCTGCATGAACTTCTGCAACTGTTCATCGCTGAAGCCCATCTGCTCGCCCACCAGCGGCGAGATGAAGTCCCAATCCTGCGTCGGCGTTCCCTTGCCCCGCTGATAAGGCCGGTTGTTCTGCAAGTCCGACCCCGACGTGTTCGGCCCCGTCATCCAGCCCTTGTTGTCCGTCTCATACGACGCCTGCGACAGCACCACGCCCCGCAAATGTGCCGCGCACGCGATCGCTCGCGCACCTTGCCGTGCACTGGACAACGACGGCAGCAAAATCCCCACCAGCAACGCGATGATCGCAATCACCACCAGCAACTCAATGAGCGTGAACCCCGCGCGACGAAGCACGCTCTTGCTACGCCCGCTGCCCACAACCACACGCGTCGAGATCGATTCGTTCATTGCAGTTCCTTGCAAAGTGCTCCACCCACCCACGCTGCCGCCAGACCCTTAAGCGGAATCACAGCGCGCGCACCACTCACCCCGCAGTCGAACATGTAGCGTAACCCGCGCGACCCCCTTTCGCCCTCTCTCCACTGAGAAGCTTGCCAAGAAATCACAAGTCGTACGGAAAATGTCAGTGTCGCCGCAACCCCACCTTCTCCACCGCCCCCAGTCTCTCATGCGAGAAACTGTCACCTCACCTCTCCCCTTTGGTCATTTGGCAATTCGATCATTTGGCAACTTGAATACCCTCTCATCATGCCCAGCGCTCAGCCCCACCAGCCTCGCCCCGCCCACGCGCAACCCACCATCACTGCTCCCTCCCCCTGGCCCCACCGTCATCTCCTCCAGCTCGCCGGCCTCCCCGCGGCTCACCTTCGCACCGCCCTCTCCCTCGCGCGTGATTTCTCCCGCCGCCTCGAGGCTGACTCCGCCGTCGGCTCACTCACCGAACTCCCCGCCGACCACCGCGCCCCGCGCACCGCCCACACCCTCGCCGACGCCTCCTGCCGCGGCAAGGTCGTCGCCAATCTCTTCTTCGAAGATTCCACCCGCACCCGCGTCAGCTTCTCCGTTGCGGCGCAGCGCCTCGGCGCCGAAGTCATCGACCTCAACTCTGTCGGCTCATCCGTCTCCAAAGGCGAAACCGTCGGCGACACCGCCGCCAACATCTCCGCCATGGGCGTCCACGCCATCGTCATGCGCCACCGCTCCAGCGGCAGCGCCCACCTCATCGTCCGCACGCTCGAAGGCCCCGACGCCGTCTCGTTTCGTGCCACCGACCTCGCTTCGAGGTCGGTGCCGCAGACCCCCCCATCCTCCACTTCCCCCTCCCTCTCAACCACCCACTCCCCACTCGCAACTCGCGACTCGCGACTCGCGACTTCCCCCCCCCGTCGCTGCTCCGTCATCAACGCCGGCGATGGCCGTCACGAGCACCCAACCCAAGGCCTTCTGGACATCCTCACCCTTGCCGAGTCCTTCGACCGCCTCGACTCCTTCGACCTCACCGGCCTCACCGTCGCCATCGTCGGCGACGTCGCCTCCTCGCGCGTCGCGCGCAGCGACATCGCCGGCATGACCGCCCTCGGCGCCCGCGTCATCTGCATCGGCCCCCCCACACTCGTCCCGCAATCCCTCACCGCGCTCGGCTGCGAAGTCGCACACAACCTCGACCAGCACCTCCCCGATATCGACGCCGTCAACGTCCTCCGCATCCAGTTCGAGCGCCACGAAACCAAGCCCGCTTCCGCCCCCGAAAACGCCCCGCGAGCCACCAGCTCCAACGTCATCGCTTCCATCCGCGAATACGCCGAGCTCTACGGCATCTCCTCCGCACGCGCCGCCCGCATGAAGCCCAACGCCATCGTCATGCACCCCGGGCCCATCAACCGCGGCGTAGAGCTCACCCCAGACGTCGCCGACTCCAACCGCTCCATGGTCCTCCGCCAAGTGACCCACGGCGTCGCCGTCCGCATGGCCGCGCTCCAACTCTGTCTCAACGCCCCCTGACCACCGCGCGCCAACAACCAAAAAGAAACACCGCCCGGATTTCCCGAGCGGCGTCTCAATCTCAGCTCAGCTTTTCAAACTCACGCCCGACGACGACGCGCCGCCACCAGCCCGCCAAGCGCCAGCGCCGCCGCCGCGCCCGGCGCCGGGATGACCGCGTTCTGACGCAGCGTGCCCGCGATCGTGCCCTGCAGGCCAGGCACCGTCTCGACATACGTGCCCGTGTACAGCACCGGGCTGCCGCCGTACGACAGATCCGCAAACACCGGCAGCGCCGGTCCCTGCGTCTGGTTCAGCTCGCCGGACAGCACCGCACCGCCCGCGGCGAACGTCGCCGTCAACGTGAACGTGCCACCCGACACCAGCACGTCCTCGATCCCGTCAAGATTCTGGTCATAGAAAATCCGGTAGGTCCCGCTGTACGCGATGATGTTGTTCAGCGCGCCAGAAACCGACGCGACCGAACCGTTCAGCGAGTACCGATAGTTCGCCAGATCGGGGCCGATCTGCGGGTCCGCCGCCGTGTCAGGAACGAACGTCGTAAACGTCCCGGCCGTGGTCGTCGCAAACACATCGCCAACCTGCGCGCCCGGTTCAATCCCAGCCGGCGTGCTGACGGTGGTCAGCCCCGTCGTCGCCGTGAACCCCGCCTGAGCCTGACCCGCCAACGCCATCAACGAAACCGCAAAGATCACACCCTTCATCGAAGCACGCTCCTTCATGTTCCCGGAAACCGTTGTGAGAGATACAAACGCAACGGAAAATCCCGTCACACATGAAACACGCGGCCACCCCACATGAACCCGCACTTAGCCACCCTGCCACCGACCTCGCTTCGAGGTCTGTGCCGCAGACTCCCGTCTTCCTCGCGACTATTCAAACGTCGCTTCACCCGCCTGCTGTGCCATGTGGCCCTGTGCCCGAGTGCCATCACTCGATGCCTCGATGCCGCATGCCTCGATGCCTTCCCAGCCATCACCCTCCCGCCCCAACGTGCATGCATGCATCCCAACCGCAACCACCCTCGCCATGCCTGTTCGTTCAGCCCCCCGCCCCCGCCGCCCCCAAATCATCCACCTCACCGCCGACCACACACCCGCAAACCGATACCCAGAATCAACGTACTTCTCGATCACAGAAAACGAAAAGTAATATCCGCGGCAAACAACGACACACCGCAAACACACTACACTCCTGACTACGCCCAAGGAGCGCCCATGATTCACGGCCTTCGCACCGCGATCTATCCCACCCCTGATCTTGCCGCGGGAAAGGCGTGGTACTCCAAAGCGTTCGGCTGCGAGCCTTACTTTGACGAACCGTTTTACGTTGGCTTCTCCGTCGGCGGCTTCGAGTTGGGGTTGATTCCTGACGCCCAGCCCGGTGCTTCAGGCGTGCACGTCTACTGGGGCGTTGACGACCCCGCAGCAGAGCTGAAACGACTGCTCGCCCTCGGCGCGACGGTCCACGAGGAAGCGCACGATGTGGGCGGTGGCATTGTCGCGGCCTCCGCCCGTGACCCCTTCGGCAACCTGCTGTGCCTCATTCACAACCCCCACTTCAAACTGGCGGACGTGCGGTAGCCCCACGGCTTCCCCGACAGCATTGACGGACCCCACCATCGCACCCGCACAGAACAACCGGACACACCGCATGGCCACCGCCCCGGAAACCGTCGATGACTTACTCGCACTGCTCAAGCCACTCGGCGGCGCAACCGCCAAGAAGATGTTCGGCGAGTACTGCATCTACTTCAATGACAAGCCCGTGGCGCTCGTCTGCGACGATTGCCTGTACGTCAAGGTGACCGAGCCCGGTCGTGCCTTGGAAAAGCACAGCGCTGAGTCCGCGCCATATCCCGGAGCCAAGCCGCACTTGGAATACCCGATCGACTCGTGGGGCAACGGCCGCCACCTCTGCGAACTCCTTCGCGCCACCCACGCCGCGCTCCCGGCCAAGGCCGCGCGGAAAGCGGTCGCCAAGCCCACCGCCAAAGACGCCAAGCCCGCGACAAAAGCAGTGCCCCGCAAGCGAAAGAAATAATCGCCAGCTGCAGGTCGTAAGAACGAGTGAGTGCGTCAGGCCGCAAAGCCGCCACCATCACGCCCCACGCTGCGACGATCGTGTTCGTCGCCTCCGACCGCGGCCATTCTTCGTCTCACACCTCGACGCAGCCTGCAACAGTGCCGCCGCCCCCACACCTCCCCTGCGCCGCGGAGCCCCACGGCCAGATGCCATATGGCCAAGTGGCCCCGCCCCATCCGTGCCGGCAGGGGCGCAGGCCTGGAGCCACGAATGAAGCGCAGCGCAACCCGTGGAACAACGTCACACCTTCAACCCTGCCCCGGAGGGGCAGAGGAGCGGCAGCCCCGAGAGCACGGCATCGAACTCACCTGACGCTGCAGACGCCCGCCGCCCGATGGTCTCCGCCAACTCGCCCAAGATGAAGCCGTCCGAATGGTGCCGCACCGCAGTTACCCGAACGCACCGTGTCATCCCGTGCAAATGAAATACGATGCTCAGGTATTCGCCTCCCCAGCAAACCCTGATATCGGTAGGCAGGATGCGATTCTCAACAACTGCCTTGCATTTGCGGTGCGCATCGGCGACACTCTCCCTGCGTGACCGCCAGTTCGGCGACGTCACGAAAACAAAGGGCGAAAGCCCGAGGGGAGAGAGAGATGCGATCGATCCGTCATGCCGCCGTCGCTGCGCTCATTGGAGCAGCAGGAACTGCCACGACTGCGCAAGCACAGTGGCTTCCCACCTACCAAACGTACTCTGTTCAGCGCTCGGGACTCTTCGGCCCCGCGCAGACCGGAAGCGCAGGCGTTCAGCTCTCGCTCATCTCGTTTGCGGGCACCAACGGCGTCGTCGCCGGAACGTCGGCACGCTACAACGCCGCGGGAAGTGAGGACGGTCAGAACACCTGGGTGTTCAACCCCGGGGTCAATGCGACGGTGCAGACGGGGCTCTTTGGCCCCGCCTACACCACATCAAATGGCGGTCAGTACAGCGCCAACGACTTCATCAACGCGGCGGGACAAGTCGCGGGTGTTTCGCGGCCAGTTGAAGGTGGTCGAATTGCCGACGGCAACTGGGATAACACTTGGGTTTACAATCCGTCAACGAATCAGACGGTGCGAACTGGGTTGACCGGTCCACAGTTTACCCAGGCAAATGGACGGCAACGCAGCCAGAATCAGTTTCAAAGTTCGCTCGGCTATGTTGTGGGCATATCGAGTGCACTAAATCGAGGTGGAATGCAGGCCGCTTGGCTGTACAATCCAGTTACGAACACGACTGTCGAAACGGGACTGCAAGGTCCTGAATATAATGACGCGAACGGCATTCGGTACAGCGACAACAACTTTGTCAGCCCGGGCGGGTACGCCGCGGGGTGGTCATTCGTTTTTCGGCCTGGTTCGATCGCCGCCATTGGCGGATTGGGTGTCGATTCGTGGCTTTACAATCCTGTCACCAACACGACTGTTCGGACTGGGCTTACAGGCTCCATATATACTGGGCCAGACGGATCGCGTGGGAGTGACAACCAGCGACAGAATGCACTCGGGGCGGTAGCGGGCGTTTCCGGGCGTTACTCAACGACCGGCCAAGTTCTTGGGCGCGACACATGGGTGTTCAACCCGGCAACGGGTGCATCTGTCCAAACCGGATTCACGGGCCCGGGTTACGTTGATAACGCAGGATTTCAATACGGACAGAACGATTTCTTGACCGACGGCGGTTTCGCGGTCGGATGGTCGCAGCGGCGAACATCCGCAAACGTCGGCGGCGACTTTAGCTCGAACCTCGGTGCAACTACATGGATCTATAACACGCATTCGAACACAACCGTCCAGACCGGACTTGTTGGTTCAACGTTCACAAGCGAGCTCGGCATTTATGTCAGCACAAACAGCCTTGCGAACGCATCCGGATACGTCGTGGGGCTCAATGATCGATATCGAGCCGGCGGCTTTAACAACGGCGTGAGCTCCTGGGCGTACAACCCGAGTACGAATACAACAGTTCAAACGGGTTTAACCGCTCCAGCCCACACCGGGTCGCAGGGCTATCAGGTGTCACGCTACGAGCGCATGAATGGCGCCGGGCAAGCCGTCGGCTGGTCACAGCGCATTATCAACGCCACGGATGACAACGGCCAGAATAGTTGGGTCTATGTTCCAACGACGGGCGCGACCGTTCAGATCGGCTTGACCAGTTCGGCCCACACGGGAACGAATGGATATCAGTTCAGTCAGACGTTCTTCCAGAACGAAGCTGGGCAGGTCGTCGGATTCTCTCGCCGCGTGACGGGTTCGCGCACAAACAACGGCGGCGACGCATGGGTGTACGACCCGGGCACCAACACGACGCTGCGGCTCGGTCTGCTCGGGAGTGTTTATACAAGCAGCATTGGGTATCAGAGTAGCTTTCCCCAGTTTCAGAACGCCGCGGGTCAGGTCGCCGGGTACTCCAATCGCATCCGCGGAAACTCAACTTTCAACGGCCAAGACGCTTGGTACTTTGACCCCACCACGCTCGTCAGTAGCGCCGTCATCGGAAGTGTTCGCACCACCGACAACTATGCCTTCTCCGCGGCCACCATCCTCACCGAAGGCGGCTTCCTGCTGGGCAACTACACGTTCTTCGCCGGCGGTCTCGGCAGCGGCGAACAGCGTGCCTTCATCTTCCGCCCCGACCTCGGCTTCACCGACCTGGGCAATCTCGTCGATGGCGGCCTCACCGCCAACGGCTGGATCACGCTCCAAAACCCCCGCTTCTCCGACGCGCTCACCACGATCGTCGGCTACGGCCTGGCCAACGGCCAAACCAGCCGCCAAAGCGTCTTCGTCATGACCGTCCCCGCACCCACTTCTGCCGCTCTTCTCGGCGTCGCCGGCCTTATCGCCGCACGCCGCCGCCGCGCCTAATCCCCACGCTCGCGTCTACCACTCAGAGAGCCTCAACGACCCCGGCAGCCAACTTGCCGGGGTCGTTGTCTAACCGCGTCGCGCTCAGTCATATCAAGATCACTCAGCACTCGCATCCCCCCTCCCCCACCCACGGCACAACCACCCACACCACCGTCCCCCGCCCCACCTCACTCACCCCGCCCATCCACCCG
>VYLL01000422.1_pt1 | contig 11989 bp, 12 predicted proteins | sample 5114301 | NCBI WGS metagenome assembly VYLL01 (sample SAMN12291809, study PRJNA351875) | freshwater metagenome | isolation source: freshwater lake | place: USA: Michigan, MSU2 Lake | collected 2011-08-16 | reverse complement strand
TTGGATGAGCGCGTGTAATGGCTCGCGCATCTTGTGTGTGATGGCGATGGCCATCAAAAATATTCGGCTGTTCTCCTCTCCGATCACTCCGGCTTTGCCGATTAATTCATTCCAACGTTTGATTAAATTCGGCTTAGATAAAAATTCGAGTGCTGGCTTTTCGTACTTGCTCACCGTAGCTTCAGCGAAGGTGGATTGTGGTTCTTTTGGTGCATTGATTCTTTCGCGGTATTGCTCGAGCAATTCGGTGAACACTTCAAGATCGAGTTGTATTAGATCAGAACGTAGTTGTAATTTCTCTGCTGCTTCTCTTGCAATGCGCTCCACTTGCTTGTCCTCGTACAGATCAACTTTGCTTCGGCTCTTTCTATTATTCTGTGGATGTTCAATATCTAAACTTACGCGCATGCTGTCGGCTTCATGGCGTAAGCCTCCTTTCACGTAATAGTTTGCTGTAAGCGTTCGGTAAATGATCTTCAGTGGATTCGATGTATCGAGGTGAGTATTCAACGTTTTTGACTCTGGCTTTCTTTCTTCAAGTGAAAAAGAAAGTTGCTTTCTGTTTTCAATTAAGTGAAGGAAGATTTCTTTCTCGTGCGATTGTGCCAGGCTATTTACATCTTCGCCTTCCGGTGTGTTCACTGAACTGATTTTTATTTCTGGTTTGAGTTGGTGCAGCTTCTCAGCGATTCGTTTTGTTCCTTCTCTACCGGCTTCGTCTCCATCGAAGAAGATTATTATTTCCTCTAAGTGTTTTAGTTCTCTAATGGCTTGCTCGTGATCGGGCGTAAATCCATTCGTGCCGTAGCAAGCAAGTATTTTGTAATCGGTGCATTGCAAAAGTGTCGCTGCATCTATGACCGCTTCCGTTAAGATCAAAATCTTTGTATCGGCCTTTGGATAGTTTGGGTAAAGCCCTTTTCTGTTTCGGGTGTAGAAGTGTTTCGCTTCTTCGTTGTTGTGGATGCTTCGACCGTACAAACTCACGATCTTTTCTTTCTGATCGCGAAGCGGGAAGATCACACACTGCTTTAAGTTCTCCCAAGTATTGTCGTTGAAACCTGCTTCTGCTTTCTCGATGCTGCGCTCTTTCAAATACGCCTGGGCTTTCTCGTAACAACTTCCCGTAATCTACTGCCGGCTGCGTACTGCCTACTGCCAACTCTTGGGCTTTTAAAATCGCTTCGTGCTTGATGATGCCTTCTTTGTGCAGAATAAAATCAATCACATCAATGGCCTTGCCATGAAGCTTGCAGTTACTCGAAAAACAAAACACCGTGTTGGTCTCCGGGTACACTTGCATGCTCGGGGTCTTGTCTGCATGGAAGGGGCAGTTTAACCGATTGTTTTTATCGGGTTTCAATCCGTAGTGGTCGAGTACCTGGCCGATGGTGAGTTGGGCTTTGATTTCGGATATATCCATAAATTTTTCTTTTGACTCTTAAAGCAACTCCGCAATAGTAAGTATATTTGCCTTATAAGTCAATAAATAAATACCATCATGAGTCTTAGGTTGACCAAAACAGCACTAAAGAGTAGATTCGTTGCTCTATTAGGCTACAAAATGGATATAGGAAAGAACATTAAGCGGATCAGGGAGGCCAAAGGCCTCTCGCAAAAGGATGTGATCACCGCCATTGGCATGGGCGCAGCCCAATACTCTCGCATTGAGGGTGGAAAGACTGATCCTGCATTCAGCACATTGGAGCGCATTGCCAAAGCGCTCGGTGTAAAACTCTCTGAACTGTTCTCCGAGGAAGGGTCTCACGAAGTAAACTCCAACGACAGCACGGCCATGGAAAAGGTAAGGTTGATAGAAGGCCTCACCGATGAAGAACGTAAAACGCTCTTCATGATCCTCGATGCTTTTGTAGGGAAGAAAAAACTAAAGGACACGCTCTCATCCGTACTCAAAAACGTGGCATAAAAAAGCCCAACCGTTTTACCGATCGGGCTTCTTTGCCTTTCTCACCACGTTGCGGGTCAGGCGACCCGCAACAACATATTTTTGACTAACATCATTTCTGACTTTAAGAGATTGTTGGTCAGGCGACCAATAATAACAAAAAATTTTAACCAACAACAACAAGGGAAAACGGATGTGCTGCTCGATAGCAAGATCACCAACCGCATCACTGACATACAAAAGCTTTCTGCCGAAGAACAAAAAACTGTCTTCTCTTTCCTTGATGCTTTCCTGCGTGATACCAAGACGCGAAAAGCATACGCGGCATAAAAAAAGCCCAACCGTTTTCTCGATTGGGCTTCTCAAAAAATAGAGAGTTAAATCTCGGTATTCACAACATAAAGTTTTTTTGTATCAGTATCAACAAGAAAAAATAAAACATAGTTGATAGATTCATCTATGCTTTTGAAGTAATAAGAGTAATAACCTCTATCACTCTTTAGCAGTTTGGTTATATCATCCTGATACCTCTTTGATTTTTCATCCTTGATAAAGTATGTTGTCACCAATTCTTCAATTTCCTTTTCTTCAACCGTTATAGGATTCTTAACCCACCTCTTAGATGTAAAACCTTTTTTGTCCACGGGGAACAATGACTTATCCTGATCTATAAAACTTTGTATAGTCTCGTCCGACAGCTTCAGCACTTGAATAGAATAGCCTTCTCCGTTAAAAGTAAAAAAGTCATTTTTTGTAAACTCAACTTTAAAAGATGGCTCTTCTAAACCTAAAATTGAATCTAATTCCCTTGTTACATTATTGGGAGAGCAGCCTAATAGAAACACTGAAAGATAAACGAACAATCTATTTCCCTTTTTCATAAATTCACTTCGTCCCGACTTTACCCTGACCATAACCAAAGATGTTATACCCTATCCCATTACCTGCTTTCTTCTCTCCGAAGTGAGTGCCTATGTTTCTTATCCAGCGACCATCGCTCCAATCAATATCAAAATCATATCTGTCTAATATTTTGTTCTTCTGATTACCAATAAAAACCGCTCCATGATTGTTCAGCAGAGTAAGTTTTACTGTTCCATATACTTTCCCTGTAGTCTCCGAGCCTTTACCGTCTGTGAAAAAATTGTAGTACATAGAGCTCTTGCCTGAAAAATCATTTACTGATACTGGTGACAAGTCTATCTTAGCAGCATCGATATAAAGAGCCTCTCCTTTTCCGTTTCTATACCATTCATTAGCCTCATCTAATGTCAGAGCACCATCCCAATCAGGTCTATTCATGAGTGACTCTACATGATTGAAAACCATAGCACGTGCCTCAATATCTAATCCAAGTGAAAAATGCTGACTAAAAGTAAAGCCTGCTTCGAGTGCACTCTCATGAGCCATGCCTTGGACAAACTGACTCTCATGCATAAAGATTGCTTCTCCTTGTAAGCCTTGGTTATCGGTGCCTAAGAATTTACCATTTAAACCATAAATAGGAGAAAGTCCACCAGTTGGATCCGTTCCGATTATCGGATTGTTCCCTACCCAAGAGTAAGGTGAGTTGAATTGTCTTGCAGGGTCTATCGTGTGCGTTCTCCCTATGACTGCATCGTATTCACGCAGTTCAAAGTGGTTCCATAAGGTCTCAGGGTCGAGCTCAGAGTACTTGCCTTGATAGCCGTACCTATACCTCCTCATATCCTGACACTCGCTACATGGTTAACAACTATTTACAACCATAATCCAAAATGAATTTCCTTGCCAAAATTTCATTTCGATATACAACTATTTCAAAAGAATCTCTTTTTTTAACAATAGAATCTCCCTCTTGAACATATTTCCAAAAACCACTCTTCTCAAATACAAGGTAAATGTTGTGTACATTCTCACCAACACGGTATTTTACATGATCATTATTGGCAGAATTGGTGAAATCTATTTCGGGAGAGTTATGATTCCAATCAAGCCTATATTTTTTACTTACAACACCATTTATATTGATTTCTTTTACGCCTTCGACAACATCACAATGAGATCGGCATGAAGTAACTATTTCGCTCAGAAATAGAAGATATAGGAATAAAATATATCTTCCCATATCTCTACTTAAAAGATAAATTAAGACTTCTCGCAACCCTTGAAAGATTTAGTGTGTAACTAAACCCTACTGTACCACTCCACGGGCTAAGTGAGCTTGGTCCTATTCCAATTCCAGCTTGAGTTGAAGTAGTGTTTCCGAAAGTTGGATTAAAATATCTTTGCTCGAAAGTTATAGAGCCACCTCTTTGGAAGCCTAAAAAACCATAGGAAGGTCCGAAGCTATACTGCAAACCGGCTACATCTCCTGAGGAAACTGGAGCATTATCAAATCTACTAAAATGAGTTCCATGCACATCAGCAGAAATATTCAACCCTAAACTTGGCCCCATAGAAAAATACAAGTCGTTATTGCGTGTGCCATCTTCTTCTATTGTTTTCACCCGATCCAATGAAAAATTTACACCTACTACCCCCCATCTAGCGCAAGCGTCCGCTTGTGCTTACCATAAAACAAACCTAACTAAAATCACTCATATCTAGCTTGAAGGATCTCGGTAAATGATAGAATGGGTAAGCCAATGCGCCTCGCTTGGCTTGGAACGGAAACCTAGGCGGTGCCTCTCCATGCCGCCAATTGTTTACTTCCTAAATCTACGTCAGCTGCGGAGGAGTGCAAAAAATATTCTTTAAAAAATTTGTAACTAATCATATTTCGTCTTAGCGGTAAGCTGATAAATTTCTTTGAACTCTTCGGGAGAAAGTATTCTTACCGAAGGGAAAGGTGTCGTTTTCAGAATATCAAAATGTGCATCGTGGGTAATGATGCACTCGGCTCCAGCACTAATGGCGCAATCAACAAATTTATTATCGTCTGGATCCGCCACGATCAATTCCCATTTTATAAATGGTGTGATCAATTTAACGGATGGAATAATGGCCAAAAAATTTACAATATTTTCAGCAATCTTGGAATTTTTTTGAGTTTCTAATACCTCCCAGTATTCAAAGAAAATGTCATTACTAATGCACAAACTGAACTCTCCAGAAATGATCTTGTCGAATATCCAGCGGTACGGAGATTTTGTGCCAATTATATTGATGAATACATTAGTATCAACTACGATTTGCACTGCGATGATGTTCTTTTGATTTTTCCACTATGTCGCTTTCTGACAAACCTTTTTCTTTAATGAGCTGATCCATGTCGGTAGTTGCTTTCTCTGCAAAGTACTTGCCCAATAGCCACTTTATTTCAATCAATTGTTGATCTGAAATACCATTGGCATAGAGTTTTAGCAACTCTAATTGTAAGTTACTGAACCCGGGTTTTAATTCTTGAATGTTCATGTATTAATACTTCTTTTTTGTGCTCACATCGAATAGCCATGATTATGATACTATTGGTGGTTGTACGCATCATTTTGACTATTTCATGTAATCAAATTTAATGAAAATTTAACGACTCTCACTTATTTTTAGATCAATCCATCTTCAACTCACCCCGCCCAACCTTCCCTATCCAAACTCCGGTATTGGATTGCTTCAGCCAAATGTTCAATCTTTATTTCTGCAGTCCCGGCCAAATCGGCAATGGTGCGAGAGACTTTGAGAATTCTATCATAAGCGCGGGCAGAAAGCCCCAAGCGCTCCACGGCGGTTTTCAATAACGTGCGCCCGGCATCCGTTATCACGCAAATTTCTTTCACCATGTTGGAGGGCATCATGGCATTGCAATAAATTTCTTTTTGGCCCTTAAAGCGTTCCGTCTGTATCTCACGTGCCCTTACCACGCGCATGCGAATCTCTTCGCTCGTTTCATTTTTGCGTTGGGTGGTCATCTGATCAAAACTGACGGGCACCACTTCAACATGTAAATCAATTCGATCGAGCAGCGGCCCGCTCACTTTACTCAAATAGCGTTGCACTACACCCGGCCCACATACACATTCTTTTTCCGGGTGATTGTAATACCCACACGGGCAAGGATTCATACTGGCCACTAACATAAAATTAGCCGGATACTCAATGGAAACTTTCGCCCGTGAGATGGTGACCTTTCGATCTTCCATGGGTTGTCGCATTACTTCCAATACCGTGCGCTTGAATTCCGGTAACTCATCTAAAAACAAAACACCATTGTGCGATAAAGAAATTTCTCCCGGTTGAGGATTACCTCCACCACCTACAAGGGCCACATCAGAAATAGTATGGTGGGGTGAACGAAAGGGACGAGTAGTGAGTAAAGTAGAATCAGCACCTATTCGTCCAGCAACTGAATGAATTTTTGTGGTTTCTAATGCTTCATTAAGTGTAAGCGGAGGAAGAATCGTAGGTAGGCGTTTGGCCAGCATAGTTTTACCCGCACCGGGTGGGCCAATCATAATGGCATTGTGTCCTCCGGCAGCTGCAATCTCGAGCGCCCGTTTTATATTTTCCTGGCCTTGTACATCTTTAAAATCAGAATCGTAGCTATTGAGTTTACTTTGAAAGACGTCTCGCGTGTCTACCACGAGCGGCTCGATCACCTTTTTGCCAATAATAAAATCAATGGCTTCTTGTAGCGTCTCTACGCCTATCACTTCCAGGTTATTGACAATTGCCGCTTCTCGCGCATTGGTTTTTGGTAAAATAAAGCCCTTAAAATTTTCCTTTCGCGATTGAATGGCAATGGGCAACACGCCTTTGATGGGGCGCAATTCTCCATCGAGCGAAAGCTCGCCCATGATTACATATTTTTCTAATTGATCGGTAGTGATCTGACCAGACGCAGAAAGAATACAAAGTGCAATAGGCAAATCATAGGCAGAGCCTTCCTTGCGAATGTCGGCAGGCGCGAGATTTACTACGACCTTATTACGCGGCATAAAATAGCCGAGGCTTTTCATCGAACTCTCTACGCGATGTTCGCTTTCCTTGACAGCCGTATCAGGCAAGCCACTCATGTGGAATTGCTTGCCTTGTGTGACGTTTACTTCAACAGTGATCGTTCTTGCGTCTACACCATGCACTGCACTGCCAAAGGTTTTTGAAACCATTCAAATCGTATTTACTATTAAAGATTGTAAAACTGAAAATAGAAACAAAATACTTCAATAGAAGACATAGCCATTCCACTAAAAACGTGAGAAAAACTAAGCTAGTTGCTTTTCAATCAGCAACATCAAAATGTGAATGATCTTGATGTGTATCTCCTGGATGCGATCAGCATATCCAAAATGAGGAACACGTAATTCAATATCTGCCAATGGCGCAAGCTTGCCACCATCCTTTCCCGAAAGTATGATCACTTTCATTCCTTTCTCCTTTGCTGTTTGCGCAGCGCGAATAATGTTGGCGGAATTTCCGCTGGTGCTGATGCCCAGCAGCACATCTCCTTTATTGCCTAATGCTTCTAAATAGCGAGAGAAAACAAATTCATAACCATAGTCATTACTCACGCATGAGATATGACTGGGATCAGAAATACAAATCGCAGGAATTGCCTTTCGAGGCTCTCTATATTTTCCGGTTAGTTCTTCGGCAAAATGCATGGCATCGCAATGCGACCCTCCATTGCCACAAGAAATCACTTTTCCCCCACCTTTAATTGAATTAGCTATCGCAATCGAGGCTTCTTCTATCTTTAAAAGGTGAGTAGGCTCGGACAAGAACTTGGCTAGCAAAGTTGCCGCCTCATTTAATTCAGTGGCAATAATAGTTTGAAAACTTGACATAGGGTTGGTATCTTATTTGGAAGGGGTTGAACTTCCATTGCTGAGGTCATATACTTTAGCTTTCAGCACATTGTTTTCATGGCGCATCGCCTCTTTTTCTTTTTCTGCATTCTTGGCATCGCGCCAGATCCAGAAAGCTTCCACTGCAAATAGCACTAGTCCAAAAAAAGCACCATATTTGAACAGCGAAATTTTTCCGAATAAACTCAACAAAGAGGAGAAATCACTTTTCTTTGACTCAACAAAAATCGTAAACAAGAGAGTTGCCACGTGGTAACCTCCAAATACGGAAAGGAAAATCAATCTTCGTTTGTTCATTTCTTCGCAGCTTAAGAATACAAAACTAGCCTTTTTCAATTGTTGCAAAAGTTGAATAAGTAAGAAAACCTTACTTGTTTTTTTGCTCAGGTCAGAATTACCCACTGACTACAGCCAACTTAGGTTAGCCACGAATTCACGAATTTTCACAAATCTATTAGCCTTATTTGTGCCTATTGGTGAATTAGTCACGAAAAAAATAACTGATATGTTAACCCGATTACACCGTTTTCTGAATATCGACTAACTTCTTATAAAGTCCGTTTTTGACACTGAGTTGCTCGTGTGTTCCCCGTTCGGCCACCTTACCCTCCTGGATCACGACAATTTCATCGGCATGCTGGATCGTGCTAAGTCGATGGGCGATCACGATGGAGGTACGATTTTTCATGAGGTTAAATAATGCTTCTTGTACTAGTTTTTCCGATTCTGAATCCAGGGCGGATGTCGCTTCATCCAGAATCAAAATAGGTGGGTTTTTCAACACAGCTCTGGCAATGCTCAATCGCTGGCGCTGGCCACCGGAAAGTTTAGAGCCACGTTCTCCAATAAACGTCTGGTATCCATTCTCTGTTTGCATGATAAAATCATGTGCATTCGCAATTTTCGCTGCCTGAATGACTTTCTCTTCGTTGACGTTGGGCATGCCAAACGCGATGTTATTAAAAATAGTGTCATTGAATAGGATAGACTCTTGGGTGACCACCCCAATCTGTTTTCGAAGGGACTCTAATTCATAATCCATTAGTGACTTTCCATCGAGCAGCAATTCACCTTGGGTGGGATCATAAAATCGTGGCACCAAATCAGCCAAGGTGGATTTACCACCTCCGGACGGCCCCACCAAAGCAATTGTTTTTCCCTTTTCAATGGTCAGATTAATGTTTTGCAAGACATGCTCCGTGTCATACGCAAAACTTACATTTTTAAACTCAATTGATTTCTCAAAAGAGTGTAGTTCGATTGCATTTGGCTTACTTCGAATGACAGGTTGCAAATCAATGATCGAAAAGATTCGCGCGGCCGAGGCAGTTCCTCGCTGAAGGGAGGTAATTCCGTTTGAAAAACTCTTGGCCGGCTGAATGATCATGGTAAACACTGCCAAAAAAGTCATAAATGCGGAAGACTCCAAAGTAGCATCATTGCTGAGTACCATGTTGCCTCCGAAGAAAATGATACCAGAAATAATCAGTACTCCTAAAATTTCTGAGACGGGTGAAGCCAATTCATTTTTATAGGCCATCGATTTGCTGGTCGCCCGGTAGAAGCCACTTTCCCTCTCAATTCGGTCGATCACAAACTTGCGTGCATTAAACGCTTTGATCACGCGCATCCCACTAAATGTCTCATCCAGGATGGTGAGAATACGCCCCAGCGATTCCTGACTTTGAGTAGCCTGTTTTTTTAATCTCTTTATAATCTCAGCCAATACTCCACCTGTAAGAGGCAAAACGAGCAATGTGAACAATGTAAGCTGTGGTGAAATGGTGAACAACATATAGAAGTAAACTACGATAGTAATAGGCTCCTTTAGCACGGCTTTCAAACTATTCATAACGGCTCCCTCGACTTCGTTTACATCATTTGTAAACCGGGAGATCAAATCACCCTTTCGTTCGTTGTTAAAATAGCCAATGTGCAATTGAGTTACTTTACCAAATATGTCCATGCGAATGTTCTTCACTAAGTCAACGCGGATTTTTGTGGCCATCACACGCTCCAGGTAACGAAAGAGGTTGGCCAAAATCACGCAGGCAACAATCAGCCCGCAAACAAACAACAGCGAATCCACCGCCCCCCTAGTGATTACTATTTTGATAAAGTAGTGGTTGAAAACGCTTGTGATATAATCGACAGACAATTCGAAAGAAGGCAAATCAGGAATGACGGTAATCTTTTCTTTTTGTTTGAACAAAATGTCGAGCATTGGCTTTACCAATACTATATTAAATGCCCCAAAAATGATTCCCAGTATGGAATATAAAAAAAAGAACGCCAGCCTACGGGGTAGTCTGTTGGCATAAGAAAGGATTCGCAAGAAAATCTTCATCTAACTTAAAATTCAAACGTTCTGGCAGGAATATTCCACCGCACAGTCAGTGACGTGAGAGAGGTATTATTATTGTACGATGCCAAATCGCTATCGCTCTTACGAATGATTTGCTTGCCTTCAATAAACAAGTTGTGCTTTAACATGTAAGAAGCAGTTAGGTCAAAAAACAACACCTCATTTCTATTGCCCTGCCCAATGGTATTTCCATAATCATTTTGTCTGGTAACGTAACTCTTAAGAATATCACCACCCCAATTTTGGCCTGTCGCATCGCGCCCCGTCTTTGTCAAAAATGTTTTTGCTGTTAGCTGAAGCTTTGGTAGGGGCTGATAGCGAACAATGGCCACCCACTCATTAAAGTTGGCACCAAAAGGATGCGCTAATGATTGGCTATAATTGCTATAACTGCTCGATGTATTGTGCGAATAGGTGTACGGCCTGGCCATGTTGTATTCCAACTGTAAATCCAGATTGGAGATTCCTGCAACATCAATGTATTTCACTCCAGCCTGCAATGCATACTTGTTCGCCCACCATCCTCTATCTGATGTTATCTCCGACAAAACAAATTCATCTAGCACTGCTTGTCCGTAAAACGATAGGCCTTTTACCGCATTCCATTTAAAATCCAACCCTAATAACGCATTGTCGCTACTGCCATTTTGCTGTTCAATGGCTCTGTAAAAAATAACAGGATTCAAATAACTCAAGTCAAACGTGTTTCCATTCACTGAATCTTTCGGAGTAAATACCACAGACTCAAAAAAACCAAGATTGAATTTCTTTCCAATGTTTATGCTTGCATGATGAAATGCCATGTACCGATCTGGAAAACGTTGCCCCGGAAAACTTCCTGCGCGTGCCACTGGATCGTTAGCTGTTAGCCGGTTGAGCTGAAAGAGATAGTTGATTTTCCAGATTTTAGCATTGGCGCGCAAAAAGAGATTGGGTGGCGAATAATCCGAAAAGACCAGCGAGCGATAACCATTGCCAATGAACGTGCGGTCGTGACCAAACTGGAAATAAATGTGCTTGGTAATATTAAAATCAATGTAAGCTCTTGCTTGAAAGAAGTCCACACCTGTGGTTTTAAATTGTTTGAAGAAGCCTTCATGCGGAACACCGGTAGTCACATCACCGACATAGGATGGCAAAATCATTTGGTTATCCGTCAGAAACGTATAGAACCCGATTTTTCGATCTATCATCCCTCTGATCTCGACCCCTCGGGTATTGATACTTGCCAGTTGATTGGTGCGTGAGTCGGTGCCAAACCCAACATACAAGACCGGGCTGACATGCAAATCAAATTCGGGAAGATCAACAAATACAAAATCCGATTTCTTCTGATACAGTTTTTTAAGAATAGGCCTTTTACTGTCATCCGATACTACTCTGTTCCACTCCCAATTGTCATTCTGAAAATAGTCGTAGTTGAATTGATCAGCACGGCTGGTAAAAACGTTGTCCTTTTTCTTCAGGGAGTCTACAAATGCTACCAGCACATCTCGCTTTACTGGCTTAACGGCAGTAAACCATTCTGGCGCGATCCGTCCAGCTTTAATCTCATATCTGGTTAGCCAATGATAATAGTCTTCATTAAGCGTTGCGTTGGTGCTCTGCGCAACCAGAAAACCAGGCAAAAAGAAAAGCATAAACCCGAAAACCGCTCTTTTCATTCAGTAAATCAGGTTTTAGCACCCAATTTTATGGCAAAATACCTGTTTTAAACAAATTCTAAACCACATCCTTGCAAATCGACTCCAGATACCTATTTTTGCAGTCCTTTAATAAAAAAGCATGGCCGAAATCATGCGAGGGATAAAACTAATAAAGACATGAAATCTCCATGAGCGGCTAGCACACCCGAACGAGGATGAATTTTGCTAATTTTAGTTGGCCATTTAGGCCACCTAAAATTATATGGAAAACACAGAAATAAGTTTTGAG
>VYLL01000379.1_pt1 | contig 12042 bp, 11 predicted proteins | sample 5114301 | NCBI WGS metagenome assembly VYLL01 (sample SAMN12291809, study PRJNA351875) | freshwater metagenome | isolation source: freshwater lake | place: USA: Michigan, MSU2 Lake | collected 2011-08-16 | reverse complement strand
TGTTGCGGCCGAACAATGTGCCTTGCGGCCCGCGCAGCACCTCGACCCGCTCGACGTCGAACAGCGACAGGTTGTTCGCGTTCTGGCGGCTGATGTAGATGTCGTCGACATAGGTGCCGACCGGCGGGTCGAAGGTCGCGATCGTCTCGGTATTGCCGAGGCCGCGCAGATAATAGGCGTTGGCCGAACCCAAACCGGTGTTGTTCTGCGCGACCATGTTCGGGACATATTGTCCGATAGCGAGCGCGCTCGATACGCCGCGCGCCTCGAGCTGGTCCGACGACAGTGCGGTGATCGCGATCGGCACGTCCTGCACGCGCTCCGAACGGCGCTGCGCGGTCACGACGATGTCGCCGAGCGCCGATTCCCCTTCGGCGGCCTGCGGCGTCGGGGCGGTCTGGGCGAAGGAGGGTGAGGCAGCAACGATCGCCAGCAAGGCGGTACCGGACTTGAGCGTGCGGGTCAGCATTTCGAGGGTCTCCCTGACGGCGGGCTTTTGCTCCGTTCCGCGAACAGTTTTTTGATTTGTCCGGACAAGTTTTCATGCCTAGGCTTGCGTGTCAAGCGCCGGTCAGGGGTGTTCGCTGCATGGATATTTCGTCGCTCGCCTATCCGACGCTCGTTTATGTCCACCTGCTGCTGTTCGTCCTGTGGCTCGGCGCGGACGTGGGCGTGTTCGTGCTCGGCCAGCATTTCCGCAAACGCACGGTCTACTCGCTCGACCAGCGTATCGCGCTGTTGAAGCTGCTCGTCATCGTCGACCTGACGCCGCGCACGGCCTGGGCGCTGATGGTGCCGCTGTCGCTGACCATTTCGCTGATGGGGGGCTGGTGGGCAGTGCCGCTCTGGTGGGTCGTGCTGGCGTGGTGCGTCGCGGCGGGCTGGCTGTTCCTCGTCTTCGACGCGCACAACCACGATATGAACCCGCGCGCCGCGCGGAACCGCCGGTGGGAAGGCTGGCTGCGCTGGCTGCTCTGCGCTTTCTACCTCTGGCTCGGGGGCTGGTCGCTCGTCACCGACACGCCGATCGCGCCCGACTGGCTGGCGTGGAAAGCGCTGCTCTTCGGCTTCATCTTTGCGGCTGCCATCATGATCGACGTCTCGTTCAAGCCGGTCGGGCCGCAGCTCGGCAAGCTGCTGGCCGAAGGGTCGAGCGACACGACCGAAATCCCGCTGCGCGCGACGATGGACCGGACCCGCTACTGGGTGTGGTGCGTCTATCTCTTGCTGATCGCCACGTCCTATCTCGGCGTCGTCGGTCCGCGCGGCGTGCTCGGTTCTTGACTCTTAAAGTTGTCCGGACAAATTAGCGGATATTCAGGGAGCGCTGCTTGAGACCGTACCAGAGCCTGTTGTTCGTCCCCGGCAGCCGTCCGGAGCGCTTCGAGAAAGCGCTGGCATCGGGTGCCGACATCGTGACGATTGACCTCGAGGACGCGGTCGGGCCCGCCGACAAGGAGAGCGCGCGCGACGCGGCCTTGGCGGCGATGGGGGGTGACCGGCTCGGCATCCGCATCAACGGGGTTCGCACCCGGCATGGACTCGGCGATCTGCTCGCGATTGCCGCCGCCGAGACGAAGCCGCCCTATGTCATGATCCCGATGGTCGAGAGCGTGGCGGAGGTCGAGATCGTCCACGCCATCCTCGGCCCCGATGTCGCGCTGCTGCCGCTCGTCGAGACGGTGAAGGGCGTGCGGACCGCCGACGCGATCGCCGCCGCGCCCGGCATAGGCGGGCTGATGCTGGGCGGGGCGGACTTCGCGGGCGAACTCGGCGTTGCGATGAGCTGGGACGCGTTGCTTGCCGCCCGTGCGCAGATCGCGATGGCTTGCGCTTCGGCGAAGGTGCCGTCGATCGACGTGCCCTATCTCGACCTCGACAACCTCGACGGGCTCGCCGACGAAGTCGCACGCGTTCGCGACATGGGATTCACGGCGAAATCGGTCGTGCACCCCAAGCATATCGAGGTTGTGCACCGCGTCATGCGCCCGTCTGCCGAACAAATCGCCGAAGCACATGAGGCGGAAGCCGCCTACGCGGCAGCGGGCGAGAGCGCGGTGCGATTCAAGGGCAAGATGCTCGAGGCACCGGTCATGGCACGCTACCGCCGGATATTGAGCTTACAGGAGTTGTCGAATGCGTGACGGTGTGAAGGAAGTCGCCCCCGGGCGGTTCCGCGAGGTTCAGGGCCGCTACTTCGAAGATTTCGAAGTCGGCCATGTTTATGAACACCGGCCTGGCCGCACGATCACCGACGCCGACAATGTGTGGTTCACGCTGCTGACGATGAACACCCATCCCGCGCATTTCGACTATGCGTTTGCCGAGAAGACCGAATTCGGCAAGCCGCTCGTCGTCTCGCCGCTGACCATCGCGCTGATGACGGGGATGAGCGTGTCCGACACCAGCGGCAAGGCGATCGCCAATCTCGGCTGGGACGAAGTGCGGATGACCGCGCCGCTGTTCGTGGGCGACACGCTCTATGCCGAAAGCGAAGTGCTCGAAAAGCGCGAGAGCAAATCGCGGCCCGACCAGGGGATCGTGACGTTCAGGACGACGGGCAAGAACCAGGATGGCAAGGTCGTCAGCCACTACAAGCGCACCGTGCTTGTGTGGAAGCGCGGCTGCGGCCCGAACGACGACTAAGGAGACACCAAGTGGCCACCGCATTCGCCCTCGATACCGCCCGCCCGGCGATGGACCCCGACGAGGAAGCCGCATTCCTCGATGCCATCGACAAATGGGTGCAGAAGGAAGTGCGCCCGGTGGTGATGAAGCACGACCATGACGATACCTGGCCCGCCGAACTCGTCGCGCAGATGCAGGAAATGGGGCTGTTCGGCGCGACCATCGGCCAGGAATATGGAGGGCTCGGCCTGCCCGCTGTGACCTATGCCAAGATCGTCGCGCACATCTCGTCCTATTGGATGGCGATCACTGGTATCTTCAATTCGCACCTGATCATGGCGTGCGCGGTCGAACGCTTCGGCACGCCCGCGCAAAAGATGAAGTGGCTTCCGAAATTCGCGACCGGCGAGATTCGCGGTGGCTTGGCGCTCACCGAGCCGAATGCGGGCACCGACCTGCAGGCGATCCGCACGACGGCAGTGCGCGACGGCGACGATTACGTCATCAACGGCACGAAGACCTGGATCTCGAACGGCATCCAGGGGTCGTGCTTCGCACTGCTCGTCAAGACCGACCCCAAGGCCGACCCGCGCTACAAGGGCATGTCGATGATGATCGCGCCCAAGGGGCCGGGGTTCACCGTCGGCAAGAAGTTCGACAAGCTCGGCTATCACGCGATCGACAGTGCGGAGCTGATTTTCGAAGACTACCGCATCCCCGCCGACAATTTGATCGGCGGCGTCGAGGGGCAGGGCTTTTTCCAGGCGACGGGCGGGCTCGAACTCGGGCGCATCAACGTCGCCGCGCGTGGCGTCGGCCTTGCCGAAGGATCGCTGAGGCTCGCGACCGAATATGCGCAGCTCCGGCAGACGATGGGGAAGCCCATTGCCGAGCATCAGGCGATCCAGCTCTATCTGGGCGAGATGGTTACCCGCGCTCGCGCCGCGCGCCTCCTGACCTTCGACGCGGCCGAGACCTATGACCGTGGCGAACGCTGCGACATGCAGGCTGGCATGGCCAAGTATTTCGCATCAGAGGCGGCAGTCGAAAACAGCCAGACCGCGATGCGGATCTTCGGCGGGTACTCGTACTCGAAGGAATACGAGATCGAACGCTTCTACCGCGACTCGATGCTGATGTGCATCGGCGAGGGCACGAACGAGATGCAGCGGATGATCATCGCCAAGGGCTGGCTGAAGGAAAATCGCACGTGACCACAGCCTACCCGTCCTCCCTCTCCCTGAAGGGGAGAGGGACAGCCGCGAAGCGGCAGGGAGAGGGGGTCACCGGTCGCGGCAGGACACCGCCCGAGTTGCTCGCCCTCGCACGCAAAGCGCGCCAGGAAATGGGGGAAGCCGAGCAGCGTCTCTGGTCACGGCTGCGTGCCGGGCGTCTGCTCGGGTGGAAATTCCGTCGGCAGATGCCCTTCGCGCGCTTTCGGCCTGATTTCGTCTGCGCGCGGGCCAAATTGATCGTCGAAGTCGACGGCAGCCAGCATGCCGAAGACGTTGCCCGCGATGCCCTGCGCACCCGATACTTCGAGGCTGAAGGTTATCGCGTGGTGCGCTTCTGGAACGATGATGTATTGCGCGACACCGACAAAGTGCTTGAGGCGATCCTCGCTGCGCTCGCACCCCCTCTCCCTGGCGCTTCGCGCCTGTCCCTCCCCCCTGAGGGGGAGGGAGATTGAGTAATCTCCCCCTCGCTGGCTATCGCATCCTCGCCTCGGAGCAGTACGGCGCAGGGCCTTATGGCTCGATGTTCCTTGCGCAACTGGGGGCGGAGGTCATCAAGATCGAACCGCCCAAGGGCGGCGATAGCGCCCGCGCGACGGGGCCGTTCTTTCTCGGCGAGGACGACAGCCTGTTCTACCAGACGTTCAACCTCAACAAGCGCTCGCTGACGCTTGACCTTAGGACCGAAGCGGGGCGCGCGGTGTTCCACCGGCTCGTCGCGACCGCCGATGCGGTGACCAACAACGCGCGCGGCGATCTGCCGGCCAAACTCGGTCTCGACTATGCGACGCTTGGGGGCATCAACCCCAAGGTGGTTTGCGTCCATGCCAGCGCCTACGGCCGTGGCGGACCGCGCGCCAAGTGGCCCGGCTATGACTATCTCGCGCAGGCCGAGGCTGGCTTCATGTCGGTTACCGGCGCGCCAGAGGACCCGCCGACGCGCTTCGGCCTCAGTCTTGTCGACTTCATCACCGGCACGATGCTCGCAACCGCAACGCTCGCGGGCCTGATCGACGCGGGCAAGTCCGGACAGGGGCGCGACTATGATTTGGCGCTGCTCGACGCGGCGCTGCACCAGACGAGCTATCCGGCCTTCTGGTATCTGAACGAGGGCTATGTCGTCGGCCGTGCGCCGCGTTCCGCGCATCCGAGCGTCACGCCCAGCCAGACGTTCCGCACCGCTGACAGCTGGGTGTTCGTGATGGCGCAGATGGGCAAATTCTGGGTGCTGCTGTGCGATGCACTGGGCGCGCCGCACCTGAAGGATGATCCACGCTTTGCGACGATGGAGGCACGGCTCGAGAACCGCGACGCGCTGACGACGATCCTCGACGGCATCTTCCTCCAGCATCCGACCGCGCATTGGGTGGATCTGCTCGGCGGGACCGTGCCTGTGGCACCGGTCTACGACCTCAAGCAGGCGCTCGACAATCCGCTGACTGCCGACATGATCGACACCGTCGCGCACCCCGACCGCGCGCTGCGCGTGCTCGCCAACCCCATCAAGGTCGACGGCGCGCGCCTGCCCAACCGCGCCTCACCCAAGCTGGGCGCGGACACCGACGCGGTGCTGGCGGAAGCGGGGTTCGGGGCGGACGAGATTGCCGGGCTGCGCGCCAGCGGCACCATCTGAACATGGGCAAGCTCACCGGCATCCGCGTCGTCGACCTGTCGGTGTTCCTGCCGGGTCCGATGATGACGATGATGATGGCCGACCAGGGCGCCGAGGTGATCAAGGTCGAGGCGGCGGGCGGCGACCCCGCGCGCGACCAGGCTCCGTTCGAGAGCGGCCAGTCGGTGTGGTTCCGCAATCTCAATCGCGGCAAGCGAAGCGTGGTGCTCGACCTGAAGAGCGACGACGGCAAGGCGGCGCTGTGGGCGCTGATCGACGGCGCGGACGTCTTCGTTGAGGGGTTCCGCCCCGGCGTGATGAAACGGCTGGGATTTGACCATGAGGTGGTCGCTGCGCGCAATCCGCGCATCGTCTATTGCTCGATCTCCGCCTTTGGGCAGACGGGCGACCTCGCGCACCACCCGGCGCACGACATGGCGGTGCAGGCGCTTGGCGGGTTCATGTCGGTCAACGACGGACCGGATGGAACGCCGGTGGTGCCCGGCGCGCCGAGCGCCGACATGGCGGCGGGGCTGACCGCGCTCAGCGCCGTGCTGATGGCGTTGGTCGGGCGCGAGAAGACCGGCAAAGGCGACTTCATCGATTGCGCGATGTTCGACAGCCTGCTGCCATGGTGCGCGCATATCGCGGGCTCGGCGATCATGGGCGGCGACCCGCCGCGCTCGGCGTCGCAGCGATCGCTGGGGGGCGCGGCGTTCTACAACGTCTACGCCTGCGCGGACGGGCGACACGTCGTCCTCGGCGGGCGCGAGCTGAAGTTCGCGACCAACCTGCTGACCGCGCTCGGCCGCGCGGACCTGATCGCGCACGCCGAACGCCCCGCGGGCGAACAGGGCGAACTGATCGCGTTTCTGCGCGAAACCTTCGCGACCAGAACCCGCGACGAATGGGTCGCGTGGTTCGCCGACAAGGATGTCGCGTTCAGCCCGGTGCTCGACTTCCGCGAGGCGCTCGATAGCCCGCATATCGCCGAGCGCGAATTGCTCGTCGAACACGATGGCGCGCACATGGTCGCACCCGCGATCCGGTTCGCGAACGAGGGCTGGACGCCGCGTCCCGCGCCCGCGCTCGGTGGCTGAGCTACCCCTCCACCTCGATGTGCATCGCATAGGCGAAGCGTTCGCCCGGGTGGTGGCTCGCCGAAATCTCGAGCACCCGCCCGTCGCGGTCGAGGTAGCAGCGCAGGATGCGCAGCGTCGGCGCGCGGCGGGGGACACCCAGCGCCGCCGCGAGATCGGCGGTCGCCGCGCACGCCTGGATGTCCTGCGTCACCCGCGCGACATTCACGCCCGAAAGACGTTCCAGCTGGCGAAAGATCGTGTCGCCCGCATTCGGCGCGACGGCGTCGACGACCTCGGCCATCGCGTGGTGGACATAGACGTCGGTGATCGCGATCGGATCGCCACCCCCGGCGGGCTCGCGCACGCCCTGGAAGCGGAACCAGTGCCCGCCCGCGACCATCCCCAGCTGCTCGGCGATCGCGCGCGGCAGGCCGCCCTCGGGCAGCCGCTCGAACGCGAAGCGGCTGTCGCGGGCATATTGCAGCAGTTCGCCGACGTTCGACAGCGGCTGGTGCAGCGCCCCGCCGCGCGCGGCCGCTGGCTGGATGACCGTACCCGACCCGCGCTTGCGCTCGATCAGCCCCTCGGCGCTGAGCGTGCGCAACGCCTCGCGCACGGTGAAGCGCGAGACGCCAAAGCGCGCACACAGCGCGTTTTCGGTCGGGAAACCGTCGGGAAAGCCGCCTGCGACGACCTCGGCGCGCAGTTCGTCGGCGAGTTGCAGGTAACGCGGCTGGCGCTTGGCGCGTGTCGGCAAACCGGCTCCCCTGAGGCGCGCCCGTGACGGACGATCGCCCCCTTATCGCGCGGCTTGCCGAGCATTTGCAACGCCCCGTGCCCGAATCTGTCCGGACAAGAGCGCGGCTGCACCTGCTCGACTGGCTAGCGTGCGTGGCGGGGGCGCGGGGAAGTGAGGTTGCTGAGGTATTCCGCGGAGACGATCGCGCCTACCTCGGCAACCTGCTCGAAATGGACGATGTGCATCGGGTCGCACGGCTCCATCCGGGACCCGTCGTCTGGCCGACGGCGATCTTGGGAACGGCAACGCGTGGCGCGAGTCTCGACAGCCTGCTGGACGCAGCGGTGCGCGGCTATGAAGCCATGATCCTTGTTGGCGAGACACTCGACGATCATCACTATGCGCGTTGGCATCCGACCGCGACTGCAGGTGTGTTTGGCGCTGCCGCATGCAGCGCGTTTACGTGGGAGTTGGACACGGAACGCCTCGTCTGGGCGCTTGGAAACGCCGGATCGATTGCCGGTGGATTGTGGCACATGCGCCACGACGATGTGATGACCAAGCAACTGCATCTGAAGCTGGCCAGCATCAACGGACGTTCGGTCGCAACCGCCGCGATGTATGGTGTCACCGGTCCGTCCCGGATACTTGAAGGTCCGCAAGGAGTGTATGCGGCGATGACGCAGACGCCAAAACCGATGCGCTTGGTGGAGGGATGGCGCATTGAGGAGGTCAGTTTCAAGCCTTGGGCGGCCTGCCGTCACGCACATGCGGCGATCGACTGTGCGCTCGAACTGCGCGCGGCGGGGAGGCTGACCGCGCCATTTCATATCGAGACCTATGCCGACGCGCTCACATTTTGCGACATGCCCAACCCGACCACCAGCACCGAGGCGAAATTCTCGCTCCAACACGCTGTCGCGGTAATCGCTGATGGGCGTAACGCGACACCCCGCGATTTTACGAGCGATTCGATTGCGGCGCTTGCGGACCTGCGTGCGAAGGTCACCGTGGCCGAAGCGCCCGAGATCACCGCCCGCTACCCCGCGCATTTCGGTGCGCGTCTGAACGGCTTCGAGCTGATCGATACGCGCGGCGACCCCGAAAGACCAGTCAGCGAGGCGGACATCGTCGCGAAATTCAGGATGCTGGCCGCGTCGGGCGGTGTCCCTGAATCGACCGCCACGACGGTTGAGCGTCGAGTGCTAAAAGGCAAGGGGGTGCAAGCGCTCAGCGACAGCATCCACACGCTGATGATGGCCCCATGACCCCGACCGCCGCGATCCTCGACTTCGCGCACGCACCGCCCACCCTGCCCTCGCACGTCCGCGCCGATGCTGAACGCCTGCTCGCCGACACGCTCGCGGTGGGCGCGGCGGGGGTCGTGTCGCCAGAGGCGGTGAAGTTGCGCGCGACGATCGGCAGCGGCAGCGAGGCACGCCTGCTGTCGGGAGGCACCGCGCCCGCACTGTCGGCGGCGTTCTTCAACGGCTTTGCGATCCACTGCCTCGAATGGGACGCGGTGCATGAGCCTGCCGTTGTCCATGCGCTGTCGGTGGTGACGGCGGCGCTGCTCGCGGCGTCGGACCGGCGCGGGAGCAGCGACGCGGAAGCTTTCCTCACCGCGCTCGCGGTCGGTGTCGACATTGCAAGCGGGCTCGGGGTCGCGGCGACGGGGCCGATGCGGTTCTTCCGGCCTGCCACCACAGGCGTGATCGGCGCGGCGCTTGCGGTTGCGCGGATCGAAGGCTGCACGCGCGACGAAATGGCCGATGTCCTCGGCCTCGCGTACAGCTTCGCGGGCGGCACGATGCAGGCGCATGTCGAGGCGTCGGTCGCGCTGCCGCTGCAGATCGGGCGCGCGGCGCAGGCGGCGGTGCACGCAGTCGACCTCGCCAGAGCGGGGATGGACGGGCCGCATGACGTGCTTGAGGGGCCGTTCGGCTATGCGGCGCTAATCGAGCCTTTGGACCTTTCGCGCTACACGCCGGGTGAGCCGTGGCGGATATCCGAGGTCAGCATCAAACCCTTCCCCTCGGGGCGCGCGAGCCACGGGGCATTGGGGACATTGCAGGAGATGCGCGGGGCAGATGTGGCCAGCATCACGCTCCACGCGCCGCCCCTGATCCATCGGCTCGTCGGGCGGCCGTACAGGCCGGGCGCGCCGATGAGCTACAACCGGCTGTGCCTCGCGTTTCTCGCGCCGTTGATGCTGCGCGACGGGGTGATTGACCCGCGCCTGACCGAGACCGACGCGGATCTGGCGAGCCAGGTCGAGGTCGTGCTCGACGAGAATCCCGACGGCAACGCGCTGTCGCCGCAGCGGCTGGTCGTGACGCTCAGGGACGGGACCGTCGTCGAGCGGACGATCGACGCGAACCTCGGCAGTCCCGCGGCACCCATGTCGCCGGAGCAATATGCCGCGAAATACGACCTCTGCCGCGCGCTCGCGCCACGCGCCGACTTGCGCGTTTTCGAGCAGCCACTGGATTACGCGACTAAGCCCGCCTCCCCGAGCGGAGCGAGGGGCACTAACGAGCGGAGCGAGGTCTCGCTGCGCTCGACAGGGTCCTCGCTCCGCTCGGACAAACGGATCTGAACACATGACGTACCCCACTTATTTCGAAGCGTTCGACGCGAAAGCGATGCTCGCCGACTATCCGCTTGACCTCGTCGGCGCGTACGGCGCGATGTCGCGTGACGAGCTGCGCGCGATGCAGGAGGCGCGCTTCGCCAGGCTGATGGCGCGCGGGTGGGAAATCCCCTTCTACCGGCGGCTGTGGGGCGACAAGGGGCTGGAGGCGGGCGACATCCGCAGCCTCGACGACATCGTGAAGCTGCCGGTCTACGACAAGACCGACCTGATGGCCTCGGTCAACGCGCATCCGCCATACGGTGACTTCGACGGGCGCGGGACCGATCCGGTGGTGTTCCACACGACCAGCGGCACCACCGGGCGTCCGCAACCGCTGATGTTCGGGCCGAAGGGGCGCGAGATCACGAACCTGCTCGTCGGGCGCATGTACCGCTGGATGGGGCTGAAGCCGAGCGACGTCGTCCAGTCGGTCTATGGCCACGGCATGATCAACGGCGGGCACTACATCCGCGAGGCGGTGACGCACTTCACCAATTCGCTGTTCCTGAGCGCGGGCACAGGAATCGAGACGCGCAGCCTCCAGCAGGTCAATCTGATGGCCGATTTCGGCGTCACGGTGATGGTCGGCTTCGTCGATTACATCCGCAAGCTCGCCGAGGTCGCAGAGGCCGAGGGGATGTTCGACCGCATCAAGCTCAACATGATCATCGGCCATCTGGGCACAGAAGATCGCGCCTCGACGGAAGGCGCGTGGCACGGTGCGAAAGCCTATGACTGGTACGGCGTGGGCGACACCGGCTCGATCGCGGGCGAAGGGCCCGAACGCGATGGCCTGTACGTGTGGGAGGACGCGCAGTTCCTCGAACTGCTCGACGTCGACACGGGCACCCCGGTCGCGGCGGGCGAGACCGGCGACATGGTCGTCACTTGCCTGTTCAAGGACGACATCGCGCCGTGCATCCGCTTCAATACGCACGACATCACGCATGAGCTGGCCGGCCGCGGTGCGCTCGCCTTCAAGCGCATCGCCGGGTTCAAGGGACGCAGCGACAACATGGTCAAGCTGCGCGGCATTAATCTGTTCCCGCACGCGATCGCATCGCTGATCGAGAACCGCGCGGACCTGACCGGCGAATATGTCTGCCATCTGCGCCGGACCGAAGGGCGCGACGACATGGTGGTGACGATCGAGAGCAAGGGCGGCACTGACGAGACCGCGCTCGCCGCGCTGTTGCGGCAGGGGCTGGGGGTCGAGGTTGGCGTCGCGCTCTGCCCGCCCGGCGGCACGGCGGCCGCGACTCAGATCGACAGCCGCCAGAAGCCGATCCGCCTGATCGACGAGCGCGCGCTTTGATCGACCGCGCGCGCCTCGACGCCAACCGGCCCTTGAACGCCTTCGTCGAATGGGACTGGGACGCGACGGCGGGCGACGGGCCGCTCAGCGACCTCGTGGCGGGCGTCAAGGCGAACATCGCGGTCAAGGGTTTCGACTGGAACGCGGGCATGGAGCTGCACCGGGGCTGGACCGCGGGACGCGACGCCGAAGTCGTGTGGCGACTGCGCACAGCGGGTGCACGCATCCTCGGCACGCTCAACATGGACGAGGCGGCGCTGGGCGCGAAGACGGACAACCCCTGGTTCGGCGAGACGCAGAACCCGCACCGGATCGGCTATACGCCGGGCGGATCCTCGGGCGGCAGCGGCGCTGCGGTCGCGGCCGGGCTATGCGATGTCGCGCTCGGCACCGACACGATGGGGTCGATCCGCAAGCCCGCGAGCTATTGCGGGGTCTATGGCTTCAAGCCCTCGCGCACCTCGGTCAACCCGGGGGGGCTGATTCCGTGCGAACGCAGCCTCGACGCGATCGGGCCGCTGGCGCGCGACATCGACACGATCGAGCGGGTCTGGGACGTGATCCGAAGCGACGCCGCATCGGGGGGCGGAGCACCCGAAACTGTCGCTGTCATCGCAAACCTCGGCGGCGTCGAATGCCACCCCGACGTGCTCGCCGCCTATGGCCAGGCGAAGGCCGCACTCGGCGTTGCAGCGGAGATCACACTTCCGCACCCCCTCTCCCGCGCGCGCTTCGCTGGGTTCGTCCTCACGGCCCGGGCATTGTCTGCCGATCTTGCCGACGCCGATCCCGCGCT
>VYLL01000377.1_pt1 | contig 12054 bp, 9 predicted proteins | sample 5114301 | NCBI WGS metagenome assembly VYLL01 (sample SAMN12291809, study PRJNA351875) | freshwater metagenome | isolation source: freshwater lake | place: USA: Michigan, MSU2 Lake | collected 2011-08-16 | reverse complement strand
GTGCGCAATCCCGCGCTGGCCGGCGCCGCCGCGTGCCGCGGCCTCCGCCACCTCGTCGCCGCGCACGACGTAGACGTCGATCTCGCCGCTGTGGCGGATCAGGCTGTCCACGAACGAGCCGCCCCAAAGGGCCGTCATCGTCGCGGTCCAACGCGCGTGAGCAAAAGACGGCGTTGCGGGCGCTGTCTTGCCGACAACGATCTTGCCGACGTTGCGGGCCCGGGCGAAGGCGATGAGCTCGCGCGCGGCGGCGTTGCCCGGCTCGGGCACCAGCGTGTGCGTGGTCGCGCCCAGCGACTCGGCCAGGCGCAGGTTCGCATCCAGCCGCTCGCGATCACCGGCCGCGAGTTCTCTGCCGCTGCCCCCGCGTCCCCCGCCCTCGACGTACACCGCGATCAGCTCCGCATGAAGGCCCGCGGCCATGCGCTTGGCGGCGCGAATGAGCTTGCCCGACATCGGGCTCGGGCTCACGGCGACGACGATCCGCTCGCCCGCGGGCCACACCGCGCGGATGCCGCGGTCCTGCTTGTAACGCCGCATGTCCGAATCAACCCAAGCCGCGGTGCGGCGCAGTGCTAGCTCGCGCAGCGCCAACAGATTGCCCTTGCGAAAAAAGCCGTCGCGGGGGTCTACGGCGCGGGCCGCGTGCTCGCCCAGGTACACCTTGCCCGCCTTGAGCCGCTCGTGCAGGGCGTCCGGCGGCAGATCGACCAGCTCGATCTCGTCGGCCTCGTCAAACACATGGTCCGGCACGGTCTCGTTGACCTTCACGCCGGTGATCTGCGCCACCACGTCGTTCAGCGACTCCAGATGCTGCACGTTCAGCGTGGTGTAGACGTTCACGCCCGAGGCCAGGCACGCCTCGACGTCCTGCCAGCGCTTGGCCCGCTTGGACGCCGAGCCCGGCACGTTGCTGTGCGCGAGCTCGTCTACAAGCAGGACGTCCGGCCGCCGCCGAATCGCGGCGTCGACGTCGAACTCGTGCAGCGCGGCTCCCTGATACTCGATCTTCGCCCGCGGCAGGATGTCCAGCGACAGCACCATCTGCTCCGTCTCGGCCCGCCCGTGCGTTTCCACCACGCCAACGACGACGTCCACGCCTTGGGCCGCGAGGCGCTGGGCCGCCGCGAGCATGGCGTACGTCTTGCCCACGCCCGGGGCCATGCCGAAGAAGATCTTGAGGCGGCCACGAGCTTGATTGCTGACAATGCCGTGTGCAACCTCCACGCTTGTCTGATAGTTGCGTTTGAAACGGTGCAACACGTCGTCGTCGTTCCGGGGGCTCGGGATGGGCTCCATTGGTGGCATGGGCGGTGAATCGTATTGGGGCCGTCGCCGGCATCAGCGACGGACACGCTCCAGCGCCCGATTCAACCCCAGCACATGCACCACCGGCTCGCCCAACATCCCGAGCGTCCGGCCCTGGGTGTGCTCGCGGACCAGCGCCCGCACGGCGTCCTCGCTCATGTTCCACGCCCGGGCGATCCGCGGCACCTGATACTCCGCCGCCGCCGGCGAGATGTGCGGGTCCAGCCCGCTGGCGGAGGAGGTCACGAGGTCGATGGGCACGCGGGGAGCGCGGCTGTGGGTGGCCCCGCTTTCCGAGCCGGGGTTCGCGTTCGCGCGATCGATGCCAACGCTCGCGTCCGCCGCGTCAAGGGCCGCGAGGCGGGCGCGGATGTTGTCCAGCAGCGCGGGGTTGCTCGGCGCGAGGTTGCTGCCGCTGGAGCCGGTGCCCTTCTCGATGTTCAGCGCGGTGTACGGCGCGGGGCCGGTGGCGCTGGGGCGGCCCCAGAACCACTGAGCGTGTGCGGCGGCCGTAGTGGCATCGGAGGTGCCGAACTCTTGGCCGATGAGCGAAGAGCCGATAGGCGTACCGCTCCCCTCACCCGTCGCGCTTGTGATGATTGAGCCGTTGGCCTTGTCGGCGAACGCGACCTGCGCGATACCGGTGATCGCGAGCGGATAGACCACGCCGGTGATGAGCGAGAGGATGGCGAAGAGGACGAGGGCGGGGCGGAGTGCAGTCATCGATCGGCTCCTTGATATGCCGAGAATCTACAGTTGGGCATGCGCAATGAGGCAGCCGGAGACGTGGACTATGGAAGAGTCGGGGACAGCTACGCGAAACTGCGACGCGCCGACCCACGTATAGCCGATCGCATTCACACAGCCCTGGGCGATGCACGCACCGTGCTGAACGTCGGCGCCGGGGCCGGCTCGTATGAGCCGACAGACCGGCACGTCATCGCCGTCGAGCCCTCCGAGGCGATGCGCCGTCAGCGTCCTCGCACGCTGGCCCCGGCGATCAACGCTCGGGCCGAGGCGCTGCCGCTGGATGACCAGTCTGTCGACGCGAGCATGGCGACCGTAACGGTGCATCAATGGCGCGATCGCGACGCGGGGATGGCGGAACTGGTGCGCGTGACGCGAGGGCCGATCGTGGTGCTGGCGTTCGACCCGGGCGTCTTTGGAGCGTTTTGGCTTGCCGAGTACGCTCCTGAGTACGTCGCCGCGGAACGAGCCCGCGATGTGCCAATGCCCGTGCTCGTGAAGGGGCTGAGCGCCCGAGGTCGCAGCCTGCAGATCGAGCCAGTGCCCGTCCCGATCGATTGCACCGACGGCTTCATCGAGGCGTACTACGCGCGGCCCGAGCGGTTCCTGGACGAAACAGTGACCCGAGCTCAGTCCGGATGGGGTTTCACACCGCCAGGCACGCTCGATCGCTTTCGCGCCGCGCTTGCCAGCGATCTCGCCTCTGGAGCGTGGGACCGGAAGCACGGGCACTGGCGAGCACAGCCCACCTTCGCCGGTGCGTTGCGGCTGCTCGTCAGCGAGCCAGCGTGACGCTGGCCGGGCGCTCTTTATGCAGCGGATTGATTGAGCAGGTTCCACGGTTTAGTTCCACACGGGCAGGAGGTTCACGAGCACGTCAATGACCTTGATCCCCACGAACGGGACGATGAGTCCGCCGACGCCGTAGACCAGGAGGTTGTGCCCGAGCAGGCGGCTGGCCTCGACGGGCCGGTATTTCACGCCGCGGAGCGCCAGCGGGATGAGCGCGACGATGATGAGCGCGTTGAAGATGACGCTGGAGAGGATCGCCGTCGCGGGGTTGAGCCGCATGACATTGAGCGCGCCGAGTGCGGGGTAGGTGCTCATGAACGCCGCGGGGATGATGGCGAAGTACTTGGCGACGTCGTTGGCGATGCTGAAGGTGGTGAGCGAGCCGCGGGTCATCAGGAGCTGCTTGCCGATGCGGACGATCTCGATGAGCTTGGTGGGGTTGGAGTCCAGGTCCACCATGTTGCCGGCTTCTTTCGCGGCCTGCGTGCCGCTGTTCATCGCAACGGCGACATCGGCCTGCGCGAGCGCCGGCGCGTCGTTGGTGCCGTCGCCGGTCATGGCGACCAGCCGCCCGCCCTGCTGATACTCGCGGATGAGCTTGAGCTTCGCCTCGGGCGTCGCTTGCGCGAGAAAGTCATCAACGCCCGCCTCCGCCGCGATCGCGGCGGCGGTGATCGGGTTGTCGCCGGTGATCATCACCGTCTTGATGCCCATGCGGCGCAGCTCCGCAAAGCGCTCGGCGATGCCGCCCTTGACGATGTCCTTCAGTTCGATCACGCCGAGGGTCTTGCCCTTGCCATCGGCGACGACCAGCGGCGTGCTGCCGCGCTTGGAGACCTCGTTCACGATCTCGCGGGCCTTGACGCTCGGCGTGCCGCCCATGCGTGAGACGTACGCATCGATCGCGTCGGCCGAGCCCTTGCGGATCTGGCGGCCTTGCGGATACTGCGTCGAGACCGGCAGGTCCACGCCGCTCATGCGGGTGTTCGCGGTGAACGGCACGAAGCTGGCGGGGCCGCCGTCCAGGCCCAGCGCATGCATGTCGCGCTCGCGGATGTTGTACTTCTGCTTCGCCAGCACGACGATGCTGCGTCCCTCGGGCGTCTCATCCGCGAGCGATGACAGTTGGGCCGCGTCGGCGAGGTCTTCGGGCTTGACGCCATCTACCGCGTAGAACGCCGAGGCCATGCGGTTGCCGAACGTGATGGTGCCGGTTTTGTCCAGCAGCAGCACATCCACATCGCCCGCGGCCTCCACCGCTCTCCCGCTGGTCGCGATCACGTTCGCCTGCACCAGCCTGTCCATGCCCGCGATGCGGATGGCGCTCAACAGCCCGCCGATCGTCGTCGGAATCAGGCACACCAGGAGGGCGACGAGAACGGTGACCGTGATCGGCTGCGCCGTCGTCACTCCGCCGCCCGCGCCCGCCGTGCCGTTCGCCTGCGTCACCGCATAGATCGAATACGGCAGCAGCGTCGCGCACGCGAGCAGGAATGTGATGGTCAACGCCGCGAGCAGGATGTCCAGCGCGATCTCGTTGGGCGTCTTCTGCCGCTTGGCACCTTCGACCATCGCGATCATGCGGTCAAGGAACGATGAGCCGGGGTCGGTGGCGATGCGCACGATGAGCCAGTCGCTGAGTACCTGCGTGCCGCCGACGACGCTTGAGCGATCACCGCCCGCCTCGCGGATGACGGGTGCGGATTCGCCCGTCACCGCCGACTCGTTCACGCTCGCGACGCCCTCGATCACCTCGCCATCGCCCGGGATCGTCTCGCCCGCGAGGATCACGACCACATCACCCTTGCGCAGCGTCGCGCCCGAGACGCTTTCGGTTTTGAGCGACGCGATGTCCGTCGCCGTCTGCCTCCCAGTGCCCGATGCCCAGTGCCCAGTGCCCAGTTTCTTCGCCTGCACATCTCGCTTGCTCTTGCGCAAGCTCGCCGCCTGCGCCTTGCCGCGCCCCTCGGCCATCGCCTCCGCAAAGTTCGCGAACAGCACCGTGAACCACAGCCACAGCGCGATCACGAGCACGAGCGTGGGCGAGTATCCGCCGACCTCGCCCTTGCCCGCGAAGCCCGCGATCGCCAGCAATGTCGTCAGCACGCTGACCACCCACACCACGAACATCACGGGATTTCGCAGTTGCACGCGTGGGTCGAGCTTGGCGAAGGCCGAGCCGATCGCCGGCCGCATGATCGCGGGGTTGAAGATCGATGTCGAAGGATGAGCGGTCGTTGTGGACATATAAACTTCCAAGGATCGAAAACGTCGTTACCGTCCGGCAAGCTGCAAGTGCTCCACCACCGGCCCGAGCGCCAACGCAGGCACGAAAGTCAGCGAGCCGACGATCACCACCACCGCCACGAGCATGAGCACGAACACCGGCGTGTGCGTGGGCAGCGTGCCGCTGGTCGTCGGGCTCACGCGCTTGCTCGCCAGCGACCCCGCGACCGCCAGCACCGGCACGATGATCCAGAAGCGGCTGAACCACATCGCGATCCCGAGGGCAACGTTGTAGAACGGCGTGTTCGCCGAGAGACCCGCGAACGCCGAGCCGTTGTTGTTGCCCGCGCTGCTGAACGCGTAGAGGATCTGGCTGAAGCCGTGTGCGCCCGGGTTGCTCGTGGTCCACGCGTCGGGCGTCAGCACCGCGACGGCGGTTCCCATCAGCACGATCGCGCACGGCACCAGCACGCACACCATCGCCATCTTCATCTCGAACGGCTCGATCTTCTTGCCCAGGTACTCCGGCGCTCGCCCGACCATCAGCCCCGCGACGAACACCGCGACGATCACGAACATGAGCATGCCGTAGAGCCCGGAGCCCACGCCGCCGAACACCACCTCGCCCAGTTGCATGAGCCACATGGGAATCAGCCCGCCCAGCGGCGTGTACGAGTCGTGCATGGAGTTGACGCTGCCGTTGCTCGCCGCGGTCGTCGCCGCCGCCCAGCGCGCGCTGCCGGCGATGCCGAAGCGCGTTTCCTTGCCCTCCATGTTGCCGCCCGGCACCGTCGCCGAAGTCGTCGCGTCAATGCGCTCGATCGCCTCGATCCGCGGGTTGCCCGCCGCCTCAAACGCGTAGTTGGCGAACATCAGCGGCGTCAGGATCACCAGCATCGCCGCGAGCACCGCCCAGCCCTGCCGCCGATCGCGGACCATCTCGCCGAACGTCCAACACAGGGCCGCCGGGATCAGCAGGATCGCCAGCACCTGCAGGAAGTCTGAGAGCGCCGTCGGGTTTTCCAGCGGATGCGCGGAGTTGACGTTGAAGAAGCCGCCGCCGTTGGTGCCCAGTTGCTTGATCGCGATCTGCGACGCCGCGGGGCCAAGCGGGATTGTCTGCGTGGTGATCGCGGACCCGTCAGCCGCGATGGGGGGCAAGGCCACCGCCAGCGTCACGTCCTGCGGCCCGTCAAACGTCTGCACCACGCCCTGGCTCACCAGCGCCAGGGCCAAAATCGCGCTCAGCGGCAGCAAGATGTACAGCGTCACACGCGTCAGATCCGCCCAGCAGTTGCCGATCGTGCCCGTGCGTGCCTCGCTCGTCCTGGGTGGGTCGCTCGCTCCGCGAGCGACGGTCGCGACGGAGCGTCGATTTGCCCGCAGCCCACGAATCAGCGCCGCCAGGACCGCGATGCCCGTCGCAGCGCTGAGGAAGTTCTGCACGCCCAGTCCGAGCATCTGCGTGAGATACGACATCGTCACCTCACCGCCATAGCCCTGCCAGTTCGTGTTCGTCACGAACGACACCGCGGTGTTGAACGCAGACTTCGCCTCCACCGCGCCTAGCCCCGCAGGGTTCCCCGGCAGCGTCTGTTGCAACCGCTGCAGCGCGTACACCGCGGCAAAGCCGATCGCGTTGAAGGTGAGAATGCCGAACGCGTACGACTTCCAACCCATCTCGATCGGGCGTCGCTCGCTGTCCGTGCGCACGCCGGCGAGGGCGTACATGCCGCGCTCGAGCCAACCCACCGCGTGTCCAAGCCCCAGCGGCGCCTCGCCCGCGAGCCCGTCCAGCACGCGCGCCATGAACCAGCCCAGCGGCTTCACCAACGCGATCAGCACGACCAGATAAATCACGAGCTGGAACACGCCCGTGCCGGTGATCGCGCCGAGCAACGGCGTGGGCAACAGCACTGATTCAAGAACGTTCATTGGAACCACTCCGGCTTCAGCAGCGCGATCACCAGGTACACAAGCAACGCCGTCGCGACCACCGCCGCGAGCGTGTAGATCAACGTCTGCGGCGTCATCGGGCGGCCTCCTGAGTGCGTTCGGGCCCGCCCACTGAGCGAGGATCCAACGGCTGAACGCTGGGCCGCAGCAACTCGCACATGTGGACCAGTGCGCACGTCGCGGTCATGCAGCCGACAAAGATCAAGATGGGAATGAGATCGTTCATGGGGTGACTCATCTGAGTGCGTCGTGAGACCCAGCGGCCATCGACGACAGCAAGAGGATGGTGCTGCGCCGCACGATTGTCCCTCAGCCGCGCATAAGCGCACCGCGCCGTTGCATAAGCCACGCATAAAGACGGGTGTCCGCACACCGCGTCGCCTGATCGAAATGGGCATCTTCATGCCGCCTTGATGGGCCATGACTTGCTCTTGATGCGCTCTTGAGCGAAACGCCGCGCCAACGCACCACACTCATGACTGCCCGCGTCAACCGCGATGCTCATTCGAGCAGACGGAACAAACGCGAACTTGGAGACGATGTCATGAGCGATACAGCCCTGTGGAGCGCGGCGTTTCTTCTGGTCGGAGCAGGTGTGGCCGCCGACGGCTACCTCGTATGGATGTCCGTCCATGGCTGGCGCAAAGACCGCTTGGCACGCCGCGCTCAGCGCGACGCCGCCAAACGCTCCGCTCTTCGCGCGAGCATGCCCTCGAAAGAATCGTCGCGCATGCGCACATGGGCCGGTTTTGCGACGCTCGGCCTCACCGCTTGCATCGCCACGGCCCAAGAGCCCGCGACCCAGCCCACAAACACCACCACCACGATCCGCGCCGCGCAGCCCGACGCCACGGCACCGACACCCGCGCCGGCCCCCGTCACGCCCGCACCGCCCGTGCCCGCTGAGGCCATCGGCTCCGCGTTCAGCCTCCAGTTCAACGTCGATTTCACGAACGCCTACTACTACCGCGGCATCCGCCAGCAAGACAAGGGTCTCATCGTCCAGCCCGCCGCGCGCCTCACCGTCAACTTCATCGACGACACCGACCTCAAGCTCGACGGGTTCGTCGGCATGTGGAACAGCTTTGGCTCCAACCCCGGCACGCAGACGGGCGACCTCGCCAAAGACTGGTACGAGGCCGACCTCTACGCTGGCTTCACCGCCACCCACGGCAAGCTTTCGCTCACCACCTCCTACACCTTCCTCACCAGCCCCAGCGACGCGTTCGAAACCGTGCAAGAGCTCGGCTTCACGCTCGCACTCGACGACTCCGAGTGGCTCAAAGAGTTTGCCCTCAAGCCGTACACCACGCTCGTCTTTGAGACCGGCGCCGACGCGTCCGACGGCGCCGAATCCGACACCGGCACCTACCTCGAACTCGGCATCGCCCCCGGCTTCGCGTTCGACGTCGGCTCCACACCCGTCACGCTGACCTTCCCAGTCTCGGTCGGCCTGAGCCTCGAGGACTACTACCAAGACGCCGCGGGCGACGACAACACCTTCGGCTTCGCCCAAGTCGGCGTCAAAGCCTCATTCCCCCTCGGCAAGCCCGGTCGTTTCGGCGCCTGGACCCTCAACGCCAGCGTCTCCGTCCTCTTCCTGGGCGACAACAACACCAACGTCTTCAACAACGGCGACGAAACCGAGGTCATCGGGACGGTTGGATTGCAGTTGAACTTCTAAACTCGCGGCTTGCTGGTCATGGGGAATGAGCTGCATCGCACGCGTGATTCCGACAATTCGAAACGATAGACTCTTTGCGCCGCGTAAGCGTTCTATTTCGCGGTGCCGGTTCGCCACGTCTGGACAATCGAGTTGACCGCTACGACGACCTTGCGGAATCGGTCCAAGGTCCCTTTGGGCAGCGACTTCGCCTCGCTGGTCGCCAAGTCCTTCATAATTATCTTGGCCGGTCGTCCTTTGTTGAATTTCTCGATTCCTGCAGCCTGCAATGCGTGTTCGACACGCTGCACGATGGTCCGGTCGTCCGCCGCGGGCACGTTCAGGGTCTTTCCGGCCAGTTCGCTCTTGTAGGACTCGCGTACCTGCTTGACGTAGTAGTCTTCGTCGAACAAGTCCTCAATGCACCGACTTCCCTTCGCCCCCAGAATCGGCCCGAGCATGAGGACATGCTTGTCGTCCATCACCCAACTGTGAACCAGTTGCTCGTATGCCGACTTTCCTTCCGGGTCGGAGTCGAGAAGCACGGCGACGTGGAGTTCTTGCCCACGAAGAAGCGTACCGACGTAGGCAACCTTGCTCGCGCCGCCAGCGGGTGTCACAACCAGTTGCTCGTCCAAGCCTGCTTCTCCGGCATGGCGGAGCATCTCCGAGATAGTCATGAGGAACCAGAAGTCCGTGATACCCTCCACGACCAAGTTGAATTGGCCCACAAACAGCGATTGGCTCCACGACAAGCCCAAAGCGGCTTGAAGTGTGAATCTCGCGTCCTTGTCGGCAATCGCCCAATTCTGGTGGACCTTGACGCCTTCGCCGTCCCGCTCTTCGCATACGTAGATATTGTCTAGTTGCGTAAAGTCAATCATAAACGGAAGGTGCGTGCTATAGATAAGCTGATTAGCAGCGGCATAAGCCTTCATGCGGACAAGCAAGTCGCGTTGGGCGGATGCGTGGAGATGGAGCCCCGGTTCATCCAAAAGTATCACGGCATTCTTGAACTTCCCCGCAGTCTCGCACATGAACAGCATGTCGAACGAGAAGAACCACTGGAAGCCCTTGGAGCGTTCTTCAAGCGGCACAAGCGATTTGCCGTTAGCGTCCTTCACAAACGTAACAAAGTGCTGCCCGTCCGCCTGGAATCGAATCTCGTATTTTTTTTGCGACCACCGATCCTCAATCTCATTGGTCAGTGTGATACTGGCGTCGTTCATGTCCAAGATACGTTGCTGGCGGTCTTCGTTGTTGCCCTTCTTTACCTCCTCGTCAAGATTAAGCCCTGCTTGCTCCATGATGAGTTTGATCGTGTAATCCGCGTCGGTCTGTCTCTTGTTGACGAACCGCTGCTGCACTTCATCCAGTTGTGCTTCGCCGGTGAAGATGCGGTAATCATCCATGTAGATGAAGGTGGGCAACCACTTGTGGGCGATGTCAATCGCACGCCTGATCGGCGTGTCGGTCTTTATTTTCTCGACCGCAACGTCTACTTGCTTCTGGATCGTTTGGAGGATGCGGTTGTCTTGGCCGTATTGTGGATGCTGCGCAATCTGCGACTTGAACGTAGCGGCTTGGACAATCGCGAAGTCGGTCCCGTTCTTCGCCCGCGTTTCTTCAACGAAGGTCTTGAACAGAATGTCGCACTGCGTCCGAAAGTGATCCGATGCCCCTTCGGGAACCGTGCCGAAGTGCTCTTCAAGCACACTCACGACCCACTCAACATCGCGCTTCTGGTCGGGTTGTTCCGGCAGGAAGGTGTAGAAGTAGTTACCCCTGTAGTTGCGCGTGATGCGAACCCCGGTGACTGCGACTGCCGACTCATGGATGCTCGCCAGAGTCGCCCGCTCCACGTCATCAAACGTGAACTCGGTCTCAATGACGATTTTGTCGTCCGACCGTTCCTTGCGGCGTCCCTTGGGCCACTCCCGATCCAGGTTGTAGGGGTGCTCGTCGAACGGGTTGAACTTCCAGAGGGCTTTCAGCAGCGAGGTTTTGCCCGCTTCGTTCTTGCCGACGATCACGGCGATGTTGTCCAACTCGACCCAGTCGGAGTCTTCAATCGAGCGGTAGTTCGTGACCTTGAATCGGCGAAGTTTCATCCTCGTGCTTCTCCGCGTGGGCTAACCCCGTACACCCGGTGGTCCAGCGACGCAATTAGGCCGGGGCCGGAATCGCTGGCGGCAAGTGTACGGGAACGCCAGTCGGGAGCGAGGTCAGCTTGTGACCCCGCTGTGACCCACCAATAGAAAAGGCCCGATAAATCGGGCCTTTCTAAGCGAGGCGGACGGGACTCGAACCCGCAACCACCGGATCGACAGTCCGGTACTCTAACCAATTGAGCTACCGCCCCGGGTCTGCGATCGTCCCGGCGTGTTTTCTGCCGTGCGGGTGTGGTGGTTGGCTGGCGGGGTCGGGGTCAGACGGTCGCGTTGTCGCGTGTCTGCACCGGCCCATGCTCGCCCACTGGTCACACTCGCCCGCCGCGCCGTATGTCAACTCGGGCGCGGGTGGAAAGATAGTCTTCTCAGGCCGGGTGTCAAGTCTTTGAGAAAGACTTCAGCTGTCAGCTCTCAGCCTCCAGCAGGACACCGTGACGCCAGCCGCCGTCTTGGCCTTCTGCTGAAGGCTGACCCCTGGCGGCTGGCGATTCAGTTCGCAAACTTGATCACGGGCGGCTTGCCGCTGCTGTCGGGTTTGAACACTTCGAAGACGTTGCCCTCCGGTGCCACGCGGGCACCCGCGGTGAACACCACGATGCTCGCGGCCACCATGCACACCACCGCGATCAGCAGCAGCCCCGTATACACGTTCATCGACGGCCCGCGGCTCTGCATCCCGCCCGGCATCTGCATCCCGTACTGGCTCATAGGTCATCCTTCTCGAAGGCGTATTCAGCGGTTCAGCAAGCCGTCCGCAGTTCGTGTCCAACTCTCAGCAATCGATGTCGCGGCGTCGGCAATCGGGATTCGGCAATCGTGGAAAGCCAAAGGCCTGTCCACTCGCGCTCGCATTTTCCAACTCGCGACTCGCGACTCCCCGCTCAGTCCAACCGGCTCAGCACCAGGTCGTCCGCACGCACCTCGACATCGCGACCGAGCTTCTCAACGCGGCCCAGCGACTCGTTGACGTCAACCGCCGTGATCACCAGCGACGCGACGAAGCCGTCACGCACGATGTTCAGCTTGGTGCCGGCCTTGATGCCCGTGCCGCTGCCGATGTTCACTGAGGCCATGTCCTCGCCCGCGGGGCTCTTGAACGTCCGCACGACACGCCCGCTCACGCGCGGCCCGGCCAACTCAACCGCACGCACGACGCCACCGCTCGAAGCCGCGCCCGCCGCGGCGCCGCCC
>VYLL01000373.1_pt1 | contig 12083 bp, 14 predicted proteins | sample 5114301 | NCBI WGS metagenome assembly VYLL01 (sample SAMN12291809, study PRJNA351875) | freshwater metagenome | isolation source: freshwater lake | place: USA: Michigan, MSU2 Lake | collected 2011-08-16 | reverse complement strand
AGAACACTGACTTGGTTTAACCACGGCTTTCATTTCTAAGACAATCATTGCTTATCGACCTCAAACAACTTATTTTATATTAACCTGTACAGCATAGATTGTCAAGATTTTAGTTGACATCGAAGCTCTTACATCGAAGCCCCTCGAAATGTGTCGAAATGTGTCGAAATGTCGTGCTTCGCTGTTTTATACTGGTCGGGGTTTCATCCCGTCGCTAAGCGCGAGGGTCTTCACCCCGACATTCAAGATAAAATAATCAACAATCGACACTTGAGGGAAAAAACTTGTTAGTTATCGGTTTAATGAGTGGCACATCGGTGGATGGTATCGATACCGCTTTAGTGGAGATTAGCGGTACAGTGGAATCTCCACAGGTGCAATTATTAGCTGGAGAAACCTATCCCTATTCCCCCCGATTACGCGAGACAATTTTACAAGTCTGTGGGGGAGAAAAGCTCGACCTTGAAGCTTTAGCCAGCTTAGATGATGATATCGCCGCAGAATTCGCCCGTGCCGCTTTAAATATCCAAAAAGAAGCCCCAAAAGCCCAATTAATCGGCAGTCACGGTCAAACCGTTTTTCATCGACCCCCCGCAAACGATCGCCTCGGTTACACGGTACAATTAGGACGGGGAGCAGCGATCGCAAAAATTACCCGTATTCCCACCATTAGTAATTTTCGCGCTGCCGATATCGCCCAAGCTGGTCACGGTGCGCCCCTAGTGCCGAAAATTGACGCTTATCTGCTTTCTCACCCCACTAAAACCCGCTGCGTCCAAAATATCGGCGGTATTGGCAATTTAACCTATTTACCCCCCCGACAAAGGGAAAATTGGCAGCAAAAAATTTTCGGTTGGGATACCGGTCCGGGCAACGTCCTCATCGATTTGGCCGTACAATTTTTGAGCCAAGGCCAACAAACCTACGACCATAACGGTCAATGGTCGGCTCAGGGTCAACCCTGCTCCGAATTAGTTCATAAATGGCTACAGGAGCCTTATTTTCAACAATATCCCCCTAAATCCACTGGCAGAGAGTTATTTAGCCCCGCCTATCTAGCCCAATTGCGCGAGGATGCCCAAGCTTATTGCCTCAGTGATGCCGACTGGTTGGCTAGTTTAACCGATTTAACCGCCATTTCGATCGCCCACAGCTATCAAACCTTTTTGCCAGAAATGCCCGCAGAAGTGCTGCTCTGCGGTGGTGGCGCTCGTAATGCCTACCTGCGCCAACGACTCCTAGCACATTTGGGGTCAAATGTCAAGCTTTTGACCACTGATGAGGTAGGATTAAATAGCGATTTTAAAGAAGCGATCGCTTTTGCCCTTTTGGCCTATTGGCGCTGGCACAATTTCCCCGGTAATTTACCGCAAGTCACGGGGGCAAAAGCAGCGGTTTTATTAGGAGAAATTTATCTATGAGCAGTAGCTATGAAATATTTTCAACAATTCAACGCCAAAGGGTCAGCGATGGGCAAATAGTGCCAATTTTAAGCGATTGTGCCGATTATAAACGTCTTTTAATTCTTGTTTGGCCGCAATTGGGAGATTTTGATAGTCTCGAATACGCTTGGTGGTTAGAAAAAGAGGCAGCCCTTTGGCAAAATGCCGGGATAACCATTCGTGCCATCGGTATCGGCGATCGCAATTCAGGGTTAAAATTCGCTGAATATACGAAATTTCGGCAAGATTGGCTTTTTGTTGACCCCAAAGCTGAATTACACAATTTATTAGGACTTTATCGCGGTTTATCGTTAAAATTACCTGGGTTTTCTCCCGGTCAAAATGCTTGGTTAAATCTAATTTTTATGTGTGCGGGTGTGGGTAGTCCGGGGACTCTGGCCGAAGTGCTGCGGGGTTATCTTGGCGATCGCAAAGCCCCCCAATTAATTGCCGAGGAGGAAACAATGCAAGCGCGGCCTTTACCACCTTTCCGGGGTTCCCTATTCAATCTTGCTGGGGGTCAAGGTTTTCAGCGACCTTTTGAATTAGCCACCCTGAGACTTCGTAATATGAGTCAAGTTTTGGGCAATTGGTCAACCTATGTCCCCGATAGTAGTTATCTCACCCAACGGGGAGGGACTTTTTTGTTTGATAGTCAAGGAAATTTACTCTATGGGCATCGCGATCGAGGTATCTTGGGATTTGCTGAGAATATGAGTTATCCCCTCGCTTTTTTGCAGGATTAAGCTTTTTTCTTCTGCATCTCGCCCACTCCCAACTCTTGACTTTTACCTTTTCTAGCTGATAGCTAAAAAACTACTTAAGTACCTAAGCAAAATTAATTACACATTCCGATCAAGCTTTTGCTCCTTGCCTATCTTCACTAGGAAATTTATTTTGCATGACTACTTATTACCTAAAGATTGATGAAATTATTTAACGATTGATCCACAACTATCGGGGGTTATTTACCCAAGAGATAAGTAAATATTATTTTAAGTTTATTTAAGGCTGTCATTACTAATGCTAAGTTGAGCCGGGTCAATTTTCCCGTAGTATCAGAAAGGAAACTGATTCGACCCGTTCAGTTTAAACGGCGAGAAAAGGCATTTTGAGACTGAGGAACAACCTATGGCAAAGAAAACAAAGACAACCACTTATAAAGTCACCCTGAAAACACCCGATGGCGACCATACAATTGATGTTCCCGATAATGAATATATTCTCGAGGCAGCAGAAGAAAAAGGATTAGATTTACCCTTTTCTTGCCGTGCTGGTGCTTGCTCTAGTTGCGCTGGTCAAATCGAATCTGGTAGCGTTGATCAATCCGATCAATCTTTCTTAGATGACGATCAAATTAAAGCGGGTTATGTCCTCACCTGTGTTGCCTATCCTACTTCTAACTGTGTGATCGTCACCCACAAAGAAGAAGAGTTGTACTAATTTAACTCAATATTTGGGGGTTAGATACTCCAACAATACAACAGGAATAGAGCGGGAACTGCAAAAGCGACAGTTCTCGCTTTATTTGTATTTTTGCCTCTTGACTCGACGGTGAGATAGGGCCCCAAAATTAATCCTGCTAGAGGTTTCCTCCAAATTCATAATTATATGGTAGTATAGTTATAAAACCATACAAAGGGAGTCAGAGATCATGCTATTCCGTCAGATGTTCGATCCCGAAACCAGCACTTATACCTATTTGATTGCCGATCCCGTCAGTAAGGAAGCGGTATTAGTGGATCCAGTGCAGGAACAGGTGGAAAGGGATGATCGGCAATTACGGGAGCTAGGATTAACGCTAAAATACTGTTTAGAAACCCATATTCACGCCGATCACGTCACAGGAACTGGAAAATTAAGGCAAATCACAGGCTGTCTGGGTATAGTTCCCGAAAATGCTCAAGTAGCCTGTGCTGATCGCCATCTGACGGATGGAGAGGAATTATTGCTAGGAAATATCATCATCAAAGCGATCGCTACTCCCGGCCACACCGATAGTCATCTAGCCTATTTAGTCAATAACAGTCATATTTTGACAGGAGATGCCCTATTTATCCGGGGTTGTGGTCGTACCGACTTCCAAAGCGGCGATGCTGGTACTCTCTTTGATTCGGTCACGCAAAAACTTTTCACTCTCCCCGATAGTACCCTAGTTTATCCTGGCCACGACTATCGCGGTTTAACTGTCTCCACCATTGCCGAAGAAAAACAATACAATCCTCGTTTTGTCGGACGTAACCGCAGACAATTTATCGAGTTTATGAACAATCTTAATTTACCCGATCCCAAAAAGATCATGGAGGCGGTTCCCGCTAACCAAGGCTGCGGTAATTTAGGAGTTGTTTTAGCTTAAATATCTATTCAGGAGATTAACGATGACCAATACCACAAATCAAGCAAAATTACTAGAATTTGATGCCCATACTTTAAAAAACTTAATTGAGCGTCGAGAAGTTTGCTTAATTGACGTGCGAGAACCGGGGGAGTACGCCAGCGATCGCATTCCAGGGGCGAAATTAGTACCACTTTCCAGTTTTAACCCTAATTCGATCGCTTTTGACCCCAATCAAACCCTAGTTCTCTACTGTAATTCTGGCAGCAGGTCCACTGTAGCGGCACAAAAACTGATTGCGGCAGGATTTAGCCAAGTTGCCCAGTTAAAAAACGGCTTAAATACCTGGAAAAGTGCGGGTTATATCACCGAAAAAGACCAAAATGCGCCAATTAGTCTATTCCGTCAGGTGCAGATCGTTGCTGGTTCCCTAGTAGTCCTCGGAACAGTATTAGGAGCCTTTCTCTCGCCTTGGTTCCTGATTTTAAGCGGTTTTGTCGGTTCTGGTCTAGTTTTTGCGGGGATTAGTAATACCTGTGCTTTAGCTATGCTTCTGGCTAAACTTCCTTATAATCAACCCCATCAGTAAGCAGTAATCAGTAATCAGTAACCAGTAACCAGTAAATAACTGATAACAAGAGAAGAATCTAAAACCAAAGATGTACTTAGTTTCTAGCCTTCTTTTTAGGTAGGAGAATTGCCAGATTCTTTACTTGGGGCCTGTTGCCTTCAGAAACTGATAACTGATAACTGATAACTGATAACTGATAACTGAAATGACTTGGTTAATTGGACATTTATTAGCCGTTTGTACGGGGATGAGTCTGGGATTGTTAGGAGGAGGAGGTTCTGTACTAGCATTACCGATTCTAGTCTATGTGATGGGAGTACCGACCAAATCGGCGATCGCTATGACGCTTCTAGTCATCGGTAGTGTCAGTTTACTCGGCACGATTCCCCACTGGAAAAAAGGCAACATTAACTTAAAAACCGCTTTTATCTTCGGTTCTGCGACGATGGTAGGGGCTTTTTTGGGAGCAAGATTAGCCACATTACCCTTCGTCACTGCAACCTTCCAGATGCTCCTGTTTGCGACACTAATGCTTATAGCGGCAGCCTTTATGATTAGTAGATCAACACAGATAGATAATCCTGATTATAAAGCCCGCGATCGGCAAAAAAATCTGACCCTCTACCCCCAACCAGTGTGCCGATATTGCTGGCTCTGGTTAATGAGCGAAGGAATTGCTGTGGGTGTCCTGACGGGATTAGTTGGGGTTGGGGGAGGCTTCGCTATCGTTCCCGCGCTGGTATTATTGGGTAAAATCCCCATGGCTCAGGCAATCGCAACTTCCCTGCTGATTATTTCCCTCAATTCTGTAGCCGGATTACTGGGCTATTTAGGTCATATTAGCGTCGATTGGCAGTTAACCCTATCTTTTGCTTTTGCGGCTGCCCTCGGTACTCTTATCGGTTCCTATCTGGGACAGTTTGTGTCCGCAAAACAGTTACAAAAAGGTTTTGGTTATTTTCTCTTAGCGATCGCAACTTTAGTTTTAATTCAAAATCGTCACATCCTGCACAATTTCCTGACTCCGAAAAGCAATTCTCTCATCCCGGTGGAAAAGACTATCAACCGAACCAAAGTTAATTAAGACTGATAACTGATCACTGATCACTGATCACTGATTATCGTCCCACTTCAGCGAAAATCTCCGCTAAAATCTCTCCAGCACCAGCGTCGCGCACTTTATGGGCTAAATCTCGTCCTAAGACTTCCCCATGGCTAGGATCACCGCTAACCGAGTCCTTAATCAGGCGCTTACCGTCGAGACTAGCCACCATACCCGTTAAAGTTAGGATACCATCCTCGATCGCCGTATTTACTCCGATGGGAACTTGACAACCCCCCTCCAACTCCCGTAAAAAAGCGCGTTCAGCATAGCATCTATCGCGGCTAGGGGCGTGTTCCAACACTTTTAGGACTTCCAAAACCTCCGGATCGGCATCGCGGCATTCTATTCCTAAAGCCCCCTGTCCCACCGCATGGAGAGAAATTGCCGCCGGAATAACCTGATGAACTCGATCGCCTAATCCTAACCTTTCCAATCCCGCTACTGCCAGAATAATCGCGTCGTATTCTCCCGCGTCCAGTTTTGCCAGACGGGTGTTGACATTGCCGCGCACATCTTTAAAAGTCAGATGGGGATAATGGTAACGCAACTGGGCCAATCGCCGCAGGGAAGAAGTCCCGACCACCGCACCTTCCGGTAAAGTGTCTAATTGATAGTCTTGATTTTGGCTATTTACCACCAAAGCATCGGCCGGATTAACTCTTTCGGTGACGCAACCCAAGATTAAGCCTTCGGGCAAATTAGTGGGCAGATCCTTGAGAGAATGGACGGCAAGATCGATCGATCTATCCAACATTCCCACTTCTAGTTCTTTGGTAAATAAACCCTTATCACCGATTTTCGCCAGGGCCACATCGAGAATTTTATCGCCTTGGGTACTCATCGTCTCCACCTCAAACTGTCGATGGGGGTGGTGTTTACTCAATTCTGCCTGTACCCAATAGGTTTGTACTAGGGCTAACTGACTTTTACGCGAACCGATACGCAGGGAACGAGGAGGACTAGAAACGGACATATCTGAAGTAGGAATTTAACTAAACATCTATCTGACTACTCGATCTAGACTATCCTGATCTCACCCCTGTTGAGTAATCACTTTCTAGGCTAGGGGTAAATAGTTACATCTCTTAATATTTTTAGGGAAATGGAGTGATGGGTGATGAACAGAAGTTATTAAAAGAGGGCGAATGCAATTCGCCTCGCGTGGGATCGATTGTTCTGGCAATCACTGATTTTGGCGAGGGAGTTACTCTAGAGCATCGCTCTCCAGTTGTCTGTAGGAGTGGATAAAATCCAGAAATACCGGTAATACTTTCGAGGAATCATTGTCAGGCCAGACCGCCATTAAATTACAGGTCTGGTTCTGTTCGAGAAGCGAGCGATAGATCACCCCATGGCGTTGGAGATTTCGGACACTTGCGGGAAGAATACTAATCCCAGTTCCTCCTGCGACTAATCCCAAGATCGTGACCATAAAAAGGGCGGTTTGAGACACTTTCGGCTCGAATTTCGCTTGAGAGCAGAGAAAATAGATCTGTTCGGATAAGCCACCAGAAACATTATGCAGGGGTAGGATAAATTCTTCCTCTTTTAAATCGTTTAGGGAAAGGGCAGAACGTTCCGCTAATGGATGGTTTTTCGGTAAAACCAAGACGAGCGGTTCCCGATCGAGGATCGTCATCTGGAAGGAAGTATCTTCCCAAGCTTCCCGATAGCTATAGAGAAAAATTATATCCATTTGCCTTTCGCGCAATTTTTGCAAGATTAGGGCGGTTTTTTCCTCGTGCATAATTAATTTAATGTCGGGATTCTCTTGGCGGAAAGCGAGCAATATCTCGGTAAAAATACTATTGGCGATCGAGCCAGTAAAGCCGATCGTTAAAGTTCCCGATTGTCCTTTATCGATCGATCGGGTCTTATAGACCGCTCGCTCTAACTGTAGTAAGGTGGTGCGCGCCTCTTCTAAAAATGCTTGTCCCGCGGTGGTCAGTCGAAGCGGACGACTTTGGCGATCGAATAGTTTGACCTCTAATTCCTTTTCTAGCGCTTGAATCTGCTGACTAAGGGGAGGTTGGGCGATCTGTAACCGTTGCGCCGCTCGGCTAAAGCTCAATTCGTCCGCTACGGCGACGAAATAACGGAGGTGACGGAGTTCCATAGAATTCTACTATACATATAAAATATACTAGCTTAATTAAATTAATATTTGACATATACTAAAGGTTTCTTTAATCTAGAAAGTAGCGGGGAAAAGAAATAGCGATCGGCGAAAAAATGCAGAGACCGTCGCTCGAAAAATTGAAAGTTAGCCAATGAAAGCAAGGAGATTATCTATGACTTTGGAATCGATTCGGAAGGTCGCCATCGTCGGGGGAACCCATGGCAACGAGTTAACGGGAGTCGCGTTAGTGAAAAAATTCGAGCGCTTTCCTGAACTGATCCGACGGGAGAGTTTAGAGGTGCTTGCGCTCCTTGCGAACCCGCGAGCGATCGCTGAAAACCGTCGCTACATCGATCGAGATTTAAATCGTTGTTTCGCCGTTCACGAATTGAGCGATCCGGGTTTGACGGGTTACGAAGAGAAACGGGCCAAGGAAATCAAGGCTATCTTACATCCTACCCATGGCTCGGGCGTGGATTTTATTATCGATCTACACAGCACGACTGCGAGTATGGGAATGACGATTATCCCGTCGAACGAAGATGCTTTTAACTTACAGCTAGCGGCTTATTTGCAACAACAAGATCCCTCGGCGCAGATCTGTTTAGGAGATCGGCAAGATTCGTCGAGATTGCGCTCGCTCTCTCGATTAGGTTGTACCGTGGAAGTTGGTCCGGTAGCGCAAGGTGTCTTGGATGCGCGGATTGTAGAGCGAACCGAAGTGATTGTCCATAAAATCCTCGATTATCTCGACGCGAGAAATCGGGGACGCTCGCTCGCAGGTTCTTCTAGCGTCACGGTCTATCAAACTCTTAAAGCGATCGATTTTCCAAGAGATCCATCGGGAGAGATCGACGCGATGGTTCACGAGAGATTGAAAGATTACGAGCCGTTAAATTTCGGTGACCCACTCTTTATTTCGTTTTCAGGTGAAACATTTTTCTATCGAGAACAAGCCACTGTTCATCCCGTATTCGTGAACGAAGCGGCGTATCGAGAAAAAAGAATCGCGATGATTTTTAGCGAGAGAAAAAAAATCGTCCTATAGCGATACTTTTCTCTAAGAGTTCATTAAAACGCTCGCTCTACAGCATTTTTCAGTTTGAGCAAGTACACCTCCAAGCTTAATCAAGTATCTGGCAGCTCCTGCCTGTCTTGATGAAGCCAGAAGTGCTGTAAATTATTTTTTCCCAGTATCGAAAGTAAGCCTAAATTCTTCTGTTTCTTCAAGTTTTAGCTATCGATCGAGAAAGCTCCGCGTCTGCAATCATTAGTGAGCGTATCTTTAGTATGATCTCGCCAATTGCGGTCTTAAGCAAAGATTAAATATTTAAGAGATTAGAAGACAAATTAGATACGATTATGATCAGATTTAGCAAGAAAAACCTCTTATAGACGATTAACAAACCTTAAAACTAAACCTAGGTGGATCATCGATATGTCTAATCAAAAATTCAGTTGTTTGGGATGTTTAGGAAGTTTAGTTATCTTTATTGTCATCGGCTCGATCTTTTTCGGGGGTGGAATTCTTATGAGATTAGGAAATTTTTACTTAATGTTAGGTCATCCGATCGAGAGAGAACGGGTTATGTCCGACTATATTGATGAAATAGAAAATCATAAAGATATAGTCGAGAAAGCGGTTCAGGAATTCCACGCTCAACTAGATAGAGGTAAGTGCGAAGAAATCTATAATCGAGCGAGTGAGTTATTAAGAAAAAGCAATTCTCTTAACGATGTGTTAAAGCTATGCGAAACAACATCTCGTATTTTTGGTTCTCGAAAATCAACTCAAGTGATCGACACATGGATACAACCGCCTCATCCAGAAAATTATATTTTGACTCGATACATAACTCAATTTTCTAAGGGTGTGGTGCAAGAAATTTTTATTTGGTCAGTCAAGAATAACAAAGCTGAATTAGTTAATTACACATTTTCTCAGATATAGCAATCCTAAACATTTTCGGCTCTACCGAACCTGTCATGTAAAACTATTAACAACTCATGCTTGTAAAGTTTGTACAATAGGGCTTTGAGTTTTTGTTAGATTGATATTTATCAACTTTAGAGCATTGTTCGACAGAGAGGGAGCTTGGGGAATTTTCTACAGTGTAAGTTCGGAAGAACCACATTTTCTAAAAACAACTGTATTGATTAATTTTAGGAAAATCAAATTTATGATCATCAATACAAAATTCAAAAAAAAATTTGACAATCTTAAAAGACTTGCATAAATACCAGTATTTTCTTAAAAAGTTTTTCCCTTGCAACCAAACATCTTCCACTGGATTTTGTTGTGGAGCATTCGGTGCCAATAAAATACAAGTAATTGGCCATTCATTAGCTTTCTTTCCCTTATTTATTTCTTCTAAGAACTCTTTGAACTATGCAAATTTATGATAACCTGCTCCATCCCCAATAAAAATCATTCTTTTATCTTTATACTCGTTTTGCAAATATTTTGCAAATTTAACTGTTGATTCGACCTCTCCCGAACGGTAACATTCAACATGAAACTTCTTGGTAAGTACCTAAGCAAAATTAATTACACATATCTAACCCCCTCTTGCCTTTTGCCTCTTGCCTTTTGCCTATCTTCACTAAGAAATTAATTTTGCACGACTACTTACCACTATGAGAGATGATCCCGAACGCTTGCGAGATATTTTAGAAGCAATTGAGCGTGTAGAAAAGTATGCTCGACCGGGAAAAACCGTGTTTGAACAACGGCGAGATGCCAGCGATCTAAGAAACTTAACTATTCATGAATACCTTTGTATTAATCTAGAGATTATTTGGGATATTGTTGAAAATGATATTCCTGCTCTAAAAGGACAAATCGAAGCTATTTTACAGGAATTTATTTGACGAAACCCAACCCAATTACTTAAATGTCGGGTTTCACTATCGTTTAACCCCACCTACTTTATTCTTCGATTTACTTGATAGCTACCAGCAAAAGATGGCCACTGCTAATACTAAATCTGGTTATTAAAAACTGATTATTTATTCTCCCTTTTACCTTTTGCCTCTCCTGATATGTAGTCTATAGTCAAAGGATTTAGTATAAAGCAGACAGTTATCTGTTCACTATCTTAAGAAATCCAGTGGCTCAAAAATTCTAGTTGCCCCTGCATTTCTTCCGGTGACTTGGTGTTAATCAACTTTAATACTCCGCGCATCAAGTCACCGATTCCATATCGTTGTTGTGGAGCTAAAATAATTCCAGGATGAGATAAGCCCTGCTCAATTAGAGTAGTATGCAATCGATAAAAGTCTCTTGTATTGAAACTAAAAATAACCCGACCGTTTTGTCTTGCCCAATCCATTTGTTCCTCATCCGATCGATAGAGCATTCCCACATCTGCAACTGTCAACACATCCACACTGCGCGATCTTAAGGCTTGTACGAAGTCCTCATCCATAGAGTCTTCGTCAATGTACAAAAGTATCTTGTCCATCTAAAAATTGGTTAAGCCTTTTTGCCGTGTAATAATGCCAGCTTCCAGTATTCAGCGTCTTCCTCAGCCAAATCTGCTTCAATCTCATCGCGATTAGCATGATAATAAGCCAAAGCAGCATAAACTTGGGCAAGGCTTAGATGGCTCATACGGCGAGCGATTTCCTCTGCACTTGCACCTTGCTTATATAAAACAACTACTCGACGAACAGAGGTTCCTGTCCCTGTAATGACTGGACGATCCTTACCAATATCTGGGGAACGGGTGACTAATGTGCCTATATCAGTAGCAGTAGTCATAGTTTGTACTTTGGTGATGAGCCGTGGATTACTCCCCAGTCTAACATTAATTAAGAGAAAGCTTGAGAGATTTTCAGGTTTGCCGATTTTTACTTGATAGCCACCGGCAAAAGATAGCCACTGCTAATACTAAATCCAGTTATTAAAAACTGATTATTTATTCTCCCCAACCCCCCACCCCCCTAGGGCTGTTTCATTCTCCCATCAGAATATCAAAAGTAAAAGCGATCACTGTCTTTGTAAAATGAGGAGTGACCGGCAACTTTTCAAATATATGTTGAGCTTAATAGAAAAACTGAAACAAGTCAAGGACTTTCGGAAAGATAAAGGAAAAAGACACCCTTTATGGATAGTATTAGTAGTAATAATACTAGGAACAATGCTAGGATACTCAGGTTATAGAGAACTAGGAGAGTTTGCTAAAAATAATCGGCACAGGCTGAGTAAAGAATTTAACATAATTCCAGAAAGAGTCCCATCCTATTCAACAATTAGAAGGGTAATGATGGGAGTTGATGGTCAGATTTTGTTAAAAATGTTTAATGAATGGGCATTACAAGAATATGGACAAAGAGATGATATAAATTGGCTAGGCATAGATGGAAAAAGTCTCAAAAACACCCTAAAGAATCCTAACAATGAACAACAAAATTTTATCATGTTTATCTCATTGTTTAGTCAAGAAAGTGGCTTGGTATTACACTTAAAAAGAATTGAAAACAAAAAAGGGTCTGAAATCGACGAAGGT
>VYLL01000372.1_pt1 | contig 12091 bp, 9 predicted proteins | sample 5114301 | NCBI WGS metagenome assembly VYLL01 (sample SAMN12291809, study PRJNA351875) | freshwater metagenome | isolation source: freshwater lake | place: USA: Michigan, MSU2 Lake | collected 2011-08-16 | reverse complement strand
GTGGGCGGACGGCAGCGAGCGCGAGGGACGCCGGCGCGGTGGCGAGCGTGACGACGCGACTCGGCATTGAGTCGGCGACGGTGCAGGTGGTGACGGGCGCGGCGGCGGTGCGGCCGCCGGGGCTAGATGTTGGGCCGCTGCTGCTGGATTGGACGAGTGAGTCGTGGCTGGCGGGGCGGCTGGAGTTTCCCAGTGGTGGTGGCGGTGATGCCGGGGCGTCGGGCGGAGACGGCGGGATCGCCGACGCGTGGCAGACGACGGCGCGGGTGTACTTTGCCGAGCCGGGCGAGCTCGCGGGCGACGGCGGCGCGAATGAGGCCGGGCGTTGGTTGATCTATCTGGATTGTCGTCAGGGCGCGGGCGCGGTGCGACCCGATGATCAGGTGACGTTGAGCTTCGGGTTACGCGGTGAGACGAGCGCGAAAGTCAGCGTGTGGGCCGATGGGCGTGCGGTCGATGCGCGCGGCGGAGCGGTGGCGGGGGTGAGCATCGTGACGAAGGATGCGAGTCCGGGGCGCGCGGCGGCGTGGTCGGCGTGGGTGCCCATCCCGGCAAGCGTTCAGGCGGGCGGCGTGGTGCGCGTGGGGATGCAGCGGGTTGACCCGCGTGGGGTGCGGTCGGCGTGGCCAAGACCGATGATGCCGTGGCAGGTGGAGCCGGGACGGGTGGGGCTGGATTTGCGAGAGTGGCTGGGGCTGCCGGAGTAGGGAAGTTGCGGGTCGCGAGTTTCGAGTCGCGAGTAATGATCGGCGGCTCCTCAGGACGCGCGGGCGAAAGCTCGCAGGGCGAAGAAGCCCGGCGGGCACTGAACGCAGAGCCGTTCAGTGGCACGTCCTCACACCGTCTCGATTTCCTTCTGCTTTGTGGTGACGAGCGTGTCGCATTCGGTCTCGTACTTCTTGAGCAGGTCTTGGATTTCGGTCTTGAGGGTCTCGATCTCGTCCTCAGCGACGTGGCCCGCGGCCTTCAGCGTGTCGGCGTGCTTGTTGGCGTCGCGGCGCGCGTTGCGGAGCGCGATCTTGGTTTCCTCCGCGACTTTCTTGCAGAGCGCCGAGAGCTGCTTGCGGCGGTCGCCCGACAGCGGCGGGATGTTGATGCGGAGCTGCTTGCCCTCGCTCATGGGGTTGAGGCCGAGGCCGGCGGACTCGATGGCCTTCTTGATCTCGCCGATGATGCTCGCGTCGAACGGCTTGACCAGGAGCTGGGTGGGCTCGGGGACGGAGACCGAGGCGAGGGATTTGATGTCGGATTGGCTGCCGTAGGCCTCGATGCGGACGAGATCGAGGATGGCGGGGCTGGCGCGCCCGGTGCGGAAGCCCTTGAGCTCGCGCTTGAGGTGCTCCATGCTTTTGTCCATGTGCTCTTGGGCTTCGAGAAGAATCGTGTCGGCGTCCATGTGAGATCCTTGCGTGGTCAGATGTCGGGAGTCAGTGGTCAGTGGTCAGGTTTCAGTTGTCGGCAGACTGGGCGGGAGCGAGCCGCGTGGGCTTTCAGGCGTTTTTGACGGTCGTGCCCGTCACGCTGCCTTGCACGGCGGAGCGGATGTTGCCCTGGGGGCGGAAGTCGAAGACGAGGATTGGGAGGTTCTTCTCCTGGCACATCGTGAAGGCGGTCATGTCCATGACCTTGAGATTCTTGGAGATGGCGTCGGTGAAAGAAATGGTATTGAGGCGCTGGGCGTTTGGATCTTTCCGCGGGTCGGCGGTGTAGACGCCGTCGACTTTGGTGGCTTTGAGAATGATCTGGCAGTCGAGCTCGAGGGCACGGAGGGCGGCGCAGGTGTCGGTGGTGCAGAAGGGGTTGCCGGTGCCACCGACGAGAATGACGACACGGCCCTTTTCCATGTGGCGGAGTGCGCGGCCGCGAATGAAGGGCTCGGCGACGGCTTTGACTTCGACCGCGGACATGACGCGGCAGTCGAGGCCTTCGGCGAGGAGGCCTTCTTTCAGCGCGAGGCCGTTGATGATGGTGGCGAGCATGCCCATCTGATCGGCGGTGGCCTGGTGGATGTTGCCGATCTGTGCCATCTGGGCGCCGCGGATGAAGTTGCCGCCGCCGATGACGATGGCCATCTCGACGCCGGTGGCCTTGGCGAGCTTGACTTCGCGGGCGAGGACGGAGATTTCTTTGGGATCGAGGCCTTGCTGGCCGGCGCCGCCGAGGGATTCGCCGGAGAGTTTGAGGAGAACGCGGTGGTACGCTCGGGGCGGCTGGGAGTTTGCGGTGCCTGCGTGGGGGGCGGTTTCGACGCTGCTCATCGGTGACACCTCACTGGTCGGCGTCGCGGCGGCGTGCGGAGAAACGGCCGTGCGGGCTGGGACCGGGAATTCGGCGGGGGAAACGGGGCGGAACGTGGGGCAGGACTGGGCAGGGAAAGGGGATTGGAGCCCGTGCGGCTCGATGCGCGATGATACTCCGGCGAGAGATGCCGGATTGCGTGCGCGGGTGAATCTGGTGCTGGGTGGCAACCCTGGGCGAGCGGGGTGCGAACAGATGGCAGAAGCCGCGGCGGCGCGAGGTTGCTGCGGACGCGCGAAGTGTCATGGGCGAGGCTGGGCTTGGCTGGCGCGCCGTGCGACTCGGGCGGTACACTGTGCCGCGTCGCGGCTTGGAGATCAAGGTTGCTCGAGCCAGTGCGCTGCGCGTCGATGAAATGACTGGGAGCGGTGTCTGGAGTATGGCCGGGGGCCGAGTCGCAGCCCGGATGCGAGTTTGGCCCGGCGTGAGCCGATGATTCTCGGGCGTGGGTGGCGTCGGCGGCGGATGAGAGCTGCGGGCGGGGGAAATGGGGCGACGCGAGTGAAGACCTTTGCCGGGAGTTGCAACGCGTGAGCATGCTGTCATCAAACGCGGGCGCTGCGATGGTGGGTGAGCGCGAGCCGTTATCGCGGGTGATCGTGCGCTGGGCGACGCGCGCCAGCGTCGTAGCGTGCGTGATGTCGCTGATCGTGCATGTGCTGCTGGGATTGGTTGGCTACGCGGTGCATGTGCGGCTGGGCGGCGGCGAGGGCGGCGGCGGCCCCAGCGGGCCTGTGCAGGTGGCGACGATTTCTCAGACGGATTTACAGGCGATGGAATCGACCGAGATTCCATCGCTGGCGCCGGGCGTTGAAGAGCGGATGACCGTTGACGTTGAGACGCATGTGCAGATCGAGCTGCCCGGCGGCTCGGGGATGACGGATGTCGGCGACATCGGCGATATCGGCGATGGCCTTGGCGGCGCGGGAACTGGCACGGGAATCGGCATTGGTTCAGGCGCCGGCGGCGCGGGGGGCGGCACGGCGAAGTTCTTTGATGTTGTCTCCAAGGGCGAGCGATTCGCGTACATCGTGGACAACTCGGGTTCAATGGGTGGCGAGAAACTCGCGGCGCTGAAGCGAGAACTCGCGTCGTCGATCGACGCGCTGCCGGACTCGGCGTATTTCCTGGTCATCGCGTTCAACTCGACGTCGGAGATCGTCGGGAAGAAGGAGCGGTGGATCGAGGCGACGCCAAAAAACAAGAGCGACATGATCAAGGAGATCATGAACATCGAGGCGTTCGGCGGGACGGAGCCGCTGCCGGGGTTTGCGATTGCGATCGGAAAGTTTCGACCGAGGCCGGACTCTGTGTATTTTCTCACCGACGGGCAGTTCAATCCGGAGGATGCGGACCGCATCATCCTGATGTGCCGCGGGGCGGGACGCGTGCCGGTGCAGGCGATTACGTTTGTTTCGCGCGAGGGCGAGGCGCTGCTGCAGAAGATCGGGCGTGACACGGGCGGGAGTTACACGCATGTGATGGGGCCGGTGAAGTAAGGGGGAGGGGAGCGTGGGATCGAGGGATCAAGGAACGTGGGGATCAGGGGTGGCTGGGTCTTTGGATTAGGATGAGTGAACGTTGGACCATCTCGGGGCAGTCCTGCGTCGCTTCGGTAGCGGGCGTGGTGTTGCTGGCGATTGCCGGCAGCGCGGTTGCGTCACCGAGCGTGAGGGCTGCTCCGGCTGCGCCGGGCTCGCCGAACGCGATGGCTTCGCCTGCGGCGGCTCGCGCGGTGGTTTCGCTTCGGTCCAGCGGCGGCACGGTGGAAGGCGAAGTGGTCAGCGCGACCGGCGCGGGCTTGGTGCTCCGTGTCGCGGCGGCCGATGGCGTGCTGCAGGAACGCACGATCGGCTGGGACACGGTTCGAACGCTCGAAGGCGGCGGCGCGGCGTCGAGTACGTTCTTGTCGATCGGTGAGCAACTGTGGCGCGGGCGCTCGCGCATCGAGCGCGGCGACTTTGTCATGGGCGAGCGTGTGATTGAGCCGCTGTACGCGACGATCATCGGCGGCGCGAGCGCGACGGGCGGCGCGAAGGCCGCGGGTGCGGGCACGAACGCGCCGGCATGGCCAGGTCTGGGCGGGCCAACGGGCGCGGTCTTGGCGGAAGCGGCGCTGCGGTGCCGCTTGAATCGCGGCTGGACAACTGCGGCGATTGAGCCGTGGCTGGCGTGGCGAGCGGCGCAGGAGGAAGGCGGGCGACTGGGCGGGGTGATCGTGTCGCCAGGTCAGGCAGCGCCGGGGCAGCAGCAGTGGGTCGGCGGGCAGATGAGCGGCGTCGGGGTGACGGACTTGGGCACGGGGTTGTGCGTGCAACTTCCGCCGATTTTTTCCAGTGCCGCGAGCGCACGGGCGCTGCCAGCGATTTACGCGCTGGGAACGTGGGCGGCGGCGGAGCGACGTGCGGGCAGCACGGGCGAGCTTGCAAAGATCTATCGGGCCGCGATCGCGGCGGAGATGGCGCAGAGCGCGGGCAACGCGCCGGAGCCGCTGGCGATCGAACTGATGAAGAGTGCTGACCCGGGCGTGCGGCTGTGCGCGGAGATTGTGGTGTCGCGCGTGGGAACTTCGGCGGAGCGCGCCGAGGCACGCAATGCGATGAAGCAGCGGCTGGCGATCGGGAAGCTGCGCACCTCGGACTCGGAGACGGCGACAGCGCAGACATTGTCATCGTGGCAGGAGGCTTGGGTACGCGCGGCGATTGGCCGGTCGTTGCTGCTGGAGACGGATTTGAAGTCACGGCGTGAGGGGTTGGTCTCGCTGCTGCATGTGCCGGCGCGGTTTGGCGAGCAGGTGCCGTGGCTCGCGGCGATTTGTCTGCGCGAGGCGATCGAGACGCTGAAGCAGATGGGCGACAGCGAGGGCGCAGCGCGGTTGACGGCGGACCTCAACGCGCGACTCGGGGACTTTGCGACGGATGAATCCGCGGTTGTCGCGGCGCCGATCGGCGGCGCTGAGGTGGCACCGAAATGAATGGCGGACAGTGTCGATTGGGCCGAAAGAATGCTCTTCAATCCACGCGCCGGGTTTGCGGCGTGTTGAAAGGTGGTTATGGCGAACACAGTGTTGATCGGTGAGCTCGGGCGTCTGTCGGCGGCGTTGGTGGGCGTTCAGGACGCGGCGGCGAAGACCGCGGTCGAGTCCACGTCGCTGCTTGGCTACGTGCATAAGGGCGGCGTTATTTCGTATGTGCTGGTGCTGCTGTCGTTCGTGGCGGTGGCGATGGTGATCTGGAACATGATCGAGCTGCGCCGCGAGCGATTGATGCCGCGTGCGGTGGTGGAGGGGTTGTCGAAGTATCTGAACGCGCGTCAGGTTGAGGGCGCAATCGAGTTTGCGCGCCGGCCGGAGAACGCGAGCTTCATCGCGCGGGTGATGGCGGCGGGTCTGAGTCGCTCGCAGAAGAGTCCGTTCGGCATGCTGGAGGTTCGGGCGAAGCTTGAGGAAGCGGCGTCGCGCGAGCTGGAGGTGCTGGACCGGCCGACGAACGTGATCGGCATGCTCGCGGCGATCGGGCCGATGCTTGGGCTGCTGGGCACGGTCATCGGCCTCATCGGTGCGTTCGGCGCGTTGAGCGGGATGGAAGGCGCGGCACGCTCCAACGAACTGTCAAAGTTCATGTCGATCGCGCTGGTCTGCACGGCCGAGGGCCTGCTGCTGGCGATCCCGTGTACGTTCCTGTACGCCATGTTCAAGCGGCACACGACGCGCGTGGTTGGCATGGTCGGCGAGGAGGCCGAGACGCTGGTCGCGCCGCTCCAGGCGCCGGGCGCGACGGTGGCGCAGCCGACCCCGGCGGCGCGGGCGGTTCAGGCTCCGAGCATGGGCGCACCGAACGCGGGCGTGGCCCGTCCGGTGAATGTCGGCGCGGTGGCGGCGGCGATGCCGGCGCGGACGGCGTAATCAGGCACGGCGGTGTCGTTCAGTTGGCGAGCGCGATCTGCGGACGATGTGCGGGCGGAGATCGACGCGGCGGTATTTGAGTTGGTTTGAGTTGGCGGTGAGCGGGGTTGGTCTGGACACACGGGCACCATGAAGTTTCAACGCGCCGAGGAACATCACGAGATTGACTTTGACCTGACGGCGATGATCGACGTCGTGTTTTTGTTGATCATCTTCTTCACGTTTTCGACGGTGTTTACCAAGACGATGGCCGCGGCGGTGGACCTGCCGAAGGAGCGAGGCGAGACGTCAGCGGGGCGGGCGTCGGCAACATCGATCATGGTGGACATCGCCAAAGACGGGAGCATGACGATTCCCGGTCAGGGGCGCGCGACGAGCGAGACGGTGGTCAATGAGGCGCGCGCGGTGGTGGCCAAGGCGACGAGCGAGGGGAAGGTTGCAGATCTGGAGATCACGGTGCGTGCGGATCGCGCGACGCCGGCGCTGTACGTCAATCGCCTCGCGGCGGATTTGGCGAGCGCGGGCATCCGCACGTGGAAGCTCGCGACCAGCGGCGAGGGCCCGAGTGTCGGTGGTGCGGGGGGGGCGGGTGGCGGCGGTGGTGGGGGTGAGCCGTGAACTTCAAGCGAAGGAACGAGAAAGAATACGCGATGCGGCTGCCGCTGGTGGCGCTGATCGACGTGGTGCTGTTCTTGCTGCTGTACTTTCTGATTGCTGGCACGCTGGCGTCGCCGGAGAGCCAGCTCTCGACCGCGATCACGGCTGATCGCAAGGGCGGCGGACAGGGCTCGGCGCTCACGGCTCAGATTCTGCGCGTCGAGCGCGGCGTGGGCGGTGAGGAGGCGGGCGCGCGGTTTGTGATCGGCTCGCGCGTGACGGGTGATCGCGCGTCGCTGCGCGACGTGCTGCAGAATCTGCCCAAGGACGCGGGGATCGTGATTCGCGTGTCGGACGATGTGACGGTCGGAGCCGCGGCGACGGCGCTGCAGGTGGCGCGCGATGTCGGGTTCTCAAAGGTGAGCTATGTCGCGGGGAAGTAGGGCGCGCTCTGCGCGTTTCATGGTGATGGGGGCGGTGGTGTGTGCGTGCGTGAGTGGCGTGCCGGGCTCGGCTGCGCGCGCGGCGGTGGCTCCGAAGATCGCGGAGAAGCCCGCGGCTGCGGAGGCGGCGGACCAGCTTGAGCAGTATTTGCAGACGCAGGGGCTCGAGTCGCTGCTGGCGGAGCAGCTTGCGCAGAAGCTGGGGGCGACGCCGCGCGAGGAGCGAGGGCCGGTGATCTCGCGCTTGGGCAAGCTGTACGTGCAGTTGCTGGCGCGGGCCAAGACGCAGGAGGAGCGGACGTATTGGCTGGAGCGTTCGCATGAGCTGGTGAAGCAGGCGCCCGACGCGCTGACGTTCGAGCTGCGGATCAATCTCGTACGGGCGCAATATGCCCAGAGCGAGGAGAGCGCGGAGCGGTGGCGGCTGGCGCTGATTGGCGAAGACGAACGCAGCGAGGTTGAGCGGACGATGCGGGCGCACCGGGTAGAGCTGGAGCGGCTGGCGGTCGAGTTGCAGCGCCGCGTCGATGTGCTGGAGAAGGGTGAGAACTTCGGGCGTGATGCCAACTCGCTGCGTGAGGAGACCGCGGATACGCGCCGGCTGCGCGCGGTGGCGTTGTATTACGCTGGTTGGGCGGGGTATTACGAGTCGATGTTGTCCGGCCAGACGGCACCGGCGAGCGATGCATTGCGGTCGTTCTCGTGGATCATCGGTCGATCGGGGAATCGGGCCGATGGACCGTCGCTGGACGCGGCGGTAAAGGAGCGGTCGTTCCGGCGCGAGGAGATCGCGCGAGCGGGGCTGGGTGTCGCGCTCTGCCATAGTCTGCTGGCGAGCCATGCGGACGCGGTGCGGTGGCTAGACGCGATCGACGCGGAGCCGGAGCTTTCGGCGGGCGTGCGCGACGCACTTCTCACGCGACGGATGACGGTGCTGGCGGCGGCGCGTCGATGGGATGAGTTGCTGAGCGCGGTCGAGCGGGCCCGCAAGACTGAGGGCGGTGAGAGCACGGCTCTTGCGCCGCTCGCGGCGCGGCTGCTCACGGTGGTGTCGCTGCAGAGCGGTGGCGGGACGACGCCGACGAACGACGAACGTGTCGAGCGGCTGGCGAAGATCGGCATGGGCGATCTGGTGGCGCGTCAAGAGATCGCGCAGGTGATCGACCTGGCCCAGCGATTTGGCACGGCACCGCTGGGCGACTCGGGCTTCATCGTCAACTACGTGCGCGGCGTGCGGCTCTACGAGGACGCGTTGGCCGCGCACAAGAACACGGGCAAGGACACCGAGCAACCGACGGACGATCCGAGCGTCGCGAATGCGTATCGGCAGGCGGCGGGGTTGCTAGACCTGAGCGTGCACGAGGCGGACTCGGTCAAGTTTCCGAATGCGAGCTCGAAAGCGGTGACGCTGGCCGGTCGCGCGTTGTTTCATGCAGGCGATTTCGGGAAGGCTGCGGACAGGTTCATCGCGGCGGGCAAGCTTTGCGACACCGCGCGCGATGCGGCGTGCGCCGAAGAATCGATGTGGCTGGCGATCGTGGCCCTGGATGTCGGCTCACGCGTGCTGAGCGGCGACGCGGCGCTGTGGGGCACTCGGGCCGATGAGCTGACGGCGCTGTTCCTGCGGACGTATCCGCGCAGCGGGCGTGCGCCTGGGCTTCTGCTGCGCCGGGCGGATGCCGGTGGAATCAAGGACGAAGAAGCGATCGCGGTGCTGATGGGCGTGCCGGTGGATGATCCGGTGTACCCGGCGGCCCGTCGCCAGATCGCGCGTTTGCTGTATCGCGTGTACCGGGCGGCGGGCCAGAGCTCGCGCTCGTTCGCGGCGTCGCGGTTTGTGGGCGTGGGTGAGGAAGTGCTCGCGCTGGATCAGAAGATCGCGGTGGGGCCGGACAAGGCGGCGGCCAAGGATGCGACGCAGCGGTTGAGCGTGACGGCGCGGCAGTTGCTGGACGCGCTCTTGAGCGTCAGCCCGCCGGACGCATCGCGGGCCGAGAGCGTGCTCAACGCGTTGCGCGGCGTGCTGCAGTTTCAGGGCGAGGCGGCGACGGGGTACGAGGACGAGCTGGCGTTCCGGCGCATGCAGATCGCGCTGGCGGGGGGAGACTTGGCGCAGGCGGAGACGCTGGCGGACCGGTTGCAACGCTGGCAGACCACGCCGCCAGAGCAGGGCGGATCGGGGCGGGCGAGCCGATTCGCTGGCGCGGCGCAGCGGGCGATGTACGTGCGTGCGGTGGAGAAGCTGCGGGCCTTGCCAAAGGTGGCGGCGGACGCGAAGCCGGATTCCAATCGCGTGCTGGCGGCGCGGGATGTCGTGCGTTTCGGCGAGCGCGTGATCGAGCAGATCGGTGTGACGCAGGGCCAAGCGGAGAGCGCGACGATTTCGCTGTGGGCGTCGGTCGCGTCGGCGGCGATGGACGTGTATCGCGGCGCGGGCGAAGAGGCGATGGTGCGTCGGGCGCTCGAGCTTGATCGACGCGTGCTGGTCAGTGCGCCGGCGTCGGCCGAGTCGCTGCGGCGCGTCGCGGAGGCGGCGGAGATCGTTGGCGAGACGGGCGCGGCGCTGGAAGCCTGGCGGACGCTGGCGGGGGCGTATGACGCGGGCACGCCCGCGTTCTTTGAGGCGAAGTATCAGACGATTCGACTCACGATGAAAGAGGATCGGGGTGAGGCGGCGCGGGCGATGATCCAGCACGCGGTGTTGTATCCGGAGTTTGGGCCGTCGCCATGGGGATCGAAGCTGCGTGAGCTGTACGAGGGCTTGCGTCGTGACATTGAGAAAATCTCAGCGGAGACCGCGCCCAGTGGCGCGGCGAAGAACGGAGCACAACCGTGAGCGGCGCGGGCGACTTTGATCGCCAAGTCATCGCGATGTTTGACGGGCCGGAGGTCAGCGCCGCGTGGTCGCCCGATGCGCCCGGCGTGCTGCTCGGAATGCGCTCGGACGGCGCAGTAGGGTCAGACGTCGTGTTGAGCGCGATGCGGGCGCGGCTAGCGGAGCTGACGGCGCACCCGATGGCCGGCTCGCCGCAGGGCGAGCACATGCGCCGGCTGATTCAAAACGCCGCGTCGAAGTTGTTGCTGGGGAACACGGTGGTGCCGCCGCGGCTGCCGTCGATTGACGGGCTGACTGTGGCGCCGCGTGCGGTCGAGGCGAGGCCGGTGATTCAGGCGCCGCAGGCAGTGCCGATCGGGCCAGCTGCGCCGGTGGGCGCGGCGCGGCCAGTCCCTGTGGCGATGCCGGTTGCACAGGGACTCATTCCAGAGACGCGTGTCACTACGGTGGCGCGGACCACGACGCAGGCGACTGCCCCGCTGGATCCGCTTGCGGCGGCGGCACGGCGTGTGCTTGCGGAGCACGGCGGACCGACGCCGCGGGCGGTGAGCGAAATCACGATGCAGCTCGCGGCGGCGGGTCGGCCGGCGAGCGAGACGATGGCGGTGATCGCGCGGGCGATGTCGGGTGATGCTGGCGCGGCGGTGGCGAACCCGTCGCCTGTGGGCGCGGCTCAGCCAACGCATGCGCGACGGACGCGCGCGGCGATTGAGTCACAGCAGGGCGCGTATCCCGCGGGCGATCAGGTGGCGATGTTGCGGGGTGTTGAAGGCGAGGCTGGCGCGGGTGCTGAGCTTGTGGAGCGCCGTCCTGTTGACACAGATCCGACGGCGCGGCTGCTCATGGGTGGACTGGTGATCGGCGGCGCGGTGCTCGCGCTCATCATCGGCGGTGTGTTCGTGCTGACGACGCCATTTGGCGGCTCGGGTGGCGGCGCGGGCGCGAGTGTTGCCACGGGCAGCGTGGGTGCGAGCGCGCCCGCGAGTGGCGCGGGGAGTGTGCCGACGAATGAGGCTCCGGTGACGACGCCGACGCCGCTGGTGTCGGAACCGATGGCCATGGGCAGCGACGTGTCGGCGGGCGATATCTCGCGACGGTTGACGACGGCGGCTTCGCGGATCAAAGAGTCAAAGGACGAAGCAATTCGCTCGGCGCAGAGCGCGCTGAGCGCCGCGACGGCGTCCTGGGATTTGATGTCGCCGGGTGATCGCGTCGCGGTAGGTGAGGCGGTGGTGGAGCTTGTGTTCAGAGCCGCGGAGGACTCTGCGGCTCTGGCCGAGGTGCTGCGGATGCTGGAATCACCGGTGAGCCTTGATGAGAAGGCGACCCAGGCGATCACGCCGGCGGAGATCCGGCCGACGGCGTTCAGCGCGGGTGTGTTCTGGCGGTTGTCGCGCGAGCGTGAACTGCCCGCGAGCGCGATCGAGGGCGTGCGGGCCGGGCTCTCGCGCGTGCTGGGCGGCACACGACCGTCCACCATGCCAGGGTTCGCGGCGGGCGCGTCTGAAGCGCTGCGGTTGATTCCGCTGCGGATCTCGCAGCGGTCGGTCAGCAACGACGGGCGAGGCGTCGAGGCCGCGTTGGCGCGTTGGGTCGAAGTTGTGCGGAATGTGTCGCCGGCGGAGATTCCGCGTCCGGACGCGGCTCCGGTCACTGGCGGGCCGCCATCGGAGGCCGATGCGATTCTGGTCGATGCGTTGGCGAGGTTATTGATTGATGGGCCGGACCCAGCGCAGAGCGCCGCGGCGCATCGGGCGATTCTGGGTGTCAGCCGCGCACTCAGGTGGGACGGACTGGATCAGTCGCGCGGGCGGCTGGCGCTGTGGCTGGGTGACACGCGTGTGAGCACGGCGCGGCTGCACCTGGTGACGGCGGCGATCGTGAAGCTGGCGCGGGTGGATGGGCTGGATGACTCATTTATTCTGCCGTTGGGCGCGACGGGTGAGCAGCGGGCGGCCATCCGCGATGCGTATGTCTCGACGTGGGGGCTGACGGGCGGCGGGCGGGCGGGCG
>VYLL01000371.1_pt1 | contig 12157 bp, 19 predicted proteins | sample 5114301 | NCBI WGS metagenome assembly VYLL01 (sample SAMN12291809, study PRJNA351875) | freshwater metagenome | isolation source: freshwater lake | place: USA: Michigan, MSU2 Lake | collected 2011-08-16 | reverse complement strand
GTTGATTTCTTTTAATTTTTCTATTCCGCCTTCTTCATAATCTCGAAGATAGGTTAATAAGGTATTTGGCGAGATTCCTGCTAACTGACAAATTTTTTTGTGCGGTATCTTTTGACTCTTTAACCAAAGAACTTCCATCTTCAGTTGAACCCGGGGATGGGGATGATGAAATCTTTCATAATACAGTGAGTTCTTTTCTTCTTCCGTGAATTCTAAGTTAATCATGTTTTCAATGAGTGCTTTGCTTCTAATTATGACTCTTAAACTATATTATTGTCTTTGAGTAAAAAATGCAAGTTATAGCCGTGCAAAGTATATTTGTCTGACCAAGTATCTGTTGTTTGAAAGCTGGCATCACCTTCTAGACTTTATGCTCGATGATGCCGTCCCTATTGCTCTCGTTAATTCTTCTTGATGTTGGATTGGGATGTACCTGGCAAAAGTGTTTGATGTTCCGTATCATTTGCTACATTCTGAATTGGGAATTGCTGTAATGCTGACAGCAAAAATAAATTCGGAACGATTTTGCGCCATTTCAGAGATCAATCCAAATGTTAAGAATTGTACAACCCTCTTGTCATAAGGATTTTTATGTCATGAAACCTTAAATTTGGAATTGCTGTAATGCTGACCAACATATAGACAATTCTCAAAAACTGTGCTACCCTGAACATATCTTGACCACTATTCCTTAAGCGATAACCGAGCTTCGGCGGGTCGTGTTGCAAGAAAAAGTATGGGTCTTAGGAACTAGGACTTCTGCCAGGGTCGGGAAGGTAAGACTGGCTATCTTTCGAGGTAGAAAGCGCATCCCATTGAAGCAGGAAGCTCTCAACGACCTTGAGAGTATTTCACTTTAACTATCTATGGATACTATTCACTTTACAGGCATTCGTGCCTACGGTTACACAGGATATCTGGCCGAAGAACAGGTTTTAGGTCAATGGTTTGAGGTGGATTTATCCCTAGAACTTGATATCAGCATTGCTGGCAAAAGTGACGCGATTGAAGATACCCTAGATTATCGACAGGCGATCAAAATTGTCAAACACCAGATTGAAACCAGCAAATTTGCCCTAGTGGAAAAATTGGCCACGGTTATCGCTGAGGATATCCTACAACTCGATCGAGTGCGACAGGTAAGAGTACAATTATCGAAACCTGCCGCTCCAATTCCCCATTTCACCGGTAAAATCACCATCGATATCACTAGATCTCGTTGAGTTTACGGGTATTATCGACTAAACTTCGCGCAAAAGCGTCAAAACGTTGGGAAAGCTTCTCGTCAAGGATTTCTCCTTCTTCGTTGAAGACTTTCCACGCTTGTCCTAAGCCAATTTGTTCCGGAATTACCCAAGCGTGAACCCAACGGAGAATGATTCTTAAATCATTTAGGGCGTTACTATTGGATTGGCCGCCTAAAACACTGATTAATCCGGCAACCTTTCCCGATAAATCCTCAAAACTCATTAAATCTAGGGCATTCTTCATCACACCACTGACACTGCCATGATACTCCGGTGTCGCCAAAATTAATCCCGCTGCCGATTTAACCGTTTGCTGCATTTTGGCCACATCGGGATAGTCAGAATAGTCATCTCCCCCGTTACAGAAGGGTAAAGAGAGTTTTCTCAGGTCAATTATCTCTGTTTCTACCCCTAACCCCTGTACTCGACTGATAGCAACTTCTAACGCCATCGCACTATAGGATCCGGGGCGTAAACTGCCATTAATACCAACGATTTTGATCATAGAACTTATACAAACTCATAACGACTACATATAAGCTAACAAAAAAAGAGACAATTGGGGAAGCTTAGTTAAAAAAATATGTCGATGGGGCGGAGGGGGCGATCGATCTAAGTTTTAATGAGAGTAGAAAGAAAGATTTATTCCATTTCCCCTCATTGCCATGCCAGAATTTCTCGATTTTCTCAAACATAAATACGCCTATGTGGCTATTGGTGAATTCAAACCGGGGTGTTTTTCCGAAGCCCAAAAACTCTACGAAAAGGCCGTTTCCACCTATTCCACGGGATTCCAGGGGGCTTTTCTGCTGCAAAAACCCGGAACCGACGAGGGGATTGCCGTGATCATCTGGGATAAAATCGATGATATGGAGGCAAATAAAAGCGAAGCCCACGAATTATTGCTGAAATCCATGGCTCCTCTGTTTGCGAAACCGCCTGTCACCGATTTTTATGAAGTATGTAGCGAGATAGAAGGTTCCCCCATTTAGGGATAATGTTTCTTTTCGGTGGCGATTAATTTGGCGGCTAAAACCCCGCCTAGGAAACCAAATAAATGTCCTTGCCAAGAAATCCCCGGACGGGAAGGCAAAACGCCCCAAATTGTGCCACCGTAGAGTAAAAAGACTAGAATTGACAAGAGTATAGAAGGAATATTTCTCTGGAAATAGCCCCGCAGTAATAAAAAACCTAAATAGCCAAAAATCAAGATACTTGCCCCGATATGAATGGATCCGGGAGTAGCAAATAACCAGACTCCTAACCCCCCCACCAGCATAGTCAAGCCGGTAACAATAAAAAAGTCACTGGTTTCCTGTAACATCACCAACCAACCGAGAATCAGGAAAGGAACCGTATTAGCGATAAGATGGGGAAAGTCACCGTGTAGGAAAGGTGCGAAAAGAATACCCCGCAATCCGATGACTTGATGCGGAATAATCCCGAAAATGTCTAAACTGCCCCGAAAAACAAATTGATCTAAAATCTCTAACAGCCAAAAAATCGCCACAAAGGTAGCGAGGATTATTGCTTGGGTTTTTATTTCTTGCCGAGATCCTTGACTCATAAGATTGATGGATGAGCTATTTTTTCCCATTATAGCCCCCCACATCAGTTATCAGTTATCAGTTATCAGTTATCAGTGATTCAGTTACCAGTTATCAGGTGTGAGTTTTAAGTTTACAGTTATCAGTTATCAGTGATTCAGTTATCAGGTGTGAGTTTACTGTTTACTGGTTACTGTTTGCTGCGGGACAAAGAGAGGCTAATTGACAGGAAAAACAAGCGGGATTTCTTGCTTTACAAACCGCCCGGCCGTGGTAAATAATACTAATAGAAAAAGTTTCCCAATCCGGTTGAGGTAGTAAAGCCATTAAATCCCGTTCAATTTTCACCGGATCGTTATTAGTAGTTAAACCCAAACGATTACTTAAGCGCTTAACGTGGGTATCTACTGTCACCCCCTCAATAATCCCGTAAGCGTGAGCGAGTACCACATTAGCCGTTTTTCTAGCTACCCCGGGTAAAGTTAATAATTCCCCCATTGTCTTGGGTACTTCCCCCTGAAAATCCTTGAGGATTTTTTGACAAGCACCCTGAATATTTTTAGCTTTATTGCGATAGAATCCCGTGGAACGAATCAGGGTTTCTAACTCCTCTCGCTCGGCAAAAGCTAAGGATTTAGCATCGGGAAAACGGGCGAATAAAGCAGGCGTCACCTTATTTACCCGCTCATCAGTGCATTGTGCCGAGAGAATAACTGCCACCAATAACTGCACGGGAGTTTGATAATTTAAGCTACAGGTTGCCTCTGGATATAATTGCTTTAAGTTGCTTAAAATCTCTAGGGCGCGCAGTTGAGGTTCAGTTTTTTTTCGAGGGGCCATCACTGGAATAAATCCTGAAAAACTGCTAGGTTAGCCGTGTCGCGCACGATTAAGAAAACTCCTAATCCTAAGAGTAAAACTAGACCTGTTTGCATGATGTTATCTTGCAGTTTAGTCGGGAGAGGTTTACCTACCAAAGCCTCGATTAATAAAAATACTAATTGACCGCCATCAAGAGCAGGTAAAGGCAGAATATTAATTACCGCTAAGTTAATACTAATTAGGGCGGCAAATTGAAAAAGATTACCCGCATCATTACGAGCGATTGCGGCTCCGTATTCGACAATTTTAACCGGTCCTGCTACCTGTTGAACACTGTCTTTGAAGTTACTAACTAACTGCCCAAAACCTTGCACGGTTAATAGGGTTAATCGTTGAAATTCACCCGCACCTAAGCTAAAAGCTTGCCCAAAATTATCGGCTTTCAGGCGAGTTTCTTCACCGTTAGGAGCCAATCTCACCCCAATTTTACCCTGACCATCACTTCCCAATTCAGGAGTAACGATTAAATTGATCGTTTCTGTGGGGCGTTTGATGGTTAATTTTAGGGGTTGATCGGGGGAAGATTGAATAATGTCACGGAAGTCAATAATGGCATTTTGAGAAGCACCAAGGGGCTGATCATTGATAGCGAGAACAATATCCCCCGCTTGCATTCCCGCTTGTTTAGCGACCGAATTTTCAGCAGTGAAAACTTCAGGAATAATTACCCCTTCTTGATAGTTAATTTGGGGAAACCCCACGGTAGCGACTTGGGTAACAAGCAAAAAATAGGCAAAAATTAAATTAGCAATTACTCCCGCACTAATGACGATAGCTCGATCGAAAACAGGACGATTGCGTAATAAATCAGGGTCGTTATTGGGAATTTGACTATCGGGATCGTCATCGGGAAAACCAACGTAACCCCCTAAAGGAATGGCGCGGAGGGCGTATTCCGTTTCTTTACCTTGATATTTAGCTAAAGCTGGACCAAAACCGATGGAAAAGCGATTAACATGGATAGATTGCCAACGAGCAGCGGCAAAATGACCCAATTCGTGAACGACAATTAATAGGGCAAGTACACCGATCGCTATTAAAACTGACATGATGATCAAATTATAATGACTTAGCTTTTGTTTATTGTAAGCGATCCTCTTGGATAGATTTCAAAAAATCTGGAGTTATCGCTAATTTTTCGATCATTTATGATAGAAGTGATCTTAACTGCCTAATCTGACCTAACGGAGAGCGATCGATGCCTTTGAGTGAGCGCGCCCAGCAATTAATCCCAAAAGCGAGAATCATTAGTTTCGCTAATTGGCCCTATCAGCAAGCAGCGATCGCTATTTGGCAACAAGCGGATGAGCAAAATCGCTATCTCAGCGATAGCGATTTAGATACTATCGTCAATTTAGAGCCTGATTTACTTGTTTCTAGTCAACAAGCTCGAAAACTGCGGGATAATGCGAATTTTATCGTCGATAACGCCCGTCAGACTGTCTTCAGCCAATTTCCTACCATTCTTCAACCCGGGGGCGATCTTTATCCACCCCACCGCGCCGAAGCTTGTTGGCGTGATTTCTGGAACTTTTTACGCTGTATTACCTACGGTGTCGTCGGACAACAGATTCCCTATACCAGTGCCGAGGGATTGGAAAATATGCGTCTTCTTTACCAAGAATTGCAAGTACCATTAGGGGCGATGATTTCGGGTTTAGAAGCTTTAAAAGCATACAGTTTAGCGTATTTTAGAGACCCAGAAAAAACCGCAATTACTCCCTATTTTGATCACTTAATTACGGTTATGAAAAAGTTTTAAAACTGCGGCATTTAATCTGTGTTAAAATAATAAGGTCAACGGTTGAAAATGCCGCTCACTGGGGTGAAAACTCCGTTGAAACCCTGAAATCATCGGCGCGGGTGAGCCTCTTGGAACCAGCAAAAACCTTGAGCGATCGCCAAGCGGGTCGAGGTAGTTTATAAAATAAGGGAGATTCTATGGATGCCAAAGCGAAATTATTAGAATTGATCGCTGGTAGAAATCGTGGACTCCTGGCCACGGAAAGCGACCGCGTGCGGATTTTAGCGGCGATCGAACAATTGGAGGATCACAATCCCCATCCCCATCCCCTCGAAGTTAAACAACTATTAGGGGGCAATTGGCGTTTGCTATTCACCAGCAGCCGCAACATTCTGGGAATAGATCGCCTACCTTTTTTGCAATTAGGGCAAATTTATCAATATCTCGACCTGAACAAGGCCAAACTCTACAATATCGCCGAAATTATCGGCGTACCTTGGCTAGAAGGGGCAGTAATCGTCTCCGCTACCTTTGAACCCACATCCGAGCGTCGGGTAATGGTCAAATTTGAGCGCTCGATCCTCGGTCTGCAACGTCTTCTCAATTATCATTCTCCCCAAGAATTTATCGAAGCGATCGAAAGTGGCAAAAAATTTCCTCCCCTCGATTTTTCTTTCAATAATCGCCAACAAACAGGTTGGCTCGATATCACCTATCTCGATGAAGATCTCCGCATCGGCCGCGGCAGCGAGGGCAGCGTCTTTATTCTCGCTAAGGAAAAAACCTAACTTACAGAGCTATTCAGGAGACTCCGAGACTCCGAGACAGCTTTTATGTATTCTCCCCACTACCCCACTACCCCACTACCCCACTTGCTGCTCCCTTGCTCCCTTGCTCCCCCAGATGAATGCCCCGATCGGTTAGAATCAAAATATGGGAAAAAAATTATTTATTTTCGGGAACCTTTACTGAATTCTCCCGTCCTCAAGCTCTGAGTGAGGAGTTTATATCCCTAGAGGAAATCCCATGAGTCAATCGATTCCAGCATCTTGGTCACTTGAGGCCAAAAAGTCTCAAAACCCCGTGTCCCCTGACAAACTCTCCAACTACGATCTAATTGCACGCTGTCAGGAAGGGTGCCAGCCCGATCGAGCAGCTTTTGCGGAACTGCTGCGGCGCTATCAAGCTCATATTGATAAATTACTCTATCATTTGGCTCCCGATTGGCAAGATCGCGCTGATTTGGCTCAAGAGGTCTGGATTCGCGTCTATCGCAATATTAACCGTCTCCATGAACCCCTCAAGTTCCGCGGTTGGTTAAGTCGCATTGCCACTAATCTTTTTTACGACGAATTGCGGAAACGCAAGCGGGTTAATCACCCCATTTCCCTCGATGCTCCCCGGCGCGTGGAAGATGGCGAAATCGATTGGGATATCGAGTCCGATTACCCCAGTCCCGATGAACATCTCACCACCCACGAATTCTACGATCAATTACAGGCGGCGATCGCTGATTTACCAGAAGCTTTTCGGACAACTATTATTCTGCGAGAAATTGAAGGCATGGCCTACGAAGAAATTGCCGAGATGACGGGAGTTTCTTTAGGAACTGTTAAATCCCGCATTGCTCGCGCTCGCGCTAAATTACAATCTGTTTTACAGCCCTATTTTACGGAAGGCTAAATAAAATTGTGGTGATTCGGCACTAACGGTCGAAATGAGGAGTCGTTAAATTTAACTAGCTCCGTGCTGGTAAAAAGTGATTGTATACCGATCGCTTCTGGTCGAGGTCAACCATGAATAATTATCAACCCGAAGACGTTCAATGGATCAAGTCTTTGTTACGTCACGATGACAGCGATTCCAACTCCGCAACCGAGGATATTTTATTCTTAGATGAGGATAACGAAGAAGCTCATCGTTTCGATTTAATTAGCGCCTATATTGATAACGAAGTAACGGTAGAGGAACGGAAGCTAGTTCAGCATTGGTTAGACCATGATGCTGCCGCTAAAAAACTCTATCAGCAGCTCTTGGGATTACAAACTAATTTAAAGCAAATTCCCGTACCGGCTACTATGGCCAGCGACCGATTAGCAGAACAGGTGTTCAGAAAAGTCGATGGTCAGCGTCGTCGGCAATATTATGTTTATGGTGGCGCAATTTTCACCGCTATGGCGATCGCTGTTGGCTCCTACTTCGTCTCGGGACGCAATGATCCCCTCTCCCAAATGGCGAGCAGTCCGAGCAGTATTAGCCAAGAGGGAGACCATTTGATGATTGCTCTTAACCATCCGATTATGGAGATTCCCGCAACGGAACAGCCAAAAGAGAATGGCCAAAGGTAAGGTCTATGGAGATAAATGCCAGCATTCTCGTGCGATCGCCCAATCTTCCGCCGTAGCAATTACCATCACGCGTACTTTAGATGTCTCGCTGGCGATATCCTCATCCCGGGGACGAGCGGCATTTTTAGCTAAATCTAACTCTAAACCGAAAAAAGACCAGCCTTGACTGGCTTTTTCCCGTACTAAAGCTGAATTTTCGCCGATTCCTGCCGTAAATACCAACACATCCAACCCCTCCAGAGAAGCAATCATCGATCCGATTAAACTTTTCAGACGATGAATATACATCTCAAATGCTAATTTTGCCCTCTCGTTGCCTTCGGCCATCGCCGTCGTAATTGCCCGCATATCCCCAGAAATACCAGAAATTCCCTTTAAACCCGATTCTTTATTGAGTAAACTATTTAAACTATCGGGATTATATTGATATTCTCGCTCTAGATAAATCAGAATCCCTGGATCGATCGAACCGCTGCGGGTTCCCATCATCAATCCCTCTAGGGGAGTAAATCCCATAGTAGTATCGATACTTTTACCCCCCTTGACTGCCGATAGGGAAGCACCATTGCCCAGATGACAGATCACCATTTTCAACGATTCTAGGGGTTTTCCTAACAATTCGGCGGCTCGTTGGGAGCAGTACTGATGACTGGTGCCATGAAAACCATAGCGACGGATTCCCAGTTCACTCCATTGGTAGGGAATGGGATAAAGAGAAGATTCGGGAGGGATAGAACGATGAAAAGCGGTGTCAAACACTGCTACTTGAGGAACATCGCCCAAAACTTGCTCGATCGCTTCAATTCCTTCTAAATGAGCGGGATTATGGCTAGGAGCCAGGGGAATCAGCTTTTTAATCGTTTCTTTGACCTGGGGAGTGATCATGGTAGCCTGGGAATATTCCGTGCCACCATGGACAACTCGATGACCGACTATACTAATGTCGGCGAGGTTGGCTACTACCTTAGTTTCGCCAGTGACTAAGGTATCTAACATCCGAGCAATTCCTGCCGGACGATCCTGACTAGAAAGATTAATTTCCTGTTTAATTCCCTGAGCTTTTACCGTTAAAACCGCGTAATCAGGGTTAACTGTCCAATCGATCCCCGCTTGCCAAATTGGTTGCGGAGGATGGCCAGGGAGAAACTCTAAATCGTACAAACAACTTTTTTGACTGCTCGATCCCGCATTTAAGACCAGAATTTTCATAGAAAAGCTCAATTAGGAGGTGGCCTATGGCGATCATAATCAAACTCAGGTTAAGTCTAGATAAAATCGCTGACTTTTCGGGTTTTTCTTCAAGAAAATTTTATCCGGCTGTGATCACCCATCCCTGACTCGGGCAATATTACAAAACTTTATCAAAAAAAAGTCAAAATAGAGCCTCTAGGGTTATAAAATAGAAGAATACCCCTTGTGAAATTAATCCAAGAAGCTACCTCTGATGCAAGTTAAGGCCTCTATAGTGGATTTAGAGCTAGTTCTCGTCCTTTTCACCAGTGGAATGTCAACATCGCACCACGAATCTCTAGAACGGAATTTTTGCGTATTCTAGATAACCGTGATTACTAGAGGATTTCTTAAGTATGTCAGAGGTTACTGCCGTTACAGATGCCACCTTTAAAGATGAAGTTTTAGATAGTGCCGACCTTGTCCTAGTGGATTTCTGGGCTCCTTGGTGCGGCCCCTGTCGAATGGTGGCTCCCGTTGTGGGAGAAATTGCCGCACAGTTCGAAGGGCAAGTCAAGGTGGTGAAACTCAACACCGACGAAAACCCCATTATCGCTAGTCAGTATGGGATTCGCAGTATTCCCACTCTGATGATCTTCAAAGGAGGTCAAAAAGTTGATATGGTGGTCGGGGCTGTACCGAAAACCACTTTAGCTACCACCATAGATAAACACCTGTAGAGGAGTTGACTAGGTTTTCTGGTAACGCATACCGGGTAACTGAGTCACTAAACCGATTAATTCTAATTCCAATAAGATCCCCGCCACTTCTGAGGTGGGGATTTGCATTTTTTCAACAATAATGTCAAACAACAGGGCATCTCTGTCAAATAACTGATAGACTTGTGCTAGTCTAGGTTCTAGATTGACTGGAGGAGCAGCATTAACGACCGGGGATGTCTCTAGAGGGAGTGAAGGGGAGAGATTAACCGGTGCGGATTGGTTTGCGGTGGGAATTGCCCCCAACATTTCTAATAATTTCTCCTCAGAAACGATAATTTCTGCTCCCTGATGAATCAGTTGTAAACAACCCCTAGCGGCAGCAATATCGGGAGAATTGGGTAAAGCATAGATATCGCCGCCGAATTCGTTAGCATAATTAGCTGTGATTAGGGAGCCAGACCTTTCGGGGGCCTCGATAACAATCGTGGCGCGACTTAAACCGGCGATAATGCGATTACGACTGGGAAAATGGGCTTTATTCGGTTGAGTTGCCGCAGGATGTTCACTAATGACTAAACCCTGCTTTTGGATGTCCGCCTGTAGCTGCCGATGACGACTAGGATAAACCACATCGACCCCCGTTCCCAAGACGGCAATCGTTCTTCCCCCCGCTTTTAAACAGCTTTGGTGTGCCTCGCCATCAATTCCTTCGGCCATACCAGAAACAATAGTAAATCCCTGTTGGGCCAAAAGGGTACTTAAGCGCCGCGCCCAGCGCCGGCCGTGATCCGTGGGGTTACGAGTACCCACAATGGCGACGGTGGGGATATTTCCCTGATTTTCCTCTAAATTGACCTTTCCTTGATAGTAAAGTAAGGGGGGAGGACTGGGAATTTCCCAGAGAAAGCGGGGATATTCTGGGTCGCTAGGAGTCCAAAAAAGGGGGTTTTTCTGGATATGTTCGGCGAAAAGAGCTTCTGGGTCAATTTGCGCTCGCCCTTCCCGTACCGCTACCATTAACTTTTTGCCAAATCCCGCCACTTCTGCGATCGCAGTATCGGTGGCATTCCAGGCCACAGCGACACTGCCAAAATGTTGATAGAGTCGCTTTAGGGAAATTGACCCAACTCCAGCAATACTTGACCATGCTAACCAATAAACGCGATCGTCTGTCAATTTGAAAAGCTCCTCAAACCAAGTAATATTTTCAGTCGGTTAAAACTGACTGCGGCCAGATGACCTTAATTTATTTTAATCTTGCCGGAATCCCTTCCATTAGTTGTTGAGGTATGGTTGAGCCTCGTCAATGTCTTTCACTTTTTTAAAATGTGAATCAGTTGTTCTTGATCTTCTGGGGGAAGTTGTTCAGTTGCTTCTAGTATTTCTGCAAAAGTGGCTTGAGTCATGGTTTTAGTTGGTTATAGTGGTCTTTGGAGCCAATTGTAGCAGTAACGGTAGAACGGGTTAGCATAGCGTAACGGATAATAATATGAAAATGTCTAAAATGTTTCACATTAAAAGGCACGTTAGGTAACGTATCCTAAAAGATCGGTGGTTGCGTTTTTTCAAGAAAAATGCTAGGATATCTAGAAGTAGAGTAAATGAGTTATTATGTCATCTTTAGTGCTTAAACAGCATATTGAAGTAACACCCGGTGTTTGTGGCGGTAAACCTCGTATTGCTGGACATCGTATTAAGGTACAAGACATTGTTATTTGGCATGAAAGAATGGCGATGTGTCCTGATGAAATTGTTTATAATTATCCAACGATTACTTTAGCTGATGTTTATGCAGCTTTAGCTTATTACCATGATCATCGAGAAGAAATTCGCCAAGATATTGAATCCAGCGAAAATTTTGCTAAACAGTTACAAGGGGATAAACCTTCATTGGTCGAAAAACTTTTAAAGGGAAATAATGGCCAATAAGCTTAAGTTTCACCTAGATGAAAGCGTCTCTAATGCGATCGCTAAAGGTTTAAGAATGCGAGGGATTGATGTTACAACTTCTCCAGAAAAAGGACTGATGGGGTCTTCCGATGAGGAACAATTAGCTTATGCTTTATCGCAAGGCCGAGTCATTTTTACTTTTGATGATGATTTTCTGGTTTTGTCTTCAATGGGATTAGAGCATTGGGGGATTATTTATTCACATCAACGTCAATCTATTGGCAAAATTATTAGTGATTTAGTTTTAATTTGGGAATGTTTAGAGCCTGATTATATGTATAAAAATGTTGAGTTTTTATAAAAATCATAATTCATAGAAAAAAGGTACGTTGGGTAACGCAATTTACAAGATTGAATCTTTACACTGTGATTATATTCATTACAATCCTGTGCGGCATGGGTTATGTTTAAAACCGTAGTATTGGCCTTTTCCTAGGGACTTCCAGAGAATAAAATACCCAACAAAAAAATAGAAAAGTGTTTTTTTGAAAAAGTAATTATTTTTGTCTAGGAAAACAAAGAGTCTCCCATTACAACCTATTTTTCC
>VYLL01000370.1_pt1 | contig 12162 bp, 13 predicted proteins | sample 5114301 | NCBI WGS metagenome assembly VYLL01 (sample SAMN12291809, study PRJNA351875) | freshwater metagenome | isolation source: freshwater lake | place: USA: Michigan, MSU2 Lake | collected 2011-08-16 | reverse complement strand
GACGCGCGATCAACTTGCCGCTCGAGCGCCCAGTGACCGTGTTCGGCGGGCTGACCTTCGGCGGAGGTCCGGTCGGCAACTACATGAGCCATGCGGTCGCGGCGATGGTCGCGCGCCTGCGCGGCACGGCGGCCCGCGGGCTGCTCTACGCCAATGGCGGCTATGCGACGCACCATCATGCGCTGGTGCTGTCGGGCGAACCGACGGGGGTCTCGTTCCCGCATGATGCGGCGGTGACGGTCGAGCGCGAGCCGGTGCCGCCGCTGGTCGAAACTTACGATGGTGTCGCGCGGATCGAGACGTTCACGGCCTTCTACACCCGCGACGGGGTGGCGCGGGCGGGGACGGTGATCGCGCGGACCGAAGGCGGCGCGCGTGTCGTGGCAGCGGTGACGGACCGCGCGGAGGCAGAGTGGCTCGTGTCGGGGGGCGAGGAAGCGGTGGGCGCGACGGGCGTGTGTGCGACCGATGCCAATGGCTTGGTGACGTGGCGGCGCGGCGCGGCGTGAATCCGCGCCGTCAGTCGGCGCGTGCGCCGCTGCCCGCGCTACGCGTGAGCCCTGCTGGATTCGAACCAGCGACCTACTGATTAAAAGTCAGTTGCTCTACCGACTGAGCTAAGGGCCCACGCCGGGTCGCGCCTATGCGCGAGGCCGCCGCTGGTCAAGGCGCGCGAGGAGGTGGCGCGCGGTCAGCATCGTCACCGGGTCGCGCCAGTCGGGGGCCACCTCGACCAGCGGCGCGAGCACGAAACGGCGGGTGCGGAACGCGGGGTGCGGGATGGTCAGCGTCCGGCTCCGCCACACGCCGCCAGACCAGCCGATGATGTCGAGGTCGATCGGCCGCGCCCCCCACCGCCTGCCCGGACGGCGGCCATGTGTGCGCTCGACGGCTTTGAGGTGTTTGAGCAGGGCAGGGGGTGCGAGTTCACTTTCGATCAGCGCCACGGCGTTGGCATAGCTCCGTCGCGAATCGCCCATCGGCCTGCTCGCAACGATGCGGGAGGATGCGGTGACCGTACCGACGCATTTCGCGAAGTCGCGGAGAAGCATGTCAGGCCGACCCCAAGGCCCAAAGACATTCCCGCCCAGCGCGATCAGATAGGTTTGCCTGCCCACGCCTGGCGCTTTAGGCGCGAGCGATGCTTCCGCAACTCCCCGCGCTCCCCGAAACCGAACCGTCGCGCGATTGCCCGTTGTGTCCGCGTTTGGTGGACTTCCGCCACGCCTGCCGCGCCGAATATCCAGCGTGGTGGAACGCCCCCGTGCCCGCGTTCGGCGATCGTGAGTCGCGGATCGCCATTGTCGGCTTGGCACCCGGCAAGCACGGCGCGAACCGCACGGGGCGGCCCTTCACCGGCGATTACGCGGGCGACCTGCTGTTCGAAACGCTGGAGAAATTCGGGCTGACGACCGGCACTTACGACGCGCGGGTCGACGACGGCTTCGGGCTGAAGGGCGCGGTGATCATCAACGCGGTCAAATGCCTGCCGCCCGAAAACAAGCCGACCCCGGCGGAAATCCACACCTGCCGCCGATTTCTGGAGGCTCAGGTCGCCGACCTGCCCAACGCGCGCGTGTTCGTGGCGCTCGGCCAGATCGCACACCAGTCTGCGGTGAAGGTGCTCGGCGGGCGGCTCCCCAAGGCGAAGTTCGGGCATCTGAACGAACACGTGATGCCCGACGGCCGCGTACTGATCGACAGCTATCACTGCTCGCGGTACAACCAGAACACCGGGCGGTTGACCCGCCCTATGTTCGAGGCGGTGCTTGAGCGGGCCTGCTCACTTCAGCGGCAGATCCCCTGAGAAATCAGAACTACATTTCCCAATGTGATGACTTCTGTGGACCGGCCCTCAGGAGAAATCTTCATCAGCATTCCTCGAGCCGTTACGTCTACGTTGAAGAAGGTTTTGGCGCCTCCACCAGACACATTGGCGTCATATGTGTCGCAACCTTTTCGGTCGCAGCGGCTGTATCTTTTGGCAGTAAGGTCAATCGTTGCGTAAGTTGTTATCGGCATTGCCTTGCAGCCAGTACCTGGAGCGCATTGCTGCTTCTCCGACCATTCGCATTTCTTCGGAGCGGCTGTCGATTGGGTCGCCGTGGCCAACACCAGACTTCCTACGATGATGGCGCGCATCAATGATCCTCGACCAGCCGCCCATAAAGCTCCGGCCGCCGGTCTCTGAAGAACCCGAACGCCGCGCGGTTCTTCGCGACCTCCGCCAAGTCGAACTCGGCGACCAGCACGCCGCTCTCCTCAGCGCCATATTCCGCGACCAGATCGCCGCGTTCGTTGGCGATGAAACTGTGGCCGTAGAAGCGTTGCCCGCACTCGGTCCCGATGCGGTTCGACGCGACGACGGGGACGACGTTCGACACCGCATGTCCCACCATCGCGCGCCGCCACAGCCGCGAGGTGTCGAGCTCCTCCGCCTCGGGCTCGTCGCCGATCGCGGTCGGGAACAGCAATATGTCCGCGCCCATCAGCATCAACGCGCGCGCGGTTTCCGGATACCATTGGTCCCAGCAGATGCCGACGCCGACGCGGCCGTAGCGCGTGTCCCACACTTTGAACCCGGTGTTGCCGGGGCGGAAATAGAATTTCTCGCTGTATCCCGGCCCGTCGGGGATATGGCTCTTGCGATAGACGCCCATGATCTCGCCCGCGTCGTCGATCATCGCGAGCGAGTTGTAATAATGCTGCCCGTCGCGCTCGAAGAAGCTCGTCGGGATATAGACCTGCAACTCCTTTGCGAGCGCCTGCATCGCCTTGACGCTCGCGTGGCTCTCCAGCGGCGCGGCGGTCGCGAACGGGTCGAGTTCCTGCACCTTGCAGAAATACGGCCCCTCGAAGAGCTCGGGCGGCAGGATAACTTTCGCGCCATGCTGCGCCGCCTCACGCACATGCGCTTCGACGGTCGCGTTGTTCGCGGCGAGATCGGCGGAGAGGTCGCACTGGATCGCGGCGACGGTGATGCTGGTCATATATCTATCCTGAGGCCAAATCGCGCGGCACCCGCGACCATTGCCAGATAGAGCAGGATCGTGACGGCACAACCGATGCCAAGCGCCGGCCAGAACGCAATGCCACGCCGGAGCAACGCCGGGATGATGAGGAACATCGGCATCGAGGGCAGGAAGAACCAGAATGTCCCCTGGACGTAACGCGCCATCGCCTCGCCCTCGGTGCCGTCACGCCACAGCCAGATCATGCTGAGCACCGACACCAGCGGCAGTGAAACGATCAGCGACCCGAGTGCCGGTTGACGCCGCGCGATGGTCGAGGCGAGCGCGACGATCAGGCCCGACAGGATCGCGCGGACCCAGAAGGCGGTCACGCGCGAGGTATCTGTTGTGAGATGCAGTGGAAACTTCCGCCGCCGGTCAGAACATGCCCCGTCGGCCGCCCGACGACCAGCCGGTCGGGGAAGAGCGGCTTGAGCGCTGCGAGTGCCGCGTCATCGTTCGGCGCGCCATGTACGGGCACGACGACAGCTGCATTGCCGATGTAGAAGTTCATATAGCTCGCCGCCGCAACGTCCCCGTCGATCTCGATGCGGCCGGGGGAGGGCATCGGCACGACCTCGACGCCGAATGCCCGCGCGCGCGCCCAGGCATCGCCATAGACCTCTGCATTGGGATCGTCCGTCCCCGCAGGCTCCGGGATCGCGAGCACGCCGGGTGCGACGAAGCGCGCGACGTTGTCGACATGTCCGTCGGTGTGGTCGCCGATCAGCCCGTCGCCGAGCCACAGGACCCGCGCGATGCCGAGGTTGAGCTTCAGCTCCGCTTCGATATCGTCCTTCGTCATGTACGGGTTGCGGTTCGGGTTGAGCAGGCATTGCTCGGTCGTCACCAGCAGCCCTTCGCCGTCGACGTCGATCGCGCCACCCTCGAGGACCATATGGCGCGGCTCGTGCGGCACATTCGCGTCCGCGGCGAGCAGCTTGCCCAGCGCATCGTCGAGCTGGGAGGGGTATTTGCCGCCCCAGCCGTTGCCACGATAGTCCAGCGCATAGCGGCTGCCATCGGGACGCCGCATCACCAACGGCCCGGTGTCGCGCAGCCAGACGTCGAAGAAAGGCAGCAGCCGCAGCTCGGCTTGCGGTGCGAGCGCTTTCGCGCGGTCGGCCGCGTCCTCGTTCGCGCAGACGAGCACCACCCGCTCGCCCTTGCCGTCGGCGCGAACCGCGCGCGCAAACGCCGCCACTTCTTCCTGCGCGCCAGCGAGGTCGTCGAGCCACAGGTCGGCGGCGCTCGGAAAGCCGATCCACACCGCCTCGTGGCGGCTCCATTCGGGGGGGAAGTGCATCACTTCGCTTTCAGCGACCGCTCGCGCGCCGCGCGGAACTCCGATGTCGGCGACCATTTCGGCCACATGCGCCCATCGGCCAGCTCGCGCCCGATGCCATAATACATCGCCACGTCCTGCACCGCGCCCGACCAGTCCCAGCGTTCGTCATATTCGTCCTGCGGCTTGTGGTAGCGGTTGGTCACATAATCCGCCGCCAGCCGCGCCCCGCGCTCACGGCCGCCGAAGACCATGTCCTGCCCGCTTTCCGCATAGAGCATGGGCACGCCAAGCTTCGCCAGGCTGAAATGGTCCGAGCGGAAGTAATAGCCTTTCTCGATATCGGTCTCGGGCGACAGCGCGCGCGCGCCGTCTTTCGCCCATTTGGTGGCGAGCGCGTCGAGACCGGGCGACTGGCCACGCCCGGTGATGACGATGTCCTTCGTGGCCCCGATCACGTTGAGCCCGTCCATGTTGACCCCGCCGACGGTTCTCGCGAGCGGATAGATCGGGTTCTCGGCGTAGAATTTCGAGCCGAGCAGCCCGCTCTCCTCGGCGGTCACCGCGAGGAACACCTGACTTCGCGCGGCGGGCCCCGCGCGCCCGTTCATCTCGGCGAGTGCGATCAACCCTGCCGTCCCTGTCGCATTATCGATGGCGCCATTGCAGATGCCGTCGCCGTTGACCGGCTCGCAGCGGCCGAGATGGTCCCAGTGGGCGGTGTAAAGCACATGTTCCAGCGGACGCGATTTGCCGGGGAGGATGCCGATGACGTTCTTCGACACCTGCCGCCGGATCGTGTTGTCGAGCGTCGCGTCGAGCTTCAGCCCGAGCGGCACGGCGCGGAACCCCTTGACCTTCGCCGCTGCCCTGAGCGCCGCCCAGTCCTGTCCGGCACTCGCCATGAGCCGCGCGGCGCTGTCCTGCGTGATCCAGCCGACCGCTGCCGATTCCTTCGCATGGCCGTCGGCCGCATCCTGGTTGATCTGCGGGCCGGTCCAGGACGAGACGACAACGCCCCAGGGATAGGCGGCGGGTTCGGTGTCGTGGACGATCAGCGCGGCGGCCGCGCCCTGCCGCGCGGCTTCTTCGTATTTGTAGGTCCAGCGCCCGTAGTAGGTCATGCGCCGTCCGCCGAACGGGCCGACCTCGTTCGGTGTCTCCCAGTCCGGATCGTTGATCAGGATGACGACCGTTTTGCCTCTCACATCGAGGCCCGCATAGTCGTTCCAGCCCTTTTCAGGCGCGTAGATGCCGTAGCCCACGAAGACGACATCGCTCGCCGCCACGCGGGACTGGGGCACCGTGCGCCATGTCCAGACCGCCATGTCGGTCTTGTAGCCAAGGCTGACCGGGGCCTCTCCGCCGGTGAAGGCCAGCGTCACCTTCGGATCGGCGGTGATTTCGACCATCGGAACGTCCTGGTACCACGATCCCTTGTTTCCGGGTTTCAGGCCGGCCTTGGCGAAGCGCTCGGCGATATAGGCGACGGTCTTCGCCTCCTCGGGCGACGTCGGTTCGCGCCCCGCATATTCGTCCGACGACAGGATGCGCGTCGCCTCCTTGAGCGTCGCGACCGGCACGTCGGGTGCGGCAAGGGCGGAGGTGGCGAGCGAAGCGAGCAGGGCGAAACGAAGCACAGGCATCTCCCGAGGATCAGGTCGCCGCTGGCTAACCCCAACCGAGGTCGGCGCAAACAAAAAAGGCCGCCCTGGCGGACGGCCTCTCTTGCGCGATACGCGATGCTTCAGCGCGAATAGAACTCGACGACGAGGTTCGGCTCCATCTTCACCGGATACGGCACCTCGTCGAGTTGCGGCACGCGGGTGAAGGTCACTTTCGCCGTGCCGTCGGGCGCGACGTAGTCGGGGATGTCGCGCTCGGGCAGGCTCTGCGCTTCCATGACCAGCGCCATTTCCTGCGCCTTGGCACCCAAAGTGATCTCGTCGCCGACATTGCAGCGGCGCGACGCGATGTTGCACTTGACCCCGTTCACGCGGACATGGCCGTGGCTGACCAGCTGGCGCGCGGCGAAGATCGTCGGCGCGAACTTGGCGCGATAAACGATCGCGTCGAGGCGACGCTCGAGCAGGCCGATCAGGTTCTGCGAGGTGTCGCCCTTCATGCGCGACGCCTCGACATACTGCTTCTTGAACTGCTTCTCAGTGACTTCCCCGTAATAGCCTTTCAGCTTCTGCTTGGCTTTCAGCTGCAGACCGAAATCGCTGACCTTGTTCTTGCGGCGCTGCCCGTGCTGGCCGGGGCCGTATTCGCGCTTGTTGACCGGGGACTTCGGACGACCCCAGATGTTTTCGCCCATCCGGCGGTCGAGTTTGTGCTTGGCGCTCTGGCGCTTCGACATGGGAGTTCCTTCAATTGCGTTCGTTATCGTCGTGCCCGGAACCGCCTGCTTGCTCGTGAGAGGGCAGGGCTACCGCTTCACCGGACGTGCGGAGCCAATCGCGAAGCGCGCGCCCCTAGCGGAAAGGCTCGCCAAGTCAAGTCCGGGCGGCTAGGCGCGCGGGCCATGACGCTACCGCAAGACTGCACGACCATGACCGAGGTGCGCGCCGGGGTCGACGCCACCGACCGCGAGATCGCCGCGCTGATCGGCCGTCGCTTCGCTTATATGGACGCCGCCGCGCGCATCAAGCCGAACCGGGATGCCGTCCGCGACGAAGAACGCAAGGCCCAGGTGCTGGCGAATGTCCGCGCCAATGCCGCCGCGAACGGCTGGCAGCCCGAGCTGGCCGAGGCGCTCTGGGATCGGCTTGTCGAGGCCTCGATCGCTTATGAATTCGATGCGTTCGACGCGATCAGGACGACTTCGGCCGCGGATTGACCAGCGCTGCGACGATGCCGCGCATCGTACGGACTTCGTGCGTGTTCCAGCCCGGTTTGGTCAGGATCGAACGCACTGCGCGCTTGGTCGTCTGAACCTTGTCGGGCGGGAAGTAAAAGCCCGCGTTGTCGAGCGCCGCATCGATCTGTTGCACCAGCCCTTCGAGCTCGTCGTGCGGGGCAGGGGGCGCAAGTTCGGTTTTCGGCGGCTGCGCGAGCGCGGCGCCCTTCGACCATTCGTATGCGACGAGGATCACCGCTGGCGCCAGGTTCAGCGACCCGAATTCGGGATTGACCGGTACCGTCAGGATCGTCCGCGCGAGTGCCACGTCGTCGGTCTCCAACCCTGCACGTTCGGGGCCAAACAGCACCGCACTTCCGCCTGTCTCGCTGCGCATCGCGTGCGCGGCTTGGGCAGCATCGACGACGGGCTTCACCACCCCGCGCCTGCGCACGGTGGTCGCAAAGACATGCGCGCGATCGGCGACGGCCTCGGCCACCGTGTCGAACACGCGCGCGCCCGAAATCACCTCATCCGCGCCCGCTGCCGCCGGACCCGCATCGGGGTTCGGCCACCCGTCGCGGGGGCTGACGAGGCGCAGGTCGGTCAGCCCGAAGTTGAGCATCGCACGTGCCGCCTTGCCGATGTTTTCGGCAAGCTGCGGGCGGACGAGGACGATGGCGGGGGGCGGGCTCACGCCGGGAGTGTGTGATCTCGCTTCGCTCGATAGTGCCCCTCGCTCCGCTCGGGGAGGCGGGGGAAGCTTCCATACCCGTTTCCCCGAGCGGAGCGAGGGGGCCTGTCGAGCGTCAGCGAGACCCGCAGTGTTGCGTTCGCTCGGGGGCTTCGAGAATCGAAGCAGCCGGTCAGCATCTCCAGCAATCAGGGCTTCTTTTTTTGCGCGCGACCAATCCTTGACCCTGAGTTCGGCCGCCTTCGCCTGCTCCCGCTCCTCGAACACCTCGGACCAAACCAGCTCCACGGGTCGTCGAGAAGAGGTATATCCGCGCATCGATCCCGTTTGGTGCTGCGCGAAGCGGCGCTCAATGTCGTCGCTGTGCCCCACATAATAGGTCCCATCCGCGCACCGCAGCATGTACGCCCAGAACGGCACCTCATTCCCCCATCGGCAGCACCGGGTGGTCCGGGTCGCGCGCGGCCATGACCGAGCCTGCGAATTCCTCGAAATCGCGCGGGTCGTCGAAGTCCTTGTAGACGCTTGCAAAGCGGATGTAGGCGACGCTGTCGAGGCGCTTGAGCCCCTCCATTGCCAGCTGCCCGACCTGTGCGGTCGTCACATCGGTCTCGCCGGTCGTCTCGAGCTGGCGCTGGATGCCGGAGACGAGCTGGTCGAGCTTCGCGGTCGAAACCGGGCGCTTGCGGCACGCGAGGATGATCGAGCGCGCAAGCTTTTCCCGGTCGAACGTTTCGCGCTTCCCATCGGATTTCACGACCGTCAGGTCGCGAAGCTGGACCCGTTCGAACGTCGTGAAGCGCGCGCCGCACCCCTCGCACTGCCGCCGCCGCCGGATCGCCGCGCCGTCCTCGGTAGGGCGCGAGTCCTTTACCTGGCTGTCGTCATGCGCGCAAAAGGGGCAGCGCAAGCCCTACATCCCCTCGTAGATCGGGAAGCGCGCGCAAAGTTCGGCGACTTGCGCGCCGACACGTGCTTCGATCTGGCCGTCGCCCGCCTCGCCGTTCGTTTTCAAGCCATCGCAGACCTCGGCAATCATCCGGCCGACTTCGCGGAACTCGGCGGGACCGAAGCCGCGCGTCGTGCCCGCAGGCGACCCGAGCCTCAGGCCCGAGGTCAGCGCAGGCTTCTCCGTGTCGAACGGGATCGAATTCTTGTTGCAGGTGATCGACGCGCGGTCGAGCGCGTGTTCGGCATGTTTGCCCTTGGCATTCTTGGGACGCAGGTCGACGAGCATCGAATGATTGTCGGTGCCGCCCGACACGATGTCGAGACCGTGGTCCTGCAGCGACGACGCCAGCGCGCGGGCGTTCTCGACCACCCGGTGCGCATAGAGCTTGAACTCGGGCTGCATCGCCTCGGCAAAGCACACGGCCTTTGCCGCGACGATGTGCATCAGGGGGCCGCCCTGCATGCCCGGGAACACGGCCGAATTGAATTTCTTCGCCAGCGCTTCGTCATTGGTCAGGATGATGCCCGAACGCGGGCCGCGGAGCGACTTGTGTGTCGTCGTCGTCACGACATGCGCATGCGGAACCGGCGAGGCGTGCGCGCCACCGGCGACAAGGCCCGAGATGTGCGACATGTCGACCATGAGATACGCGCCGACCTCGTCCGCGATCTCGCGGAAGCGCGCCCAATCCCACGGGCGCGAGTAAGCAGTGCCGCCCGCGATGATGAGCTTGGGGTTGGTCTCGCGTGCGGTACGCGCGACTGCGTCCATGTCGATGCGGCAATCGTCCGCGCGGACCCCGTACGGGATCGGCTTGAACCATTTGCCGCTCATGTTGACCGGCGACCCGTGCGTCAGGTGCCCGCCCGAATTGAGGTCGAGCCCCATGAAGCTGTCGCCGGGCTGAAGCAGCGCCAGAAACACCGCCTGGTTCATCTGGCTGCCGCTGTTCGGCTGGACGTTGGCGAAGCCCGCGCCGAACAGCCGCTTGGCGCGCTCGATCGCGATCGTTTCGATCTCGTCGACATACTCGCAGCCGCCATAATAGCGGCGGCCGGGATAGCCTTCCGCATATTTGTTCGTAAGGATCGAGCCCGCCGCCTCGAGCACTGCGCGGCTGGTGATGTTCTCGCTCGCGATCAGTTCGATCTTGTCGCGCTGGCGGCCGAGTTCCTTCGCGATCCAGCCCGCGATCTCGGGATCGCGCTCGGCAAGCGTCGCGGTGAAGAAGCCGTCAGGGGCGGCATCGTTGGCGGCGGTCAAGGCGGTCATGCGGGCTCCTTGGCGAGATGTGGATGCGAGAGCTTGTCGACGCGGCGTGTATGGCGGTCGCCGGCAAAAGACGTCGCGAGAAACGCGGCCAGCGCGTCCTTTGCCGTGTCGGGCCCGATCAGCCGCGCGCCGAACGCGATGACGTTCGCGTCATTGTGCTCGCGCGAAAGGCGCGCGGACAAATTGTCGCTGACCAGCGCGCAACGCGCGGCCGGGTTGCGGTTGACCGCGATCGATATCCCAATGCCCGACCCGCACACCGCAACGCCGAATTGCGCTCGACCCGACGCGACAGCATCGGCGAGCCGGTATCCGTAATCGGGGTAATCGACCGATGCCGTATCATATGGTCCGAGGTCGCTGACCTCATGCCCCTGCGTCCTGAGCCAGTCGGCGAGCAGCGCCTTCAGCTCGAAACCGGCATGGTCGGAGGCGAGTGCGACGCGCAGAGGGTCGGGGCGGGCGGTCATTTCGGCAAGCCTCTATGCGAGGCCTTGTCCAAACGCTACCGGATTCGCGACGTTTCGCCCGACCCCGGAGATTGCCTGCAATGCCACCAACCGCGACCGCGAAAGCACCCCGCAACGCGGCCGTCCGCAAGGCGGTGCACCAGCACGACGCGACGTCGAAGGCGGGCGTGCTCGAACGCGCGTTCACCTGGGCATTCCGCGGCCTCGTCTATGCCCAGATCTGGGAAGACCCCGTCGTCGACATGGAGGCACTGGCGATCACGCCCGACAGCCATATCGTCACTATCGCGTCGGGTGGCTGCAACGTGCTGAGCTACCTGACGGCTGATCCCGCGCGCATCACCGCGGTCGACCTCAATCCTGCGCACGTTGCCTACAACAAGCTGAAAATCGCGGCCGCGCGGCATCTGCCCGACTATGGACACTTCCACCGCTTCTTCGGACAGGCCGACGACCGGGCAAACCTCGCTGCCTACAAACGCTACCTGCGTCCGCATCTCGACGAGGCGACGCGGCGCTATTGGGAAGGCCGCGACATGGTCGGGCGGCGGCGGATCGGCGGCTTCGCGTCGAACGTCTACAAGCGTGGGCTGCTCGGCAACTTCATCACCGCTGCGCATCTGCTGGCAAAGGTCTACCGCGTCGACCTGAAGGAAGTGCTCGCAGCGAAGTCGGTCGAGGAACAGTCGGCGATCTTCGAGCGTCGGCTGGCGCCCGTCTTCGACCGCAAGTTCGTGCGCTGGCTGATCGACCAGCCCGCCTCGCTGTTCGGCCTGGGCATCCCACCGGCGCAGTACCGCGCGCTCGCGGGCGACCATCCCGACGGCATTCGCGCCGTGCTGAAGGAGCGGTTGCGCAAGCTCGCGTGCGATTTCGACATTCGCGACAATTACTTCGCGCAACAGGCGTTCGGGCGGCGCTATGCGCGTGGAGAGGGGTCGTCGCTGCCGCCGTATCTCGAGCCCGCGAACTATGACGCCGTCAAGGACCGCATCGACCGCGTCGAGATGCTGCACGCCAATTTCATCGAGCATCTGGCCGGGCTGCCCGCAGCAAGCCGCGATCGCTATATCCTGCTCGACGCGCAGGACTGGATGACCGACGACCTGCTGACGACGCTGTGGACGCAGATTACGCGGACGGCGAAGCCCGGCGCGCGCGTGCTCTTCCGCACCGCCGCTGCGCCGAGCCTGCTGCCGGGCCGCGTACCCGACGCGATCCTCGACCGCTGGGACTATCGTGCGGCGGAATCGCTCGATTTCACCAAGCGCGACCGCTCGTCGATCTATGGCGGCGTGCATCTGTATGTGCTGCGAGATTAGCCGCCTCCCCGAGCGGAGCGAGGGGCACTATCGAGCGAAGCGAGATTACAAAGCCCGTGGTCTCGCTGACGCTCGACAGGGGTTCTCGCTGCGCTCGAACAAGCGGGCAATTGCATGAGCGACACTGCGCGCCGGATGGACGCGATCTACGCGCGCCAAAGGCACTTCTACGACCTGACGCGCAAATATTATCTGCTCGGCCGCGACCGGCTGATCGCGCGGCTGGACGTGCCGAATGGCGGAACGGTGCTCGAGGTTGGCTGCGGCACCGGGCGCAACCTGATCGCGGTCGCGCGTCGTTATCCGACCGCGCG
>VYLL01000369.1_pt1 | contig 12180 bp, 7 predicted proteins | sample 5114301 | NCBI WGS metagenome assembly VYLL01 (sample SAMN12291809, study PRJNA351875) | freshwater metagenome | isolation source: freshwater lake | place: USA: Michigan, MSU2 Lake | collected 2011-08-16 | reverse complement strand
GCCGAACGGACCCGGGATGGCCGGGGTGCCGTTGGTGCCGTCCACGATCTCAGCGCGAGGCAGGAAGTCGCCGTTGTCGTACGCGATGTCCGCGCCGTTGCAACGAGCCGGGAACACCACCGTCGGCGTGATCGGGATGCGGATCAACGCCGCGCCAACCGCCGTCGTATCCGAAGCGCCGCAGAGGGCCGCCCCGCTGTTGCGAATCGTGACGGTGACGTATACCGCGTCGTTGGTCATGAAGATGTTGTCGTTCTCGAAGGCACGGAGATAGGCGTTGTCATCGAAGACGCCGTTGTTGTCCAGGTCGATCGGATCGTTCTGACGAGCGATGACCGTGGTGTTGTTGAGCACCAGCACGGCGTCGCGGAGCACGTCAGGCTCGGTGGTCTCCACGCCGTAGACGTAGTCGCCGTTCGCGTTGCCCGCGATCTCGAACGCGGTGCGGTTGAACGTTTCACCGTTGCCACCGGGGACGGGGTCGCCGGTGCGGAGCAGGATCGTCCCGTTGCGAACGATGTGCACCACGCTGCCACCGGTGAAGGTGGACAGCCAGTCGCCGTTGGGCGCAATGCGGATCCGACCAATAGCAGCGCTCGTCGGCCCGCTGGCACCGGCGAGCGTCTCGCCTTCCTGCAACACGACCTGATTCGTCAGCACGGCGATGTTGTCGATCGTCGTCGCAGCGTCAGTGTCGCCCGCCAGTGTCCAGTTCGTGCCCGTCGCGTCAAACTCAAGGGTCAGCGCGTCGGTCGCGCTGATGCCCGACCAGTTCGCCGCGCCGCCGGCCAGGCCGGTCGGCTGCGTGATGCCCTCTTGGATCATGAGGGTGTTGCCGTCGTTGCGTACCAACGCCGTATCGCTCGTGGTTGGCGGGCCGTTGAGCGTTGCAAGGAACGAGACGGTGTTGTCCGGGAGGATCGTGACGCCGCCGTTGATGTCGTTGAACGTTGTAGAGCCAGCAGCCACGGTCGCCGAAGACGTGGCGTCCTCTTCGACCACCAGGCTGAACACTCCGCCGACGTTCTTCACCACGAAGTCGTCCGATGCGCTGCCCGTGAAGTTGCCCGAGAACGCGTAGTTGCCGGCGTTGTTGATGCCGGCGGCGAAATCAAAGCCCGTCGTGCCGTCCACCTGGTTGACCGCCAACGTGGGCGTGATGCCCGCGATCGGCTGGCCCTCGCGAGCCACAACCGAGAGCGTGCCGCCGCTCGACACGACGATCACGCCGTCTTCAGTGGTCGCCAGATCAGTGTCCGCAGACACGATGAACTTCGTGCCGTCCGGGCTGGCGAAGGGCCGGTTCAGGATCAGACCGGCGAACTTCGTCCCAGGCAAGCCCGGGACATCCGAGCTGGTGGACGCGGCGATCGTCGAGAACACGCCCTTGATCGCGGCCGTCGTCGGCCCGCCGGTGTTGTTGATCAGCGTGGTCTGGCTGGCGGTGTCGTTCGCAGGAGTCGGATCCTGCGACGTGCTGGTCACGCTGGCCGAGCTGCTCAGCGTCGCGCCGGCGGTCAGCGCCGTCATGTTCACAGTCAGTGAGGCACTCTCGCCGCTGTTGAGCGTGCCGACGTTGAGCGTCAGCACGTCGCCCACGGGCGTGAGCGAGGGGCTTGAGGACACGAAGGTCGCATCGGCCGCGTTGGGAAGCGTGAAAGCCAGCGTGATGCCCTCGCCGATCTCCGGGCCCGCGTTGGTCACGTTCACCGTGTAGCTGAAGTTGTCCCCGGCGTTGATCGAGCAATCACTCGGATCGATGATCGCCACGCCGATGTTCGCCTGCGGCCCGCGGATCGTCGTCGTCGCCGTCGCCGAGTTGTTCGTCGTCGTCGGTTCAAACGTCGTTGTCGTCACGGTCACCGGGAAGAGCGCGCTGCCGATCGTGTCGGCCGTCACCTGGACGTTGAATGACGCCGGCGAGCCGTTGAACACGGTCCCGAGGTTGATCGAGATCGTGCGGCTGCCCGGGTCATACGTGCCCGGTGCGTCGATCGACACGAAGGTCACCTCCGGCGGGAGCGTGCCGGTCACCGTGACGTTCTCAGCGCCGTTCGGGTCCGTCGTCGCCGACTGACTGTTGGTCACCGTGATCAGATAGTTGATGTTGCCGCCCGGGGGGATCACGATCGGATCGGGGCTGTCCACGTTCGTGATCGCGAGCGCCGCCTGCTGCTCACGGATCGTCGTCGTCTCGTTGTCCACGTTGTTCGTCAGCACCGGGTCCGGCGTTGACGATGACAGGCTGAACGGGAACGTGACCGTCGTCGTGCCAGAGACGCTCGCCGGGCCGTTTACGGTCACTTGGAAGTTCGGCGACGTGCCGAACGCGACGGCACCGAGGTTCGCCGTCACGGTGCTGACGCCGTCAAACGTCGCGCCGTTGGTCGCAGAAACAAACGTGTATTCCGGCGGGAGCGTGGCGGTTACCACCACGTCCTGCGCCGCGGTGTTGCCGGCGACGGTGTTGTTCACTGTCGCTGTGAACACGATCTGCCCGCCGGGCGGGATGATCAGCGTCGCGGGCGAGTCGGTCACCACCAGCGAGAGGTTCGCTGACGCCTCGACGACGTTCGTCGTCGCGGTGAAGCTGTTGTCGGTCGGGACCGGGTCGGTAGACGTTGTTGAGACGCTCGATGTGAACGAAACGGTGTCAGGCGCCGCGCCGGGGCCCTGAACAACAAGCGTGACGCTCGAAGAAGCGCCCGAGGCCAGCGTGCCGAAGTTCGCCGTGATCGTGCCGGCGTTGTGAACGCCCGGGGCGGTGATCGACGTGAAGGTCGTGTTGCTCGGGATCGTGCCGGTCAACACAACGCCCGTCGCGGTATCGGGCCCGAAGTTGGTCGCGGTCAGCGTGTACGTGATCGCGCCGCCCGGCGGGATCGCCAGCGGGTCGGGCGAGTCGGTCACGATCAACGTGACGTTGGCGCCGCTGGTCGGCACGGTCACCAAGGCCGGGGCCCAGGCGCCGCCGCTGTCGCCGCCGCCGGTGCTGAATGTCGGGACGATGTCCGTCTCAAAGCTGTTGGTCGTCAGGTTGTAGACGAAGTGGTTCTGCGTCAACGCGTCATTCACGAGATACACACGCCCGTTGCCCACCGCCAGACCGTCGATGTCCACGTCCGTGCCGGGATACGTCGTGACGAGCGTGACCGTCGGAGCGGTCAGCGGCTTCTGCAGGCGATAGACGCCGCGCCCGTTCGGGCTCAGCGCCGTGACCGTCGTGGAGTCGCAGGTGTAATAGAACGAGTCGTTGTCGGCGTTGTAGTCTAAGCCGGTGGCCTCGCCGCCCGTGACGCCCGGGATAAACACGGCCGTCAGCGTCGCGTCGGTCGTATTGACCTCGTAGAAACCTTCGGTCGTCGTGCTGGCTGAGTTGTTATAGCAGTACAGCTTGTTCGCAACCTGGTCATACGCCAGCGAGTGTACCGCGGTGTTCGTCGCGCCGATGCGGACGGTACCAATCGACACGGGTGTGAGCGTGCCGGTCGGCACCATGGTGGCCTTGTACAGCGTCTGCGGGTTGCTCGAGCCATCGAGCCAATACAGAATGCCGTTGACGTTATCGGCCGCGACGCCGCGGACTTGCGCCTGAGTCCCGCTCACGAGTTGACGCGTGCCCGCGCCGCCGTTGAGCACGTCAACGACCCATAGCTGACCCGTTGAGCTGTCGTTGCCGACAACAAGCTGCGCCTGAGCCGAGCCCGCGGCACTCATCAGTGCCATCGCGCTCAGCAAGACCGGAAGAAACTTCTTCATCACAGACTCCTCTGGGAAAAGTGAAACGCCTCCCGAGCCCGCGACGCACTCAACGGCGCGAACCTGAAATATTCTGGAAGACGATGACGACTGACAATGTGCGAATCGCCCGACGAAGCCGACGAAGCCGACGGCAGCCCGCGCGAACGCAGCGATCCTGCCTTGAAACGAACTTCATTGAAAGTACACGCTTCGGGCAACTCCGCAAGGGGCTCCCCGTGATTCCCAATAGGCATTAACCCGGGACATGACGCGGCAACCGCCCAAACTCACGCGCCAGCGTGAAAGACTGGGGGTTCCCCTATACGGGTGGACGATGCCGTCATGCGTGCCGTTCTTCAGCGACTCCCGGTCGTACCCGGCGCGACCGGGACCACCGCCGAGTCATTCCGCGTTCCCGTGCCGACCGAACGCGCCCATTCTTCCCATCCACCCCGATACCACCGCACCTCTTCGTACCCCGCCTCGAGCATCTTCTTGGCCACGGCCTTGGCGATCGGGTCCGCGGGGTTGTCGCCGTAGACGACTTTGGTGTCAAAGCGGGCGATCTTCGGGTCCGGGCGCTTCTGCACGCTGTCGATGGTGATGAGATCGATCGCCTGAGCACCGGGGATCCCGCCGCGCGCGATGACTGTCGGGCGCCGCGCGTCGAGGATGATCAACTGCGGCTCTTTCGGATTCGCGGCCTGCTTCGTCATGAGCCCGCGTAGCTCCGACAATGTGATCAGATCTTCGTCCAGCCGGGTGTCGTCGATCTTCTTGCAGCCGCCGAGGAGCATGGCGATGCTGAGAATCGCGAAAACCACCGCCATCACTCGAACGCTGCGTGTGCTTGTCATACGGGCTCAGCATACGGCGCTGTCGAACACGTTTCACCTCGCGGGCGTATCGTCCGCGGCAGTTCCTGCATCGGACGCACGGCGATCGCCGAATGCGCTCGTGCGGGCGTTCGACTCCGCAGACCCGAGTTCGTTCTCAAGGAGGCCGGCGTGGGTTTAAAATCCAGCGTTGATCGGGCTCGAGGTTGGAAACCGATCGTGGTGGCGCTTGGTGCCGCCGCGGCCGTGTTCATGTGGAATTCCGCGTCCGCGCAGAGCAAGCCGGACGCTGCGCCGGCGGCCGCGCCGACAACGGAGGACGCGACGGCAACTGAAGAGCCGGAGAACAAGTTCCTGAAAGCCAGCCTGATCAGCGAGAAATCAGCGGTCGCGCCGGGTGAATCATTCGTGCTGGGTGTGCAGCTTGATGTCGCGCCGGGGTGGCACACGTACTGGCCAGGGCTGAACGACACCGGCGTCGCACCAATCTTTCATAACCTTCAGCCGTCGAAGAATCTCAGCCTGAAGCCGGTGGAATATCCCGCGCCAACGCGATACATCAACGTCGGATTGCTCGACCACGCGTACGAAGGCAGCGCGGTGTTGCTGATTCCTGCGACCGTCGCCGCGACGGCGAAACCTGGCGAGCGCGTGACGCTGGAAATCGACTTGGAGTTTCTGGTCTGCAAAGACACCTGCATTCCGGGCCGGTCGATGCTGAAGATTGAGCTTCCGGTGCAGGAAAAATCAGCCGTCGACGGCAAGGGTACCGCGGCGATCAAGGCCGCGCAGGCACGCCTTGGCCGCCCGTTGCCAGCCAGCGTCACCACGACCTGGAAGTCGCCCGATCGACTCACGATCGCGACCAAAGACGCCACGTTCATTGCTTTTTACCCGGCTGCATCTTCCCGTGCGCCGAATGACCTCATTGCCAGCGGCGAGAATTCGCGCGGCGGCTCGCTCGACCTCACCTTTGACCCGGTGAAGGCCGGGGCCAGCAGTGCGACGGGGGCCGCGCGGGTGACGGGGTTGCTGGAAGTTCGGCGCGCAACGGCTGCGGGCGCGACGCCCGAGGCTGCTGCTCCCGGCGCGATGACGCCAGGCGTAAAGCCGCAACCGAAAATCGTCTCGGAGTTTTACACCGTTGATCTCGCACCGCCCGATGCTTCGGTGCCGGCCAAGGCGCCGCAGCCGGGATCACCGGCTGGCGGCTCGAGTGGTGGTGGGGGCAATCAGTCGACACCCGGGGGCGTTCGTCCCTGATGCCGGGTTTGCGCGGACATTGAAGTTGAAGGCCCGGGCGTTCGTCCGGAGCATGAATCATGTGGTTGATGTGTCTGGTCAACGTTTTCATCACAAGGAGTTTTCGAATGAAGTCTCGCAACACGGTTTTGGCGCTTCTGTCCTGCTCGGTCCTGGCGTTCAGCTTCGCGATGGCGGTGCCGGCGATGTCGGTCTCGGCCGCGCCGGGCACGATTGAGAAGAAGGTGAAGGACGACAAGGACAGCAAAAAGGACTCGAAGAAGGCGGGCACCGCCAAGGTGGGCGAGAAGGCTCCGGAGTTCACGCTGACGGACACCGACGGCAAGACGGTCAAGCTCGCGGACCTGCTGGCGGATAAGGACACCAAGGCGGTCGTCGTCGAGTGGTTCAACCCCGAGTGCCCGTACGTCGTGAAGCAGTACGAGACGAACACGACGATCCCGGACACCTATAAGGCGTTCAAGGACAAGGGCGTGAAGTGGGTCGCAATCAACAGCGGCGCGCCGGGCAAGGAAGGCGCGGGCAAGCAGCTCAACGCCGACATCAAGAAGAAGTGGAAGATCGAGTATCCGATCCTGCTGGACGAGAGCGGCGAGACGGGCCGCGCGTATGGCGCGACGAACACCCCGCACATGTTCGTGATCAAGAAGGACGGCGTGCTGGCGTACGCGGGCGCGATCGACAACGACAAGTCAGCCAAGAAGGCGGGCGACAAGAACTACGTCAAGAACGCGCTGGAGAGCATCGTCAAGGGTGAGACGGTCGCTGAGAGCGAGACGAAGGCCTACGGCTGCGGCGTGAAGTACGGCGCCAAGAAGTAAATCGTGAATCGTCGATTCGAACCGTTCGAGGGCTTCGCGCAGGCGGGCATCGCCGGTTGATCGCAAGACTCGTGGAGGCCCGGACAGGAGACTGTCCGGGCCTTCTTCTTTGGGCGTGCGTGCAGTCCGACGGGCCCAGGGCCGATATTGTGAGTGCGGCCAGGGAGAAGTTTGGGTCATCGCACGAACCTCGCGCCCCGGTGCGGCGAACGATGATCCGGGCGCGGAAGCGGATTCCAACTGAAAGTGAGCTATGGATCAGTTGTTCGGCTATTTCAACACCGGCTTGGATCTGCTGCTGGTGGTCATCGGGTTCAGCCTGATCATCGTGCTGCATGAGCTTGGGCACTTTCTGGCCGCGCGCTGGGCGGGCATCCGCGTGCTGGCGTTCGCGCTGGGCTTCGGGCCGGCGATGGTGAGTTATCGCAAGGGCCTGGGCGTGCGGCGCGGGAGTTCAGAGGCGGAGTATCTGGCGATCCGCGAGCGCGACCCGAGCGCGGCGGCGGCGCTGTCAACGACGGAGTATCGCTGGAACGTGCTGCCCTTGGGCGGATATGTGAAGATGCTGGGGCAGGATGACGCGGACCCATCGGCGCGCTCGGATGAGCGTGATTCGTACAACAGCGCGCCCGCGTGGAAGCGGATGATCGTGATCAGTGCGGGCGTGATCATGAATTTGATCACGGCCGCGGTTCTGTTTGTGGTGGTGTTCCGCGTCGGACTGGCGACGGAGCCGGCGGTGGTGGGTGAGGTGATGCCGGGCTCGGCGGCGGAAGTCGCGGTGGTGAAGAGCGGCGGGCCCAGCGATGAGCGCGGGCTGAAGCCGGGCGACGAGATCCTGACGGTGGATGGCGAGTCGGTTCGGTCGTTCAACGAGTTGGGCGTGGCGACGGCGATGTCGAGCCCGGGTTCGACATTGCGGCTGGAAGTGAAGCGGCCGGGGGTTGATGGGTTGTTGCAGTTGGAGGTGTCGCCGCGGGTGGATTCGGGGTCGAAGATGCTGGCGCTGGGGGTGGGGCCGGAGCGGTCGCTGGAGTTGGTTCGAGCGAAGGCGGAGGACGAGATTGAGAGATTGAAGAACGCGTTCGCGAGCCGCGGGCTGAGCGGGTTTGAGCCGGGCGACCGCGTGGTGGGCGTCGTGGGGCAGGATGGGGAACTGCGGCGCAAGAGCGAGCTTGATCGCGTCTTCGCGGCGGGCGAGGGCAAGGCGCTGAGCGTGGTCGTGGAGCGCGGTGGCGAGGCCGGCAAGGTCGGGACCGGAAAACGCGTCGAAGTGAAGCTGGACGCAGAGCCGGTGTGGCAGCGGACGCTGTTTGCGCCGACGCCGACAACGCGCACGGAGACGGATCATGTGCTGGGCCTTGCGCCGGTGATGGTTGTGGGGGGCACGGAGGAACGCGCCGCGAAGGCGGGTCTGCGCGCGGGTGACGTGTTCGCGGTCCTGGGCGGGCTGCAATGGCCGACGAGCGCTGAGGCGACCCTGGAGATTCGCAAGCACGCGGGGCGGACGATCGACGTGGTGGTGTGGCGGGCGAAGGCGGGGGAGTCGCAGGCTGCGGGGGCCGCGAGCGGGGCAGACGGAGCGGGCTTGGCGTCGGAGCGCGAGCTGGTGACGCTGAAGAGTGTGCAGGTGTCCGAGAAGGGGCAGATCGGGTTTCACTTTGGTACGAGCGTGGTGCCGTCGATTGTGGCGAAGTGGCCCTCGGCCCCGATGGTGAGCGGGGCGGATGGCAGCGCGAAGGCGGTGCCCAGCGGCGCGAAGCTGGGGCTGCCGGTTGGGGCGCAGATCCTGTCGGTCAACGGCCAGCCGGTGAGCACGCTGGCGGACGTGTGGCGCGAGCTGCGCGCGGCGGCGCTGGCGGCACCGGCTGGAAAGGACTTGGTGGTGGAGTTGGTGCATCGCCGGATCTTGGCGGGCGCGGAGCAAGCGCCGGAAGAGCGGACAGCGTGGACGATCCGCAGCGGCAGCGTGGGGGCGAGCGCTGACGCAACTGGTGGAGCGGGTGGCGAGGCGCGGGGCGAGCTCGAGATGCTGCGGGCGCTGAAGTATCAGTCATCGCTGCCGGATGACGTGCTCCGGCTGGAGCAGACGACGCTGCACGCCCAGTCGGTCGGCGAGGCGATCTCGATGGGCATGCGTCAGACCAGGACCGCGATGACGCAGACCTATATCACGTTCGCGCGGCTGTTCCAGGGCTCGATCAAGGTCGAGCATCTGCGCGGGCCGGTGGGGATCGCGCATGTGGGAACGCTGCTGGCGGACAAGGGCTTGATCTGGCTGATGTTCTTCATGGCGATCATCAGCGTGAACCTGGCGGTGGTGAACTTCCTGCCGCTGCCGATTGTGGATGGAGGACATTTTCTGTTCTTGCTCTACGAGCAGTTCACCGGGCGGCCGGTGTCGGTGGCGTTCCAAAACGCGACGACAATCGCAGGGCTGTTGCTCATCGCGAGCATGTTTGTGCTGGTGACGTATCACGACGTGGTGCGGCTGGTGTGGGGGTAGATGAGATAGGGGAAGCCCGCAACTGAACATGTTTTCAACGAATCACCGATTCGAATGTGAATAAGTGGCCTGCCGTGCAATGTTGTTTCGGGGTTGCTAATTTTTCGCCCTAGGCGATCACTACACAAACCTCGATAAGGGCACGGCATGAAGGTATTCCATTGCGCTCGGCGTTCGGTGGTACACGTTGCGAGTTGTGTCTTTGCGGCGTCAATGATGATGCTCAGCGGATGCGGCCAAGATTACAGGAACGACCCGTTCTTGACGTTTTCAAGCGACGGTCGGAACGACATTACCGCGAATGCTGGCGGCACGAAGTATGAAAAGTTCTCGTCATTTGGCGGCGATTCAAACCTTCGGATGGATCCCTTCACCTATGGGGTGAACGGTTCGTACTACAAAAAGTCCGTCGAGAACTTCGACGCGGGCCGGGAAGAAACGGCGAAGTACTACCGCAACGCGCTGCTGGAAGCGATGATTGTCGCCTCGGACACGAACACGAGCGTGCACCTGGCCGGGCTGAAGGCGACACAGTCCAATGTGAACCTGATCTTCGGTGCCGCGGCGCTTGGTCTGACGGGCGGGGCGGCGGTCGCACCGGCGGCGACGGCGGCCGCGCTCGCTGCGGCGTCGACCGGTGTGCAGGGTGCGAGAGCACTGGTTAACGAAGAGGTTTATGCCAACGCGTTCGCGGAGTCGATCGCGATGTTGCTCATCGAGGACCGGCGCCAGCGTGCGCGCCAGATTCGGGACAGCTATACGAAATCGATGGTGGAGTATCCGATTGAACGCGCGATAGCGGACATCAACGAGTATCACGAGCGTGGCTCGGTGTACTACGGCTTTGCGCTGGCGCGACAGGCGATCGAGGAGAAAACGTTGAGCAAACGCTCGGTGCCCGCGGGCGGGGCCCCGTCGGTGATTGAGGCGAAGGTCAACGCCGCTCGCGCCAAGCACACGAGGTTGCTCGAGCAGAAGAAGTCGAATGCAGACCGGCTCGCAACTCGTACGAAAGAACGGGACGCGGCGAGCGGTGCTGAACGAAGCAAGCTCGACGAGCAGATCAAGACGCTCACGGAGGCGAGCGAGAGTCTCGACAGAGCTATCACCGTCGCCGCGGAGGAACTCAAGAACGCGCTTGACGAGGCGAGTCAGGCGTACATGAATGAAAAGGAAGGGCTCAAGTGATCGTCGAAAGCGGCACATGAAACTGCGGCGCTCGCGGAGGCGCTTGCGCGGCGTGTGGCGCGCGGAAAGTTGAAGACTCTTCATTTCAACGGGCGGCCGGTGTCGGTGAGGGGAAAGGGAACGCGAACGCGAACATGAACATGAAACGAACCGGCTGAACGGCGCGGTTCGTTTCATGTTCATGTTCGCGTTCATGGTTGGGCTGCGGCTGCGGGGGCTCGTCCGATCAGCCCGCCCGGGTTTGCCTGCAACCGCCGGGCGTCGCCGCTCGAATCCCCTGTGTCTGACGGCGAGTTCGCTGGGCAGATGCGTCTTGTCGTGGTATACATGGTGAGGATGCGGTGCCCGGCGGGCTTTGGGCGCTCTGGGCGAGCTACGAGAGACGTGCCCCGGCGATTCTCGCTGGTGGCTAAGGTTTGGCGCGATGGCGGCGATTTGGATTGAAAGGACAACGATGCAGACTGACGCACTGACGCGGTTGACGACGATTTCGCGCGCGGCGGGGCGGAGTTGGCTCTCGCGCGGAGCGATTTGCGGCGTTGCGGCCCTCGTGGCTGGGTCGCTGGTGAGCCCGGCGATGGCGGTGGACGAGCTGCTGCTGAAGAATGACAACATCCCCGCGGCGGACCCGGATTTCCCGGCGACGGCGCCGGTGGGGTTGCAGTTCAACTTTGACGCGAATGAGAAGGTCGGCGTGGTGTTGCTGATCCCGCCGGAGTGGCGCCCCGCGAAAGTGCTGCGGGTGCAGGTAATGTGGCGGTCAGCGACGGGGAATACGGGCAGCACGATCCAGGACAATCTCGAGATTTGGAAAGGGCGCGTCGGCACGACGCCGGTGTACACGCCGACGGCGTCGAAGATCTTTGACTCGCTGGATGCGCCGCCGGACGGGTTCTCGCCCCAGTTGGTGGATGGGTTCGTGAACGAGTACGACCTGTCAGAGTTCGACATCATCATCCCGGCGGAGTACGACCGGTTCACGTTCGCGATGACGTTCGCGCAGAACACGTCTGCGCCGCTGGGCGCGACCACGCCGATCGATCTCAATGGGATCCTGCCGCAGCGGAACTATGTGTTTGGCACGATCCCGCCGATCATCAACACGCCACAGTGGTTTGACATGGCGAACTTTCAGCAGACCGGCGACGTGATCATGCGCGCGGTGATCACGCGGGCGCCGGTGGTGCCGACGCGCTGCGGGCCAGCGGACATTGCGAACGATCAGGGCGAGCCGATCATCAATCCGCCGTCGCCGCCGAACCCGGCGACGCCGAACAACGGCGTGACCGAGGGCGATTACAATGCGTTCTTCAGCGGGTTCTTTGACGCGCAGGCGTGGTGCGATATCGCGGACGATCAAGGGACTCCGCTTGCGCCATTTGGCACCGGCGGCACCGGCGGCGTGCCGAACAACGGCGTGACCGAGGGCGATTACAACCTGTTCTTCAGCGTGTTCTTTGATGGGTGCTGAGGGGCGCTGCGCAATGCGTGGGAGGTTGCTGCCGGGGTGAAGTGAGGCCGCTAAACTCTGGGCCCTCGTGGCCCGAGTGGCGGAACGGCAGACGCAGCGGATTCAAAATCCGCCGCCCTTTAAAGGCGTGCAGGTTCAACTCCTGTCTCGGGCATTCAGAAAGTGCCAGTTGGTCAAATGACCGAATGGCCGCGTGGAGATAGCCGCGTCCTGGGGCGGGCGTGCGTCGAGGCAGCTCTACGGCCGACAAAATGGGTAAAGCGTCGTCGCACGAGGGCGAGTGTTGTGTGAAGTGTGCAACGCGGGGGCGGCGCGTGGCTATCCTCTGCTCCTGCGGTTGCGTCGCTGGCCGGG
>VYLL01000367.1_pt1 | contig 12217 bp, 9 predicted proteins | sample 5114301 | NCBI WGS metagenome assembly VYLL01 (sample SAMN12291809, study PRJNA351875) | freshwater metagenome | isolation source: freshwater lake | place: USA: Michigan, MSU2 Lake | collected 2011-08-16 | reverse complement strand
GCGGCCCCCGCGCCCGCGGCCGCCGCCAGGCCGGCGCCGACACCCGAGGAGAAGCTGGCCATCCTCGCCACCCTGCCGGCACCCTATGCCGAGGGCGATCTTGAGAATGGCCGGCGAGTATTCGCCCGCTGCCGTTCCTGTCACACCCTGGCCGAAGGGGCACCCAACATGACCGGCCCGAACCTATGGGGCGTTTTCGGCCGGGCGGCCGCCTCTCATCGGGGCTACACCTACTCCAACGCCCTGAAGGAGTCCGGCATCGTCTGGGATGCCGCGCAACTGGACACCTGGCTGGCCAATCCGCGCACCTTCCTGCCGGGCAACAAGATGAGCTTTGCCGGTATCCCGGACGCCACTGACCGGCGCGATGTGATCGCCTGGCTGAAGGTGGAGACGGGTTACGCGCCGCCCGTCGGCTGATGCCCCGCCGTGCTCTCCGTTACTCGGCCGCCAGCGGCCGGCTGTCGTTCGCGGACATTTCCCGGGCTTCCCACGCCTCGATGCGCCGCGCCGTGTACTCCGGCGAGCGGGTGAAGCGCGCGAGGGCCCCATAGATCACCGGCACCACGAACAGGGTCAGCAGGGTGGCGAAGATCGCCCCGGCGAAGATCACCACGCCGATCGTCTGCCGGCTGCCTGCCCCCGCCCCCTGCCAAAGGGCCAGCGGCAAGGCCCCGAAGGCCGTGGCAATCGAGGTCATGATGATCGGCCGAAGGCGCAGGGCCGAGGCCGCGATGATCGCCTCGCGCACCGGACGGCCCTGATCCCGCAGCTGGTTGGCGAACTCCACGATCAGGATGCCGTTCTTGGCCGCTACCCCGATCAGGATGATCAGGCCGATCTGCGAGTAGATGTTGAGGCTGGAGCCGGCCATGATGAGGCCGAACAGCCCGCCGGCGGCCGCCAGCGGCACGGTTAGCATGATGACCGCAGGGGTGATCCAGCTCTCGAACTGCGCCGCGAGCACGAGGAACACCAGCAGGAGGGCCAGACCGAAGGCCGCTGTCACCGCGCCGCCAGCCTCGCGCTGGTCGCGCGCGGTCCCGCCCCACTGGACGTTGACCACACCCTGCGGCTGCTCCGCGGCCACGCCCTCAAGGAAGGCGACGGCGTCGGTGATGGTCATGCCCGGATTGAGATCGGCCGACAGGGTGATCGCGCGCTGGCGATCGAGGCGGCGCCGATCTGGCGTGTCGCCGCTGGTCTGGGTGCTGACCACGGCCGACAGCGGCACGAGGCCCCCCGCGCCGGTATTGACGTAGAGCGCCTCCAGGTCGGCGACATTGCGGCGGTTCTCGCGCCGGGTCTGCAGGATCACGTCATACTCCTGACCGCCACGAATGTAGGTGGTGGCGCGGCGGGAGCCGTAGAGGGTCTCGAGGGTGCGGCCCACGGATTGCGCCGAAACGCCCAGCGCGGCCGCTGTCTCCGGATCGACATCGACCAGCAGGCGCGGCGCGTTGGGCTCGTAGTTCAGACGCGGCCTTGAAAATCCGGGGTTGGCGAGAGCGGCCGCCATGACCGGTTGAATCCAGGCGTAGATCTCATCGTACTCGGCACCGGTGACGATCATCTCGACAGAGTTCGAGCCCCCGCCCCCGCCGCCGCGTTGGAAGGCGCCGGGCGTGGAGGCGTTGACCTGGGCGTCGGGCTGGGCCCGCAACGCCCGGTTCAGTTCCTGGGCAATGGTGGCTGCATCGCGGTCGCGCTCGCCCCAGTCCGCGAGATTGAGCGAGGCATTGCCCGAGTTGAAGCCGCTGCCACCCCAGCCGGGTGCCGAGATCAGGAAGTTGTCGGCCTCGCCGGACTCCCGGTAGGCAGCCAGAAGCGGCTCTATCTCCAGCATGATCTGTCGCGTATAATCGTAGCCGGCACCTTCCGGCCCCTGAACCCGAACCTGCACCCGCCCGCGATCCTCGTCGGGAACCAGGGTGCTCGGCAGGGCGAGGAACATCGCCGCTGCACCACCGACGACGACCACCATCAGGACGCCGACGCCGATGACGGCAACCGTGCGCCCCACCAGCATCTCCAGCGACGCCTCGTAGCTGCGCCGCACTCCGTCCATGGCTCCATCGATGCGTCGCGCCAGCCAGCCCTCGCCCGAGGCCGGGCGCAGGATCCTGGAGGCCAGCATCGGCGAAAGGCTGAGGGCGAGGAAGGCCGAGAAGGCGATGGCGGCGGCGATAGCCGTCGCCAGCTCGACGAACAGCCGGCCCGTATAGCCGGGCAGGAACATCAGCGGGGCGAACACCGACAGGAGCACGATGGTGGTGGCCACGACAGCGAAGAATACCTGCCGCGCACCGCGCTCGGCGGCGACCAGAGGCGGCTCGCCGTGATCGATGCGGCGCTGGATGTTCTCGGTCACAACGATGGCGTCGTCGACCACCAGACCGATCGCCAGCACGAGCGCCAGCAGGGTCAGCAGGTTCAGCGAGAAGCCCAGCGGGGCAAGGATGATGAAGGTCGACAGGATGCAGATCGGCGCGACGATCGACGGAATCAGCGCGGCGCGGAGTGTGCCGAGAAACAGGAAGTTAACCAGCGCCACCAGCACAAGGGCGATGCCCATTGTGACCCACACCTCGTCGATAGCGTGCCTGGTGAAGACCGAGTTGTCGCTGCCGACCTCAAGCTCCACGCCGGGCGGCAGGCTCGGGCGCAGTTCCTCGATCAAATTCTGCACGCCCTTGGAGATCTCCAGGTCGTTGGACTGGGCCTGCCGCGTCACGGCCAGACCGATCTGGTCCAGTCCGTTGCCGCGGAAGATGCGCCGATCCTCTGCCGGGGCCTCCTCGACCCGGGCGATATCGCCGAGGCGCGTCACATAGGTGGCGCTGCTGAGCAGGGCTCCGCCGGCCCCGCTGGGCAGGGCCTGGATCGCCGCCAGGCTGGTGGCCGCCGTCGGGGCCGCGCCCCGGGCCGTGATGGGCAGCTGGCGGAACTGCTCGGGGGTAGCGTACTGACGCGCGACCCGGACAGTGTAGTCCTTCTGGGCAGATTCCAGCTGCCCGGCCGGCAGCTCAACGTTCTGGGTCTGTAGCGCGCTCTCGACATCGGTCACGGTCAAACCGCGCGAGGCCAGCGCCTCCGGATCCAGCCAGATCCGCATCGCGTAGCGCTGCTCTCCATAGATCTGCACATTTGCCACGCCGGGCACCGTCGCCAGCCGATCGACGATGTAGCGGTCAGCGTAGTCGGTCAGCTCCATCCGGTTGAGATTCGGTGACCGCAGGAACAGGATCATGATCGGCGCGCCGTCGGAGTCCGCCTTGGCCACCTCCGGCGGATCCGCCTGGTCCGGCAGGGCCCCCAGAACGCGCGAGATGCGATCGCGCACATCGTTGGCAGCGTCGTCGATGTTCCGGTCCAGCGAGAACTCGATGTTGACGCTGGAGCGGCCGTCTCGGCTGGTCGAACTGATCCGCTCGATGCCCTGGATGCCGGCCACCTGCTGCTCGATCGGTTCAGTGATCCGGCTCTCGATCACCTCGGCAGAGGCTCCGGCGTAGCGAGTCGAGACGGATACGATCGGCGGGTCGACATCCGGCAGTTCGCGCACGGGCAGGAAGAAGAAGGCGGCGACGCCGATGACGCACAGGACTATGGCGCTGACGGCCGCGAAGACCGGTCGGCGGACGGAGAGGTCCGAGATCATCATCCGCGGGGACCCCGGCCGGCGGCGTCCGCCGTGCGCACAGGGGCACCCGGCTGGATCCTGTTGAGGCCGGAGCCGACGATGCGATCACCGATATTGAGGCCGGAGACAATCTCGACATAGCCGTCCGCGACCGCGCCGGTCTCGACCTCGACGCGCTGGGCGACGTTTCCCTCGTCGGACGGGGCGATGCGATAAACGAAAGCACCCTGGCCTTCGTAGAGGACCGCGGCCTCGGGGACCGCAGCAGCCTGGCGCTCGCCCTGGGCGACGGCGACGCGTACCGCCATCCCGGGCCGGATCCGGACGCCGGGGTTGGGGATTTCGGCCCGGGCAGTGACAGCGCGGGTCTGCTCATTGACCCGAGTGTCGATCAGGGCGATCCGGCCCGTGAACGGGGCGTCTCCGTAGGAATCAACAGTGGCCGTCAGGGGAGCGCCGACCCGCAGGACTCCAAGCAGGCGCGCCGGCACCGGAAAATCAACGCGGATCACATCAATGTCGTCGAGGGTGGCGATCACCGCGCCCGGCGCGACATAGGTGCCCGGCGTCACAGTCGACAGGCCCATGATGCCCGGGAACGGCGCACGGATCACCCGGTCGCCACGCCGGGCCTCGGCCGCCGCCAGTATTGCGCGGGCGGTCTCGAGCTCGGTCCGGAACTGCTCGATCATCTGCGCCGGCGCGAAGCCCCGCTCGCCAAGCTCGCGATAGCGCTCGTACTGGGACTCGGCCTGGGCCACCCGGACCCGGGCCTGAAGCACCTCCGCCTCCTCGGCGCGCGCCTGCAGTTCGATCAGCGGCTGCCCGGCCCGGACACGCTGACCGTCGCGGAAGTGCACGTCGGTGATCAGCTGGCTGGTCGGCGAGGTGATGTTGAGCGAGCGCTGGCCCCGCGCGACGCCGATGACCCGGATTTCATCCGAGAAGGTGCGCAGCTCGGCCGCCACATCGGACACCATCTGCGCCCGACCTCCCGGTCCGCCGGGGCCACCCTGCCCGCCGCGGGCCCCTCCATCGTCCGCGAACGCCAGGCGCATGACCACGGCCGCGGTCATGAGCCCGACGAGGACGGCAGCACCCAGGAGCAGGAAATGACGCTTGATCACAGTGAGGGTCTCCGGACCGCTGTCGGGCTAGCGCGGGCCGCCCCATGGTGACAACACAAAGTATCTCCGACGCGCCCCCCAGCCGTATCCGTCGCGCGCAAACGCCGCACATGCGACGGATCTTCAGAAGCGGTGCCACACCCCGAGGACGGGGCCATCAGAAGCCGGGGCGTCGCGACCGGCCACAGCGGTCCGCCAGCCCAGCTGGAGGTTCCATCTTCCGATCTCGCGGACGACGGACGTCTCCGCGTTCACCCACCGCGGGCCGCCATCAGCCGCGCCAGCATAGAGCTGGCCAAGGACGAGCCAGCCGCGCCCGGGGCGAACGCCTACGGTGAGGTCGAGCCGGGTCTCATCGGGCAGTCCCCTCCGCCCCCGACGGGCCAGCTGGGCTTCGGCGAATCCGCCCTCGATGGCCATCCGCGCGAGGGGACCGCTCACGGGCGAAAAGCTCCGGCCGGCGGCGACCCGCAGTTCAACGTCCCGGGACCCGGCACCGGGCGGGGCATAGCCGGCGTTGCGACCTTCACCGCCATCGGCCAGACCCGCATAGACCGAGATGGCGGTGCCGTCGCTCCGGAAAGCCTGCCAGGCCACGCCCAACTCCAGCGGACCGCGACCTTCGTAGTCGGCAAAGGCGTCCCGACCTGACTGCCAGTCGGTCTTCACCCGCAGCGTCCAAGCCGGGGCGAGGCCATACTCGGCAAAGACCGAAGCCAGGCGCTCGGAACGCGGTCCGCCGAGGGCAATGCGCGCGCCCCCCGCGTCGAAGCCCTCTCGGGCCTCGACGTCCTCGTACTTGATGATGACCTGCCCCTTGCCAGCGGGCTGGGTCCAGGCGCTTCCGTGGCAGGGGCTTGCGGCCGCCGCCAGCACCAGGGCGGCGGCCGCGGCTCTCACGCGTCGTACCCCGGCGAGCGGCGGTCCAGCTGGCGCAGGGCCCCCGGCCAGGCCAGCCCGGCGACGAAGCCAATCGCCTTGCCCTGCTCCCGGGTTTCGGCCTGGGCGTCGTCCGGAGCGTCGAGGGCGTGCTCGCGTCCCCCGGACAGGGCCGCCACCTGCTGCCGGCAGGCCCGTTCAAGAAAATAGATGCCGATCCATGCCTCGGCCGCCGTATTGCCGACCGCGAGTGTGCCGTGATTGCGCAGCAACATCAGTGGCTTCTCGCCGAGATCCGCAACCAGACGCTCACGCTCGGAGTGGTTCAGGGCGACACCCTCGTAGCCGTGATAGGCTACCTGGTCACGGATCAGGCAGGCATTCTGGCTCAGCGGCAGCAGGCCATGGGCCTGGGCGGCGACGCCGACCCCCGCGTCGGTATGCAGGTGGATAACGAAATGGGCGTCATCGCGCGCCGCGTGTACGGCCGAGTGAATGGTGAACCCCGCCGGATTGATGAAGTTGGTCGTCTCCTGAACAACGTTGCCGTCAAGATCGACCTTCACGAGGCAGGAGGCCGTCATTTCCTCGAAGTAAAGGCCGTAAGGATTGATCAGAAAGTGCTTTTCCGGCCCGGGCACACGGGCGGAAATGTGCGTGAAGATCATGTCGTCCCAGCCATGCAGGGCGACGAGGCGATAGAGAGCCGCAAGATCGACGCGGGTGGCCCACTCCGCCTCCGAGACACGCGACTTGAGGGAAACGGCTGCGCCGTCGGCCATGAGATCCTCCCGGACAGATGGTGCTGCACCAAAGCTCCTCCCGGCGGCGGCGGCCGTCAAGATAGTCAGGTTAACGCAGCCTTAACCCCGGGATGCCACCTGTCCACAGTCAACCCATACCGGAGACCCCATTGGCCGCCGCATTCCAGGTCCCGTCGAGCGTCGAACCGGGCCAGGCCCTCGACCTGCTGGATCTAGCGCGCAGCCGCGCCCCGGGAGATCGCGAGCGCCTGCTGCTAGGTCTGACCAGCCTTTGCCGCGCCAGCCCCGACGCTGCCGCCTCCCAGGGCACTCTTCTGTCCGACGTTTTCGTCGCCCTCGTGCAGCAGGCCGAGCGGGATATCCGCCGGGAGCTTGCGCGGGAGCTGGCCTCGGCCGACTGGGCCCCGGTCGCGCTCGTCAACATGCTGGCGCTGGATGAGATCGACATCGCGAGGCCGCTCATCGCCTCAAGCCCGCTGCTCGGCGAGGAGCAACTGCTCCAGGTCCTGATCACCGCGACGCTGGAGCACCAGATCGAGATCGCCCGGCGGCCCTCGATCAGCGGCCGCATCGCTGACGTCATCATCGAGGATGACGAACCGGCGGTCATGACCGCCCTCGCCTCGAACCCGACCGCGGAGATCAGCGAGGCCGGCCTCGCGCGCCTAGTCGAGAAGTCCCGCCGGGTCGCCGCCCTGAGAGCGCCGCTGGTCCGCCACCCACGCTTGTCCACCGACCTTGCCGGCGAGCTCTATGGCTGGGTCGGCGCGGCCCTCCGTCAGGCCATTGGCGAGCGCTTCAGCGTCGATGCTGACAGGATCGGGGCCGCCATTGACGCCGCCACGCGCGAGGCGCTGGCCCCGCCCGTGGAAGCGCCCGCACCCACCGCCGCCCAGCGCGAGGAGATGGACCGGCGTCTGGTCCAGAAGCTGCAGCAGAGCGGACAGCTCCGGCCCGGCTACGCCATCCGCGCTCTCCGGGACCAGAATCTCTCCATGTTCGAACACGCCATCGCCGCCCTGGCGGGCGTGACCCTGGCCCAGGTGCGCTCGGCAGTGCGGGCCGACACGCTGGAGCCGCTGACCCTCGCCTGCACTGCGGCAGGAGTCGATCGCGCCGTCCTCCCGGCCCTGCTGGAAGCCCTCAGGCCGCTGACCGCCGGTTACCCGGCCGGCAGCCTTCCCCCCGCCCCTTGTTTCCTGTCGTCGCCGGAACAGGCCCGCAGGCGCCTGAAGATGGCATTCGGCCACAGCCAGCGGGTTTGAGGACCCGCTCAGGACTGCAGGTTTGACAGTCGGCGCGGCCTCGGCTCGATTGCCTCCGTGACCGCGCCCCTCCGCCTCGCCTTCAGAGCCAGCGACCGTCCCGAGGCGCTCGAGGCGCTCGAACGCCTTTCGTCGCTCTATCCGTCGGTTCCCGTCGCCGAGGCTGACGTCATCGTCGCGCTCGGTGGCGACGGCTTCATGCTGGAAACCCTTCACCGCACCCTCGACCGGCCCGCCGCGGTCTATGGCATGAACCGCGGATCGGTCGGCTTCCTGATGAACGACTATGCCGAGGAGTGTCTGCCCGAGCGGATCGCCGCCGCCGGCCGCGCGTGCATCCATCCGCTGCAGATGGATGCATGGTCAGAAGAGGCGGACTTGACCTCGGCCCTTGCCATCAACGAGGTGTCGCTGCTGCGCCAGACTCGCCAGAGCGCCAAGTTGCGCATCCTGGTTGATGGTCAGATCCGCCTCGATGAGCTGAGCTGCGACGGCTGCATGCTGGCCACCCCGGCGGGATCGACGGCCTACAATCTTTCTGCCCACGGCCCGATAATCCCGCTGGATGCGCAGGTCCTGGCTCTGACCCCCATCAGCGCCTTCCGTCCCCGGCGATGGCGGGGCGCGCTTCTGTCGCATCGGGCGCGGGTCCGGTTCGAGGTGCTGGAAGCCGACAAGCGCCCGGTCAGCGCCGTGGCCGACAGCGTCGAGGTGCGCGGAGTTAAGGCGGTCGAGGTGTACGAGCGGCGGGACATCGCCCTGACCATGCTGTTCGACGCCGGGCGCTCGTTCGAGGAGCGGGTCCTGGCCGAGCAATTCACGGCGTGACGCCTAGCCGAAAACAGTTTGTTTAGGCGGCTGATGCAAGATGCGAACACAGATCTTGCAAGGAACGCGTCCGTGACCTCCCCTGTCCAGGTAATCCAGCCCCCGAACGACCTGCGCGCCAAGCTTGGTGGCGGGATCAGCGCAGACGCGATCGCCCGGGCCGAGGAAGCGCTCCAGGCCATATCGGCCCAGTTCGGCAACTGGCTGCAGGACGAGATGGACAAGCTGGAAGCAGCCCGCGCCGCCATCCAGGCGGAGGGCTATACGTCGACGACCGCGGAATGTCTGTACTTCCGCGCCCACGATCTGAAGGGGCTCGGCTCGACCTACCAGTATCCGCTGGTCACTCGCCTCGCCGCCTCGCTCTGCCGCATGCTCGATCGGCCCGAGCAGCGTATGGCGGCACCTATGCCGCTGGTCGACGCTCATGTCGAAGCGATCCGGGCGGTCGTGCGCGACAAGATCAAGACCGACGAACATCCGGTGGGCCGGGCGCTCGTCGAGGAACTTGAACGGCGCGTCACTGAACTACGGGCCTGAGGCCGGCGTTGCCCGCGAGCGCGCCTGATTCGTCAGGCGGCACTTCGCCGCGTCAAGGCCGGCTCGGTGCGATCCAGCCGCTCCATCAGATAACCGAGATCATCACGCAAGGCGTGCGGCCGCTGCGTCAGGAAGCGCTCAAGCATCCGCTGCTGGAAGGTGGCAGGATCAAATGGTGCCCCTTCGGCCTGCAGCCCCCGCCAGGTGTCGACGCCCGCTCGGAACGCCGCGAACAGACGCGGCGGGAGGCCGGCGCGATCGTAGAGGGCGCGCAGGCCCAGCGGACCGGCATCATGAACCATCAGCCAGGCCCGGTGGTGTGGCGTCCCCGCCAGTTCCGCCAGCCCGTGCTCGACAAACGGCATCACGCCGGTCGCCAGCGCCCGCAGCAACAGGGAGGCGTTGAGCGCGCCTCGCGCATTCAGGCGCGCTGCAAACTCGGCCAGGTCGCCGGCTGTACGAGCCTGGTCGAGAAGATCGACGGTGGCCCGCTCCCCCGCGTGGCCGGCGAGCCGGATCATAGTCTCCGGGGCCACCGCATGGCGGGCGATAAGGTGATCGCGAACCTGGGCGCTGACCAGGCCGATGAGGCGCTCACTGATGTCCAGCGGCAGGACCGCTCGATAGGCTAGGGCCGTGGCCACCTCGCGCGATCCGCCGAAGCGGTCGAGGATGGCCCCCAACGAGATCGGGGCGATATCGGCGTTGTCATTTGCCGCCAGGGTCCGCACTACCGGCTCGGTGCCCTCGAAGGCGATGACCTCGGCCACCTGGCTCGACACTTGCGGACGGGCGGCGATGGCGATTTGTCGGACGACCGAGCTGGCCCGCAAGATCTCGATCAAATCCTCATCCGTGAAGGCAGGAGAGGCCTCAAGCAGCGGCAGAGCGATCGTATCCACATCTGCGGCCAGGCGTCGGGCCACATCCCGGGGGAGCAGGGGCGAGCTCTTGAGCGTCACAACCATGGCGCGGCGAACCATCTCGGCCGTGTCAGCTGCCAATAGGCGAAGGATATCCTGGGCGGCCTCCTGTTCCTTGGCGGTCAGGGTGGCCGTCACCATCGTCCTGCACAGCTTGTGCGCCGCCGTCGCGCGATCATCCTCATCGGTCGCTTCGACCAGACGTCGGATCTCCATGACGTTCAGCTTGGGGCGGGAGTCGATCATGTGGCCTAGTCCTGGAGCGAGAGGTCAAAAGCTGACACGGTCAACCTTAACGGCGCGTTCACTACGCGCGGTCAGCGCTTCCGAAAGCCTTGCGCCAGGCGTCGCCGGCCCCCTCGCCGTCCCGCTCAACCAGCAGACCAAGCAGGGCCTGGTCCTGACGGTGCCGGTCAAGCCGCGCGGCCAGGGCCTTGTCCTGCGGGCTAAGGGTCGGTGCGGCTGTCGATGGCCCCTCGCCAGCCCCCGCGGCCGGGGTCCCCGAGCCCGCCAGTCGGCCAAGGTTGGCGCTGAGCTCGCTGACCGTGATCGGCCGGCCGTCGCGGTAGAAGATGCCGGGGTTCGCAGACGCGGCCTCCGGAAACAGGGCGACGGCGCTGGCCCCCGGGCGGCCTTGCATGGCGTCCATCATCCGCGCTGCGCCGGCGGGGCCCAGAAAATGCGCCGCATAGAGGTCGCCCGCGCCCGGCTCACGGCCGGTGCGCCCCCGCAGATAGGCGGCGTTCTGAGCTGTAAACTCCGCGGCCATGACCGAAGCGGCGTGGGGGTCTAGCCGAAGATCAAGGATAACGTTGCGCGCCGCCCCGCTGACGCGCCAGCGGCCGTCGGCGCCCTGATGGATCAGGTCGGCGTACTGCCCGTAACCGTGCTTGGGGCCGTGCTGCTTGAGCGTCGCCAGCCAGGTCTGTTCGATGAACTGGAACAGGCCGGCCGCACTGGAGGTGCGGGCCCTGGCCGCCGGGTTCATGCTGCTTTCGCGCTGCGCGGTGCGAATCAGGAAATCGGAGTCGACACCGGTGGCCCCGGCCGCGCGCCGTACCGCCGCCTCCACGCCGCCCGGACCATTGACCGAACCAGTGATCATGCGGAAGAGGCTCGGGCATTATGGTTAACAGAAACCTAACTTCGTTAAGTTTCGTTAACGTCCGCGCGTCAGGGCCCGGTACTCGACCAGCCGCTCCTTGTCGCGCCGGACCTGGTCCGCCACGGCGTTGTCGACGTCGAGCGAGGCATAGCGCACCCAGCCCTCGACCCCCAGCTTCTCCTGGATCGCTTCGGTCGGCGTGCGCCAGCGGACGTAGGATAGCCAGCTGACGACGACGGCTAGGAGCACCGCCAGAGCCTGGAGCCCACGGAAGGCCCAGGCCCCGTCCGCCGCCGGCCAGGCGAGGAAGGCCCCGAGCCAGACGAGGAAAACCAGCGGGGTCAGGAAGCGCGACGCCCATATGCTCCAGTAGCGTTCCCGCCGGACCCGCCACAGCTGCATCTGCACGTACTTCTCGAGGTACTCCATGCGTGCACCGATCCACATGGTCAGGCGGGTCAGGTACAGGGCGCGCCGCCCCCACCCCTTACCGTCCATCTGGAACTGGGTCTCGGCCTGGTCGGCCATGGCACGCGCCGAGGTGAACAGGTTCTGGAGTTCGCGGGTCCGCTGCACGATCTCGCGCGACAATTCGTAGGAGTCATTCTCCAGCCGGAAGCGGTACTGGATGAACAGGATCGCCTGCACGGACCACCAGACCCCGAACACGGTGGCCATGGCCACGACGGCCAGGCCGAGACCGAGCGGCGGCGAACCGGCCCAGCTGGTGAACCACGACGGTCCCAGCGCCGCCAGCAAGGCGAAGGCGATCAGCGCCAGCCCCTGGTTCAGGCGCTTGACCCCGATGTGGACCATCAGCGCCCGGAACACCCGACGGCCGTAGCCGAGGATGTTGGCACGCAGGTCTCCGTCGATCGGGAAGCGCTCCTCGATCTGGCGGGCGAACAGGACATGAAAACGATCGGGTTTCCGACCGGTCTCCCAGAAAGGGAAGATATCGAGCGGCTGGTTGAAGTACTCGTCGATATGGGCAGAAACCATGGCCTCGGCGGCCGGGTTGGTATCGAAGTACTCACTGTCCTGGATGGGACGCAGGATTCCGTCGGGCCCACGATGGACCGGATCAACCGGCCGCGCGGGCGGCGCTGCGCGCTCCGAAACGTCCGCTGCGCCGGGCGGCGG
>VYLL01000518.1_pt1 | contig 12315 bp, 16 predicted proteins | sample 5114301 | NCBI WGS metagenome assembly VYLL01 (sample SAMN12291809, study PRJNA351875) | freshwater metagenome | isolation source: freshwater lake | place: USA: Michigan, MSU2 Lake | collected 2011-08-16 | reverse complement strand
GTGGGGTGTGGGGTGTGGGGTGTGGGGTGTGGGGTGTGGGGTGTGGGGTGTGGGGCGAAGGCTTACTTCTGCTTGACAATAGTATCGTTAGGCGTTAGGATTCGAGCGTGGTGGACTACCACTAAAATTAGCTAAATGCAATGAACAGCAACCGTTTGCCCAATATCCATCCCGGTGAAATCCTCAAGTTAGATTTTCTGGAACCGCTCAATATTACCCCCTACAGACTGAGTAAAGATTTAAGCGTAGCTCAAACTCGTATCGGTGAGATTTTAGCTGGTAAGCGTGGTATCACTGCGGACACAGCTTTGCGTCTGTCACGATATTTTGGTAACAGTCCTCAGTTTTGGCTGAATCTTCAAACAGACTACGATCTCCGTCAAGCTCAGGCAAAGAATGCCGAAGTTTATAGCCATATTCCCGTCACTCCATTTATAGATGTAGCTTAGGGGACTAATTTTATCTGGGAGGGGGGACAGGATTAGTGGGGACGGTAGTACTGGGAGAAGCGGCGGGAATGGGGGGATTTTCGGGTTTACGGACTTGGGGGACGGGTAACAGATAGAAAAGTAGGGCGCAAGCGACAAGACTGCCTAATCCTGCCAAAAAAGGTACTGTTCGACCGGCCACCGATTCATTGACCTTATGGTAGCGACGGGAAACTGGCTGTAATTTCAGGGTTAGGTCAGGTAAAGTGCGAGTATCGGCAAAAAATTGGTCAATCGCTTCTATTAAATCGAATAACTGCACGGTACTGATTTCTATGTTGACCGGACTTTCTGGGATATTCAAGTCCGTTGATGGATACCAGACCAGACGATGGAGATTATGGTCAATCTTTTCTAGGTACACATGATCTGGTTCATGGACGGGGTCTTGGGGATGACGAACACCACTCAAAAATTCTTGGGCATACTGACTGACCGCTTGTACCAAATTTTCCAAGAAAACCCGACCACCTTGCAGGACTTTATTGGCCCCGACTAACCGACATTCTACGTTAGTCAAAATTGAGAGTAAGGGTCGGCTATCCCCGGGGTTAGCCGGGGCGAAATCATCGCCGAAACCATCGAGAATCAGGGTACAATTGGGCAAGCTATACTGTCTTCTCATTTCTACACGATCTCCCCATCAAATAAACTAATCCAAAAGCGCTGCATTCCCGTGGTACCAGTACAAAATAATAACTGATCGAGGAGGGATAAAGCCAGTTCATTTAAAGCATTTTCATCGGCTAGATAAACCGATACTTTGGCCCGACGGGGGTTCATGCGACTGCGAAAATTGGAGCGAAATCTTTCTAGGTATTCTGATAAAAGAAAATTATTATCCACGGGTAAACCCTTTGATTCCATCTGTTGCCGCGCTAACAGTAATTGTCGGATGGATATAGCTAGAGGTTTGGCCCGATAACTAGCAATGATAACTAAAGCTTTGGCTTGGTCAAGGGTGAGACGGTCGAGGGTGTAGGAAATTCGCCACGGATTAGTACAGCGTAAGCGCCAGAAAATAATCCGGTTTTTGACAATTTTATCGAGTCCTAGTTCTTTACAGAGGGCTAACAGGGCCTCCCCGGCACCGACTTCTAAGGATTCCAACGCTAACAGCATTAAATCGATATGCTGTTGGAGATGTAGGGCGCATTGCTGACTGGCAATCGGAAAATCGGGTAAAACGCTTAAAATAAACGGTTTTTCTGGGGCTGATGTTGTAGATTCGGGCGTTAGGCTAGTAGGGGTCATGATATAGGAGAACTAAAACACAAGGGCGATCGAGTCAGGGTGTTGTAAATTGTATTGTATAGATAGCTGTCCCCCATTTTACGAGACACAGAAACCGAATGGATCTGAAATCATTGATTCGCGATATTCCCGACTTTCCCAAACCGGGTATTGTCTTCCGCGATATTACTACCCTACTCAATCATCCCCAAGGATTACGTTACACGATCGATACCCTAACGGCAAAGTGTCGCGATTACGGTTTATCCCCCGATTACATTGTCGGTATGGAATCGCGGGGTTTTCTCTTTGGTGTCCCTTTAGCATACCAATTAGAAGCGGGATTTATTCCTGTCCGGAAACCGGGCAAATTACCCGCCGCCGTTCACAGTATCGAGTATGATTTGGAATACGGAAGCGATAGCCTGGAAATTCATCAAGACGCGGTGGCATCCCATCATAAAGTCTTAATTGTCGATGATTTAATCGCGACGGGAGGAACGGCAAAAGCAACGGCCGATTTATTAGAAAAAATTGGTTGCGAGGTGTTAGGATTTGCCTTTATCATCGAGTTAATCGACCTCGGTGGTCGGGAAAAATTACCAGATTTACCGATTATTACCATCATCGATTATTAGGGTTTTTTCTATGACGGCGACTGATGATAATTATAAGGCTAAAACCGCTCGATCGAGTGCTAATGGGTTAGAATCTCTCTTAACTAGCGAAACTTTTTTATATATTGTCAAGCGTGTTCTCCAGGGTTTATTAACTCTGTTGTTGGCCTCGGCGTTGAGTTTCGCTATTATCCAATTAACCCCCGGCGGTTTTCTAGCTTTGCTTGACCTTAATCCCAAGATTAGTCAGGAAACTAAAGAACAATATATTGCCCTTTTTGGTTTAAAAGACCCGCCGATTGTCCAGTATTTTAAATGGTTGTGGCAAGTGGTAACTCAGTTTAATTTTGGTCTGAGTTTTACCTATTTTCGTCCCGTGTCTTCCCTATTATTAGAGAGAATTCCAGCGACGTTATTAATGTCTTTGACTTCCATAATTTTAACCTGGGCGATTGCGATTCCTTTGGGCATTGTCAGCGCCGTCAAACAAAACCAATTTATCGATAAATTTTTCCGAGTTATCAGTTATCTTGGTCAAGGGTTCCCCAGTTTTATCACTGCCCTTTTACTGCTAATTCTCGCCCAAAATGTCTCGCCGCTTTTACCGGTGGGTGATATGACCAGTATTAACTATTCGGAATATTCCCCTATCGGTAAAGTTTTAGATATCGCTTGGCACATGATTTTACCAACTATTGCCCTGACAGTTACCAGTTTTGCAGGATTACAAAGATTGATGCGGGGACAATTATTAGATGTTCTGCGACAGGATTATATTCAAACCGCAAGGGCGAAAGGTTTACCGGAAAATAAAGTTATCTATGTCCACGCTTTACGCAATGCTATTAATCCCCTGATAACTCTTTTGGGCTTTGAATTTTCTAGTTTGTTAAGTGGGGCATTTATCGCCGAATTTTTCTTTAATTGGCCAGGATTAGGTCGTTTAATTCTGCAAGCTGTGACGGCTAAAGATTTATATTTAGTTATGGGCAGTTTAATGATGGGTGCTACTATGTTGATTATCGGTAATCTCCTGGCTGATTTACTTCTCAAAGCTGTAGATCCTAGAATTAAATTGGAGGATTTAAAGTAGGGTGATAGGGAAATTTCAGCTAAATTTACCACTACCCAACGGGTGCATCTCACATACAGATGTATCAGCAGCTGCGTGTAAGCATCCCACCGAAAAACTAATGCGCGGGGGGTTTGGGGGCGGCGCCACGCCCCCAACGGGGGGTTTGGGGGGTAGAACCCCCCAAAGGCTTGGATTGAGTGGTAAAATCGGAAGTAATGACCAATTTTAGAAGATAGTTTCCCTTTAAAAATCCCAACTCAGTAGATTTACAAAAATGGGATGTACCCCCACCCAACCCCTTTTTTCCTTTTCACTTTTCACTTAATAAACTATGTTAGCAACTACACATTATTTACTCAGGTCAAAACAAGACGGACAATACCTAGTAGCGCGTCTGAGAAAAGGTGAAAGCGAAACTCCGGCCAGTTATCTGCTTCTGTTTAAAGAATCCTACGATGCTTTAAGTTATATCAATACCCATGCTCAGGATTTAGCCAATAATTTTTCTGTGGAAACTCTCTCAGGAACACAATTAAAGGGACTGATGCAGCGATGGGGATTTGCAGGAATTGGTTTAGTTAGTGAACCTTTGGAACCGCAAGTGCAGTTTTTAGCCTACGAAAAAGGATTTAATCTCTAAACTATGAAAACGCTGTTAATCACTGGAGTTAGTGGGTTTTTAGGTTGGCATATTTACCAAAAAACGCGCTCATCTTGGGCAAGTTTTGGTACATATTTGAATCACAATGTCAATAGTAATGACCCGAATTTAATTAAAGTTAACTTAACAGACTTAGCCGCAGTTAGAGAACTTTTTCAACAGATTAAACCCGACGCGGTAATTCATGCGGCTGCCCAATCAAAACCGAATCTCTGTCAAGAATTTCCCCAAGCATCCGAGGCAATTAATCTGACAGCTTCTCTAGAAATTGCCCGTTTATGTAGTCAATATCAAATACCGCTAGTTTTTACCTCTACCGATTTAGTTTTTGATGGTAAAAATGCCCCCTATTCCGAACATGATCCCGTTTCTCCCGTCAGTGTCTATGGTGAGCAAAAAGTAGCGGCGGAAAAGGGTATTTTAGCAATATATCCTCGGGCAGCTATTTGTCGAATGCCTTTGATGTTTGGTTCCCCTTCTCCCACCGCTAATAGTTTTCTGCAACCCTTTTTAAAAACCCTCCAAGAGGGAAAAGAATTATCTCTATTTACCGATGAATATCGTACGGCTGTTGGGGTTAATAGTGCGGTGAATGGTTTACTTTTGGCATTAGAAAAAGTGCAAGGGATTATTCATCTGGGGGGTAAAGAAAGAGTTTCTCGTTATCAATTTGGTTTACTAATGGCGGCAGTTTTTAACATTCCTGGAGAACAAATAAAACCCTGTTTACAGTGCGATGTTCCCATGAGTGCGCCGCGTCCGCAGGATGTTTCTCTTGATAGTTCTCTTGCTTTTTCTTTAGGTTATCAACCATTAAGTATTAAAACCGAATTAGAGGCAATTAGAGATGAAATTATCTGAACAAAAGTGGACTATATTAATTATCTTGCTCCTTTTTTTTACCGCTATTCTCATGGCCAATTATTTTGAGGTAGGGATGACAGGAGTGTTAGCTTTTTTCGTTGCTTATCTATCCAAAGGATTGCGAAAAGTTAAGTAAAAAAATATTTTTTCAATCAACAATCTCGAATTCTATTGACTGCTCTTGGGCAAAATTATAGGTAAAATGATCGACAATATTAGTATCGCTCAATTCAAGATTATAAAAATCGATCATTGGTTGATCAAAAAGTGGGCCAGCGTGCCAAGTTCCCACCTCTAATTTAATAAAACAGTCCCCAGGGATGCGAAAAACCTTTAATTTTTCTAAATCCGGTTGAGGATAAGGACTAGGGGGGGCCACTCCTAAAAACCACTCTTGTCCCCCCAAAGAACCAAGACATTGGGTACATTGACTATGACGAGTAATTCGCTTAAATTTACGTCCGCGAGTCTGTAAACGCATAATATAAAAGCGTGGCACACCGTTTTTTAAATGCAGTTGTGCATCGCTTTCATCAAACGGTTTTCCATCATGACTAGGGATTATTAATTGACCGTAGGGACGGAAACTCTCGGCGGTAATTAGTTGCGCTGACAGGGGACGAACGGTAATCGAATTACTCATAAAAATTACTGCTGACTAACAGTTATAGCTGTACCATCTCGGAGAGAAAGAATATTATTAATAGCAATTCTTTCCCCGGCATTTACTCCAGAAATAACCTGATAAGCTTGCCCTTGAATTGTGCCGACTTGAATTGGTTTTTGTCTGACCACTAAACGCTCCTTGGCATTTTCTTGACCTTCTTTAGCCTTTTCTTTTTCGGCCACAAAAACAAAATTTTGCGCTCCGATGCTAGTCACTGCCGTGGTGGGAACTAATACCCCCGGTTTTTGATCCCAAATTAACCGCGTCCGCACATATTGGTTATTGCGAAGACTGCCATCATTAGTAAAGGCAAATTTCACTAAAACCGATTGGGTAGCTTGGGAAACGGTGGGGGAAATAAAAGTTACTTGACCGCGAACGCCCGGGCTGCCATCGGGATTAATAATTTCCACGGGCAACCCGACGCGCAGACGCGGTTGTAATTCCACGGGAATCTGCACATTTAGTTCCAAAGTTTTATTATTAGTCAACGAGGTTAATTCTTCACCCAGGGAGATAATATCGCCGACTTTTCTTTGATTAAAATCGCCGACAAAACCATCAATCGGGGCGGTAATGGTGTTAAAAACTAAATTCTGGCGCGTCGCCCCTAATTGCCCCTCGGCACTGGCTACCGCCGCTTGACGACTGTTCACTGTTGCCGCTGCCGCCGCCACCTGTTGCCGTGAGGCTAATTCGTTTTGAATGGCGATATTTAATGCTTCTTGGTTTGCCTGTAGGGTAGCTCTAGCCGCCGTCACCTGTTGACGGGCCGCATCACGATTTTGAGACCGGGCTTCTACTTCTGCCTTGGCGGCCTGAATGTCGCGGCGGCGATCATCTAAGTCCTGTTGGGGCTGTGCGCCTTGTTTGACCAGAAATTCGGCTCTTTTTAGGTTTTTTTCCGCTAAATCTAAATTAGCTCTCGCTCTCTGTAAATCAGCTTCGGCGGCGCTCAAGGTGGCGATCTGACTTTTAACATTAGCTTCCGCATTGGCCACATTTGCCCGATTCTGGGCAATTTGGGCTTTATTTGCCCTCGCTTGCGCTTGTCTTTGCCTTAAATCCGCCTCAGACGCATTGAGGTTCGCTTTGGCCGAATTTACCTGGCCGATGCCGGCGTTTACCTGTTGCTGTTGTTGTTCGGGATCCAATTCGGCGATTTTTTGTCCCTGAGTTACCTGATCGCCAGATTTAACGAAAATAGTCCGAATCCGACCGGTAATCTGAGGGGAGACGCTAACACGCTCTTGGGCGATCAAAGTACCCACAAATTCGCTACTTTGCACTAATTTGTCGGTGCCGAGGGTTTGCAGTTTGACGGGAACAGCCGCCGGTCCAGTGGCTTGGGGGGTTTGGGGGGCGCAACCAGTGATAATTAGGGAAACGGCGATCGACGAACCGATCGCTCTCGATACGTTAACGGATCGTTTAATCATTGTTAAATTTACGGGTTTTTAGCAGAAAAAGTGCTAGTAAATCGGAAAAAAAGGGAAGATGAGGAGAGAAGCTTTTCCTTAAATTTTACTCTACAGAATTGATCAGCGTGATTATTAAACCTCTGGCATAATTAATTTTTGAGGGTTCAAAAACGGCAAAAATAAGGATTAAATTGCCTAAAATCCGTAAATAGACTATTTAATTGATTATTGTTCATTCTTAATTCTCCTGACTACTGACTACTGACTACTGACTCCTAACCCTAACAACAATTTTTGATTTTTACAAGAGGTCTATTGTTTGCTTTGCCCTAAGCTAACAATATTACAGGTAACTAATCTTTGGGCGAGGGTGGTGTATTCTAGGCGACCACCGGCGATCTGATATTCGTCCCGGGGCGCCGGCAGATGACCGACGGGTGCATTGAGGGTATAGTTAAGATTTTCTTTAAAAATAATCCAATCACCATCTTTACGCCAACCGATGCGATCGCCAAAAGTTTGAAAATTTTCGATCGCCACTAAGCGCCCCGGTCGATTACCCGTCTCGATAAAAATGCGAAATTGGGTACTGAAACTAAAACGACCCCCGGAAGCTTCTTTCCAGAGTTGATCCATCTTTTGCAGATCCCAACAGGCCAATTTTTGCAGGTCTTCCATGGTAAACCAGCCCTGTAATTCCCGTCCGGTCGCTTTCAGCATTAAATTACGGGTTTCATCGTTAGCTTGCCGCCAATTTTGTTGAGCGAGGAAATTTTTCAGGCGAGTGTAATTAATGCCCGTGGTCGGTGATACCATTTCCCCAGAGGTGGTAGTCTGGGCAACGATCGCCGGCAAGGGATTGAGAAATAAAGCGATCGCAAGAGTGATCTGACACAAGGAAAAATTAATTCTCATAAACCCTATTTATTAACCTGATGCAAAGAAATCCTACAATAGCATAGACGAAATTTGCCGTTTTTACCGCCTCCTTAACTCCTATGGCTTTCACTTGGATCCGACACCATATTTTAGGATTAGAAGACTGGCAACCGGAAGAATACCAAACCCTGCTACAAACGGCCTCTAGTTTTCGTGAAGTTCTTTCCCGACGCACCAAGAAAGTGCCGGCCCTACAAGGTCAAGTGGTGACAAATCTTTTTTTTGAACCCTCCACCCGCACCCGTAGTAGTTTTGAACTAGCGGCGAAACGTCTCTCGGCCGATGTTCTTAATTTTGCCCCGGGTAGTTCCAGTTTGACTAAGGGGGAAACTATTCTCGATACCGCTTTAACCTATGTGGCCATGGGTACGGATATCTTTGTCATTCGACATCAACAGTCGGGAGTTCCCGATTTAATTGCCGCAGAAATGGATCGTTTGCAGTCGGGGGTCAGTATTCTTAATGCTGGGGACGGTCAACACGAACACCCCTCCCAGGGACTTTTAGACCTGTTTACGATCTGTTGTATGTTAGATGAAGAAAATCCCCGTTTAGAACTGTTAGAGGGCAAAAAAATCGCTATTGTTGGGGATATACTCCATTCTCGTGTCGCTCGTTCCAATATCTGGAGTTTAACCACGGCTGGGGCGGAAGTACATTTGTCCGCACCCCCCACCCTACTGCCGAAATATTTTGGGGAATTGTGCGATCGCCTATTTCTCCACTGGGATTTAGAACCAGCTTTAGAAAAGGCCGATTTTGTGATGACCCTGCGACTGCAAAAAGAACGAATGACTGCCAATCTTTTGCCCAGTTTACGGGAATATCATCAAAGTTTTGGCATTACTCGTCCTCGTTTGCAATCCTGTCAACCGGGGGTGAAGGTACTTCATCCCGGTCCTGTGAATCGGGGAGTGGAAATTAGTTCCGATTTAATGGACGATCCCGATTTTAGTCTGATTTCCCAACAAGTTACCAGTGGTGTTGCTGTCAGAATGGCTTTGTTATACCTCATCGGTAATCTTCGCAGCGACCAGTAAAAGCTTCTCAGGGATTTGCTCTTTTAGTCTGGTTTCATTGAAACAATCCTAAAGTTTCTATCAAGGTAAATATCATACTTTCTTCCTCCGTCACACACAGCATCTTCTGCTTCAAATAGGTTAGTCTCAACATCAAATTTCATCGCTCTAGGATTCCTACAACCCTGTTTTAGCAAAGCATCAGTCAACCGTGATTTTTCTTCTGCGGTCAAAGCTCGATAATCACTACTATTAGCTTGACCTGCATAGATTGACATTCCCATAATACTAAGGGATAGTAAGCTTATTATCGATTTGGTCTTCATTTTTTCAACTTCCTGAATACAATAAAAACATCATTGCAAGGGTTTTAGACCCAAGTTTTCGGTAATTAGTTCGGCACGATTACCGACCAACTATATCTTAGGGGAAGCATACCTAGATTGCAATAAGTATAAATACTCAAGCTACCCCTAGGGCTTTTCTAGGAACTTTGACCCATACCGAATTCCGTTCTCAAGGGACTAGATATGGCGACCTACTCCTCTCTTTTTTAACTAGGGTTGGCTGAATAAATCTAAAAACCTGGTTGGATAATATCTTTAGGCTTTTTTGAAATCCAAGACTGCGATCACCAACCCCAGAAGCCTTACAGAATGAGGGTTTTAACAGAGCGCTCGCCTCGAAGCACAAACGACATTAATTATACCTCATCTTTAAGAAAAACGCTGAAATTAAGTAGGTAGGCACAATTATTTGTAGGATGGGTTAGCGTTAGCGTAACATAATCGGGCGTTGGGTTTCATGCTTCAACCCAACCTACGTTCTTTAAGAAAAAAGCTGAAATTAACGAAGCGACAAAAGATAAAGATTCGGATTAAGTTAATTGAGAACTATTATTATAATTCTCTCAGAATATGCTAGAATGCTTTTCTATATCTCACCGAAAAGTAAAACCCTTGTTCTTGCAGTGAATTTCCGGAATTATCGACAGAAACTAACGGAATCCCGTAATCTAAACGAACAGTTAAACCATTAGCCACTAACCAGCGTAAACCTAATCCTATCCCTCCTAAAGTAGCAGGATCGGGATCAGGAAGTAAATTATTCCATCCAGTCCCCCCCTCAACAAATGAGGTAATTTGCAAGACTTCGGGATCTTGAGTGAGGGGAATTCTTAACTCTAATGATCCTAATAAGGCATTATCGGTAACAATTTCGTTTTTTGCATAGCCTCGCACTGTATCAATTCCTCCTAAGCTGAATTGCTCAATAATCGGTAAGGGATCACCAGCAATTTGAGCGTAAAAACGACCTAATAACAGCCAATTATTACTAAAACGATTAACAAACTGAAATTGACCTAACCAGCTAAAAAATTCCTGATTTGGCTCAATATTAACAACTGTGCTATCAAACGCATTGATACCGAAGTTCAATTGAGAACGAGCAGCAAAAACTTGGTTAGGCGTACGATTGAGCCATTCTTGGGAAAATCTGAGGACGGTTAGGTTGGTTTTCCCATCAATACAGGGTTGAGAGAAACAAAATGACACCCCTTCAAGGGAACTACGGTTATTGCGAATATCTAAGTTTAACCCTAATGTCCATTCGGTTTGTAGAGTCCGATAAATCGGTTGACGATATTCAACTCCTAATGTCTCTGTTTGGTTACGAATATCGAAGATATTGAATAAGGTTTCGGTAATTTTGCTGTCTGTATTCCAGTAATGTAGTCCAATTCGTCCATCCATCGGATTAATTGGCAAGTTGTAGTGAAGATTGTATAAATTTAAACCTTCGGTAATAGAATATTCCCCTGAAAATTTATCACCCCATCCTAAGACATTACCATGAGATAAGGCGATAGTTCCTTCATAAGAGCCGATATTTGGGGGACGATAGTTATCGGTGCTAACTTCTACACTTAAAGCTTTTGCTTCTTCTAAATTAACCAATAAGACACTTTTTCCGTCTGTGCTTCCGGGTGTTAATTCAGCTTGAATCGTTTTAATTAAGGGATCTAATTGTAATAAAGCGAGTCCGTTTTGTAAGGTTTGCTGATTTAAAGGGGTTCGGGTGACGTTTTCTAAACGAGAGCGAATATAATAATCTGGTTCTTCCGAACTTACACTGTAGAAAAGTCCCCAAGCTCCCTCTCTGTCCAGCAATGTTCTAAAGTTGATAAATATCAATCTAACAAAAACTCAAAGCCCTATTGTACAAGCTTTACAAGCATAAGTTGTTGATAGTTTTGCATGACAGGTTCGGTAGAGCCAATAATCTTTGAGTCTCTTAAGTCCTTGTATCTCAATTCGTTCAATTTCTCCCTCTACAACTTGAATTTTTACCGTTCCCTCAGTAATCTCTTGGTTATTTGGTAAGAATGCCCCAGAAGTAATATAGCCTCTGCTAACATAAAGTTCTGTAATGGTGCTTCGCAGACAAATAAGTTTTTCAATAGTAATCTTTTGATTTTCTAAAGGTTGAGTTAAAGATCGAATTTCTGCTTTAAAAATACTATTGCCCAAAACCTCAATTTTCTTGACAAAAAACCCCTCACTTTCAGGATCAGAGGGGCAGTTTTTTGTCTCTTGAAAACGGTCTCCATCAGCCAGCGATTGCGCTTGTCCCGTAGAGCTATCTAAGCCGATACAACCTGCGATTAAACTCACACAAAATAATCTTTTGAATACCTTAAACATATGATCTTTATTAATCAATCAGTCCTTCTTCTCTAGCGCGTTTTAAAGTTAAAATTCGCAAGTTTTTACTATCTTCTGGATAAATTTCTAAGACATCTTGTAATTTTGTCCAATAGTGACGCACCGTTCTTTCTGCAATGTTCATTTTTATGGCGATCGCTTTATCCTGTAAACCTTCTTCAAACGCAAATCTAAGCAATTCTAACCATTCAGATTTTACCTCTATTCCTGCTTTTAAATCTTTGGTATGGGTTAATCCCCGCATCACCCAATTAACGCGGTTAATCATTTCTGACTGAGGTAAGGTTTTATCCGCAACTGCAAAACCTCCGTGATGATTATCAATATTTGGCTTAAGACGCATTAGGGCTTTGATATAACTACTTTGCACGATAATATTTAGGTTCGGATAGTCTTTTAGTATTTTTTTAAGAAAATTTAACCCATTTTCGACTTCAGCGACTGTTCCCTCGGTTTGGGGGAGGGAAAGATCCATCACCAGAATATCAGGTTGTTGACATCCTCACCGCCGTAAACGGACGGTGATTCCCAAACCTCACGATTTAGGTTTCTGCTTCTTTCCCTTGCGGGGTTCCGCACCTGCCTTAACAGATTTACTCTGTTCT
>VYLL01000361.1_pt1 | contig 12373 bp, 7 predicted proteins | sample 5114301 | NCBI WGS metagenome assembly VYLL01 (sample SAMN12291809, study PRJNA351875) | freshwater metagenome | isolation source: freshwater lake | place: USA: Michigan, MSU2 Lake | collected 2011-08-16 | reverse complement strand
GCTGTCGCGCGAGCTGGCTGCGGCGGGCGACGGACGCAGCGTCGCGTCGATCGTGGCCCGGCACGCGCACGATCTGCTCCGGGCGGATGTCGTGGTCTGCGGGCCGCTGGGGGCGGGAGCGCGGGGAGCCCGGCAAGTGGGCGGGCGGTTGGACGGGCCGGAAGTCCTCGCGTCATCGGGTGAGCACGGGCCGGACTGGTTCGCCGGCACTGGCGAACAGGAAGCTCGCGAGCGTTCGGTCGCGCAGTGGGCCTTTGACCACGGCGCGCCCGCGGGGCGCGGCACCTCCACCCTGCCCTCTGCCCAAGGGCGCTACACCGCCCTGATCGGCAGCGGCGGCAAGGTCGGCGTGCTGGGCGTGCGTTTCGACCAGGACGCGGCGTTTGACGGCGCGCTGGTGGGCATGCTGGACGCGCTGGCGTCGCAGGCGGCGTCGGCGCTGGAGCGCGTGGCGCTGGCGGAGTCTGAGCAGGCGGCCCGGATCAACGCCGAACGCGAGCGGCTGCGCAGCGCGCTGTTGAGCTCGGTGTCGCACGATCTGCGCACGCCCTTGGCGAGCATCACCGGGGCGGCGAGCACGCTGCAACAGGCCGAGGGGATTGACGCGGAAACGCGGGCGGCCCTGCTGCGGGCGATCGTCGAGGAGTCGGGCCGGCTCAACGACATTATTGCGAACCTGGTATTCGCAACGCGGCTGGAGTCGGGCGCGGTCGATCTGCGGCGTGAGTGGACGACGGTCGAGGAAGTCGTTGGCGCGGGGCTGGCGCGGCATCGCGACGCGCTGGCGTCGCGCCCCTTCCGCGTGCAGATCCCGGACGACCTGCCGATGATCCGCGTGGACAACGCCATGCTGCCGCAGGTGATCCACAACCTGGTCGAGAACGCCTTGTGCTACACGCCGGCGGGGACCGCTATGGGAATTTCCGCGTGGACCAGCGAGACCAGCGTGGTGGTCAAGGTGTGGGACGCGGGCGCGGGGCTGGCCGATGACGAGGCATCGAAAGTGTTTGAGCGCTTCTATCGCGGTCGGGCCAGCAAGGCGGGAACGTCGGGCGAGGTCGTGGCGAGTTCCACGGGCATGGGCCTGGGCCTGACGATCTGCGAGGGGATCATGCGGGCCCACAACGGGCGGATCTGGGCAGAGCAGAACTCGACGCGCCCGCCGCACGGCGTGGCGTTTCATTTCTCCCTACCGATCGACCAGCCGCAGCCGTTGCTGCCGGCGCACGAGCCGACGAGCGACAGCCGCGGCGAGACTGGAGCGGTGAACGGATGAGCGAGCCGAACGCACAACCGATCGCCGCGAAGGCCCAATCGCTGATGCCGACGATGCCGGCGCACATGCCGCTGGTGCTGATCATCGAGGACGAGGAGCCGATCCGCCGTTTCCTGCGGGCGACGCTGGAGGCGAACCACTATCGCGTGAAGGAGGCCGGCACGGCCCGCGAGGGCACGCTGCAGGCGGTGACCACATACCCCGACATCATCCTGCTGGACCTCGGCCTGCCCGATGGCGACGGCCTGAACGTCACCCGCACCATCCGCACCGAATCGCGCACGCCGATCGTCGTGCTCTCAGCACGCGGGCAGGAGACCGACAAGGTCGCGGCCTTGGACGCCGGCGCCGACGACTACCTCACCAAGCCCTTCGGCGTCGGTGAGTTGCTGGCTCGCCTGCGAGTAGCGCTGCGGCATGCGAGCGCGACCGGCAGCCGCGGGGCTGCTGCGGGTGGTGAGCCCGCGCCGTATGAATGCACGCTGGACGGGCGCACGCTGCGTGTTGATCTTTCCGCGCGGCTGGTCCATGTGACGGACGGGGACGGGGGGAACGGGGGGGGCGAGCGGCGCGAGGTGCGGCTGACGCCGCTGGAGTTCAAGCTGCTGGCGTTCCTGGTGAAGCACTCGGGCAAGGTGCTGACGCACGCGATGATTCTCAAGGACGTGTGGGGCCCGCAGCACGCCAGCGACGTGCAGTATCTTCGGGTGTATGCGGGGGAGCTGCGGAAGAAGCTGGAGGCGGACCCGGCCCAGCCGCGGTTTGTGATCACGGAGCCGGGCGTGGGCTACCGGCTGAGCGAGAGCAGGACCTAAGCGGAACCGCGCCGGCGGCGCACGCGGCCAACCGGGCACCATTCGCGCTCTCAGGTCTCTTGCCTATATTCCGAGCCGGAGGCGGGCGAGGAACTGGGGAACCCGGGGGCGATGGGGCGGGGCGGTGGCTCGGGCGGAATGGCAATCGTTGGTCCTGTCGGTCTGGAGTTTGACGATGCGCGTGGTGATGCTGGGCTGGGAGTTTCCGCCGTTTATCTCGGGCGGTCTGGGCACGGCGTGCTACGGGCTCACCAAGGCCATGGACGCGCGCGGGCACGAAGTGATGTTCGTGCTGCCGCGGCCGGTCGACCGGTCGGCGGCGAGCCACATCCGGCTGCTCTCGCCCGAGGGCGCGCCGGTACAGGCGCCGATGCGCATGAGCGACGGCACGGTTGTGCAGACCGGGACCGAGGTCACCAGCGAGAAGATCACCGTTGGCAGCAGCGGGACGACCGCGTTCAAGTCCACGAAGTTTGTCGGCGTGCCGGCGAAGTTCCGCAATCCCTACGGGCCGGGCGGCGGCGGTGGCGGCGGCTCGGGACTTGGCCCGCGCTTGAATCCGGGGCCGCGGATGGTCAAGACTGTGCTGCCCGACGGATCGATCCTCGAAACGCTCGAGGAGGATTACGACTGGTCTGATGAGCACGAGGAAGAGCTGCAGCGGGCCCGCGCGACGTTTGACGTCGGCGGCGCCGGGGCAGGGCCGCACTACAAGGGCGATCTGATCGGCGAGAGCGAGCGCTACGCGCGGCTGGTCGTGGCGCTGGCCCGGAACGAAGAGTTCGATGTCGTGCATGCGCACGACTGGCTGACGTTCCCAGCGGGTCAGGCGCTGGCGCGCGTGACCGGCAAGCCGCTGGTGGCCCACGTACACAGCACGGAGTTTGATCGCAGCGGCGACCACGTGAACCAGCGGGTGTATGACATCGAACGCCGCGGGATGATGGCCGCGATGCGGGTGATCGCGGTGAGCGAGCTGACCAAGAGCCTGTGCGTGCGCCGGTTTGGGATTCCGGCCAGCAAGGTGGACGTGGTGTACAACGGGATTGATGCGGACCATCAGGCGCCGGTGGGCTCGACGATCTTCAGCAAGGACAAGATCGTGCTGTTTCTGGGGCGGATCACGATGCAGAAGGGGCCGGAGTACTTCATCGGCGCGGCGCGGCGCGTGCTGGAGAAAGTGCCCGACGCGAAGTTCATCATGGCCGGCTCGGGCGACATGGAACTGCGCATGATCGAGCTCGCGGCTGAGTACGGCATCGGGCACAAGGTGCTCTTCACCGGCTTCCTGCGCGGGGCCGATGTCTCACGCGTGTACTCGATGGCCGACTGCTACGTCATGCCCAGCGTGAGCGAACCCTTTGGCATCGCGCCGCTGGAGGCCATGCGCAGCGACGTGCCGGTGATCATCAGCAAGCAGAGCGGCGTGAGCGAGGTGCTGACGCACGCGCTGAAGGTCGACTTCTGGGATATCGACGAGATGGCCAACAAGATCGTCGCGGTTTTGCGTCATCCGCCCTTGAGCCAGACCCTGCGCGAACACGGCACCATCGAGATCAAGCGACTGACGTGGGAGGGAGCCGCGAAGGCGTGCGAGCGCACGTACGAGGCGGCGGTGAACGGTCAGGCGCGGCTGCTTGGGGTGTGAGGGCTGCGGGAAAGTCGCGAGACGCGAGTTGTCAGCGGTCAGTTGCCAGAAATGAAGAACCCGCGCGATGCATCGCGCGGGTCGGTTGTGTGTGCTTCGGACATTTGGGAGGTTGCGGGAAGGCAGGCGGGACGCCTGCCCCACGGGGTCTGCCCCCGTGACCTGCTTACTCACCGCCGACGATCACGGGGCGCTGGCTGGGCGGGAGTTTCTCCCACTCGGCCTGTTCCTTGACGCGCTGCTGGTTGTACTGCTGGACCTGCTTCTGGTACTCGGCCTGCTCCTGCGCCGTCTGCGGCTTCACGGCCGGGGTGCCGTCGCCGAAGAGACTGATCACGCCGAACTGATTCAGCAGCATCACGGTCGCAACGAGAAAACACACGACGATGATGCCGATTTTGAGCCCGTCGCTGCCAGGCACGGCGCTTCCGTCTTTTGAAGGCTTCGGGGCTTTGCCACCCTTGCCAGCGGGCTTATCAAAGTTCAGGCCTTCGGTGAGACTGCCCATGGGGTTCCTTTCAAAGCGGGTCGATCCGTGTCATACGGGCTTCGGGTGGTGCGTGTTCCGTCGCTCGCGGCGGGAGAAACCCGCTCGCCATCAGCCGACATCACGCTTCTGGAACAACAATATAGCGAGTGCCAGGAATAAGACCACCTGCGTCACCGCATACGCCAGCAACAGCCCCAGGTGGCTCACTGGGATGAGCTGGTTCTGCGTCACGGCGTCCAGTAGCCAGAAGAACTGCAAGTTCGGGATGATCCCCCAAACCCCCAACGCCGCGACGTTGACACGCGTGGCCCGATCAAACACGAAATCGTCCTGCTGCGGCGGGCGAGAAACGCGGACGCCTTCGCCGCCGATGTTCTTGAGCGTGAGGGTCAGTTCCGTAGGGTTCCAGGCGCTGACGACGATGGCACTCGGCGAGCCGGTGCGCAGGATCCGGTCAGGGTCCAGCGGGCCGGTGCGGAACTCAAACTCCGGATGGCTGAGGGCCGAGCCGTTGGGCATGGGGCCGTAGTAGAGGGCCTGGCCGACTTCGAGTTTGCGGGTCGGCCCGGCGCGGAGTGTCACGAGATACTCATCGCCCGAGGCGGTGAACGGCTGGAAACGCTCACGCTCGGGAGCGGCGGATTTGATGCGGGCGAGCGGGCGGTTGTCGTAGGCGTATTGGCCCACGAGGTAACTGGACATCAGGCCCAGGAGCATCATGCCGAAGCAGACCACGATCGTCATGACCTGGCCCAGTCGCGTGGACGCCGCGACCGCCAGGGCGGCCATCACCAGCAACGCGGCCAGGACCGAGACGCACGCAATCGCCGATTGCGGCTTGAAATCCCGGAAGATCGGGATGATGTCCCACTTGGGCCCAATGAACATCACCAGCAGGAACGCGACGGTCATCAGCGGCAGAAGGAGCAACGCCGCGGTCTGGGTGAAGTGCCAGCCGTAGAAGAAGTTGCCCCAGATCGATACCAGCAGCGAGATCGCCAGCGCGCTGAACGAGAACACGATCACCGGCATGTCGGGGTCTTGCGAGGCGGTGGAGAGCACGCCGTGTCGGATGGCGAGCCAGACGAAGAGGATCATCTGGAGCACCGCCAGAACGATCGCACCGGCGACGCCCAGATACTTGCCCAGGATCAGCACCGCCCGAGGAACCGGCTTCGAAACGACGGTCAGGACGGTCTTGTTTTCGATCTCGCGGCTGACAGCGCTGGTGGCAGTAAATGCGCCCAGAAGCGTGCCGCAGAGGAAGACGGTGGCCAGTGCGATGTCCAGCAGGAGCTTGTTATCGCCGGAGACCTCCCCCACTTCGGTCATGCCCATCGAGTAGCCGGTGGACCAGGTGGTGAGGAAGATCGCGCCGCCAGCGATCATGATGAGGATGAAATAGATGGGCTGGCGGAGTGCCTCGATGAACGTGACGCGGCTGATGGTGAGTAGCTGGCTGAGCATGTGGGCAGCGGAGCATATCGGTGCGCCGGCTCCGCCGCGAGCGGGAACCGGGTGAACGGGGGTGGAACGGAGCGATCAGGGCGTCGTGGTGCCGGAGTCGGCGGGGACCTGATCGGGATGTACGCGAGCGGAGCATGAGAAGTTCTTCGCCTGACGAACCGGATTCGTGCGGTTGCGTACAGAGCGGTCCCCGCCGGTGTGGTCGACACCGGGTGGGGGTCGCATTGGCCGCGGGGACACGGATGATGCGGCGTCGGAATTGAGATTCGCTCCGGGGCGGGTATTGTCGGTGGTTGGTTTCGGGATCCCGGGGTGGCGGATTGGGGATCCGGTGGGGATGGTCGGGTGGGTGGTGCGTTGGCTTCGTTCTGAAGCCGGCGTGGAAGGCCGGTGAATCGGGAGAGATACGCGTCCGGTCGAGGTCGTGTACCCTCGTAACCCCGAGAGCGGGCAGGTTTGGTCCAGTTCGATGGTTCGCGGAGCGCGCATGAAAGCCGATTATCTCAGCTACGCACGGGCAGCCAGCATCAGCGTTCTGGGGCTGACCATTCAGCTCTTGATGGGTGTGGGCCTGCTCATCTACAGCATCCTCGGGCGCGACCACGCGGCCCAGAGCGGCGCGTACGCCATCCTGCTGGGCGTCATCGTCTGGCTCGTGTTGGCGGTGGTCTATGACCAGCACCGGCGCGAGCGGATCGAAGCGCTGGAACAGGAACAGCTCGACGCGCAGCAGCGCGGGTCGGTGTTTGAAGGGGCCGCTGAAGACCTGCGCGTGAACGCGCGGCGTCTGGCGTGGATGCACAAGTTCCTTGTGCCGGGCGTCTCACTGCTCATGTCGGGCCTGCTGATCGCCCTGTGCTTCTGGCGCGTCACCGACGCGCTGAACAAGATCGGCTACGACAAGGCGGGGGTGGACCTCTTTGCCAAGCCGCCTTATCGAGGCTGGGCAATCGCGGTGGGCCTGGGCCTGGGCGTTGTCGGGTTCATCTTCGCGCGGTTCGTCTCCGGCATGGCCAAGCAGAAGATGTGGGCCAATCTTCGCGGCGGCGCCGCGTACGCCGTGCTCGCCTCGCTGATCGGTGTCGGCATCGCCATCGCGCACTTCTGGGACATGGCCAGCCGCGACGATGCGCTGCGGTACCTGCAGATCATCGTGCCCTCGATGGCCGGCTTCCTCGGTGTTGAGATCCTGATCAGCCTGCTGCTAAACCTCTATCGCCCGCGCAAGGCCGGCGAAATGCCCCGGGCCGCGTTCGATTCGCCGATCCTCGGCTTCGTCGCCTCGCCGGACCGCATCGCCAAGACCTTGGGCGGCGCGATCAGCTACCAGGTCGGCATCGATGTGACCGGCTCGTGGGCGTACAAGCTCGTGGCCCGCGCGGCGCTCCCGCTGCTGCTGCTGGGCGCCGGGGTGCTGTGGATGATGACCGCCGTCGCGGTGGTCGGGCCGTCGGAGCAAGGCGTGCGTGTCCGCAACGGTCGGATGATCGAGCAGGTCGGGCCGGGGCTCCACTTCAAGCTGCCGTGGCCGTTCGAGTCGATCGACCGGACTGACGCGACGGGAATGCAGGAGATGGAGCTGGCCACGCCGGCGCCGGGCAACGACATCCGCGCGCTGCTGTGGACGAACGATCACAAGGTGCAAGAGTCGTACGCGATGGTGCGTGCGCAGCGCCGGGTTTCGAGCAAGGTGACCGAGGCGGCCCCGACCCCGGGTGCCCCCGCGGGCGCGACGCTTGCCGACGGGTCTGACGCGAACTCTCTGGAAATCGCGCTGGTCGCGGTCCGCGTGCCGATGCGGTATCGCGTGCGTGACGTGCAGAAGTTCGAGAACTTCAACACCGCCGCCACCCGGGCCGACGCTCTCCGCGCCCTGGCCAAGCGCGAGCTGATGCTTGAGCTCGCGGCGTACACCGACGACGAGGTCATCGGTCCCAAGCGGGCCCAGGCCAGCGAGGCGATCCTGCGCCGCGTGCAGAAAGCGCTGGACAGCGCCAACTCGGGCGTTGAAGTGCTGTTCGCTGGCATCGAGACGGTGCACCCGCAACGCGAGGTGGCCCGCGAGTTTGAGAAGATCGTCGGCGCCGGGCGGCGCGCTGAAGAGCTGATCGATACCGGACGCACCGAGGCGATCGGCACGCTGACGCGCGTCGTGGGTGATCTTGGCCTTGCGAAGCAGATCGTCGAGCAGCTTGGCGTGCGCAAGCAGATGCAGAGCGATGGCGCCGACGCGAAGGCGATCGCGGAGCAGACGACGAAGATCGATGAGCTGATCCTGCGGGCGGGCGGTCGCGCCGGCGCGACGCTGGCCGCGGCTCGGGCTGATCGCTGGAACCGGCATATGAGCCAGCGCGGGCAGGCCATGGCCTACGAGGGCCGACTCGCGGCGTTCCGCGCCAACCCGACGCTCTACAAGGCGACGCTCTATCTCAACATGCTCAAGGAAGAACTCGTTGACGCCCGGCTGTACCTCGTGCCGGAAGAGAACAACGTCCGCGTGCGTGTGAACGCCGAGGACCAGGGCTCCGGCGGCAACGTGTTCTCCTCCGGCGCCGCCGAGGGAGCGAAGTAAGGAACATGAACGCGAACACGAAAAAACGCGTGCGGGTTGGTACCGGCGTGTAAATGCGAACGCATTCGTCTGAGTCCAAGTGCCTGATGCCCAGTGGCCTCCCGTCTTCAGTCCCAAGTCTCAAGTCTCCCGCGGAGTAACCATGCAAAAAGCCCTGAAGTACATCGTCACCGCGTTGATCGTGCTGGCCATCGTGGCCTTCATGACGACCTATTCCGTGCGCTTCACTGAGAGCGCCGTCGTCACCACCTTCGGCAATGCCGACGGCGGGGCGCGGACCGAGCCGGGCATGGGCTTCCGATGGCCCTATCCGATCCAGAGCGTCGTCAAGTATGACACGCGAGCCCGCTTCGTTGAGGCCGTGCCGCAGACCGCGGCGACCAAGGACGAGCGCCAGGTCATCGTCTCGGCGTACATCTCTTGGCGCGTCAGCGATCCGCTGAAGTTCTACAAGCTCTACGGCAGCGGCTCGCGACCCATCGAGCATCTTCGCAAGGCCGACGACCAGCTCAAGGGTTCGCTCGCGGCGGCCTTGGCCTCGATCAGCGAGTATCGCCTTGACGAGTTGCTCAACGCCCGTGAGGGCAGCAAGCTGGCGGAGCTGGAGTCCAAGATGCGTGCGAAGCTGACCAGCCGCGAGGCCGCGGGCGGCGCAGGCCTGGCGCTGCAAGAGGGCGGGATCGAGATGCTGAGCGTCGGGATCTTCAACATCCAGATGCCCGAGTCGATCACGCAGAACGTCTTCGACGCGATGAAGGCGGCCCGCACGCGCATCGCGGCTGACGCCGTGAAGAAGGGCGAGGCCGAGGCGGAAGCGATCCGCGCACAGGCCGACGCCGACGCCAGAACGATCATGGATTTTGTGCGCCAGCGTGCGGAGTCGATCCGCTCGCAGGGCGATCGCGAGGCGGCGCAGTACTTTGCCAAGATGACCGAGGTACCGGAGCTTGCGGTGTTCCTCAAGAGCCTGGAGCTCATGCGCGACGGCATCGGCCGGAACACGACCATCGTCTGGCCGTTCAGCGCGCCGGGCATGGGTGTCATGAACCCGACGACGTCGTTCAACCCCAGCACCGCGGCGTTGCCGAAGATCTTCCCGAACGCGATGCCGGAATCCGGAACCGCGAACGTGGACGTGACGCGCCAAGACCCGGTGCGCCAGACACCGGCACCGAAGACGCCGTGATCGTGCCGGATGAACTTCGAGCGGGCGTGTCGTGCGAGTGACTCGGTGTTTGGAACAGATCGCGATTGAATGAGCCAGCGGCCGGGTCGACCGGCCATGACAGGGAACGAAGCATGAGTCAGATCCCAGGCGGCAATCTTCCCCCCGATCAGCCGGGCAGCGCGCAGGCGAACCCTGCGATGGTGCGTCGTCGGCCCGCATCGGTCCAGCTCCGCGCTGGCGGGACCGGCACCGACGTGCAATCGATGATGGACCCGGCGAACCAGTCGCTGGCCGACGCACTGAAGATCACGTATCGCATCGTGCAACTGGCGATGCTCGGGCTGGTGGTGGCGTACGCCGCGAGCGGGTTTCAGTCTGTCAAGCTGACCGAGACGGGCGTGCGGATCAACCTCGGGCGGGCCGAGAGCGAGACGCTGCCGCCGGGCTTCGCGATGAGCCTGCCGACGCCGATGGGCGAGGTGGTGAAGGTGGACACCAGCGCCGTGTCGATGGACATGGAGCGGTCGTTCTTCCAGTCGCTTTCGGAAGAGAACCTGCGAAAGCCGCCGAGCGAGCTGGAGTCGTTCGGCAAGATGAAGCTCGACCCGCTGGCCGACGGCCAGAACCTCACCGGCGACCTGTCGATCGCGCATTCGCGCTGGCGCGTGCAGTATCAGCGCAACAGCGCCCGCGTGCTGGACTACATCCGCAACGTGAACCCCGAAGATGAAGAGCGCCTGGTCAACCGCGCCGTGATGCGGGGAGTCGTCTTCGCCTCCAGCCGCGTCTCGATCGACGAGTTCCTCAAGGCCCAGCCGGATCCGGATCGCAAGGGCCCGCTGCCGCTCGTCGAGCTCGCGGCGAAGGAATACGCCCAGCAACTCCTGGACGAGATGAAGACGGGCATCGTGATCACCAACCTGGACATGGAAGCCCGCACGCCGCCGCTGGCGCTGCGCCGCGACTTTGCGAAGGTTGACGCCAGCAAGCAGGACGCACGTCGCGAGGCGGAATCCGCCGAGCAGGAGCGCAGCACGCGCCTGTCCACCACCGCGGGTGACGCGGCCCCGGTGTTGCTCTCCTTGATCTCCAAGTATGACGCGCAGCTTGCGAAGGAAGACACTGCGGGCGCGGACGCGACGCTCCAGACGATCAACGATCTGCTGGACGGGCGACCGGTGACGGTTGATGGTGCGCCGGCCCCGCGGATCAAGGGTCTGGCGTCGACGACGATCTCCGACGCGGAGCAGTACCGCTCAGCGATCGTGAGCAAGGCCGCGACCGACGCGCAGTTGTACGGCGCGAAGCTCGCGATCTATCAGGGCAACCCGCGATTGCTGGTCAGCGGCGAGTGGCAGTCGGCGTTCGCCTCGATGATGAACGGCAACAACCGCCCGGTGATCTGGTGGACGCCCGTGGGCCAGCCGCTGGACCTGTGGCTGAACACCGACCCGGAACTGGCGAAGCAGCGCGAGATGGCGGCACTGCAGGCCCGCACACGCACGATCAACGAACGCGAAGCGACGGACATGAACAAGGCGCGGAACAACGAGTTCCTCACGCCGACACGTGAAATGAAGGAGTGAGGAGGAAGGCGCTGGGGATTGGGCACGAAGAGAGCGGCAATCGGGGAGGCTTTCAGCCGAAGTGATGCTTGCCGACTGATAGTGGTTTTCTCACGCCTCAGATCTCACGCCTCTCGTTTTACCCGGTGCCTCATGCGGAGCATTTGATGATGATTGATGCCAGCGTGCAGAGCGTGCAACCGATCGTGGCGGTGCAATCGCTCACGAAGACGTTCAAGGACTTTTGGCTGCGCACGCGGGCCAAGGCCGTGGACAATGTCACGTTTCACGTGAACCCGGGCGAGATCTTCGGGCTGCTTGGGCCCAATGGTTCTGGCAAGTCCACGACGATCAAGATCATGCTGGGGCTGCTGAAGCAGAGCAGCGGGCGCGTCGCGGTGTTCGGCCGCGCGCCGACGGACGTGCAGAGCAAAAAGCGGATCGGGTACTTGCCGGAAGAGTCGTATCTGTATCCGTTCTTGAACGCCGAGGAAACGCTGGATTACTACGCGAAGCTGTTCCAGCTTGATCATCGCGTGCGGACGCGCCGGATCGCGGAGCTTCTGGACATGGTCGGCCTGAGCGCCGTGAAGTTCCGGCCCGTGCGTGAATACTCCAAGGGCATGCAGCGGCGTATCGGCCTGGCGCAGGCGCTGATCAACGACCCTGATTTGCTGATCCTCGACGAGCCGACCACGGGCCTTGATCCGATTGGCACGCGCCAGGTCAAAGATCTCATTATCGAGCTCGGGCGGCGCAAGAAAACGATCGTGCTCTCAAGCCACATTCTCGCCGACGTCGAAGACACCGTGGACCGCATGGTCATTCTCTACGGCGGCAAGATCCGCGAAGAGGGCACGTGCGACGAGGTACTCGCCGCGGACGATCGCGCGGTCATCGAGACCAACGCGCTGGATGATGACACGATCGCCGCGATCGACAAGCTCATCCGCGAGCGCAGCGGCGGGCGGCAGTCCATCAGCCGCGTGAGCAAGGCCCGCCAGAAGCTCGAAGAGAAGTTCGTCAAGATCGTCGAGTCCGCTATGGCCGAGAAGGTCGAGACCAGCGGCGCACGTCACGGCGGCGCCACCGCGGGTTTCCTTCGCGCCGAGGGCGACACAGCCGCGCCCGTTCAGGGCGAGGCGCTCATCGCCAACCTTGTTCAGCACTCGCAGAGCGACCAGCGCGATGTCATGCAGCGGGCCGAGGACGCGCGCAACGCCAGCGTCGCGGCTCAGCGCGCTCGTGACCTGCGTGCCCAGCCGGACGCGGGCGTGATCAGCAACTTGGTGAACGCCGACGCGCCGCCGGGCGCGGCTCAGCCCGCGCCGATGCAGGGCGGCACACCGGGAACGCCCGGGCCGTCGCCCGC
>VYLL01000358.1_pt1 | contig 12541 bp, 12 predicted proteins | sample 5114301 | NCBI WGS metagenome assembly VYLL01 (sample SAMN12291809, study PRJNA351875) | freshwater metagenome | isolation source: freshwater lake | place: USA: Michigan, MSU2 Lake | collected 2011-08-16 | reverse complement strand
GAAGCTGCCCTTTTCGTCATTGAGTACGGCGGACTCGGGGAGCAGCGGCACCGTCGCCGCGCCGCTCGCGATCCGCGCCGACGCGAAACCGCCGGGACGCAGCGCCTTGTCATAGGGCAAGGCGACCCGCACGATGCCCTGACGCGTCGCCGGGTCGATCACAGGGGAAATCTGCCAGATCTGGCCGGTGAATTGCTGCGTTCCGCCGACTGGCGTCACCGTTGCGCGCTGGCCGACAGACATCTTCGCAAGGTCCGCCTCGCCGACACGCGCGAGCAACTCGAGCTCGCCACCCCTGGCCATCCGGAACAACACGCCGGAGCCACCGGAGACGACTTGCCCGGGCTCCACGCGCCGCTCGAGCACGAGTCCGGCCGCCGGTGCACGAATGTCAAGGCGCGCGGTCGCTGCCTGCTGCTGAGCAAGCTGTGCACGTGCGACACCGACTCGTGCGCGCGCCGAGTCGCGCGTTGCAGTCAGGCGATCGATGTCCGCCTTCGAAATGAAACCGCGCGACACAAGCGCCTGTCCGCGATCGAGGTTGGCCTGCGCAAGCCGCGCGTCGGCCTCGGCGACGCCGATCTGGGCGGCAAGCGAGCTCACTTGCTGCGACTGCACACGACGATCGACCGTCGCCAGCACCTGTCCCGCACCGACCCAGCTGCCCGGTTCCACGAGCACCTGAGTGACTTGCCCGCCCTCGCCCGCAACGCCCACCGGCATTTCGCGACGCGCGGCAAGGTTTCCGGTGGCGGCGACGATACGCTCGACCGTCTGTCGGCCCGGGACGATGACCGTAACGGACGCGGCCTGAGAGCCGCCCTTGTTCTGCGCCGGGGGCGCCGGCGCGAACGCGCGATAGGCGAAAAATAGCGTCGCAACGACGGTAACCGCCGCCACGATCAGGATCAGGCGGCGGCGTTTGCGCGCACCCTCGACATCGACGTCGTCGACGATCTCGACACTGCCGCGTTCGCGCGAAAATCCGGTCTCGTAATTCATCAGCGTCGATCCAGCCTCACGCTACACCACTGGTGTGTTACACCAGTAAGTCACTATGCTCAAGTGACCGTGGTTCCATGAACCTTCGTGCTGCACCGCGCAAGGATGGATGCGACGGCGGGTCGGCGTTTGGCTGGCCGACCCGCCCTCAATTTCAGCGAACGCGTCCGCGACGGATGAGATTGACGATCGCGAGCAGAATTACTGCGCCGAGGAAGGCCCACAGCAATGACGGCAGGCTGAAGTCATTGGCATTCAAGCCACCGCCGCCGAACAGCAGCCCTGCCAGGAACGCGCCCACGATCCCGACAATGATGTTCAGGAAAATGCCCTGCTGCCCGTCGGTGCGCATGACGATGCTGGCCAGCCAGCCGATCACGCCGCCGATAACGATCCAGAGAAGAAAACCGATCATTGAGAGCCTCCTGTTTGCCCGCCGGTTTCCGTTCCGGTCGTGCGTTGCAGGACCCCAGACGCGCGAAGGGCCCGCGCGGTTCCCCCGCGCGAGCCCCTTCGTCGTGCGACCCGGACGATCAGTACTTCTGCTGGCGTTCGTAAAGCGACTTGTAATGCTGGATTCGCGTCACACGCAGTCCCGGCATGCCCGAGCGGTCGACCGCGCGCTGCCAACCCGCGAACTCCTCAAGCGTCAGGCCATAGCGGTCGCACACTTCGTCGACCGAGAGCAGCCCGCCGTTGACCGCAGCCACGACCTCCGCCTTGCGGCGAACGACCCAGCGCGTCGTCGACGGCGGTGGCAGCGACGCCAGCGTCAGCGGCTCGCCGAGCGGGCCGATGACTTGTGCCGGACGAATCTTCTGGTTCTCGATCATAGTGACTCTCGTGGCGACCGCGAACGGCCGGACTTCAAACTGTCCGGACCTGTTAGCGGCGGCCCGTTGAAGGAACGTTGAAACGCCAAGGTAAACGCGCGCTTCAATTTGGTTGACGCGGACTGAACGATGCCGCGAAGCTCGCGACCGGCCCCTGGCGCGACGGCGCGGCGAGGCTTGCGAACAAAAGCACGCGCGGATCGCAGTCTTCGTCGTTAGGAACATCGTCGAGCTCGTGCTGCGCGCGCGCGGTCGGTGTCGCCGCCTGCGAAGCCGCGAGTCGCGCAAGCAGCGCGTCGATCGTCAAAGGCGCAGGCTTCAGGCCACCGCGGGAGAATGCCAAATCCATGCGCCCGGCTTTAGGCCCGCTATGGTGAAGACCGCGTAAAGCATGGCGCACGCCTCCCGCTCGCTCTAGACGGCGCGGTGTGAACATCGACTTCCAGCTTTCGACGCCCGCCGACGAGTCGCGTATCGTCGTCGCCATGTCGGGCGGCGTCGATTCGTCGGTCGTTGCCGCGCTCGCCGCGCGCACCGGCGCAGAGGTGATCGGCGTGACGCTCCAGCTCTACGACCATGGCGCGGCGGTGAAGCGGCCGGGCAGCTGCTGCGCGGGGCAGGACATCCGCGACGCGCGCGCGGTTGCCGACCGGCTCGGCATCGCACATTACGTCTTCGACCACGAGAGCCGCTTTCGCGACTCGGTGATCGACCGCTTCGCCGACGATTATGTCGCGGGGCGCACCCCCATTCCCTGCGTCCGGTGCAACATGGGGGTGAAGTTCACCGACCTGTTCGCGCTTGCAAAAGATTTGGGCGCGGATTGCCTCGCGACCGGCCACTATGTTCGCCGCATTGTCGGTCCGCACGGGCTTGAGCTGCACCGCGCCATCGATCCCGCCCGCGACCAAAGCTATTTCCTGTTCGCAACGACCGACTCGCAACTCGACTATCTGCGCTTTCCGCTGGGCGGGATGGAAAAGAGCGTGGTGCGCGAGATCGCGCGCGACCTCGGCCTCATCGTCGCGGGCAAGCCGGACAGCCAGGACATCTGCTTCGTGCCTGACGGCGATTATGCCGGGCTTGTCCGCAAGCTGCGGCCGGAGGCAAGCACGCCGGGCGACATCGTCGACCTCGAAGGACAGGTACTCGGCAGGCACAAGGGTGTCATCGGCTACACCATTGGCCAGCGACGCGGGCTTGAGATCGGCGGACTTGCCGAACCACTCTATGTCGTGCGGCTCGAGGCGGAGGCGAACCGCGTCGTCGTCGGCCCGCGCGCGGCGTTGGGCGTGCGTGCGGCGCGATTGTCCGAGATCAACCTCATCGGCGCGCCAACGGATACGCCGCTGAGCATCAAGGTCCGCTCGCTCGCCAAGCCCGTACCGGCACGGCTTGCCGGCGAGCGCATTGTTTTTGCCGATCCGGAATATGGCGTCGCGCCCGGCCAGGCGGCGGTGTTCTACGCTGGCGAGCGCGTCGTCGGCGGCGGCTGGATCGAGGAAACCGAGGCAGCCGAGCTCGTTACAGCGTAAACACGCCCTCGATCACCGTCACGCATTCGCCCGTCAGCACAACGCGGTCGCCCGCCAGGCGGCAGCCGACGCGCCCGCCGCGGGCGCTCGCCTGGTACGCGGTCAGGTCGTCGCGACCCAGCTTGCCCGCCCAATAGGGCGTCGCCACCGCGTGCGCCGACCCCGTCACGGGATCTTCCGGAATATCGAAATAGGGCGTGAAGACGCGGCTGACGAAATCGACGTCCTCCCCGCGCGCGGTGACGATCGCGACGATCGGGCCAAGCGTGCGCAGGGCAGACAGGTCGGGCGACACCGCGCGAACCGCAGCTTCGGTCTCCAGAACGATGATTGCATAGCCGCTGTCGTGCCAGAGGGTATCGGCCGTGGCGGCGACGCCGAGCGCGGCAACAATGTCGGGCAGCGGCTTCGGCGTTGCGATCCACGCCGGGAGGTCGACGGCATAGCCGCTCCCGTCGCGCGCGACCTGGAGCACACCCGACTTGCGCGTCCGGAAACTCACCCGCTCGCCCCCGTCGCGCGTCAGCAGATAATGGCCGCTCGCTAGCGTTGCATGCCCGCACAGCGCGACTTCGGCTGCGGGGGTATGCCAGCGCAGCTCATAGTCCGACACGCCGCTCGCGTCGGGGACGAGGAAAGCGGTTTCGCTGACGTTGTTCTCTTGCGCGATGGCCTGCAGCACCTCGTCGGGAAGCCACGCGTCGAGCGGCATGACGGCCGCCGGATTGCCGGTGAAAGGCCGTTCGGCAAAGGCGTCGATCTGTGCGAAAGGGATTTTCACCGGTTAGCCTCCTCAGCAAGATTTGAAGGCAGCACGCCTTCGCGGTCGACCTGCCCTTCAGGATCGAGATGGATCAGGATTTCGGTGCCTGGGAATTCATGCTCGAGCAGATGCTCGATCTCATCCATCACCGTATGTGCGGCTGCCACTGTCATATCGGGCGCGACCCAGATGTGGAACTGGACGAAATCCAGGTTTCCCGACGAACGTGTGCGGAGGTCGTGGACACCCTTTCCCGCCGGATGCCGCGCGGCGACCGCCAGGAAATGCTGGCGCTTCTCCTCGGGCCATTCGCGGTCCATCAGCTGGTCGATCGCATGGCGCGAGGCATTCCACGCCCCGATCAGCAGGACGACCGCAATCCCGACGCCGAATACCGGATCGGCCCAGCCGAACCCGAGGTACTGGTCGAGCGCAAGCGCAGCGATCACCGACAGGTTGAGCAGTACGTCCGACTGGTAATGGACATGATCGGCGCGGATCGCGACCGACTTCGTCTTGCGGATGACGTGGCGCTGGTAGGCGAGGAGCGCGAGCGTCGCGACGATCGCGACGATCGACACGCTGATGCCGTACTCGGCATGCGCGGTCGTCTGGCCCGACATCAGCCGCTCGATCGCCCGCCCGAAGATGCCGAGCGCGGACACGACGATGATCATCACCTGGACGAGCGCCGCGAGCGCCTCCGCCTTGCCATGTCCGAACCGGTGGTCGCGATCGGCAGGCTTCGCCGCTTGCCAGACGCCATAGAGCGTGACGAGCGAGGCAAGCAGGTCGAGCCCGGTGTCGGCAAGCGAGCCGAGCATCGCAACCGACCCCGTCTGCGCAGCCGCCCAGAGCTTCAGGATCAGCAGAAACGTCGCCATGCCGATGCTGGCGAACGCCGCGCGGCTGGTCAGCGTCGCCCGCTGCGAGCCATGGCGGTGCCCCGCGCTCACGGGTAGAGCAGGCTTTCCACCCAGCCGCCGCCCCCGTCGTTCCCCTCGCCTGTCGTCCGCTCGAACAGCCGACGGTTATGGAGCCGGTGGTCGCCATCCTCCCAGAACTCGATCCGTTCCGGGGTCACGCGATAACCCGACCAGTGCGGCGGGCGCGGCACATCGCCGCCCTCGAAGCGCGCGGTGACGTCGTCGAGTCGCGCCTTCAAGGTCGCCAGGTCGGACAACGGGCGCGACTGGTCCGACGCCCAGGCGCCAAGCCGCGACACGCGACCCCGCGTCGCGAAATAGGCGTCGGCTTCGGCCTCGGTCACGGCCGTCACCGGGCCCTCGACGCGCACTTGGCGCCGGAGCGACTTCCAGTGGAACAGCAGCCCCGCGCGCGCATTCGCGGCGAGATCGTCCGCCTTGCGGCTGTGCTGGTTGGTATAGAAAACGAAGCCCGCGTCGTGCCCCTTGAGCAGCACCATCCGCACCGACGGCTGCCCCGCCGCGTCGACGGTCGCCACCGCCATAGCGTTGGGATCGTTGGGCTCGCTCGCCTCGGCTTCGGCAAGCCAGGCATCGAACAGCGCATGGGGGTCGGTCGTCATGAGCAAAGCCCTTACGCCCCGTCGCGCGTGTGTTGCAATGCGGCAGAGGCTGTGCGTTAAGCGTCAGCGGGCGGGAAAGAAGGGCGGACGAGGTGGCGGCGAAGATGCAGCGCACCGAGGCAAGAAACGCGCTGTCGCTTGCAGCGTATCGCGCCGCGCATCCGACTGGCGATGCGACGACCGCCGACGCTGCGCTGTGGGACGCGATGATTGCCGAGGTCGGCGAGGCGTCGGGCGGCGACCTCCCGGCGTTCCGCACGCGCGCTGAAGGGCAGGCGGACGAACTCAAGATTGGCGACGAGGGTGCGGCGAAACGCTGGCCGCTGTCGCCCGTCCCGCTCGTGATCGGCGCGCACGAATGGCGCGGAATCGCCGATGGCATCGCGCGCCGTGCGACGCTGCTCGAAACCCTGCTCGCCGACATCTACGGCGCGCAACGGCTCGTCGGGAACGGGTTGCTGCCTGCCGCGCTGCTCAACGGAACTCCGCATTTCCTGCGCCCGATGGTCGGGATCACCCCGCCGGGGGGCAGCTATCTGCGGCTGTACGCGGCCGACCTGATCCGCACGACCGACGGCCAGTGGCGCGTCGCCGCCGACCATACGCGCAATCCCATTGGCCTCGGGCATGCACTCGACAATCGCCTCGCGATGACACGGCTGGCACCGGGGTTGCAGGCGCGGCTGAAGGTCGAGCGGCTCGCCCCATTCTTTGCCGACCTGCGCGGCGGCATCGCGGCGGCATGCCGCCGTGCCGAGCCGCGCATCGCGATGCTGAGCGCGGGGCGGCTGAGCCGGAGCTTTGCCGAACAGACGCACCTCGCACGCTATCTCGGGCTCCTGCTCGTCGAGGGCGAGGACCTGTCGACCTTCGACGACAAGCTCTATCTGCGCACGATCGAGGGATTCAAGCGCGTCGACGCGCTGTGGCGGCGGATCGATGCGCGGTTGCTCGATCCGCTCGCGTTCGATTCGGGTTCGCGCATCGGCGTCGCGGGGCTGGTCGATGCCTATGCGGCCGGCAATGTCGCGATCGCCAACGCGCCGGGCGCTGGCGTGCTCGAATCGCCTGCCTTCGCCGCCGTGCTTCCCCGTCTTGCGGTCCGCATGACCGGTGAGGAGCTGACCCTGCACGATGTCGGCGCACGCTGGTGCGGCGAAGACGCGGCGCTTGCCGAAGTGCGCGCCGACCCCGACCGCTTCGAAATCACGGCGGCCTTCCCCGACGCGCCGCGCGGCATTGCAGAACCGGACGCGTTGCATGCGGACCTTTCCGTTCGCGGCATCGACTATGTCGCGCGGAGCCGCGTCGTCGCGTCGACGCTGCCCGTCATTGACGGCGACACGCTCGCGCCGCGCCCGTTCACCCTGCGCGTCTTCGCTGCGCGCGATGCGCACGGCGGCTGGTCGGTGATGCCCGGCGGGCTCGTCTGCATCGACGGCGACGCGCTGTCGGCGGACGCGGTCGTCGTCTCCGACAAGCCGGTCGCGCCGTCGACGCTGATCACCGCCGCCGCCGACGTCGCGATCCGCCGCAATCCCGGGACGTTGCCATCGCGCGTCGCCGACAATCTGTTCTGGCTCGGCCGTTATCTCGAACGCGCCGAAGCGGTGCTCGCGCTCGTGCGCGGCGGGCTCGGCGGCTCGACCGATGTCGATGGCGGCGCTGCACTCCCGCTATCGAGCGCGGCCCGGATCGACGCGCTGCTCATCGCGAACGGCGCGACCCCGGCCGACAAGCCCACCCTCGGCAGCGCGTTCGGCGACGCTTCGCAGCCCTCGAGCGTGGCGCGGCTGCTCGACCTCGCCCGCGCGATCGGCGCAGGGTCGCGCGAGCGGATCAGCGCCGACCTGTGGCGTTTGCTCGAGCGTCCGGTTCCGGTAAGCGGGTCGCTCGGCCACCGCGCGAACGCGCTCGCCGAAACCTTGTCGGCGCTCGCAGGTCATGCGGCCGAAAGCATGGGCCGGAGTGCGGCGTGGCGCTTCCTCGACCTCGGGCGGCGATTGGAACGGGCGGTCGGCATGTGCCGCCTGCTCAAAGCGTTCGAGACGCCCGACACCACCGCAGACGACCTTGCCGTGCTGATCGACATCGCCGGCAGCGGCATCTCGTACCGCCAGCGCTACCCGTCGGGCCTCGCCGCGCATGCGGTGCGCGATCTGCTCGCGCTCGATACGACGAACCCGCGCAGCCTTGCCTTTCAGGTCGAACTCATCGCCGAACATCTCGCCTCGCTGCCGCGCCTCAGCGACGACGGCCTTGCCGAGCCGCAGCAGGTCGAGGCGACCGCGCTTGTCGCCGAACTCGCGGTGCAACGTGCCGAGCGGCTCGACGCGCACGCCTTGCAGGGCATCGAGAATCGCCTGCTCGCGCTTAGCGATGCGATCGGCCAGCGCTTCTTCCTGCGCGGTGGCGAGCCGTTGCGCGCCTCGGGGCTGACGCTGGCGTGAGGGCGGCGTGAACTATCGCATCCGGCACGAAACGCGCTTCGATTACGGCGCGCCGGTCCGCTTTGCGCGGTGCAACCTGCGCCTGAAGCCGATCCTGTGGTCGGGCCAGCGCCTGATCGACCATGACCTGCGCGTCGAGCCCGGCGGGCAGCTCAGCCTCGCGCGCGCCGATGCCTCGCTCGCCAATGTCACCCGGCTCGTCGTGCCCGACGCGGTCACGCAGCTGAGCATCGTCAGCACCGCACATGTCGCGGTCGACCGGCCCGTGCCGCTGATGCTGCCGACCGACCCCGATGTTGCGACCGTCCGCGCCCGTGCGCGCGGAAGCCGCGACGTGTCGGCAGCCGGGCCCGCCAACTATCTTTTCCCCTCGCCGATGGTCGCGCTGTCGCCCGAGATCACCGACTGGTGCGCGCAAGAGCTGGCCGACGACCGCCCCGTCACCGAGGCCGCGCTCTCGCTTGCCCAGCGCATCCAGCGCGACTTCGCCTACGACCCCGATGCGACACACACCGCGACGCGACCGTCGGAGGCCTTTGCGCACCGCCACGGCGTCTGCCAGGATTTCGCGCAGGTCATGATCGCCGGGCTGCGCGGAAACGGCGTGCCGGCCGCCTATGCGTCGGGATACATCCGCACCTTCCCGCCGCCCGGCCAGCCGCGGCTCGTCGGCGCAGATGCAACGCATGCCTGGGTGCTGGTCTGGTGCGGTCCGACGCGCGGCTGGGAAGGCGTCGACCCAACGAACGGCATCTGGATGGCAGGCGACCACATCGTCGTCGCGATCGGCCGCGACTATTCGGAAATCGCGCCGATCGACGGGATCGTGCTGGGCGCCGGCGCGCAACGGATGACGGTGTCGGTCGATGTCGCGCCGGAGGAAGAGGGAGCCTGAACGCCCCCGTTGAACCCGCGCCGCTTCGCGCATAGGTCGCACCGCATGGCTGATCCCTATTCGACTTTGGGCGTCGCGCGCGGGGCGGGCGAGGCGGACATCAAAAAGGCGTACAGGAAGCTCGCAAAAGAGCTGCACCCCGACCGCAACCAGGGCAATCCGGCTGCGGCCGAACGCTTTTCGAAGGTGACCGCCGCCTATGACTTGCTGTCCGATGCCGACAAGCGCGCGCGCTTCGACCGGGGCGAGATCGATGCCGACGGTAACCCTGCCGCGCCCTTCGGCTTCGGCGGCGGCGGCGGCGGCGGCGGGTTCCGGCAGGCACCGGGCGGCGGCTTCGAGTTCAACGGGCAGAGCGCGGACTTCGGCGACATTTTCGAAGGGCTCTTCGGCGGGCGGGCGGGCGCGCGTGGAGGCGGCGGTCCCTTCGGCAGCTTTGGCCAGCAGCGCGCGGCTCCCAAGGGGGCAAACACGGCCTATCGCCTCAAGGTCGGTTTCGAGGACGCCGCCGCGCAGCGCGCGCAGCGCATCACGCTCGCCGACGGGAAAACCATCGATCTGAAGCTTCCGAACGGGGTCGAGACGGGGACGCAGATGCGGCTGTCCGGCAAGGGCGAGCCCGGTCCGGGCGGCACCGGCGACGCCATCGTCACGATCGAAATCGAACCGCATTCCTTCTACCGCCGCGAGGGCGATGCGATCCGCCTCGACCTGCCGGTCACCCTCGCCGAAGCCGTGCTGGGTGCAAGCGTCAAGGTGCCGACCGTCGACGGCCCCGTCATGCTGACCATCCCGCCGGGCACCTCGTCCGGCAAGACGCTGCGGCTGCGCGGCAAGGGCTTCACCGGCAAAGCCGGCACGCGCGGCGACCAGCTCGTCACGATCCAGATCGAAGTGCCGGACGACAGTGCATTGAAAGACTGGGCCAAATCGGCCTCGCCAAGCAACCCGCGAGCCAGGCTGGGCGTATAGCGCCGCATGCCCACCGACCCGTCCCCCGTTTCTCCCGCGCAGCGCGAGAGCCAGTTGGCCGACGGCGACATCCACCGACACCGGCTCGCCGATCTGCCCTTCGCGCGGCGCTCGCTCGAGGTCGCAAGGCGCGTGGTGGTCGGCGTGTTCAGCGACGGCTTCATCCACGCGGGCAACCTTGCCTATCTGACGCTGCTGACGCTGTTTCCCTTCTTCATCGTGCTTGCGGCCCTTGCGAGCCTGCTCGGGCGCGACGCCGACATCTTGCGGGCGGTGGCCTCGGTCCTCGTCACGCTGCCTCCGGAAGTCCAGGAGCTGCTTCGCAAGCCCATCGCCGACGTGCTGTCGGCGCGCACCGGTGCGCTGCTGTGGATCGGCGCGCTCGTCGGGCTGTGGAGCGTCGGCAGCTTTATCGAAACGATCCGCGATATCCTGCGCCGCGCCTACGGCACGCGCGCGACCAAGGCGTTCTGGCGCTACCGCGTGACGTCGAGCGCGATCATCGTCGGCGCGGTCTTCGCGATGATGCTGTCGTTCACGCTGCAGGTCTTCCTCGTTGCCGTCGAGCAGTTCGTCTACCGCCTGCTGCCCTTTGCCGACGACGTGATCGGCTGGATCCAGCTCGGGCGGCTGGTCCCGCTCCTCGTGCTGTTCGGCTCGATCTTCCTGATCATGTGGCTGCTGACGCCGAGCAAATACCGCGACAAGCGGTATCCGAAATGGCCCGGCGCGCTGTTCGTGGCGCTCTGGTGGTACGGCGCGCTGGCCCTGCTTCCCGTCGTCCTGTCGATGCTGGGCGGCTATAACCTGACGTACGGTAGCCTGGCCGGTGTCGTCATCGCGCTGATCTTCTTCTGGATCGTCGGCCTCGGTTTCACGATCGGCGCGCATCTCAATGCCGCACTGGCGGAACCGCCCGAGGATGCGCTAGAGGCCGCGCCCGAGGAGTAGCGCCATGCTGATGCAGGGAAAACGCGGCCTGATCATGGGCCTCGCCAATGACCGGTCGCTCGCCTGGGGGATTGCGAAGAAGCTGCGCGAAGCGGGTGCCGAACTCGCGTTCAGCTATCAGGGGGAAGCGCTCGAGAAGCGCGTGCGGCCGCTGGCGGCGGAACTGGGCAGCGATTTCCTGATCGACTGCGACGTCAGCGACATGGCCGAACTCGACAAGACGTTCGTGACACTCGCAGACCGCTGGCCGACGATCGATTTCGTCGTCCACGCCATCGGCTTTTCGGACAAGAACGAGCTGCGCGGCCGCTTCTACGACACCAGCCTCGACAATTTCCTGATGACAATGAACATCAGCGTCTATTCGTTCGTCGCCGTCGCGAAACGCGCGCAGGCGATGATGCCGAACGGCGGCGCGCTGCTGACGCTGACCTACTACGGCGCGGAAAAGGTCATTCCGCATTACAACGTCATGGGCGTCGCGAAGTCGGCGCTTGAAACCTCGGTGAAGTATCTCGCGGTCGACCTCGGACGCGACAATATCCGCGTCAACGCGATCTCGGCCGGGCCGATCAAGACGCTCGCGGCGTCGGGCATCGGCGACTTCCGCTACATTCTGAAGTGGAACGAGCTGAACTCACCCTTGAAGCGCAACGTGACGATCGAGGATGTCGGCGGGGCGGGGCTGTATCTGTGCAGCGACCTGTCGTCGGGCGTGACCGGCGAAACGCATTATGTCGATGCGGGGTATCAGGTGGTGGGCATGAAGGCGGAGGACGCGCCGGACATCGCGCTAGCATGAGTGCTGCCAAGCTCGGCTGGAAGGACGGAATGCGCGGCTGGGCGGTCAGCGCGCCGCCAGGGCTGGATTTCGGATTCGAGACGGAACCGGACGGAGTGCCCGACGTCATCCTCGTTTTCGTACCCGTAGCGGCGACGCTTGCAGCACGGGCGGACGATGTGATCGCGCGCTACGAGCGCGGACGGCGACTGTGGTTTGCTTATCCGAAGAAGTCGGGGCGGCTGAAGTCGGACATCGACCGCGACCGGGGCTGGGAGCCGCTTGCAGCCCATGACCTGCTCCCTGTGACGCAGGTCGCGCTTGACGCCGACTGGTCGGCACTCAGGTTCCGCTACCGTGACGAGATTGCCAAGCTGACGCGCAAATTCTAGCGCGGCGGCCATGAGCCACAACAGCTTCGGTCACCTCTTCCGCTTCACGACGTGGGGCGAGTCGCACGGGCCAGCGCTCGGCGCGGTGGTCGACGGTTGTCCGCCGGGGCTGGCGCTCACCGAAGCCGACATGCAGCCGTTCCTCGACAAGCGCCGCCCCGGCACGTCGAAATTCACGACGCAGCGGCAGGAGGCCGACGCGGTGCGCATCCTGTCGGGGGTGTTCGAGGGCCGCACGACCGGCACGCCGATCAGCCTGATGATCGAAAACACCGACCAGCGATCAAAGGACTATAGCGACGTCGCGAACGCCTATCGCCCCGGCCACGCCGACTATGCCTATGACGCGAAATATGGCTTTCGCGACTATCGCGGCGGCGGGCGGAGCTCGGCGCGCGAGACCGCGGCGCGGGTCGCG